>Ga0228535_1000265_pt1 | contig 169761 bp, 140 predicted proteins | sample SJ1metagenome_FD_168457 | JGI IMG/M metagenome (GOLD analysis project Ga0228535, IMG submission 168457) | Enriched culture of PCE-dechlorinating microbial communities from Ithaca, New York, USA - SJ1 | ecosystem: Engineered > Modeled > Simulated communities (microbial... > Unclassified... | reverse complement strand
CCGGTCGCCACCAAGTATTGCTACTCGTGCTGCCCCTCGACTTGCATGTGTTAAGCCTGCCGCTAGCGTTCATCCTGAGCCAGGATCAAACTCTTCATTGTAAAAATTTTATAATGTTTGCCTATCCCGAAACTCTTGTATTAATTCAAAGAATTAACGCTCTACTTTTTTTATGTACTACTTTATTGTACTTGTCTTTCAATATTTTCAAAGATCTATTCTATTTTTTAGCATCCCTGCCGATATACCCCGTTCGTTTGGGGAGTGCAAAGGTAGCTATCTTTTCTTATTCTGCAAATTTATTTCAAGTTTTTTTTCAAAGTAGTAGGGTAATCTCCTCTCCAAAAATAATCATACCTTATATAATTGCAGATATCTAATTATAATCATACCTTTGCACCCCGTTATATTAATCAAATCATGACATCTGATAAAATAGTAATAATTCCGACTTACAACGAAAAAGAGAATATTGAGAAAATCATAAGAGCTGTACTCTCTCTTGAAATCAAATTTAACATACTGATTGTAGATGATGGCTCTCCGGACGGAACAGCAGATATTGTAAAAAATCTTCAAAGAGAGTTTCGGGATGCTCTTTTTATTATGGAAAGAAAGGAGAAATCCGGGCTTGGATCGGCTTATATTGCCGGTTTTAAATGGTGTATTGAGAAGGGATATGATTATATATTTGAGATGGATGCCGATTTTTCTCATAATCCTGAAGATCTTCCCAAGTTGTATAAAGCTTGCGCAGATGGTGCCGGTTTGGCAATCGGATCGAGGTATTGTAATGGGGTAAGCGTAATCAACTGGCCAATAGGGAGAGTGGTTATGTCTTATTTTGCTTCTGCTTATGTGAGAAGAGTTTTAGGTATGAAAATATACGATACTACTGCCGGGTTTAAGTGTTATAGAAGAGCTGTCCTTGAAACAATCGATTTAGACAAGATAAAAATGAGGGGCTACGGTTTCCAAATTGAGATGAAATACAATGCCTATAAGCTTGGGTTTGCTATTAAGGAGGTACCAATCATTTTTGTAGACAGAACAGAAGGCACATCAAAAATGAGTAGTGGTATATTTGGCGAAGCTTTTAGGGGTGTTATCAAAATGAGATTTAGAAAAATTAAACCTAAAAAAGTAATCGCTTGAAAATGAATAAAAAATCACTTTTAATCAAAGGAGGAACAATTGTAAATGAGGGAGTCTCATTTAATGGAAGCATTCTGATTGTTAATGAAATGATTGAAGGGGTTTTTATTGATGGAGAGGAGTTACCAATGGCTGACGAAGTATTTGATTTTAAAGGACTTACTATCTTACCGGGAGTCATAGACGATCAAGTACATTTTAGGGAACCAGGAAGCACACATAAGGGATGCATAGAGACTGAGAGCAAGGCTGCTGTTTTAGGTGGAGTAACCTCTTATATGGATATGCCTAATAACAACCCTCCTTGTATCACCTTAAAAGGTCTTGAGTTTAAGAATTCAATTGCCGAAAGTGATTCGTATGCCAATTACAGCTTTTATCTTGGTGCAACAAACGATAATCTTAATGAGATCATAGAAGCGGATCCAAGGGAGGTATGTGGAGTAAAGGTGTTCATGGGCTCTTCAACAGGAAATATGCTGGTTGATAACGAGAACTCTTTAAATGAAATTTTTAAAAAATCACCACTGCTTATTGCAACTCATTGTGAATATGAACCCATTATAAAAAATAATTTAAAGGAGTCTATCGAAAAATTTGGGGAGGAGGGTATACCTTTTAGAGAGCATTGCAATATAAGAGATAGAGAAAGTTGCATTAAGTCTACAGAGAAAGCAATTAAACTTGCAGAAAGATATAACTCCAGACTGCACGTTTTGCATATCAGTACTGCTGAAGAGATTGAATTATTAAAAAATTTATCACTAAAAGGAGATAGAATCACCGGTGAGGTGTGTGTACATTATATGCTATTTGATAATACAATGTATGATTATATGGGTAGCAAAATAAAGTGTAACCCTTCAATAAAAGAGAAATCTGATAAAGAGGCAATTATTAATGCGGTTAAGAGAGGAATTATTAAAGTTGTTGCTACAGATCATGCACCTCATACCAAAGAAGAGAAGAGTAGAGGGTATTTAGAATCGCCTTCGGGATTACCTTTGGTTCAACATAGCCTTCAGATAATGATGGAGTTTGTAAAGGATGGAATATTTACTATTGGAGAGGTGGTTGAGAGAATGAGTCACGGCCCTGCCGATAATTTCAAGATTGAAAAAAGAGGGTTTTTACGAAAAGGTTATTATGCCGATTTAGTTGCTGTTGATTTAAATAAAATTGACAATCACAGTACTGTTAATCCTGCATATAAGTGTAATTGGTCTCCTTTATCTGATATTAAGCTAAGAACTTCAATAGTCCATACCTTTGTTAATGGAATCCAAGTTGTTAAAAATGGTGAGTTAACAGGTTTGAAAAACTCAAAAAAACTAACTTTTAAATATGCCAGGTAGACATATTGTTATCTACATCTCGGTTTCACTTGCAGTGATTTTCTGGGGATTATCATTTATTTGGACCAACTCTCTTCTATTACAAGGATTTCCGGTTTATACTCTTGTCTTTTTTAGAATGACAATAGCAGCTGTAATTCTCTCTCTTGTATCGTTTATTGCAGGTAAGGTTGAAAAGATAAAAGTTAGTGATTACGGATGGTTTCTGCTCCTTGTGCTTTTGGAACCTTTCATCTATTTTATTGGTGAAACATTTGGTTTAAAGATTATTAATTCTCCTACATTGGGATCAATAATTATATCAACTATTCCGATTTTTGCTCTTATAGCCGGAGTATTTTTTTATAAAGAGAGGATTACTCTATTAAATGTCTTTGGTATTACAATTACTCTTCCAGGTATTCTCATGGTGGTCTTTGAAAAAGGATCAATTGATATATCTCACTATTCAGGAATATTATTACTTTTTGTAGCCGTGTTCTCTGCAGTAGGTTATTCGATGGTGGTTAAGAAACTTGCTCACAGATATAATAGTTACACAATAGTTACCTATCAGCATATACTTGGTGCAATCTATTTTCTCCCGCTTTTTCTATATAATGATTATCGGGACTTCTCGCTGCAATCGTTAACTATAGATGTAATAAAACCTCTGATGTTTCTTGCAGTACTATGTTCCTGCGTTGCCTTTATTCTATTCATCAATTCTATAAAAGAGTTAGGAATAGCTAGAGCAAACATATTCACAACACTTGTTCCGGTAGTATCAGCTTTTGGTGCATATCTGCTTGGCCATGAAATGATGAGCTTCAGAAAAATAATTGGAATCGTAATTGTGGTGCTAGGTGTTATCATTGCCCAGAGGCAGAAGAGGACAAGCCTTTAAGTGTAAGTTGTATCCTCCCTCTCTTATAATCAACATCCAAAACCTTTACCATTAAGTGCTGCTGAAGCTTCACAACCTCGGATGGATTGGATATGTATCTGTCTGCAAGCTGCGAAATATGGATAAGCCCATCTTGCTTAATGCCGATATCTACAAATACTCCAAAATGTGTAATGTTAGTAACAATCCCCGGTAAGGTCATTCCTTGTTTGAGGTCGTCAATTGACATAACTTCTGTTGAGAACTCAAGCACCTTAGCTTTTTTTCTTGGATCTCGTCCAGGTTTTGATAACTCTTCTATAATATCGTTAAGTGTGTGGGTACCTACATCTTCAGATAGATATCTTTTAATTTCAATTTTTTCTCTTTTCTCCGAATTAGTAACCAAATCTGCTACATTGCACTTGAGGTCTGAGGCGATATTCTCTACCAGCTGATACCTTTCGGGGTGCACAGCTGTGTTATCTAGGGGGTTAACTGCATCAGGAATTCTTAGAAATCCTGCACATTGTTCAAAAACTTTAGATCCGAGCCTTTTAACTTTCAACAATTCCAGTCTCGATTTAAAGGGACCGTTATTAGATCTGTAATCTACAATGTTCTGAGCTATTGAAGGTCCAATACCAGACACATAGCTCAATAGGTGCTTACTTGCAGTGTTGAGATTAACACCAACTTTGTTAACACAACTTACTACTGTGTTATCCAGCATCTCCTTTAAAAGAGCTTGGTCTATGTCGTGCTGGTATTGGCCAATTCCCAAAGATTTAGGGTCTATTTTTACCAATTCTGCCAGTGGGTCCATTACACGTCTTCCTATTGAAACAGCACCCCTTACCGTTACATCGAAATTCGGGAACTCTTCTCTGGCAACGGGTGATGCTGAGTAGACCGATGCACCATCTTCGCTCACCGAGAATACCTGGATACCCTGTGGCATAGGAATTTTTTTAATAAATGATTCGGTCTCCCTGCTGGCAGTTCCGTCTCCAATTGCAATTACCTCAATTTTGTATGATTCTATAAGGTTTGTTATTTTTTTTATTGCAATTATCTTTTCGTTTACCGGAGGGTGAGGGTAAATTGTGTCGTTATGGATTAGTTCTCCTTGAGAGTCTAGGCAAACTATTTTGCACCCTGTTCTATATCCGGGGTCTATAGCAAGAACTCTCTTTTGGCCGATTGGTGCTGCTAAAAGAAGTGATGTGAGATTTTCACCAAAAACTTTAACCGCTTCAAGATCGGCTCTCTCCTTAGCAATTTTTAGTGTCTCATTTTCAATTGATGGGTGTAATAATCTCTTATATGAATCAGAAATTGCCATTTCTATATTCTCCCTGCAGCTTTGAGTAGATTGTCTTTTATCTCTGAAGACAATATTCTTGATTGTTCGCAAAGAGTACTCCTCTTCTACTTCCAATTTCAAAGTGAGGTGACCCTCTTTCTCTCCACGTAAAAGTGCAAGAACTCTGTGAGATGGCATGTTACTAATATTTCCCGCGAATTCGAAGTAATTTTTGTATTTGCTACTCTCCTCAATATCTTTTTCTAGACCTTTTTGTTGTTTTGATACAATACGTGCATATTTTGAATATTGCAATCTTAGGTGCTCTCTAACTTCTGCAGTCTCACTAATTTGTTCTGCAATAATATCTCTTGCTCCTTGGAGTGCCTCTTCTGCACTTTTAACTTGGTCGGTAAGAAAATCATGAGCTACCTTGGTGCAATCTCTATGGTTTAGCGATAGAATTATTTCTGCCAATTTCTCTAAACCTCTCTCTTTTGCAATTGAAGCTCTTGTTTTTCTTTTTGGCTTATAGGGGAGGTAGATGTCTTCAAGTTGATTTGAATCGATAATTTTTTCAATCTCTTCTCTCAATTGAGTGGTGAGCTTCCCTTGCTCCTCAATACTGTTTATTATTGTACTCTTTCTCTTTTCAAGCTCTTCGAACCTATTGAAATAGTGTTTGATTTGGGTAACCTGAATTTCGTCAAGGTTTCCTGTTCTCTCCTTTCTATATCGTGATATAAACGGAATTGTTGAGCCTTCTTGAAATAGCTCAATGCAATGCTCTACCTGCCACACTGAAACAGACAGAACTCCGGCTATATGGTCTAAGTATAACTTATTCATGTGAAACTTGTTGTAATTGATCTCTGTAGGCTGAAAATATTTTTGATTTGGAAACAAATCCTTTGTAAATACCGTCCTTATTTATCACCGGTAAATTCCATGCCGAAGTTTTTTCAAATTTATTCATTACGATTTCCATTTTATCGTCACAGTAAACATTTTCCGGAGCCATTTTCATAAACTTGGTAACAGGTGTTATTTCATATAGCTCTCTTTTAAACATTATATCTCTTATGTCGTCGAGCAGAATAATTCCACATAATATTCCACAATTATCTACAACAGGGATGATGTTCCTCTTTGAATTTGCAATCACTTTAACTACATCGCTCAAACTGGCTTCGGGGTGAACAGTCTGAAAATCTGTTTCAATCAAATCTACAGTTTTTAAAAGAGTGAGGACAGATTTGTCGCTATCGTGGGTTAATAAATCTCCCTGCTTTGCAATCCTTTTAGTGTAAATGGAGTATGGTTCAAAAGTTCTTATTGTAGCAAATGATACAACTGAAGTTACAATTAATGGAATAAGAAGAAGATAACCACCTGTAATTTCTGCAATTAAAAATATTGCTGTAAGTGGAGCCTGCATTACTCCTGCCATAAGACCGGCCATTCCAACGAGAGAGAAATTTGACTCGGGAAGGTTGTGTATACCTATAAGATTTATAAAACGACTTAAAACAAACCCAGTTATTCCGCCAATAAAAAGCGTAGGGCCAAATGTCCCTCCTACTCCACCTCCTCCATTAGTAAAAGACATTGCAATTACCTTGAAAAAAATAATTGCCACAAAAAAGAGTAGGAATATCCAGTCGTTATTAAGAAGGTTACCAAATATATTGGGACCTATTGCACTTAAAGAGTTATTGTTCAGTAAGAATGTCAAAGACTCATATCCCTCTCCATATAGGGGAGGAAAAATAAAAATAAGTATACCTAGTGATACTGCTGATATTGCCCATCTTTTATAAGGGTTGATAATGTTTTTTAATTTATCTTCAAAAGATAGCGTAGTTCTTGTAAAATAGAGAGATATGAATCCGCATAAAACTCCAAGAAGGATATAGTATGGGAGATTACTCATATTAAAGCTCTCTATAGTATTACTGAAAACAACCGAGTCTCCCATAAAAATATATGAAACAACAGTAGCTGTGACCGCTGATACCAGTAACGGTAAAACAGATGTCATTGATATATTGAAGAGTAAGATTTCTAAAGTAAAGAGAATGCCGGCCAGGGGTGCTTTAAAAATTCCGGCAACAGCTCCTGCTGCTCCACATCCCAACAGAATAGTCATGTGTTTGTATGACAGCCCTATTGCTCTAGCAATATTTGAACCAATAGCAGCACCTGTATAAACAATTGGTGCCTCTGCACCCACCGATCCTCCGAATCCTATAGTGACAGAACTGGCTGCTATGGAAGACCAGGTATTGTGTTTCTTGATTTTTGACTCGTTCTTGGAAATAGCTAAAAGAACCTTTGTTACACCATGACCTATATTGTCTTTTATTACATACTTAACAAGAAGAATAGCCAGCAGCATTCCGATTCCGGGATAAATCAGGTATAGGGAGCTTTCGGCAGCTGTATTGAACCATCCTTTTAACATCCATGCAAAAAAATGTATCAGATGTTTTAATAAAACAGCAGCAATACCACTCAGTAAACCTGTAATAAAAGCAAGTACCAATAGCATCTTACTTTCTGATAGCCCTCTGAGGAGCTTTATGATTCTTTGAATATATTGACTGATAATCATTGAGTACTAAAGTACAAAAAAAGCTGAACATGAGTCCAGCTGAAACTTGAAATTTAAATTATATTTAGTCTTCGGACTCCTCCTCTTCTGAAAATGCAGAAGATGAATCATCATCGGGAAACTCATCGGGATCGCTACCATCTTCATCTGAGCCGCCTCCGAAAAGTCCTCTTTCCAAATCTTCATAATCATCAATTTTCACATCTACTTTTACGAGATATATAGCATCCGGTACCTCTAGAGAGATTGCATAAAAAAATGAGCCATCAGGTTTATCAACCTTAAAGACCTCTCCCATATAGTCGGCATATCCTCTTGGGTATTTTTCTTTAAAAGCAGCCATTAATTCGGGACTTAGGTTGGCATAACTGATTACCGCTCTTCTCTTAGACGCTCTGTTAATTGGAACACTTTCCTTTCCCTTTGGTGTATTGCCTGTCTTATCCATATATATGACTAAATCTGTGTTTTCAACTTAAATTTGGGCTGCAAGTATAATGCAATTTTTTATAATATTTCTAGTTTTTCTATTTTTTGTTGAAAAAAAATGATTTCTGCATCTTTTTTCTCTCGGGGTCTTTTTCTATATATGTGTTTTTCATTGTTTTAAGATCTAGTCCAGTATAGAATGAGGCCGCAGAACGTGTCATTGGTGTAGGTGTAAAATCTTGAACTTGTTCTAATCTAATTCCCTTTAATGCAGGATTTTGAGCTAAACAACGCATGTCATCCATTCTGCATCCGGGATGTGAAGATATAAAATATGGAATTAATTGGTATCTCTTATTGTATTTTTTATTGATTTTTTCAAACTCATCTTTAAGGAAAATAAAAGATTTGAAAGATGGTTTTCCCATCTGTTTAAGAACGGATTCTTCTGTATGTTCCGGAGCTACTTTGAGTCTCCCTGATGTGTGATTTAAAACTAACTCTTTAAAGTACTCTTTCCCGGAATTATTAAGATAACCGTTACTATCCAAAAAAAGATCATATCTTATACCGCTGGATACAAATGTCTTTATAATGCCTGATAATTTGGATGCATTTTTGTACAGCTCCAATAAAGGATTGTGAGAGTGATTAAGGTTTAAGCAAAGATTTGGATATATACAGCTGTCTCGTTTGCATTTTTTACACAATTCAATATCTATACCTTTCATTTTGTACATATTGGCTGTTGGACCTCCCAGATCTGAGATATAACCTTTAAAATTCTCATCGGCAGTAATTTTACGCAATTCATTCAAAATGGACTCTTCTGATCTGGAGTGAACAAATTTACCTTGATGGGCAGATATTGTGCAAAAGCTGCATGAACCAAAACATCCTCTATGTGTATTTACGGAGTATTTAATCATCTCCCATGCAGGAATGTGCTTTCCTTTGTATCTGTAGTGGGGAGCTCTTTTATATGGTAAGTTGTAGTAGTTGTCTATCTCTCCATCTGAAGGCGTTTCGAATGGAGGATTTATATGTACAAATTTGCCCTTACAGGGTTCAATTATGTATCTTGGGTAATATGAGTTAGATTCTCTTTCGATAATATTAAAATTATCCGCAAACAATCTTTTGTCTCTTTTAGTCTCTTCAAATGAGTTTAAAATAATAAAGTCTTGTGAGTTACAAACAGCCGAATCGGAAATATATGCAGTCTGTTTCACCTTGTATGCATTGGATATTGGCTCGCCTTTATTGAGCAACTCTGCTATCTCTTTTATTGCCTTTTCGCCCATTCCATAAACTAGAATATCTGCACCTGAGGAGAAAAGAATTGAGGGAAGTAGTTGGTCTTGCCAATAATCGTAATGTGATACTCTTCTAAGTGAGGCCTCTACTCCTCCTATAATCACCGGTGTAGTTGGATATAGTTTTTTTAAAATATGTGAATAGACAGAAACAGCATAGTCTGGTCTCATTCCAGATTTTCCATCAGGGGTATAGGCATCGTTACTTCGTAATCTCTTTGCCGCCGTATAGTGATTAACCATTGAGTCCATAGCTCCGGAGTTCACTCCAAAAAAAAGTCTGGGGTTCCCAAGTTTTTTGAAGTCTCTAAGGTCGTCTCTCCAGTTAGGTTGTGGAACGATTGCAACGCGATATCCCAAGCTTTGAAGATATCTGCCAATTACAGCAGTACCAAATGAAGGGTGGTCTATATAGGCATCTCCTGTAAATAAAATAATGTCTATATAATCCCAACCCAATGATTCTACCTCTTTTACAGATGTAGGAAGGAAAGTATTTGATTGATCGGCCATATTTACATTCTCTCAGGTAGAGAGATGCCGAGTATCCCCATCGCTTTTCTCAATACCTTTGAAATTGTATCAATTAAAATTAGTCTCTGTAACTTAACCTCTAAATTTTCCTCTTTTAAAATAGAGAGTTCATGATAATACTGATTAAACTCTTTTGCAAGTTCATAGGCATAATTTGCTATGATTGCCGGAGAGTGTTCTTTACCCGCCTCATATACTTTGTCTGGAAATATATTGAGAATTTTTATAATCTCTATCTCTTTACTCTCCAGAGCTGAATCTGTAATCTTTGGGATTAATGAAGATTCTGCTGCTTTTCTCAAAATAGATCTTATTCTAGCATGTGTGTACTGTATAAAAGGGCCTGTGTTTCCGTTGAAATCTATAGACTCTTTTGGGTCGAACAACATTGTCTTTTTAGGATCTACTTTAATAATGAAATATTTAAGCGCTCCAAGCCCCAACATTTCAAATATTTTCTCTTGCTCATCTTTGTGTAGATTATCTAACTTACCCAGTTCTAAAGATGTTTCTCTTGCGGTTGATATCATATTTTCAATAAGGTCATCGGCATCTACAACCGTACCCTCTCTAGACTTCATCTTTCCTTCGGGGAGTTCTACCATTCCATAAGAGAGGTGATAAATAGAGTCGGCCCACTCATAGCCCAATCTCTTTAATAAAAGCTTTAGAACTTGGAAATGGTAGTTCTGTTCGTTACCCACAACATAAATGTGTTCATTTAAATTGTGCTCAGAGAACCTCTGATGCGCAGTTCCCAAATCTTGAGTCATATAGACAGATGTACCGTCTGACCTAAGTAGCAGTTTTTCATCTAAACCATCGGCAGTTAAGTCGCACCATACCGAACCATCCTCTTTTCTATAAAAAGCACCTTTATTCAGACCTTCTTGAACTAGTGCTTTACCCAATAGGTAGGTGTTGGATTCGTAGTAAATCTTATCAAATGATACTCCCATTTTTTTATACGTAGAATCGAATCCCTCATAAACCCAACCGTTCATTCTCTTCCAAAGGTCTACGACTTGAGGATCTCCACTCTCCCACTTTACTAACATCTCTTGAGCCTCTTTCATTGATGGTGCATTTTTCTCGGCATCCTCCTTTGAAAAACCTTGAGAGATTAGTTCATCGATTTCATTTTTTAGAATATTGTTAAATGCAACATAGTATTTACCAACTAGATGGTCTCCTTTAATACCCGATGTAAGAGGCGTTTCTCCTTGGCTGATTTTCTGCCATGCCAGCATAGACTTACAAATATGGATACCTCTATCGTTAACTAAATTCACTTTTATAACGTTGTGTCCGTTAGTCTCCAGTAGTTTAGCTACAGACCATCCAAGTAAGTTGTTTCTTATGTGTCCTAAGTGAAGCGGTTTGTTTGTATTTGGAGAAGAGAATTCAACCATAACAGTATTGCCTGTTTTGGGTAATTGTCCCCAATCTTCTGACTCATTTATATTATTAAATACAGATTTCCAATAATTTCCTGAGAGTTTAATATTGAGAAAACCCTTGACTACATTGTATGATTCAACATGAGTACAATTTTCTTTTATGAATCTGCCTATCTCATCTCCTGTTGCCTCGGGACTCTTTTTAGAAATCTTCAGAAGTGGAAACATAACAGCTGTTATGTCTCCCTCAAACTCCCTCCTTGTTGCTTGAGTTTGGATTTTATCTGTTTGTACTTCTTCTCCATAAAGCGATTTAATTGCTTCGGATGTTTTTTCTGTAATCAGTTTTTCCGGATTCATATTTACTTGTTTGAAAAGTATCTTTTCATCTCTCTCTTAACTTTAGGAGACAAGATTAATAGTGTTAACATAGTGGGTATTGCCATTAAAGCGTAGGCGCTGTCTATAACTCCAACAACAACATCCAGCGAGATTACCGCTCCTACTATAAGCATTAATAGAAAGAAGTAATTATAATAGTTTGCGTATTTTGCTCCAAATAGAAAGTTTGTACATTTAACACCATAGTATGAGTATGAGAACATTGTAGAAAAAGCAAAAATTATTACCATGATCATTAAAAGTATGTGACCCCAACCAGGAATAGAGGCTTCAAATGAATTAAGAGCAATCTCTATTCCTTTTATCTGAGATACTTCGTAATTGCCGTTTATCAAAATAGCCAGAGCTGTAAGAGTACATATCAGACCTGAATCTATAGATGGCCCAATCATAGCAACTAAACCCTCTCTCACAGGTTCGCTGTTTCTAGATGCTCCATGCATCATAGAAGCTGTTCCAACCCCGGCTTCATTGACAAATGCTGCTCTTCTAGCCCCAATAACAATAGCTGTTCCTGCCAACCCTCCTGCTCCTGCTTGCAGATCGAATGCCCCATCAAAGATAGAAGCAAAAACAGACGGTACAACTTGGAGGTTTGTTATCACGATGTAAGCAACCAGAAGAAAATACATAGCAACCATGGTTGGTACTACTCTGGCAGATACTTTAGAGATTCTCTGTATACCACCCAGTACTACAACTGATACCAACAAGCAAATTACAAGTCCTATAAAAAAACGCAATAAGGGCGTATTCTCTATTCCGGCAGGATTGGTTACAACAGTGGTTATGGCTTCGGTTAGTTGATTAGCTTGCATCAAGCATAATGTCCCTATAAGACCAAAAATAGAAAAAAAGATGGCAGCAGGTTTCCATTTTTGTCCCAGACCCTTTGTGATCATATACATAGGCCCTCCCTGAGGCTCTCCTGCGCTATCAACTCCCTTGTACATAATAGTCAATGTCCCTTCAAAAAACTTTGTAGCCATTCCAACAATTGCACTTACCCACATCCAAAAAATAGCACCAGGCCCGCCCATTGTTAGTGCAACAGCAACACCGGATATATTACCCATTCCCACAGTTGCTGCTATAGCACTAGTTAAAGCTTCAAATGAACTTATCTGCCCGGGAGCATCTTTCTCTCCCGACTTCAATGACCTTAGAGCCCGTATATAGTATCTGAACGGAACAAAGCCTGAGTATATAAGAAAATAAAGTCCTCCTCCTATAAGAAGCAGGAACAGAGGCATGCCCCATATCCAATTACTGAATGCAACAATAATATTGCCAACTGAACCCCAAAAGTTTGTCATTTAGATTGTATTTTTTAAGGAGCAAAGATAATATTTACTTTTTACGATTTCTCATCTTTGCTTGTCAAACCAAGCTTTTCGGCAGCAGTACCCACGGTGGTTCCTTGTACAAGTAAAGAAACTATTGTTGTAAAAAACACAATATTAAACATCACTCCGGCTTTTGGTATACCTTCTATCAGCGGATAGGTTGCAAATACAATAGGTACTGCTCCCCTTAGCCCCACCCATGATACAAAATGTCTGGTTTTATAACTTATATTTTTAAATGGTATAAGGGATATAAACACGGAGAATGGTCTGGAGATTACAATTAAAGCAAAAGAGATTATTAAGCTGATGCCAACAACCTCAACGGCAATAAGATCTGAAGGATTTACCAGTAAACCCAGAGTAAGAAAAAGAATTAATTGCGAGAGCCAAGCAATCCCATCAAAAAAAGTATAAGCAGTTTCGTCGCATTGTGTTTTGCTGTTTCCAATAGTAAGACCAGCTATGTAAACTGCAAGAAAGCCATTCCCATTTAATAAATTTGTAAACGAAAAGGTAAAAAAAAGTGCTGCCAACAACATAACATGGTAAAGCGACCTGTTATCGAAAACAACTCTTTTAATAAACATGAGCGCAAGTTTTGCAATGCCAAAACCACATAAAGCACCAATGAGAAATTGGAAAAAAAGAGTTGTAACAAATGACAACAATTCAATATCTCCTGTTTTGGACATTTGAATAAAAATAATTGTTAACATAAACGCCATAGGGTCGTTACTTCCACTTTCCAATTCTAGTAGTGGGCGGATATTTTTTTTTAAGTTTATCCCTTTTGATCTTAAAATTGAGAATACTGAGGCAGAATCTGTAGATGAAATAATAGCTGCCAACAACATAGATTCCGGCACAGTAAAGGTTATAAATCTGGAGAAAATATTAGAAACCAGATATATGATAGATCCTGTAAAGAGAGTTGTAAGAATTACACCAACAGATGCAAGAATTACTCCGGGTGCCAATACTGGTCTTATCTCAGAAATTTTGGTGTCCATACCTCCGGAGAAGAGAATTATACTAAGTGATACAAGACCTACGAATTGAGCAACATAAGGGCTATTGAATTCTATGCCTACCCCGTCACTCCCAAACAACATCCCAACGCTTAAAAATAGAAGAAGAACAGGTACACCAAAACGATTTCCGGCCTTTCCTGCTAAAATGCTTAAAAATAGAAGTACAGATCCTATAAGCAGTATGTTTTCTGATGTTATATTCATATAAATGTGGTCTAAGCAAAGATAACAAAATGAAATCTTTCTTTAAAAAAAAGAGAGGTTTTTTTACTTAACCTCTCTTCTGTTTCACTCTTTCAGAATCTATTTTAGACCTCTATTTTTAAGTAGAGCGTCAATTCCAGGCTCTTTTCCTCTGAAATTAACATAAAGTGTCATTGCCTCATCTTGTCCGGCTCTTGCCAGTATCTCTTTTCTAAGTTTTGCGGCTACCTCTTTATTGAAAATATCTCCGGTTTCTACAAATGCTTGGTATGCATCGCTATCCAACACTTCTGCCCAGATATATGAGTAGTAACCTGCAGTATAGCCCCCTCCAAAGGTGTGACTGAAGTATGTACTTCTGTAACGAGGCGGGATTTGAGAGATTAAGCCCAGTTTGTTCATTGAAGCTTTTTCGAATTCCAAAACATCTATATTTTGAGGTATAGACTTAAGGATATGGAAATCCATATCTAGGAATGATGCTGCTAGGTATTCGGTAGTAGCAAAGCCTTGACCATATTTACCGGCTCTCTCCATCTTATCTATCAGCTCCTGAGGGATTACCTCTCCGGTTTGGTAATGTTTTGCATATACTTTTAATACTTCCGGCTCAAATGCCCAGTGCTCCATTATTTGTGAAGGCAATTCAACAAAATCTCTGGTCATTCCACCAACACCATAATAGCGAACATCTTTCAGTAAACTAGCCAAAGCGTGACCAAATTCATGGAAAAACGTCTCAACTTCGTCTGTGCTGAGTAGCGCCGGATCGTCTCCAACAGGGCGTGTAAAGTTCCCTACGATTGTAACCAGAGGTGCCACACGTTCGCCATTTTTATATACTTGTGAACGGAAACCGCTGCACCATGCACCGCCTCTCTTGGCTCCAGGACGAGCGAACATATCCATGAAAAGGACACCCAGATGGGTACCATCTGCATCTTTGCATTCAAAGGCAGTTGCCTCAGGATGTGGAAGAGGAACATTTTCTATTTGTGTAAAAGTTATACCAAACAGATTATTGGCAACATAGAAGATTCCGTCTCTAACGTTATCAATTTTAAAGTAAGGGCGTAACTGATCGTCACTTAGATCAAATTTACTGGACATAGCTTTTTCGAAATAAAATCTCCAGTCGTGTGCTTCCAATTTGCCTATGTTATGCCCCATTGCCTTAGCAACCGACTCCATGTCGGAAAGCTCTTTTTTAGCAGAAGCAAGAGCCGGCTTCCACAATTGGTTTAACAAATTGTAAACGGCAGCAGGATTCTTTGCCATTCTGGTAACAAGCTGATAATCTGCGAAAGTTTCATATCCCATGATTTTTGCTCTCTGCAATCTGAGGTCTACCAATTTTTTAATAACCTCTTTGTTATCAAACTCATTATTGTTGTTGCACCTGTTTAAGTATGCATCAAGAATTTGCTTTCTAAGCTCTCTCTTTTCTGATTGTTGTAAAAATGGAATTATACTTGGATTGTCGAGTCCAAAAACCCATTTTCCAAGAGTTGCGGAATCTTTCTCTGCACGTTTGAGAGCAGCAGCCTTAAGTGATTCTGATAGCCCTGCAAGATCTTCCTCGTTATCTATAACCAGTTTAAAATTATCAGTCTCGGCAAGAAGATTTTGACCAAATGCTAATTGAAGAGCCGATATTTCTGAGTTGATTTTCTTTAACTCCTCTTTTTTGTCTGCAGGAAGATCTGCTCCGCTTCTTACAAAATCTTTGTACATCTCTGTAAGAAGTCTCATCTGCTCTGCATCCAGCCCAAGTTGATCTCTTTTTTCGTAAACCGATTTTACCCTAACGAAAAGTGAGTCGTTAAGACTTATCTCGTTATAGTGTCTACTGGTAAGTGGAGAGAGCTCCTTAGCTAAGGCAAGCACCTCCGGAGATGCATTTACCGAATTAAGACTTGAAAATACAGGCGATATTTTGCTTAGCAAAGAGCCGGAGTTATCGTAAGCTACAATAGTGTTTTCAAAATCTGGCTCGGCAGGATTGTTTATAATAGCTTGTATCTCTGCTTTATGTTGCTCCATTGCTTCAAGGTAAGCAGGCATATAGTGCTCAAGCTTAATTTGTTCAAAAGGAGGAATTCCATAAGGGGTATTCCACTCTGCCAACAGCGGATTTTGGGCAGACTCTTTTTGCTTGCAGGATGAGAGGAAAGCTCCACCTATCATCATAAGAATCAATAGTTTTTTCATCAATTATTTAATTAAATTTAACCTAGGTATGATTTGAGTAATTTACTTCTCGCACTATGCCTGAGCCTTCTTATTGCTTTCTCTTTTATCTGTCTCACCCTCTCTCTGGTTAGCCCAAAATATTCTCCTATCTCCTCCAATGTCATTTCGCTTGTTCCTATCCCGAAGAAGTATTTAACAATATCTCTCTCCCTCTCTGTGAGGGTTGAAAGAGCTCTCTCTATCTCTTTGTTTAAAGACTCATTTACGAGGCCTCTGTCGGCATTTGGAGAGTCGTTATTTACAAGAACATCTAGGAGGTTGTTATCTTCACCGTCTACAAATGGCGCATCTACAGAGACATGCCTGCCGGAAACTCTTAGTGTATCTGCAATTTTCTCTTTAGGAATATCAAGTATTTCTGCAAGCTCTTCGGGAGAAGGCATTCTCTCATTCTCCTGTTCGAATTTTGAGAGAGCCTTATTAATCTTGTTAAGCGATCCAACCTGATTAAGAGGTAATCTTACAATTCGAGATTGCTCTGCAAGAGCTTGAAGAATGGATTGTCTTATCCACCAAACGGCATAAGAAATGAACTTAAACCCTCTTGTTTCGTCGAATTTCTCTGCTGCTTTAATTAGACCCAAGTTCCCTTCATTAATTAAATCCGGCAAACTAAGCCCTTGATTTTGATATTGTTTAGCTACAGACACTACGAAACGGAGATTGGCTCTTGTTAGTTTTTCAAGAGCCTCCTGATCTCCTTTTCTGATTCTTTGCGCTAATTCAACTTCATCTTCTACTGTAATAAGCTCCTCTCTTCCAATCTCTTGAAGGTATTTATCAAGAGACGCACTCTCTCTGTTTGTAATTGATTTGGTTATCTTAAGCTGTCTCATTTATAAAAGGTAATATCCTGCAAAGTTAATAAAAATAAAGAGACGCCACAAAAAATCAGAGACCCATACCATAATAGACAGTTTTACCATCTTGATATACTCCCTCAATCAAAAGAGATCTTCTACTCCTTTGGATAACAGATTGCAACTCCTGTAGAGTTCTAACGGGGACTTGGTTAATATGGGTAATTATGTAGCCAGCAGATATTCCGGCATCTTTAAATTTTCCCTCTCCAACACTCACAACCTCTATACCTGACCTGATATTAAGATTGTTGAGTTTATCTTTAGATGCTTCTACGAGTTCTGCCCCAAAAATTTTTGTTGTGCCCTTTGAACCATCAGACATTGCAATTTCGGCCCCTCTCCCCTCTAATACAACTGAAACCTCTTTTTGTTTATTATCTCTAAGAATCTCTACTGTTATTTTATCTTTTGGCCTGTATCTGGAGATCTGTTCTTGAACAGCAGGAGAAGAGTTAACTCTGACACCATTAATTGATATCAATACGTCGTTGTTTCTTATACCGGCCTTCTCTGCAGCTCCCCCTTTTACAACCTCTGCAATAAAAACTCCTCTAGTATCTTTCAGTCCTCTCTCTTTAGCCAGATTGCCATCTATGTTCTGCATTGATATACCCAACATTGCTCTCTGAACCGAACCAAAATCCAAAATATCTTCAACTATTTTTTTAACGATTGTAGTTGGTACGGCAAATGAATACCCGGTAAATGCACCGGTTTTTGAAGCAATTGCAGTATTAATACCCACCAGTTCACCTTTTGTGTTTATAAGTGCTCCACCACTATTTCCAGAGTTTACAGCAGCATCTGTCTGGATAAAAGCTTCAATTTTAAACTCTCCGTCCATTGAGGGCATACTTCTAGCTTTTGCGCTTACAATGCCTGCTGTTACAGTTGATCTAAGATTGTAGGGATTTCCGATCGCCAGAACCCACTCACCCAAACGCAGAGCATCTGAGTCTCCAAATTTTAACAATGGTAAGTTTTGCGCGTCGATTTTAATTAATGCAACATCTGTTGCAGGATCGCTTCCAACGAGCTTGGCCTTGAATGTTTGATTGTTCTCTAAAGTTACTTCTATTTGATCTGCGCCTTCTATTACATGGTTATTTGTTACAATATAACCATCTTCAGAGATAATAACACCGGATCCGGCTCCAATCATCTCTCTGGGAGTTTGTGGCTGACCATAACCAAAAAAGAAATCAAAAAGAGAGTAGGGTTGACTTACACCTCTTTTAACAACTTTTACGTGCACAACTGCTTTTACCGCGTACTCGGCAGCAAAAGTAAAGTCGGGGAACTCCTGTGGTTGAAAACTCGCCCTTTGAACAGGGATACTGTCTTCATTATAAAAATATTGTGCCGATGGCTTTTTAGAAAATGAAACTACTGCTAATGAGGTTATTCCGCTGATTAAAACTGTTAAAAAAAGATAGATATAGAAATTTCTTTTCATGACTTTAAAAGTTTTTAAGAGTAAAAAAACAAATTATATGCCATAACTTATTTTTTTTATCTTTGTAAAAAATATCAGAATATGAAGTTTGTAGTTTCCAGTTCTGAGCTTTTAGCTCGTCTGTTGTCTGTTTCAAGAGTTATCTCTTCTAAGAATACAATTCCGGTTCTTGACAACTTTCTTTTTGTATTAAAAAATGGTAATCTGAGTATTACGGCTTCTGATCTTGAGACAAGTCTAAAAGCCAACCTTCCTATCGAAAACATAGAGGAGGAGGGTGAGGTAACCATCCCTGCGAGACTTTTAGTGGACTCTTTGAAGGAGTTTGCTGATATGCCTCTGGAATTTAAAACCAATGAAACAAGAACTTCTGTTGACATAACTTGGGCCAACGGAAACTCTACCCTGCCATGCACCAGTGCAGATGATTATCCATCTATCGCCTCTATATCTGAAGAAAAAACTGAAATTGCAATAAGCTCGCAAGTACTTTTGGAGGGAATTAACAGGACACTTTATGCTACTGCAGAAGAGGAGCTGAGACCGGTGATGAACGGTATATTCTTTGATATTGAACCCGAGAGTGCTACTTTGGTAGCTTCTGACGCACATAAATTGGTATGCTATACACGTCATGACATAAAGTCAGAAAAGAAATCTTCATTTATTTTACCAAAAAAGCCATCGTCAATTTTAAAAAATCTGCTTGGTAAACTGGATGAAGAGGTAAAGGTTATATTTGATATCCGTAATGCCTATTTCCAGTTTGAATCATTCATTCTTGTTTGCCGACTTGTTGAGGGAAACTACCCGGCATACAAGTCTGTAATACCAAAGAATAACACTAACAAACTTATAATAAACAGACAGGATTTTCTTAATAGTACAAGAAGAGTGTCTGTTTGCTCGAATCAGGCAAGCAGTCTGGTAAAACTAAAAATATCTTATAACCAATTAACCATATCTGCACAAGATCTGGATTTTTCTATTTCTGCCCATGAAAGATTAGGGTGTCAGTATGATGGTGATTCTATGGAGATAGGGTTTAAATCTACATTTCTCATTGAGATACTAACTAATCTTCCTTATACAGACATATCTTTAGAGCTTTCGGATCCGTCCAGAGCAGCTCTTATTCTACCATCGGACAATAGTGACCCTTCTGAGGAGATATTGGCATTAATAATGCCTATGATGGTTAGCGCATAGAGTTTAATAAACAACATATTTTTTAATAATGAAGCTAAATCTGAAAAATCCGCTTCTTTTCTTTGATATTGAAAGTACCGGACTAAGTGTTGCCACAGACAGAATTGTTGAGATAAGCGTACTTAAAATAATGCCAAACGGAGAGAAAGAGATTAAGACAAGAAGGATCAACCCTACAATACCTATATCTCCGGAAGCACAAAAAATTCACGGAATATCAAATGATGATGTCAAAGATTGTCCAACGTTTAAGGAGATCGCAAAAAGTCTTGCAAACTGGATGGCCGGTTGCGATTTTGCAGGATACAATGCGATTAAGTTTGACATTCCGCTCTTATCTGAGGAGTTTTTAAGGGCAGGGGTAAATTTTGACTTTAGAAAAAGAAAGATTGTAGATGTTCAGAATATTTTTCATAAACTGGAACAGAGAACCTTAAGTGCTGCATACAAATTCTACTGTAACAAAGACCTAGAAAATGCTCACTCTGCAGAGGCAGATACAGTTGCCACTTTTGAAATTTTAGAATCACAACTGGATAAATACGAAGGTATATTAGAAAATGATATAAAATTTCTTGCCGATTTCTCTACAAAATCCAAATTTTTAGATTATGCCGGGCGTATAGCATTAGATGATAAAGATGTTCCTCTAATTAATTTTGGTAAACATAAGGGTAAACCGGTTGAAGCTGTGCTACGTACAGATCCCAGTTACTACTCATGGATTATGAACGGAGAGTTTACTCTAGACACAAAACAGGTTATAACAGAGCTAAAAATAAGATTCGAAAACCAGACAAAATAGTGGTTTAGATGTACGAGTTTATACTATTCTGAGCTGTTTATGTAATTAAATGCCGATTTTCCGGCGTTAAAACCGGTACTGAAAGCTATCTGTAAATTGTATCCCCCGGTATCGCCGTCTAAGTCTAACAACTCTCCGCAAAAAAAGAGGTTGTTGCAATATCTTGATTTAAGATTTTTAGAAATAACAGATTCAAGTGAAACCCCTCCGGCTGTAACGACAGCTCTCTCGTATGCTGTAAAAGAGTTAATTGCAAAATTCCAGCTCTTTAGTTTTTCTGCAACCAAATTGGAAAAAGCGTTGCTATTGCCCTCCCTTTTAATACTGTTAGGTAATCTGTTACTCTCTGTAAAGTATCTGATAATAGGGGCAGGGAGAAGCTTCTTCAACAGATCTTCTACAGATCCATTATTGATGTTGGTCAACTCTCTCTCAACTCTCTTTTTTAGGAGATCGATACTTAAGGCAGGCTTTAAATCGATACTTAATTGGCACTTGTTCCCATTTACGATGGCCTTTACAGCCCTTCTACTGACTTTGTATCCAATAGAGCCCTCTATTCCATTGTTTGTAAACTCCAACTCTCCCATCTCTTGCTGCACAATATCATTGTTAACGATAAGAGAAATTTGCACATTTTTTAGATTAACACCTGCTACTTCTGCTTTATAAAAATCGGGCATAAGAGCAGTAAGAGAAGGCATACATTTTTCTATCTTATGACCGGTATCCTTTGCTAACAAATAACCGTCGCCTGTAGATCCGGTAGAGGGGTATGAAAGACCCCCGGTTGCAAGAATTACAGATTTTGACCTGTAAACTTTACCGTTTGTTACTACTCCCGTTATAACTCCATCTTTTCTCTCAAAACCACTCACGGGAGAATTAAGGAGGAGTTTTACCCCCTGTTTAATTATTTCTTTATGAAGAGCATCTACAACATCCTGTGCAAGCCCCGACGCAGGGAACACCCTGTCTCCCCTCTCAACGACAGTTTCAAGACCGATATCATTAAAGAACTTAATGGTGTTTGAATTGCTAAAGGCGAAAAAAGAGGGTTTTAGGAATTTTGAATCTGGATAAATATGCGTAGAAAACTCACCCCAATCTTTTGTATTTGTTATATTACATCTGCCTTTACCTGTAATTCTAACTTTGCGCCCCACTCTCTCCATTTTTTCAAATAGAATAACCTTAGCCCCCAATCTTGCAGCACTGATTGCGGCCATCATTCCTGAGGCACCTCCGCCTATTACGGCTATATCAAATATATTTAGCTCTTGTGCAGACACTTTTTATAGTAAATTTGCAGCAAATATAGCGATATAATGGCGGAGATAGTTAAATATTCAAAATTGGTTGTTGTTTTATTAATCACATCGTGTACATTGAATAATAATATTCAAGGAGAAACGGAAGATGTAATTGAACTGAATAAAAATGACTACGCAAAATACTTTAGTATTGGTAAGGATGATTCCGGAACCAATCATATCATAATTAACGAGGATTGGGGCAGTCAAAATAATAGAGTAGTTTATCGCTTGATTAGCCGTTTGGAAGAGGTGCAAAAAAGCGATAGCAACTTTGAAGCAAAGGATAATGATATTCTTATTCCTGTACAGAAGATAGTGTGTATGTCTACGAGTCATATAGCATATATTTCAAAATTAAATTCATCTGAGTCTATTGTTGCTGTCTCGGGAGCCAAATATGTAAGCGATTCAACTGTGCGCGAGCTATATAAAAAGGGAGAAATTTGGGATATCGGTTACGAGGCGTATATTAATTATGAGATGCTTCTGAAATTAAAACCAGATTTAGTTTTAACTTATGGTATTTCAGGGGAAAACAACCTTTATATTCAGAAAATAAGAGATTTGGGAATTAAGGTTATTGCAGTAGGAGACTACATGGAAAACCACCCTTTAGGAAAAGCAGAGTATCTTAAATTCTTTGGATATCTTCTTGGAAAGGAGAGAATGGCTGACTCTGTATACATCAGTATAAAAGAGAGTTATATAAGAGCAACGGAGAGATTAGCTTCTGCAGATATTAATGCTAAACCAAAGGTTCTGTTAAATGCGCCATGGAAAGATCATTGGTATATACCGGGCGAAAACAACTATATGAGTATTTTGGTAAAAGATGCCGGTGGAGAAGTTATTCTTACAAAACCGGGAGATATGCACTCTTTTGCAAATAGCGTTGAAGAGGTTTTAAGGGAGGCATACAAAGCAGATTTTTGGATTAATCCAAACTTTATAAATTCGATGAGTGAGTTGAGATCGATTAATCCGATCTTCTCTAAAATTCCTGCTTTTATTGGCGGGAAAATATACAACAATACAAAGAGAAGGACGCCCGAAGGGGGAAGCGACTTCTGGGAGCGAGGTGTTATTGAGCCACACGAAATATTAGATGATTTAATTGATATCCTTCATCCCGAGCTTTCGGGTGGTAGAGAGTTAAAATACTACATTAAACTCAAATAGTGCGAATAAAAAAGAGCACCTTTATGTCTTTAAAGTGCTCTTTTTTATTAATCTATATGAACATAATCCACTATTCGTATTTGAGAGGTTTCTCTTTGCCAGAGATTACATTCAGTCCATTTACCGCCAAAGCCGCCATCTCATCCTCTCCCGGAAATACCTTTACAGGAGCAATAAAAGAGATTTGGTCGGATAGCTTTTCCATCAACTTTGTGTTATAGGCAACTCCTCCCGTAATTAGAATAGCATCTACATCGCCATGTAGCACAGCCGCCATTGCACCGATTGCTTTAGCAACATTGTAGGCAAAGGCGTCGGAAATTAGAGAAAATTTCTCATCACCCTCCTCTACTTTTTTCTCTACAATATTAAACGAGTTAGTTCCCAGGTGTGCTACCAGCCCACCTTCACCGGTTATCATTTTCTTAACATCATCTAATGTATACTTTCCAGAAAAACATAGCTTTGCAAGATCATATGCCGGTAAAGTCCCAGATCTTTCAGGAGAAAATGGCCCCTCACCGTTAAGTGCGTTATTTACATCTATAACTCGCCCCTTTCTGTGAGCACCAACCGATACTCCTCCACCAAGGTGAGCAACTATCAGATTAAGTGAATCATAAGAGGCGTTCACCGATGTAGCGTAGCCCTTGGCAATGGCTTTCTGGTTAAGAGCGTGAAATATTGAGCGTCTCTCAAACAGTGGGTGTCCAGTAACTCTTGCAATAGGTTCTAACTCATCTACAACTACAGGATCTGCAATAAATGCCCTGCAACCATCGATTGTTGATGCAAGATTTTGAGCTATAAGCCCTCCAAGATTACTTGCATGCTCACCTCCCACCCCTATTTTTAGATCTCTTATCATCTCATGGTTTACCTCGTAAACGCCAGAAGGTATAGGTTTCACAAGACCTCCTCTGCCGACAATAACCTCAATTGTAGAAAGGTCTATTCCATTTTCGCTTAGTGCTTTGAGAATAGTATCTTTTCTAAACTCATACTGATCGGTTATAGTTTTGTATGCAGAGATCTCCTCTGAAGTGTGCCTTAATGTAGTCACAAATATCTGTTTATGATCTTCAAAAACAGCTATTTTAGTAGAAGTTGAACCAGGGTTAATAGCTAAAATTAAGTGTCCCATATCTATTTTGCAGTTAAAGCTGCTAATGCTATTGAATTTAGTTTTGTATCTATGCTGTCTGCTCTGCTGGAAAGAACACACGGAGCTTTAGCACCTGCTACTATTGCTGCTTGTTTTGCACCAATACAAAGTTGAGTATTAACTTTATAGAAAACATTCGCCGATTCCAGATTAGGAAAAACCAAACAATCGGCATCTCCGGCTACATTACTAACCAACTTTTTTACTGCAACGGCCTCTGCAGAGAGTGCAACATCGAGTGCTAAAGGTCCGTCTACCATACATCCAGCAATCTGACCTCTGTCGGCCATTTTAGATATTATTGCAGCATCTACACACGCCTGCATCCCCGGCAACATCTGCTCTGTTGCAGCAATAAGTGCCACTTTTGGCTTCTCAATTCCAATAGCATGAGCAGTTTTAACAACATAGTTAGTAATAGCTATCTTTTGGTTAAGATCGGGAGCAGGAATAACAGCAATATCACCAAGTATAAGAAGCTTATGATATTGAGGATTGGAAAGAACGGTTACATGGCTGAGTACTGCTTTAGGAGGGAGCAATCCCTTCTCTTTATGCAAAATTGCTCTCATGTATTTATCGGTACTGCAAAGACCTTTCATGAGGATATCTCCCTCTCCCTCATTAATCAGGTCTACAGCCATGGAGACAGCTTTTAACTCATCTTCTATTGGTACTATCCTAAACATTGAAGGGTCAATCTTTTCGTGAGAGCACACCTGGCGAATCATCTTTTCGTCGCCAACCAGTGTAGCCTCAACAATACCCGCCTCAACAGCAAGTCGGGCTGCATTTATTGTATGGTCATCTACAGCCCATGCGGCAACCAACCTTTTCTTTGGTTTAGACCTAAGTTTATCAAAAATCTGTTCAAATGTAGTTATCATATATCTCTTATTTAATTTTCTTAACACTTGTTTGTAAGAATAGACATTGTGTCTTGTGCAATAACCAACTCTTCGTTAGTTGTCACTGTAGACATTTTTACTCTGGATCCATTTTTAGATAGTATTACATCTTTACCTCTTACACCTTTGTTAGCTTCAGGATCGAAATCTAATCCCAAGTATCCTAAATGAGATCCTACCATCTCTCTGATATGTGGATCATTCTCACCTATTCCCCCGGTGAATACAATCATATCTACTCCCCCCATAGCGGCAGTGTAAGCTCCAATGTATTTTAAAACCTTGTAATATAGCATATCCAGCACCAGTTGTGCCCTCTCATCGCCATTCGAAGCGGCGCTCTCTATGTCTCTAGCATCGGAAGAGGTTCCGAATATGCCAAGAAATCCACTTTTTTTGTTTAATAGAGAGTTAATCCCCGAAGCGTCTAATCCCTCTTTTTCTTGGATAAAAGTTACAATACCGGCATCAATATCGCCGCTTCTTGTTCCCATTATCAGCCCTTCCAGAGGTGTGAAACCCATAGAGGTATCAATGGATTTTCCCTCTTTAATTGCAGTTATTGAGCTTCCATTTCCAAGGTGACAGGTGATCACTTTTGATTTTTCAAAATCTAGTCCCGCCAAATCACACGCTTTTTTACCAACAAACTTATGGCTCGTTCCATGAAAGCCGTATCTTCTGATTTTATGCTTAGTATAGTACTCATAAGGTAGGGCGTACATATATGCATATTTAGGCATAGTTTGATGGAATGAGGTGTCGAATACGGCTACCTGAGGTGTTTGTGGCATCAGTTTTTGAATAGCGTATATCCCTAGAAGATTTGCCGGGTTATGAAGAGGTGCCAACTCACAAAGCTTCTCAATACCTTCAATTACAGATTGATCTACAAGTCTGCTTGAGTTAAAGAACTCACCTCCGTGAGCAACCCTGTGTCCTACAGCTTGGATATCTGATAACGATTTTAAAACTCCTAGGTTTGAGTCTATCAGAATATCAAGTACCTTTTTAATTCCCTCAGTGTGATTTGGGATATGACTCTCAGATTCATATTTCTCTTTTCCATTTACTCTGTGAGATAGAACTCCCATTTCCAGACCAATTCTTTCTACAATTCCTTTAGCGAGCAGATCATACTCTACTGCAGATTTCATATCAAGAACCTGATACTTGATAGAGGAGCTTCCGCAATTCAAAACCAGTATTACCATAAATTTATCTATTATTAATTAAAAATTATCTAAAATAAGAGGGGATTATCCTGCAAATGTAATAAAAAAACCTATTTTTATTAAAAAATCAAACATAATTATCACAAATAAAGCACATCCGGGAGTATAAGAAGGGAGAGATTGTGGAGGATAAAAATTCTATTATTAATAAAAAAATTAACTCGCCTCTTGCAGTGTATGTTATTGCATATCTTTTTGGAATATGCATTGGCGGGCGATCTGTTTTTAAACTAAAATATGCTCTCTATCTCCTGATTCTCCTTACACTTATAACCTCGGTACTTTACTATCTCATATATATTAAGAAGACTCACAAAATGTGGTCTCTATATAAACCATCGGCATTATGCTCGCTTTTGGTTGCAGGTTATATGAACATCTCCCTATCTCCTTACGCTCCAAAAAATATTAATAGCAATTTAGTGAAAGAAGATTATCTGCAAAATGCCGTGCTAGTTGTAAAAAACGACGTAAAGATAAGCAGAAAAACCCCTGAAGTGATATGTTTTTTTAAAGATTATAACGAATCTCTACTGCTATATCTGAATAACACAAAAAAAATTGAGTCAATTCAAGAGGGTGATACTATTGTAATAGTAGAAAAAATAAAGCTTTATGAGATAAATAATTATAAAGAGAGTAATTTTGACTATGCATCACATATGAATTCCAAACGCATCTTTATGCGAGCTTATCCCAACGACAACTCAATTATAGTTAAGAGACGGATTATAAAAAGGGGTGAGTGGCATATAAAGCTAAAGCAATCTGTAAAAGCAATTATTCAAAAAAAGAGAGAAAGATACGATAGTGCAAACTGGATGTCGGTTATGGAGGCCATTTTGCTTGGTGAAAAAGGGAATATTGATAACAAATCGAGGGAGCTGTTTTCTATTTCGGGCACAATGCATATTATGGCGGTTTCGGGACTTCATATGGGGTTGGTATACACATATATTTGGTTTTTTCTTGGCATTGCAGGGAACTTTAAATACTCAATAATTTTTAAAACCCTAGCAACCATATCACTTATCTGGATCTATTGCTTTATTACAGGCCTCTCCCCCTCTGCCTGTAGAGCTTCGCTTATGATAACCCTATCTCTTATTTCCAGACTTATTTATAGAAAAAATAGCTCTTTGAACTCTCTTTTTGCAGCAGCTCTAGTGATTACATCAGTAGAGCCACACAACGTGTATGACACGGGTTTTCAACTTTCATTCTGTGCGTTTGCCTCTATTTTATTAATATCTCCCTTTTTTTTAAGTTTGTTACATACAAAAAATAGATTCGGATCCTATTTCTGGCAATTGATCTCAATAACCCTTGCTTGTCAAATTGGTACTGCACTAATCTCAATAACAAAATTCGGGTTCTTTCCCACATATTTTCTTATCTCTAACATACTTGTACTTCCCGCTGCTACTCTTTTACTGTATATCTCTGTAACATCTTTATTAACTGATAGATATGATGCTATTTCCGGTGTGTTAGACTTTGTTGTAAGAGTACTTTCGGAATATATCTCATATACTGTTGCAAGAATAGAGGCCCTCCCTCTCTCTTCTGTTAGATTAGAGATTGGAATATTTGATAGAGCTGTTTACCTAATTCTGATTGTGATTATTTTTTTTAATCCCGGATTCTCTCAAAAAGTGCGTAAAACTGTAATAGCTTCTCTTGTTTTAGTATTTGCCTTTATGTTAATCAGATTGTTTGTGCAATAATAGAGACCGCAGCAACTGCAAGTACTACCCCTAGCCACTGTTTTTTTGTAAAAGACTCCTTAAAAAAAAGAACCCCGATAATTGCCGTTAAGAGAACAACTGAGGCATTATGAATAGGAAAAACAACTGTTCCTCCCATTAATCCAACATTTACTAAAATCATCTTGGATGTTAAAAAATTGAAAATACCAAGTAGAGATCCGTAGAAAAAAGTAACTCCAAATTTTGCCTCATTAACATAGATTTTCTTCTCCACTCTATCTCTTTTATCTTTTACCTGCATTAGTGCACTCATCAATGCCGCAATAATGAAAACCCCAAGTAAGAAAAGCTCGCTTTGTCCCGGACTCTTTATAAAAAATGTGTTAGTCAGCTCCATTGAAGTATCTATCATACCCGATAGAACAAACACCAATACCGGCAATAAAAAAACACCTTTGCCACCTTTTTGCGATCTCTTGTAAAGAACAAGGAAGAATGATATTAACGCTAAAATGATTCCAATAATCTTTTCTAAAATACCGCTGTGTTGATTTAGGAACAGCACTCCAACCATCACGGGTATTACAACAGACATCTTATTAAGTGCAGTTGTCAACCCAATCCCAACCTTTTCTGTTGAAAATGACATCACTACAAAGCTGGTCATAAATAGAGTACCAACAACTACAGAAGGCAAAAGTAAAGATAATGAGTAATCCCAATCACTGCCGGAAACAGCCAAATCTGTTATTGTTGCTATTGCGGCAACAGCGTAGTTTATGGCTATTGCCTTATATTTGTTAAGCCCTTTAGTGTTTATAAACTTTAGAGATATGAACATCCCCAAGGCAAATAAAATATGGATAGTTAGGTAGATAGCGTTCTGCATAAAAATATTGTTCATAATAAACCCCAAAGTTATATTGAAAAAGTCTTACTTTTGTGGCCGTCTTAAAAAAAAACAAAAAATATCATGGGTGGACTATTTGGTGTAGTTTCAAAAAAGAGATGCATCACTGATCTGTTTTACGGTACCGATTATCATTCGCATTTAGGAACCAGAAGGGGCGGTCTTGCAACAATCAATACAAACGGCAATTTTGCCAGATCTATTCACAATCTGGAAAACTCACATTTCAGAGCAAAATTTGAAGAGGATCTCTCAAAATTCGATGGTAATATGGGTATTGGAGTTATTAGCGATACCGACCCCCAGCCGATTGTGTTAAATTCTCACCTCGGTAAATTTGCGATAGTAACAGTTGGTAAGATTACCAATATAGAAACATTAGAGAGAGAGTTGATAGCTTCGGGAAGAAACTTTACAGAGCTTAGCTCGGGAAACACTAATCCAACAGAACTTACAGCGCTGCTTATTACCGAAGGGAGAGACTATGTTGAGGGTATAATTAATGCCCAAAATAAAATTGAGGGCTCCTGTACATTTCTTTTATTAACAGAAAAGGGGATAATTGCATCTAGAGATAAATTGGGAAGAACCCCGTTGATTATAGGACGAAAAGAGGACTCATACTCTGTTGCCTCTGAAACTTGCAGCTTTTCCAATCTCGATTTTGAAGAGGAGTATTGTCTTGGCCCCGGCGAAGTTGTACTTATTGATTCAGAAGGTTATAAACAGCTTGTTAAACCAGGGGAGAGATTAAAAATATGCACCTTTCTATGGATTTATTACGGCTATCCAACAAGCTCATATGAGAAGATAAATGTAGACGATGTAAGGTTTTCACTAGGTAAATCATTGGGTGAATGCGATGATACCCCTTTGGACGTATCATCTGCCATCCCCGATTCAGGCACATGTATGGCCATAGGGTTCGCTGCCGGAAGAAAAATCCCTTATAGATGTGCGATTGTTAAATATACACCTACCTGGCCAAGAAGCTTTATGCCTTCTAAGCAATCTATCAGAGACCTGGTTGCAAAGATGAAACTTATCCCCAACAAGAGTCTTCTAAGGGAGAAGAGGATTGCTTTTTGTGACGATTCTATAGTTAGGGGCACTCAACTAAAAGACAATGCACAAACACTCATGGGATATGGAGCAAAAGAGATACACATAAGAATAAGCTGCCCTCCTTTAGTTTATCCGTGTGAATTTCTTAATTTTTCTGCCTCAAGGTCGCCGCTGGAGTTAATAACAAGAAGATACATCCTGAAAAAAGAGGGTGCACACGATAAGAATCTTGATAAATACTCTACTGCCGGAACGCCTGAATATGAAGAGATGGTAAATTACATTAAAGATGAACTAGGGTTATCCAGCTTAAAGTTCAACAGCATAGAGTCTTTAGTGAAAGCAATAGGTCTACCCAAAAGTTCGCTTTGCACCCACTGTTTTGACGGAAGTGAGGGCTTAAAATAAATTTTGCAATTGAGATCACAAAATTTTGGTATGTAATTATTTTATATACCTTTGTGTAGTAATCAAACCTTTTTTTAATTTTTTATTTCCGTTCATATGAACATTTTTGTTTCAAGTCTAAGTTTCCGAGCTAAAAAAGAGGATTTAGCCGAACTGTTTGCACCTTATGGCGAAGTTACTTCAGCCAGAATTATTATCAATCGCGACACCCGTCGTTCTAAAGGCTACGGCTTCGTTGAGATGCCAAATGAGTCTGAGGGTAACGCAGCTATCAATGCTCTAAACGGCTCTGAACATATGGGTCGCACAATTAGTGTAGCCCAAGCGAATGACCGTCCGGCAAGAGAGTACTAGTATTGATACTAATCAAATATATCCAGGGATGTCTTTATAGGCATCCTTTTTTAATACAAAGAGAGGCCACCATTAAGCAGCCCCTCAAACCAATTAACTAAACTAATCAGAACCTGCCCGAAGGCATCATACCTCTACCCGGGCCACCATGCATACCTCTGAATGAGCCGGATCTATTCTGTAAGTTTCCAAAAGAACCGAATCTGATTGTAAAACTCAACATAAAATATTGTTGTAGAGTATTATTTTGTATATCCTCTATGTAGTTATCGGTAGTTGTTCTCCACATATTTCTGGATTGATTGAGTATATCAAAAACTTTAAGTCTTATAGTACCCGCACTTTTTATAACTGTTTTTGAAATTTCGGCATTCCATACAGCCGACGGCTCATTATACCCCTCACCAAATCCCAGATAGAATCTATAATCGAAATCAGACACAAAATTGAAGCCCTTAGGTAGAGTCCAGTTAATATTCATATTTACCGAATTTGTCCATGTTGCCGGTTTTGAATTTTCATCAATTGAATACCAGGCGTATGAGTACGAAGCCCTTCCTCCAACACCAATCTCTAACTTCTCTCCTCTATAGGTGAGTCTAAGCATCTCTGATGCAGACAGACTTGTTGTTTTGTTTTTTACAGCGTTCAAATAATTGATGCCATTATTTAGAGAGAGTCTGGTAAAGTTTGTAATATAAAACTTAGATCTCTTGATTGGCGTATTATACATAAGGTTACCCGAAACTGAATATACTCCATCTTCATTAACCGGCATGCTTTTCTGGATACCTCCCTCTTCATACCATACTTTGTTTACAATTTTATCTATTGTATAGTTACCATCAAGTCTCAATCTGAGCGATCTGAAGGTCTCTCTTTTAGTATTGCTGTACTCTACATTAAATCTGTTATTAAATTCGGGTAATAAATCGGGGTTACCTATTGGAACATAAAGAGGATTTGAGTTGTCCAGCACCGGCTGCAATTGCGAAATTGAAGGTTGGTTTGTGTTCCCTCTATATCTGATTCTAATATTGCTCATCTCACTGAATCTATAGTCGAATTGCGCCGAAGGAGAGTAGTTTACAACGCTTCTTTTAATGTCGCGCATCCCTCCTAAACTCTCAGTATAAGTTGGTTGTGCATTAAAGCCAACAACATAACTATACCTCTCCTCATTCTTTCTAACATTCAGCTCTGCCTGTTGATTTATAAACTTGTTTTCGAACTGATTGCTATATTCATCGTCTCTTTCGTCGAACTGACCCGTAATTGGATTGTAGTTCCAGGCCTCTTTTTTAGAATTGCTTATGTTGTAATTATATCTGTAGGCCAGCTCCATAAAGTAGTTATTACCCAAAGGTTCGGTGTATGATGCCCTTGCACCAAGAGAGTATGAGTTATTATTCAAATCGTATCTCTGTTTAACAACGTCTACCCTGTTAACATTTCCATACTTATTAGTTACAGATTCATTCAGACCGTCGAGATCGCTATTTGAGTAAGAGTATGTGACATTAACGGAGAACGTTCTTCCCGGCTTCCCAAGTCTTTGTCTGTATAAAAGATCTCCTCCCAAGCTTTGAGAGTTGTTATCTCCCATAGATTTACTATACCCGTCATTAATCTTTCCACCTCTTAAGCCCTCTGTTAAAAAGTCGCGACGCTCCTCAAAGGATCCATTGCCTATACTAATATTCGGTCTGAAAAGGATTGATGTTTTTTCGCTTGGAGCCCATTCTAGTTCAAGTGCAATCCTATGATTTTCTGATATGTTTTGTGATTTAGAAGCATCTTTATTAAAGAAGCTGCTGTCTGGTAAAAAGTTCTGCCTTACTCGAGTACCTTGTGATACATTATCTGTATTACCATAGAAATAGTTTCCTCCCATCTTTAACTTACCACCGTTGAACTCTTTATTTGCATTAACTCCTCCCATCCAAGATGAAGTTATTCCGCTCCCTCCAAAACTCAATGTTGTTCCCCCTACTCTAATTCCGCCGCCGCCGAAACCTCCGCCGCTAAATCCGCCACCCATTGAACCCCTCATTCCCCTCATCATATCGCCTGCTAAATCTGAGAAAGCACGATTGTTGGTGTTATTTCCGTTTAATATAAAAGTGAGTTGACTTGTCTGTTTAAAATTGGCAAGCATACCTGCAGTTTGAAAACGATCTTCCGTTCCGTACCCTCCGGTTGCACTTCCAAACCACCCATTCATCATACCGGGCCGGATTGAAAGATCAATAACCGTCTCTTCGTTCCCGTCATCTATTCCTGTGAACCTTGCCTGCTCAGATTTCCTCTCTACAACTTTAACCTTATCTACTATGTTTGCAGGTAGATTTTTTGTTGCCAATTGCGGATCGTTCAAAAAGAATGTCTTCCCATCTATCATTATTTTATTGATCTCTTTGCCGTTGGCAGTAATCTTTCCATCGGACGATATCTCTATGCCGGGTAGCTTTTTTAAGAGCTCCTCCAACATATCTGTATCTGTAGTCTTAAACGACGATGCATTGTACTCTATTGTATCTTTTTTAACAATAACCGGATTTCCGAGAGCAGAGACTACAACCGACTCGAGCGTATTAATCTGCTCTAACAATCCTATTGTTCCAAGATCTACAACTCTTTGCTGACCAATATTTATTTGCTTTACAACAGGAGTAAAGCCCATGAATTCTATTTTTAAGGTATACTCACCCGGAGAGACTCCGGTAATCTCAAAACGACCCTTATTATCGGAAAGCCCATACTTGACCGGCGTACTCTCTCCTTTTAATGTGAGAGAGGCCGTTGCAAATTCGATCACCTCATTTCTGACGCTGTCTACTAAAGCTCCTCTGATTCTATAATCTCTTGATTGAGAGTACGTAATTCCGCCAAATACCATTAGGAGTATGGCTGTAAAAATGATTTTCTTTAGAAATTTTATCATATAAAAATTTATTGCCTGTTTTTATTTCTCTTGGTTTATCCAAAAAACAAACCTTTGACTATGGAAACAGTCAAAGGTTAAATGAGTTTAAATCTTTTTTAAAACTATTTTAATCGTTGAGGATTATTTTTCACAAAATCGCCCCAACTATTTGCCTTAGAGGTTTTTGTTTGCTTACATAAACTACTTGCAGCCACGTCAAGCACCCTTTCTGAAAAAAAGTGACATAGAGCAACTGCCAGCCCGTCTGTTGCATCTAATGATTCCGGCATATCATTAAATTTTAATATCCCCCTCATTACAGAAGCTACCTGCTCTTTTGAAGCAGCTCCTTTGCCTGTAATGGATTGTTTAATACGCCTTGGTGCATACTCAAAAACAGGCAAACCTCTATTCAATGCTGCTGCTATTGCTGCGCCTTGAGCTCGACCTAGTTTAAGCATAGACTGTATATTCTTCCCGTAAAATGGTGCCTCTACAGATAAAATATTAGGAGAGTATCTATTAATCAAACACGTAACCTCCTCAAAGATTGATGCCAATTTTTGGAAATGGTTGGATTCCTTGCTCAATTTTTTTATCCCCATACTCACATACCGGACACTACCATTATCAATCTCAATAACACCCCAGCCCAATACCTGTGTTCCGGGGTCTATACCAAGAATCACCCTTTTACTTACCATTATATTTTATTAAACCCTGTGTATGGGATCAAAACCTCCGGAATCATTACCCCTCCATCTTGCTGATTATTCTCTATAAGAGCAGCCAAAATTCTTGGCAAGGCAAGAGCACTCCCATTTAATGTATGAGCAAGCTGAGGTTTCCCGTTCTCATCTTTATATCTAAGTTTTAACCTGTTAGCTTGGAATGTTTCAAAATTTGAAACAGAGCTAACCTCTAACCATCTCTCCTGAGCAGCCGAAAATACTTCGAAGTCAAACGTTAAAGCAGAAGTAAAGCTCATATCTCCACCGCAAAGCTTAAGAATTCTGTACGGCAAACCGAGAGAAGATACAAGCATCTCTACATGTGTTACCATACTCTCTAGTGCTTTGTAAGAGTTATCTGGATGAGAAACCTGCACTATCTCAACTTTGTCGAATTGATGAAGTCTGTTTAAACCCCTTACATCTTTACCGTAAGAGCCCGCCTCTCTTCTAAAACATGGAGTGTATGCAGTAAGTTTTACCGGAAGATCGGCCGATGATAATATGACGTCTCTGTATATATTTGTCACAGGTACTTCTGCTGTGGGAATAAGATAAAAGTTATCCAATCCAACATGGTACATCTGCTCGCCCTTATCGGGCAACTGTCCTGTTCCATACCCCGAAGCCTCATTAACCATTAGCGGTGGCATAACCTCTGAATACCCTGCCTCAATATTTTGATCTAAAAAATAGGAAATTAAAGCACGCTGAAGCTTTGCCCCCTTACCTTTATATACGGGGAATCCTGCTCCAGTAAGCTTCACACCCAAATCGAAATCGATAATATCTAATGATTTAGCTAACTCCCAGTGAGGAGAATAGTTGATGAACTTAGGAATCACACCCCCCTCTTTCACAATAATATTATCTTCTGCCCCCTTACCAGATGGTACAGAGATATGAGGTATATTTGGCAGCTGAACCAGCAGATCGTTTAACATTACTGAATAATCCTCCATGCAGGACTCAATATTTTTTGACCTCTCCTTGAGCTGAGCAACTTTTTGCTTTGCAAGGCCGGCTTCTTCTACCTTTCCATCTTTCATTAACTTCCCAATCTCCTTTGCCAGTGAGTTCTGTTCAGATAGAAGAGAGTCGGATTCCGTTTGGGCGCTTCTTCTTTTAATATCCAGATCTGCAATCTGTTGTATAATATTGGCTGCATCGAAGTTTTTAACTGACAACCTCTCAATCACAAGGTTGGGATTCTCCCTGAGTAGTTTGATATTTAACATCGTAAAAAATGTGAGAAATAATTAGACTTCAAAGTTAGAAAATTAATCTTGTGCATTTGTAAAAAGAAAAAAAATGTAGTAATAAATAAAGGAGAGATTGTTTTATATAAATCTACATTCCAGCTCTTTATACTCATATTTTAGATCCTAGCTTTGTGGAGCAGGCGATAAAATTATGTACGTAAAGAGAGTCATAACAATTTTTCTATCAGTGGCATTTACCCTGGTTTTGTATCGGTGTACTACAGAACGGTACGCTGTTGATGAGAAGAAAAACTTAATAAGCTTTAATGCTGCTGTTAACCCATTTACAAAAGCATCATTCCTTACTCCCGGTTCTAAAATCTTGATAGGTTACAAATGCATTTCAGATACCGGTCACTTTCAAACACTTTTTGCCGAGTCGGGCACTTCGGGTTCAATTATCACAGAAAAAAGTGTTGCAATAGAGAGTGGTCTATATGACTTTTTCTCTTTGACAGAGGAGTCTATTAATTGCGGTCCATTTAGTGTAAATGAGCACTCTGTGTATCCACTTAAACATGGATCGATATACCTCCTCTCTTATATAGGTTCTATAAATATAGAGAGTGACAAAAAAATTGAATTTTCATTATCCAGAGTTTCGGTAAAATTTATAATCTCACTATTAGAGGGAGATGATGTTACAAATATGAGATTAAATCGTGTAAGAGCCATCTACGAAACAGCAGAGGGTTCTTACATAGATATATACAAAAAAGAGATAGTAAATATTAGCTTGGAAAAAGAGGAGTTGCTAATAGAGAATCCCGGCAATTCAATAATTCTATACACCATTCCATTTGCGAACGATATGATTTTGGAGCTGAATATCTCAGGTAAAAACAATGGGTGTGATTTTCACGATAAAACACTAATTGCCAATATACCCGGCCCCTTTGTTGGAGGCGTGTTATACACTGCGGATATAACAATAAATAGAGGTAATGACTATAAAGTAACAATTTTTAAGATGCCATGGTTAGAGAGGGAAAGCAATATAATATTCGAAAACTTCCAATAATTCTTATGCATGTATTTGGGGTAATTTTAATGAACATCTCCTGTATTAACGAGATGAGCACCTATTGTCCGGAATACGGAAAATATAGAGTCACATTTTACGATAAAGACACAGCTCAATACGGGAGAGATTATAAGGCAATTGCATATATTAATAGTGAAGGTGCTTTAGAAAATGAGAGTTACATTGACATGATCAGACCTGCTGCAAGTAATAAATTGATATCTACAAAGGAGTCAAAGTTGCTTCCCGGAAAGTACATTTTTTCTACAATACTCTCAGAGGATATAATATTTAAAAATAGCGATACTATTGAGCTAGTTAACGGCAGAAGCTACTTTTATTCACTAGTAAGCAGAGAAATAATTAAGCTTAACAACAACGTTGTAACGTTTAAATACAGTTTGATTAACTCACTCATTTTATTGCATCTATCCATATCTAAAAGTGACGAATACAGATATTTAATTCAGAGAGCCGAGATAACTCCTCCCAATGATTCAATTTGCCATATTAATATAAAAAACGGTTCGGTTAGAGGAGCAAATAAACAGAGCGACTTTTTTGATGATTGCCAATTTTTTTCTGATCTGGGAAATTACGGTTATTTCTGTGTGCCGATAACCAAAAACAACATGGTATATGTTAAGGTGACACTCTATGATAAAGTAGAAAAACGCACAATATTGTTAAAAAGCTCTCTTTTCTTGGATAAAGATATAAAGCCCGGAGATGTGTGCAGACTTTATTTTGAGATTACACCAAAAGAGCTGAAGTACCTGCGTTCCGGTATAAGCGATTGGGAGGATATAATATGTGGGGGGATAGCGCTAATCCAATAAATACTAACTACTTAAAATTAAATGAAATGAAAAGAATTTCAATTTTAGCACTTTGTGCTTTTTTTACAATTGTATCGTGCATATCAAGAGAGACGTACACCTCAAATGAATCTGTAAGTTTTTTGGCAAGATATAACCATCTGCCTACTAAGGCAACAATATTTCCGGTAGGTAATAAGGTCAAAATATTTGCATATAAAGCAGGTGATTCTCCATCTACCGCCAATATGACTCCCGGTACACCACTTGAGGCTACATCCACGGGTGGTGGGGTACTAAATCCATCCAACCCTTTATACCTTCCTAAAGGGAGTTATGACTTCTATTCAGTATCTAAAAACAGCTCTAATGTAGAAGGCATTTCATTTACATCAGGTTTCAGTGAGCCATTGAATAATGGAACTGATTATCTGTGGGCAAAACACGCCTCTGTAAATGAAGGGGGAGTTGTAACTTTTAATTACTTCCACAAAGCAACGGCAATAGAAATAGAGATTAAGGAGGGGAGCGGAGTATCTTCGGTTACTGTTAATTATATTAAAATAACTCCATCTAAACCACAAGCTCAAACAGTCATGGAGCTATCAACCGGAGAAATTACCCCATCATCTGCAACAGATGTTTTATCAATAATAAATCTCAGCGGTAACAGAGGAAGCATAATAATGTTGCCACTAATCACAAAAAATATTGACATAGAGATATCGATAAATGCCCTTATTGGAGGTGTATCTGTTGAGAATAAGATATATACAGCCAAACTCCCATCACAAGCATACAGCGGAGGAACTCTGTACACAATCTCTCTTAGTGTTACCGCAACATCACTAACATTTTCGGGCACTCAAATAGAAGATTGGACAACTCAATCAATAAGCGGAATCACTCTAACGGAGCAATGATTATGATTATTTTTCACACAATTATAATACTCTCGGCATCGGCTATGCTTCTCTCCTGTACTCAGGAGAGAAGCTGCAGGTGCAGCGGTAATCAATGGGAGAACAATCTTAAATGTGTCACATTTGTTGGTGAGATTCCGTTGACAAAAGGGGCAAAACAAGCTTACAACAACTACAGGAGCGGTATATACACTTACAGTGCAGGCAACGATCCTGCAAAAAAAAAGGCACTCTTTGACACTCCTTACTACACTACATTGGATCTTGACGGAAAACTAACACCAATAAACGGCCAATCGCTCTTTCTCACATCGGGATACTACGACTTCTACTCTGTTGCATTAAATAGTGATACAAAAATGGATTTCAATAACGGCCTCTCCCACCCCCTTAGCAACGGAGTTGACTATCTATGGTCTTGCGTTAAGGATGAGAGCATAGTTGTAAATAAAGAGATATTCTTCTACTATAAACACTCATCGTGTTCTCTTAGAGTGGGTTTAATCACAGATGGATGTGACTCTTTTTTGAAAATTGACAGCGTTTTAATAACGCTTCCGGAGCCGGGTGGGAGGATGTCTTTAGCAACCGGACTTATATCACCTTCAAATAAAACAGGTTCTGAGGTGTTTGTATATAAACAGAGCTACCCTGAAAACTACAGCACATGTATTACTGGTACTGTAATGTTACCTGCACTGGATAATGTAAAATTACCCCTTAGGGTTCACTTATCGGGATTAAATGGAGACTCCGATGTTAACAGAAAGGTTGTAAAAGGTGAGATTTGGCCTCCCCAAGGTGGTTTTAAAGGAGGGAAAATATATAGCTACACTGCCATAATTACATGGGAGAGTGTTTCATTCGGTGGGGCAATAATTGAGGATTGGCAAAAAGAGAGATATGAAATTGATATCTAAAATATTATTTTGTTTTACACTTTTTACACAATTGGGATATAGTCAGACAAAAAGCGTAGGGGTGAACATTGCTTTACTTTCGGCAGGCATTTTAAACACCGAGCTGTCTGTAGGAGTAAAGTCGAGGTTATCTATTCATCTGCCATTGACCTGGTCTGGGTTTGTGGTCTCAAACGACTTCTCTTTAAAAAACTACTCTGTGAGCCCAGGAGTCAGATTCTGGAGCTGGCATATTTATTCAGGATTTTTTGCAGGTACAAATTTAGGTTTTGCCAATTACAACGCAGTCATAAATAAAAGGCGCTATTGTGGAAACACTTTTTTCACCTCTATAAGTGCCGGATACTCGAAAATGGTTACACAAAAGTTGAATATTGAGGGGGAGTTTGGATTGGGTGCTTTTGGAGTGTGGCAAGATGTTTTTGAAAGCGGAAAATGCGGCGAATTTTTGAGATATAGTGAAAAAGTTGCAATCCTACCTTCAAAAATCTCAATCTCTTTAATTTACATCTTGTAATTATGAGAAGCGCTGTTAAAACTTCTATATTGACCATTTTTGTGATATTCTCATGCACAAACCGTATATCGCGTCTCGTAAAATCTAACACATCGCCTCATCTGGAGCACAGTGCAAAGAGATTAGAAAACACTTTTCAATATTCAGAACAAAATGAGATAAACAACAATTTCAGCCCGGCAACAATGGACACAGAAAGCGGAGATATGATTGCAAACCGCGAGTTAAATGAGATAACTATCTACTCGGTAAAAAACAATTTTGCAGAGAGAGGAGGGGTAGTCTCTCTACATTTTGCAGTAACACTGGGGAAAGCTCTGCTCAACAGCCACTGGCAAGCAATTCTAAGACCTGTAATACTATCTGATAGAGACAGCACCCATTTAAGCCCTATTTTAATTACAGGATCGAATTTTATAAAACACCAGAGCAGATCTTATAAAAGATTTGAAAAGTACCTAAGTTCAATAATACCCGATAATGCATCATTCTACGAATGTTTCACAGATTTAAACGAGCTCTCCCTATTTCTTGCAAGAAACCTTAACCATTCAAGGGTGTTAACCGGACAGGAGAATGATACTCTAAAGACAGTTTTTGGAGTTTCAGAAAAAATGATTGTAGATCACTATGTTAAGTATAAGCTAATAGAGAAAAATAACAGAAAAAAGGATAGAAAAGAGGAGGTTTTCAAAAAAATAGTCAGAAATCCAAGGTTAGAAAATGCAAGGTTAGATTCAATACTTGAGGGAATTAACGGTGATTTTAACTACTTCTACTCTCAGGAGTTCAAACCATCGGGTAAAACAGATAGGGTAAAACTATTTCTGGAGTGTCAAATAAGAGATTCCGGGGGGATGAATTTTCAAATAAACAACTCAGATACAATTGATTTTAAACTCTCATCCTTGGTAAATTTAATTGACACAACTCCCGGTTATTTGTTAAAAATTATAGAAAGAACTGTCTGCCAAGAGTATACATCTAACATTAAATTTAATTTGGGAAGTTCAATAATTGACACCTCGTTGACAGATAACAAGATAGAGATAAATCAAATGGTGGAATTTATAAAGAGCAGTATTGGTAATAAAGATTATACTCCCGACTCTCTGCATATTGTGGCCTCATCATCTCCGGAGGGCAGTTTTAAGCTCAACTCAACTCTCTCAAAAAACAGGGCTCTGTCTGTTAAAAAAATAATAGACGGGCTCGGTATTCCCGATAGCATAATAGATATTAAAACAATCCCTGAGAACTGGGATTTAATTCACTCATCGGTAACTGGTTTCAAAGAAGATGACATAAAAGTTATCTCCAATATTATGTGCTACTCCAATCTTGACAAAAGGGAGATACTGCTCAAGAGACACAAATCTCTATATGAAAAGATAAAAGAGGATATATATCCCAAGCTGAGATATGTTCAGCTCAAAGTTCGTATGCAAAGGAGAGACATGATTAAAGACACTGTCCACACTTTGATTCCGGACACCTTATACAACAGAGGCACAGAGTTATTACAAAATAGAGATTATGAAGAGGCATATAAATATCTGTCTCGATATAGTTGCGTTAATACAGCAATCAATCTCATCTCTTTAGGAGAAGAGAGGATGGCATTGGAGTTATTGCAGAACTTGCATAAAAGCGCTCTTCCCTTATATCTCTGCTCAATTATCTATTCGAGAATAGGAGATGAGGAGAGGGCTGTTGAGTATTTCATAAAGGCCAAAGAGAGAGATATTAAGTTTGCCTATAGGGGTGGATTAGACCCGGAGATTAGTTATTTGATTAAAAAATATAATCTTAATAAAGACCTGTTTGAATGATGATTATCTGTTTAAAAAATATTATGTTAAGATTAAACACTATAGAGAAGTTAGCAATCCTCTTTTTAACCGCAGTATTGGTTTCACATTGCGATACAAAAGATTATACTCCCGTTTATTTGTCTAAACCAAGGAATACTGAGGATTCGGTTACAATTACACTTTCACTTGCTACAAAAGATATGGTAAAAGGGTCACTGATCTCTGATGAGATAAGTGATGCCAGCTTAATAGTTTTTGATGCAGACAGCTCTTTCATTACATTTTTGAAGTTATCTAATACCCACAATAAGCTAAGATTGTCTCCGGGGAAAAAAATTTTTGTGGCATTGGCCAATTATGGAGAAGATAGTGTAGACAATTATAAAAATCTTACTCTTCTTTTACAGAAGAGAGAAGAGAGGCCTGCTACTCAATTAAAAAAAAGCATCTTTTCTGCTATTTGTGAGAGAGATGTAAATGCAGATGACTCTTTAGTTATTATAAATATGAGAAGGTTGTTATCTAAGATTACATTTGTATTCGACAGAGTCAATTTAAATCCACAAGTTGAGATATCAATACTAGCAATTCAGCTCTGTAATGTTCCCAAGTATACCAATATTTTCTCTCCAAACTCGCCATCACTAAAAAGTGAAATTGAGCATTCGGGCGATTTCATAAACACGAATCCGGAGCCCTCATCGCACTCTACGGCAACACCCTTGTATTTGTACGAAAACAGACAAGGGACATTAGGCATAAACGATAATCCTCTTTTAAAAAATCCGGGTGCATTATCTGAGCTTTGTACCTACATTGAAATTTACGCCCAATACTCTTCCCCTGAGAGGAGTGGCAGGGTTATTTATAGATACTATCCAGGAAACAATAATTTTAACAACTTTGATATCGATAGAGATACACACTACAAGGAGAACATCTCTTTTAAAGGAGATGCTCTCAATGGAACTCTCTGGAGAGTTGATAAATCTCAATTAAAAGAGACAGAGTATCAAGTAACAGTATCACCTGAACCGATATGCGCAGGGATTGTATCCGGTGGAGGTTATTACAAGTACAATGAGCTTCCTCAACTATCAGCCACCCCAAACAGTGGATATAAATTCGACAAATGGGAACCACCTGTTACACCCGTAGCATCGAACATACATTACAGAGCAATGTTTTTAGATGAGTCTCCACCTGTTTACATCTCTTCTATTAATGTTCAGCTGAACAAAAGCACAATATATGAAGGAGAGAGCACGTTTTTGAGTTATTTGATCTATCCTGAAGAAGCAACCGATAAAAGAGTGGTATGGAGCTCATCTGACATATCTATAGCCACCGTAAACGAAGCGGGAGTTATTACTGGCAGCAAAGAGGGGGAGTGTGTGATAATTGGTTCGTCCTTAGATGGTTCGGGCGTAAAAGGTTTTGCTCAAATTTCTGTATTAAAGAGGGAGTCCAATGTGTTAATTGAGTCAATCTCTCTCAATAGCATAAAAGAGACACTTATACCGGGTGAACAGATAAGGGTGATGGCAGAGATAAAACCCTATAATGCATCCAACAAGCAACTGTTCTGGTCTTCTTATAACAGTTCAATTGCAACTGTAGACGGCTTGGGTAATGTAACTGCTCATTCGGTGGGAAATACCAAGATCAAAGCATCATCTACAGATGGGTCATACACTTATGGATTGTTTGATATACAAGTTATAGAGGGCCTGTCTCCTGTAACGGGAGTAGATATTGAGATGAGCTCTGCAGAGTTAATCAGGGGAGAGAAGTTAACAATCGGAGCAGTTGTGCATCCCCAAAATGCAAGAAATAAAATTATAGAGTGGTACACCTCTAATAACCTTATTGCCAGTGTAAGCCCTTCGGGAGAGGTATCTGCAAATTCTAACGGTGTGTGTACTATTACAGCTATCACACAAGAGGGTGGTTATAGTGCTTCTTGCAATATTACTGTGTATGACACATTGAGCATATCTGTATCCACAATAGAGATTCAACATCACAATCAAACTACAAACGAGGTAGAATATTACACGCTTGTTATTTATGCACGCTTGAACTTGCCCTCTCCCTCTAATATGACGTTAGTGAATAATTTATATAATCACATATACATAGAGGTAGAGTACTCTTATAGGGAGAACGGTGTGGAGGTATTTGGAGTATCCACAGTAAGACTCAATAGAGTAAACAATAACGACACTCCTTGGATTTTTACAGACGGGGGCTCACATATTATCCTTTTTTGTAATCCTTTAGATAGTCAAGCACTACAAGAGAGTTTAGAGTCATTTACTTTTAAACCAAAGAGCTCTTCGGTATATCTTTTTGGCTACAAAATTAACTGGTAATCAATTAACTATAAAACTTTATATTATGAAACAAAGAACAACAAAATTAATTCTTTTACTATCGGCACTCTTAATTACAATTAACTCTTGCTCAAAAAGTGATGTAAGCGAGATAGAACACTATGGCTGGAACGCTCTTACTTTTACTGAGAGTAAAGAGAGCAATTATCAGTTGTATAAAGACTCTCGGCATGTAAATATTACTTTTCCAACTCTCTTGGATAGAGGGAAAATTGATTATAAGAATGGTTACTACAGGAGAGGAGAGTTGACATACATTTTTTTAGCCCATAATTGGGGCGAAGAAGAGCTTGAACTCTTAATCTTTAAAGAGAAAGAGATATTTAAAGAGGTAATACTTAAACCTTTGCCGGAGATATCTCCTGCAGGAGTAAGCCCAATAAAGGTCTTTAATTTAGAGTTAGACCTTAGCGAAGGTGAGTACAGTTTTAGAGCTTCTATAGTTGATCAGGGTGAGAAAAGATCTCTTTACACTCATGAACTTCATGATACAAAAAACAGACTGTTAATAGTGAAGGAGAGATAGAGAGAGGGGTTCATAAAAAGAGACAGAGTCCGCCTGATTTAGGCGGACTCTGTTTTAAATCAGTTTTATTGCGAGTTACGCAGGGCTGATAGCACCAACAGGACAAACATCTGCACAAGTTCCACAATCTGTGCAAATGTTAGGGTCGATTGAATAGATGTCACCAGGAGAGATTGCCTCAACTGGGCACTCGTCTATGCATGTTCCGCAAGCGGTGCAGTCTTCAGAAATTTTGTAAGCCATTATAACTAAGTTTTAAATTGGTTTAATTATTGCAAAGATAGAAAATAGGTTTAATAGAACAAATACAAATTGTATCTTTGTAATTGCTAACAGTTAATCATAGCTTTGAAAATGAGAAGATCAAATTTTATAAAGTGTGTGCTTACTGCTATTTCGATGGCTGTGTATGCTATTTCGGGTGCTCAACCGCAAAAAGTAGAGTTTGTAAAAACTGTACACGATTTTGGTGATATTATGCTCAATTCGGGTCATCACAAATACACCTTTACATTCAAAAATACAAGCCAGCAACCTGTTGTAATACAAACTGTTATATCGTCATGTGGATGTACAACAACAGATTGGACAAGGAGTCCGATAATGCCGGGAGAGTCGGGAAAAATAGATGCTACTTTTTTAAATGATCAAGGTCCCTACCCCTTCGATAAATCATTAACTGTCTATATAACAGGAGAGCAAAGGCCGGTAGTACTCAGAATCAAAGGAGTAGTTCATGAGAAATCCAAAACTTTAAAAGAGCTTTTTCCGGTAAACTACGGAGAGATTTCGCTTAGGAGTTCCTATATAGATTTGGGGAATATAGCCAGAGGCGAAATCAGAAAAGAGGTTATTGAGATAGCCAATACATCATCTAGAGTTGCAGAGGTAAGTTTTTCTGCCCTTCCTGCAGGAGTGAGAATGGATGTTAATCCCAAATCCATTGCACCCGGTAAAAGAGGTGAGTTAGAGATAACATTTAACAGTTCACAAACCAATACCTGGGGTTCAATATCGTTAACCCCAATTTTTGTTGTAAACGGAAGAGCAATAAGTGGAAAAGAGTTTACTATTCAAGCTAACATAAGAGATAATTTTCGCTCACTTACAAAGGAAGAGCTTGACAATGCACCGGTTCCAATGGCCAACAGCAGCACTTTCGATTTTGGCTCCGTAAAGCAAGGCAGCTCTGTATTGGCCTCTTTCAGAATAAGAAACCTAGGAAGAAGAGATCTGATTATTCATAAAATTGACCTATCTGAGCCAAATATAAAAGTAAAGCACCCAACAAAGATTACACCAGGCTCTACCGGGATAATTGAAGCAAGTATAGTAGTTGGCACTGAGACAGGAGAAAAGGGATATATACTCTCTTTAATAACCAATTCACCAAGCAGACCGGTTATGAATCTTATTATCACAGGGGTGGTTAACAGATAGAGATTAGAGAACGAGATAATGGATAAAAGTTTTGAAACAGCACTCAAGGTAAATGAGGGGGTAGAGAAGCCACCTGTTGTTAGTCCTTATATTGGAAACTTCTATAAACAGAAGATGGGTAAAAACCTGTCGGAAGAGGAGTATTTTGAGGGTATTAAAAACGGAAATACAACGATACTCAGTCAGGCCATTACACTGATAGAGAGCTCGAGGAGCGACCATAGGCATATGGCTCAGAAGTTAATTTCCAGATGCCTCCCTTTAGCCGTAAAATCTATGCGAATTGGTATAACCGGTGTTCCGGGAGCCGGAAAGAGCACCTTTATTGAATCTTTCGGATCTCTAATTACAGAAAGAGGGCACAAGCTGGCTGTTTTAGCTATAGATCCCAGCAGTGAGAAGACCAAGGGAAGCATACTGGGAGATAAAACCAGAATGGAGACACTGTGCAACGATCCGAATGCCTTTATCAGACCCAGTCCAAGCGGAGGGTCTCTTGGAGGGGTAGCCAGAAAAACCAGAGAGAGCATTATACTTTGTGAAGCGGCCGGTTTTGATGTTATCTTTATTGAGACTGTTGGTGTTGGCCAATCGGAGACAGCAGTACACTCCATGAGTGACTTCTTTCTTCTGCTAATGCTTGCAGGAGCAGGAGACGAACTTCAAGGAATTAAAAGAGGTATTATGGAAATGTCTGATCTAATAGCAATTACAAAATCAGATGGGAACAATATTGAGAAAGCTACTCTAGCCAAGGCATTGTACTCAAATGCTCTTCACCTTTTTCCTCCCACAGAATCGGGGTGGGTACCAACCGCATTAACCACATCTGCAGTGAACAAAACCGGACTCGAAGATGTTTTAGCCAAGATTTACCAATTTTTTGACCTCACTCATAATAACGGTTACTACAATAAAAAAAGGATGGAACAGTCTAGATACTGGATGTACGAAACTATCCATGAAGAGCTTAAAAGCATGTTTTACGAAAACCCAAACATTGAAAAGAGTCTTAAAGAGTACGAATCAAGTGTATTAAACGGAAACATGAGCTCATTTGTGGCAGCCGGCGAACTTATTAACATTTACAAAAACAGATGAACACACTACTGGAAGCTTTAAAAAACAGTATTCTGATTACCGGTCTGGTAATGATAATGATGTTACTGATTGAATACATTAACATCCACTCTCACGGCAAAAGCTTTCAAAAATTAAAAAAATCTCCAATTAGGCAAGTTCTTATTGCGGCATCTCTTGGGCTTATTCCCGGATGTGTAGGCGGATTTGCCGTTGTATCACTTTTTACCCATAAACTGCTAAGTTTTGGAGCTCTTGTAGCAATGATGATTGCTTCGTCGGGAGATGAGGCATTTATAATGCTTGCAATGATACCTAAAACTGCAATTATTGTATTTGCATCATTGTTTATTATAGGGGTAATTGTAGGAGTAGTTGTAGATAAATTCATTAAAAAAGATGTTGCTCCATTCGATTCTGAACATTATGAGCTTCACGACAACTGCTGTAACCACAATAAGGGGAGCATAAGCACTAATTTGAAAAAAATCTCAAAAGAGAGAGCACTGATTATGGCAGGAATTGCTCTTTTTATTGCTGCCGTAGCCATAGGTTTGTTGGAACATGACCATTCATCACATATTGTTGAAGGGGAGGTGTGCGAAACTCATGGTCATGTGCACAGCCATACCGACATTCACAATCATGTAAATTTTGATATCTTCAACGAGAGGTGGATTAATCTGATTTTTGCAGGAGTAAGCTTAATCACTCTTTTTTTAACGGCAAGGGCAAGCGAACATTTTATTAAGGAGCACCTTTGGGGACATGTTGTAAAAAAGCATTTGAAATCTATCTTCTTCTGGACCTTCGGAGCATTGGCCATTATTCACTTTGGTATGCAATTCCTACACTTAGAGGAGTGGTTGGCAAAAAATATTTACCTCATGATTGTTATAGCGGTTGTAATAGGGATGATTCCTGAATCGGGGCCACATATGGTTTTTGTTACCCTCTTTGCAGGAGGTTTGATCCCATTCAGTGTTTTACTCGCAAGCTCTATAGCCCAGGATGGGCACACCGCATTACCGCTTCTTGCAGAAAGCAAAAATAGCTTTGTACTTGCCAAAGCTATTAATCTGGTTGTAGGTATAACAGTAGGTGTGCTACTTCACTTTTTTGGGTTATAACTTACTACTCACCATTCATTGATAGAAGAAACTCGGTGTTGTTCTCTGTTCTAATAAGTCGGGTTTTCATAAATTCCATTGCTTCAACCGAATTCATATCGGCAAGATAGTTTCGTAGAATCCATATTCTATTCAGAGTCTCTTTATCGAAGAGAAGATCTTCTCTCCTTGTACTGCTGAGAGTTACATCAACCGCAGGGAATACTCGTTTATTTGAAAGCTTTCTGTCTAGTTGTAACTCCATATTTCCGGTACCCTTGAACTCTTCAAAGATTACGTCGTCCATCTTAGAGCCGGTATCGGTCAAAGCAGTAGCAAGTATTGTAAGAGATCCTCCATTCTCAATGTTTCTTGCAGCACCAAAGAATCTTTTTGGTTTATGAAGAGCGTTTGCATCAACTCCACCACTTAATACCTTGCCCGAAGCTGGTTGAACAGTATTAAATGCTCTGGCTAAACGTGTTATGGAATCTAATAGGATAACAACATCGTGTCCGCACTCTACCAATCTTTTTGCTTTCTCTAAAACTATGTTGGCAACCTTTACATGTCTCTCTGCCGGTTCGTCGAATGTAGAGGCAATAACTTCACCCTTAACGCTTCGTGCCATATCAGTCACCTCTTCTGGTCTCTCATCTATTAGAAGAACAATCATATAGACTTCCGGGTGATTGTCGGCAATTGCATTTGCAATGTCTTTTAAAAGTACAGTCTTACCTGTTTTCGGCTGAGCTACAATAAGGCCCCTTTGACCTTTTCCAATAGGAGCAAAAAGATCTACCACCCTAGTTGATAAATTGTTATGCCCGTTAGATGTTATATTGAACTTCTCTGTAGGGAAAAGTGGTGTAAGAAAATCGAAAGGTACCCTGTCTCTTATGAATTCGGGGCTTCTCCCATTTATCTGCTTCACCTTTACCAAAGGAAAGTATTTGTCTCCCTCTTTTGGAGGTTTTATCTCTCCAACAAGAGTGTCTCCCGTTTTTAATCCATAAAGCTTTATCTGCGATTGAGATACATAAATATCGTCGGGAGAGTTTAAATAGTTATAGTCGGACGATCTTAGAAACCCGTATCCATCTGGCATTATCTCCAATACTCCGGTAGCATCTACCACACCTTCGAAGGCAATATATCTCCTGTTCTCTTTAATATTATCATGCTGCTTATTACCATTCTCCCTCTTTGCAGTTTCAATTTTTTGAGATTGATCTTCTGTAGGGGTCGATAACTCTTGGCTCTCTTGTTCGGGAAAATCTATCAAAATAGAGACAGACTCGTCTTTCTCTAACTTTTTCTCTGAAATCTGTTCCAAAACAGAGACTACGGCAGCAGCAACCTCTTTGGTGCTCTCGTTTTTCTTTCCTCTTCTCGATCTGAGCCCTTTATCTTTACTTTGTGGATTCTGTGGTAACGGTTGAGCTGAAGATTTATTTGCAGGTGTTTGCTCATTTATGCTTTGCTGAATAACTTTTGGTGGTTCCAAAACCTCTAGAGCAGGTGAATCTATTTGAGTTGATTGAGAAATAACAGGTTTGATTTGTGAGTGCTCCGGTGCAACAGTATTTGTCTGATTAGACTCCTTTACGGTAGATTGATTGTGAGTTTTTGACTGTTGCTGATTGTTGGTTTTTTGCTGTTGGTTTTGCGCCTTTGGCTGAGCAGAATGCTGTTTAGATTGTTGGTTTTGCGCCTTTGGCTGAGGAGGTTGTTGTTTTGGTTCTGACTGTTGCGGTTTAGGTTGTGCTGAGGGCTTTCTTCCTCTGGTCTCTCTCTTTACAACCGGCCTTCTTGTTGGTAAGTCATCTGAATTACTGCCAACTTTTGCCTGCTCATCTAGGATCTCGTAAATGAGATCTTCTTTTGAAAAGCTTTTTGCCTTTGCAATCTTTAGATTACTGGCAATAGCAATAAGTTCTTCCTGACTTTTTTTGCTTAGTTCTAGTATATCGTACATTGATTTATTTATGTGGATGTGATTTATCCGTTAGATCAGAAATGATGTACAAAATTAGTATTTTTTATTGAAAAAACAAAAACAATGAGGCAGGACATGTATAATTACCTTACCTCTCTACTTAGCTGCAATTACATCTATTTCTATAAGAGCACCTTTTGGAAGGGCAACCACTGCATAAGCAACTCTAGCCGGATACGGCTCACTGTAAAAAGAGGCATAAACCTCGTTCATAGCGGTAAAATCACTCATGTTTGTTAGATATACGGTAGATTTTACTACATTGGAAAAGTCGTAACCTGCCTCTTTTAGAATGTATGAAATATTCTTAAGAACCTGTTCTGCCTGCTCTTTAACAGCACCTGGAGCAAATTCGCCTGTAGAGGCATCTATCGGCAGCTGTCCCGATACAAACAGCATTCCGTTGAACTCTATAGCTTGACTATATGGGCCCACTGCCTTTGGGGCCAAAGAAGAAGATATTACATTTTTCATCGCAATTTGGTATTTATATTATTATTACATCAAATTAGAAACCTCTACCCCTATCCCAATAGCTTGCACTCTTTTTGTATTGGAGCAGATCTGCCAGAGCAGATGCCTTAGCATTAATCCTAAAGCTCCAACTTTCCCACATTCCGCTAGGTACCCAAGAGACAGATATAAGGAAACAGTGGAGGTCGTATGTTGCACTCAGCTGGGTAGTGGTAAGTGCCATTTTCATAAGATCTATACCTGTATTCACATTTATATTCAAATCTTTACCCAGACGGAGTTGAGCAGAGAGACCCAAAGTTTGCATATGATTATGCAGCGTATTCAACCTGCCTCCAACATTTGAGTAAGATCGGTTATAGGAGTAGTTGTAGTTCACATTTACAGACCATGGGTTGTTGGGATCGAGATAGTAAACCCATCCGCCCGGAATGTACTCTCCTGTTACTGGGTGCTCGTATACCCTTATGTAGTCTGACCCCTCTCTTCCGGCAGAACCTCTCTTCTCCGGAAGTCCCATTCCGGCACCTTTTCGCTCCCCTTTACCGGAAAACTGGTATGATAAAGACATAGAGGCATTGGTTAGTCTGGCCAGATTTAACCACCCTTGGGTGAGTAGATTGAGTTTATTATATTTACGCCCTTGAGAATCCACCGCATAGGGGTCCAGATTTGCGTTAGCATTAAAAGCCAACGAACCAAATACGGTTGTACTCATACTCATAGAGATATTAGACAAGTTAATAGAGTCGGCAAGAAAGTTATACGAACCGTTCAATGAGAGGTTATCTATCAGCTTTATCTTTTTAATACCACCATTTGTGGTATCTTTTTGACTCTTTACCTTTGCCTCGATATTGTTCCCGAGTGTAAAGTTCATAGCAGCAGAACTACCCTTTGATGGGTATCCGAAAAGAAGACCATCGTATAGATTATACTCCAACTCCTGTTTTTTACCGTCTTGATCGGTATAGTTCAATTTACGATAACCGTTGGCTCTTGTTCCCTGCTCGGGTCTGAAACTAAAAGATATAGACGGCTTAACCACATGCCTGATTGTTTGAACAGTTGCACGGGGCCCAAAATTGAACATCCCGTATAATATAGTACTGGCCGCTATTGATGCAGAAAAATCTGTTGTAACACCAAAATTACTGAATATATCGCCTATGTTGTCCTCTACCCTGTTAGTCTCTTCGTTATAAAATTTTTGGTTCTGTTGGAAAAACCAATTCATACCATAGTTAACTCCCGGAGAAAACTGGATATATTTAAAGAGGTCGAAGGTTGGTAGACCAATCTGGAAACTGTGCTGCATTCCGCTTCTGAACTTAGACAAGAAGTTATCTTTGCCAAATTCACTAGCTTTAAAATTGACTTTATTATCTAAATTGGTATTGTAACTAAATGAGATACTCTCATAAAACTTCTCCTTTCCGGCTGCCTCTCTCTTTTTAAAAGGGAAGATTCTGTTCATAGTGAGGGTAATATTCGGAACAGTTAAAGCGTACGAGCTATCCAGAGAGTTCTGACTATGAAGTAAGTTCAATGACAGAGAGAATGGCGAATCGGCAAAAGTCTTCCCGTACGATACCGATGACGATATCTGATTCTGAAGACTCTGCTGAATATCGTAGGAGTTAAATCTGTCATTTAAAGGTGTTGCAAAATTTACCGATGCCCTAAATGAGGTTCCAGGTCTTGATTTTGGATCTTGTGAATGACTCCATCTCACAGAAAAATCCCTGGATTGATAAAAATCTGGAGAGCCCTGCTCCCCTATCTGGTTAAGAGAATAGTTCACACTCATATTTCCATCGTACTTATACCTCTTTTTATATCTAGAGGTAAGAAGAGCATTCCACGAGCCCAAAGAGTATAAATCTGTTGTAAGAGTGGCGTCGAAATGGTCACCAAATACAAAGTAGTATCCTAAGCCCTTTGCAGAGAATCCCCTTGACGCCTCTTCATTAAAGGTTGGAAATAGAATTCCGCTTGCCCTGGTTGGCTGATTTGGCACAAAACCAAACGGGAGAGCAAAAGGTGTGGGTACATCTTCAAGTACTAAAAATGCCGGGCCAAATACAGTAACTTTATTTGGCTTGTTAACCATCTTTGCATTTGTTAATTGCAAATAAAAATGAGGATGATCGTGATCGCATGTAGTGTACTTTCCGCCGGAGATGTTGATTGAGTTATCGGGCATCTTTTTTAGGAGCTTCCCATGAAGAAAGCCATCTGACTCCTGGGTAACCATATTGGTTATTCTGGCCTTCTTGGAGTCGAAATTATAATATACCGTCTCCATAGTATACTTATCTCTCCCCTCTGTCATCTCGGGTTTTCCTTGAAGAATCCCTGCGGTATCTTTTACACCCGAAGCAAATACAGTTTTAGTATCCAAATCATACGCCATATAGGCCGATTTAAGTTCGAGACTACCATATTTGACAGTCACATCGCCATAGTAATAGATCATTCTCTTTCCACCCGAAAAATCCTCAATAATTGAGTCTTTTGCCCCTGAGAAAGCAGGAAAAAGAAGAGACCCTCTCATTCTGGCTGAGTCTTGAGCTGTGAGCGAATCTCTTACCTTTATGGTATCTCTTACTCTGATTGTATCTCTTACTCTGATTGTATCTCCTACTTTTAGTGTGTCCTGAGATAATTTTGACACCCATCTATTGTTAAAAGCAGCTGCATCTCTTCCGAAAAGAGATAAAAACAGTATTAAGACAAGTAAAAGGAACTCTTTTCTCAAAACCAAAATGGTATAAGGTTTAATAAAATGTGCTACATTTGTGACTCGCAAAGTTAATTATATTTAGCAACTATTATGCCTCTCAGAGCACTTTTGATCATAATTTCTCTGCTGCTTGTCACCCCCCTAATCTCTCAAAACGGATCGGGGATGCAGATAAGAAAGATTGTTATAGATCCGGGACACGGAGGTACCGACCCAGGGGCCATAAGCCCCGATGGCAGAGTTAAAGAGAAAGATATAACCCTCTCTGTATCTCTAAAATTGGGCGAGATGATAAAATCACTCTACCCATCTATTGAGGTTATATACACTCGCAATAGAGATGTATTTGTACCTCTTGACAGAAGAAGCGAAATTGCCAATAAAAGCAAAGCCGATCTGTTTATCTCGATACACGTTAACGCAGCAAGGTCGAGAGCAGCAACAGGATCTGAGACCTTTGTAATGGGAGTGGATAAAACAAGTTCAAATCTGGAAGTAACAATGCTGGAGAACAGTGTTATTCTTCTGGAGGGAGATGATTATAGCAGCAGGTATGAGGGGTTTAATCCTAATGACCCCGAATCTTATATTGTTTTTTCTCTGTTGCAGAATGCTCACCTTGAACAAAGCTTGGCCTTTGCCTCGTTGGTTCAGAAGCAGTTTGGTTTTGGGCCTATAAAAGTGAACAGAGGCATAAAACAAGCTCCTCTTTTGGTACTTTGGAGAACAAGTATGCCATCTGTGCTTGTAGAGCTTGGTTTCATTTCTAATAGCGGAGATTTGAAAGTACTTACAGACAAAAATAATCACGACAGATTTGCAACACTAATACTAAATGCTCTCACCGAGTACAAAAGGCAGTTTGAGACAGCAGCACCAACCAGAGATATATATCTTACAGGAATACCTGCAGACACCTCTACAAATGATAAAACAGTTAAAGAGAACAAGCCACCTGCCTCAACCGGTCATTATAGAATTCAGATTTTAGCAGTTGGTAAGATACTTCCATCGGGAGCTGCAGACCTTAAGGGTATGAAAAATGCAAAGTACATCAAACACAACAATTTATATAAATATACCGTTGGAGAGTATCCAGACACCGAAGCTGCAAGAAGAGAGCTTGAAAAGATCAGAACTCTATTTCCTCAGGCATTCATCATTAAGGTAGAGAATGGAGAGATAGTTCCTATCAACAGATAACAATAGATTAGAGAAACATGCAATTATGAAATTATCAAAAGAACAAAAAATAGGCCTGTTTGCAATTGTAACACTATTTTCTATATATGTAGTAATCAATTATTTAAAAGGACAGGACCTCTTTAGTAAGCGCAATACATATTACGCCGTTTATCACAACGTAGAGGGGCTTACAGCCACAGGACCCGTTTACATAAGGGGGTTAAAAGTTGGAACTGTTGAAGCAATAGATTATATTCAGGAGAGAGACAACTTTATGGTAAAATTAAGAGTAAAGAGCGACTATGTATTACCTGCCAACTCTGTTGCCGAAATATACTCTGCAGATCTACTCGGAACAAAGGCACTGCGAATAAATATAGGGGACGGCTCCATACACCTTAGAGACAAAGACACACTTATGTCTGCAACCGAGGCCGGTTTGATAACAATGCTCACCGATGAGTTTCTTCCGCTTAAAAATGATATTAAAAAATTGATCCTCGCACTTAACACAACCGTAGATAATGTTAATGAGATTCTCAGCCCCAGGGCAAAAGAGGATATTGCAAAATCGTTGAGAAACCTAAGCAAGACACTCGAGGGGACATCTTCAATGGCAAACGATCTCAAAGGGGCAACGCCTCAAGTGAAAGAGATGATAATAAAGATAAACTCTCTCTCGGCTCAACTCGGCGAGACAACGGGCAAGCTGAACAAAGGGCTGGACAATGTAGTTGAGATTACAGATTCATTAAAAAGAGCAGACATTGCCGGAACCATGAACGAACTTAAAGATCTCTTAATTCAGATAAAAAACCCCGAAGGATCTTTTGGAAAACTGATGCAAACAGACTCCCTGCACAACTCTATTGAAGGCCTCATAAGGGATATAGACGAGCTCGTTCTCAATATAACAAAAAATCCAAAAAAATATATTAAAATCAGTGTTTTTTAAGTAAAATATTTTTTATATTAAGCTGATTTTTAAAGAATTTTAAATGATAAAAAAAAAGTATTTTTTTTGTTATTGAGATACAATCTATTGCCAAAAAAATGATAAAAGCAAGTCTTTTTTCTTTTTTTTTTAAAGAATTTATCCCCAAATTTGTTTTCCAATCTTAACTAATCCTTAACCTATGACAGAACCTAAGCATACTTTGGTTTGGAATAATTGTCTGCGAATTGTGCGTGACATTATACAGCCTCAAAGTTTCAGAACATGGTTCGAGCCGATAAAAGCAGTAAAGCTTAATGGGCCTGTCATAACAATTGAGGTTCCCTCGAATTTTTTCAGAGAGTATCTGGAAGAGCACTATATAGACCTTATCAGCAAAGCTTTAAAACGAGAATTGGGTAAAGAGGCCAAGCTAGAGTACAATGTAAGAGTTGTTAGCGGAGAGGAGGTAGTCACCATCCCACAACAAAATTCACCGGAGATTAAGAATAAATCTGTTCCCTTCCCCAATCAAGCCGGCAACATCACTAATCCGTTTGTTATTCCCGGTCTTCAGCAACTGGAGATAGACCCTCAGTTGAATCCTCTCTACTCATTCGAAAACTTCATAGAGGGTGAGTGCAATAGATTGGCACGCTCTGCCGGACTCAATATATCTGAAAACCCAGGAAAAGGGACATTTAACCCACTCTTTCTATATGGAGGATCGGGTCTGGGAAAAACACACCTTGCTCAGGCAATCGGTATTGCAATCAAAAGACACTTTCCGGAGAAAATTGTACTTTACGTAAGTGCAAACAGATTCATGACACAGTATGTAGATGCAACTACCGTAAAGAACAAACTGACCGATTTTTTACACTTCTATCAGATGATAGATGTTTTAATAATTGATGATGTTCATGAATTTTCGGGAAAAACCGGAACTCAGAATGCCTTTTTTCACATATTTAGCCACCTGCACTCATCGGGAAAACAGCTTATCTTAACATCTGACAAGGCACCTGTAGACCTTCAAGATTTAGAAATGAGGCTTTTGTCAAGATTTAAATGGGGGCTCCTTGCAGAGCTTCTGCCTCCAGATTATAACACAAGAGTAGCCATCCTTAAAGCAAAAAGCTATAAAGACGGTATTTCTCTCCCGGAGGATGTAATCTCCTATATTGCATCCAGAGTCTCAACCAATATGAGGGAGATTGAAGGTACGCTTATCTCTCTGCTTGCCCACTCAACACTAATGAATAAACAGATAAATCTGGAGTTGGCAGAGAGCCTTATAGAGAAACTGGTAACCAGAAACAAGCCCGAGATAACAGTAGACAGGATTCAGAAAGTTGTTTGTGAATACTTTAAAATTGAACCTCAACAATTTTTGAGCTCTTCAAGGAAAAGAGAGTTGGTTCAGGCCAGACAGATCTCTATGTATCTTAGCAGAAATCTTACAAAAAACTCACTCGCCTCCATTGGGTCACAGACAGGAGGTCGAGACCATGCAACCGTTTTACACGCATACAATACAGTTTGCGATCTTTTAGACACAGACCGATCATTTCGCAAGTATATCACTGAGATAGAAAAGCAGTTGAAAACAGAGTAATAAAAATCCAATATAATGGAGAATTCTAAAATATTTTCAATCTTCGATCAGATCACCAAAATCCCCAGGGAGAGTGGAAAGGAGGAGAAGATAATCGCCTTTTTGAAAAAATTTGCTTCAGAAAGAGAGTTGGAATGTAAGGAGGATGAGGCGGGTAATATTGTTATTATTAAAGATGCTACGGCGGGAATGGAGAGTGCCCCTACCGTAGTGCTACAGAGCCACTCCGATATGGTGTGTGAAAAAAACTCCGACAGCAGTTTCAATTTTGACACAGATCCTATCACTTACGTAGAGGAGGATGGTTGGATTATTGCAAAAGAGACCACCCTAGGAGCCGACTGTGGAATAGGTATGGCTGCACAGCTTGCCGTGCTTGACTCAAGTAGTATAAAACACGGTAAAATAGAGGCCCTCTTCACAACAGAGGAGGAGACAGGCCTTGTTGGAGCAAAATCATTAAAGCCCGGATTTATAACGGGTAATATCCTAATTAACCTCGACTCAGAAGACGAAGGGGAGTTGTTTATAGGTTGCGCCGGAGGTATTGATACAACCGGAAGGTTCAAATATACCAGAGAGCGGCTACCCGAAAACCTGCTTCAGTTCAGAGCCGGAATCTACGGAGCCACAGGAGGACACAGCGGCGATGACATCCATAAGAACAGAGCAAACGCAAATCAAATACTTTTAAGGTATCTCTACCTTCTTTACTCAGAGGGTATAGATTTTCGTCTTTGTGCAATAGATGGTGGTAACAAGAGAAATGCGATTGCAAGGGAGGCAACTGCTCATATTGCAATAGACCCAGAGCAAAAAGAGCGTGCAGAGAAGCTTTTTACAACCACTGTGATGGAGAGCTCAGACGAACACAGAGTAAGCGACCCCGAACTGCATGGAAAATTTGAGACTGCTGAAGGCTACGCCACATTTATAGACGAAGATACCAAAACCAGAGTCATACTCTCATTAAATTCCATTCCACACGGAGTACTTGCAATGAGTCAAGATATTGAGGGTTTTGTTGAGACTTCTACAAATCTGGCCTCAATTAAGACAGAAGATCAAACTATCAGAGTTGGAACCAGTCAAAGAAGCTCAATCAACTCAGCAAGGTACAACGCTGCCAGAAGAGTTGAATCTGCACTTATACTTGCCGGTGCAGAGGTAACCCACGAGAGTGAATATCCGGGATGGAAGCCAAAGACAGACTCCCCTCTTCTAACAGTATGCAGAGAGTCGTATAAAAGACTTTTTGGCACAGAGCCGATAGTGAGGGCTATTCACGCAGGATTGGAGTGCGGTCTCTTCCTAGATATATATCCCAACTTAGATATGATCTCATTCGGCCCAACAATCAAAGGGGCACATGCTCCCGGCGAGAGATTAGAGATTGCATCTGTAGATAAGTTTCGCCTGTTACTTATAGATGTACTGGAGAGAATAAAATAGAAAAGATATGCCTGTGATAATTGCACCATCTATACTCTCTGCAAATTTTGGCAATCTTGCAGAGGAGTGCAAAATGGTTAACCGGAGTTCTGCCGATTGGTTCCATCTAGACATAATGGATGGAGTATTTGTTCCAAATATCTCTTACGGATTCCCTGTAGTAGAAGCTATTGCAAAGGAGGCGCTCAAACCTTTAGATGCCCACCTTATGATAGTAGATCCCGATAGGTATATTGATCACTTTGCCGAAGCAGGAGTTGAGTACCTTAGCGTTCATTACGAGGCCTGTACCCATCTTCACAGAACGGTTCAAAAGATAAAATCTGCAGGGATGAAGGCAGGGGTTGCATTAAATCCTCATACACCTGTAGAGATGCTCTCCGAAATCTTATCACAAATAAATTTTGTCCTTATTATGAGTGTAAACCCGGGATTTGGAGGTCAAAGTTTTATAGAGGAGTCTTATCGCAAAATAGCTAAGCTAAAAGAGATGATCATCAAAAATTCACCTAGCGTATTGATTGAAGTTGACGGAGGTGTAAACGCAAAAAATGCCCCACTTCTTATAGAGAGCGGGGCAGATATATTAGTTGCGGGTAACTCTGTTTTTAAAGCAGAAAATCCCGAGGTTGCAATTCAGAAACTTAAAGAATGTACTTTATCTCTTTAAAGTGATATCTCTTTACCGTGCCATCTTCCTGCTCCAAAATAAGACAAGCATTTGAGTCTATCCCGGTAATCCTGGCCTCTACAATATTGCCGGCAGGCGTCTCCTGAAATTTATGAAACTCTTCCAATCTGTATAATGAGTCGTGATACTCTTTATCGAGTCGGTTAATAGAGGCACTTGACGTGAAAGCAGAGAAAGGAAAGTAGATATCGTATATAAAACCGGCAAGAGTCTCCAACTCCTCTTGAAGATCTAACTCCTTTCCTAATAAATTAAAGATAGATACCGGGTTAGGTGCATCGGAAACAAAGGTCGCTTGATTCACATTTAAACCTATTCCTGCAATTGAACCTGACAAAGTGTCGCCGGACAAAAAGTGCTCTATAAGGATTCCGCAGATCTTTTTATCACCTACATAGATGTCGTTGGGCCACTTTATCTTTGCCTCTATCCCTTTTGACTTGAGGTACCTCTTAATTCCTATAGTTACAATCTGCGCTATAATAAACTGGTTTTCAGCTTTTATAAAATCAGATTTGATTACAATAGAGAAAGTAAGATTCTTTCCGGGTGCACTCTCCCATACTGTCCCCTTCTGACCTCTGCCACTTGTCTGGTAACTAGTTGCAAAGACTGTAAAATCGTCACATTCGTGAAACTGCCTAAGTGCCTCATTGTTAGTAGAGTCAATCGTTTCAATCCAATTAATCTTAAATGCCATAGTAATAAATTTGTTGTTGGCCGCAAAATTGCAGTAAATTTGTCAAAAATCAGTAACCAAAAAACAATTATTGTGCCAGTTAAGAAAAAAATCACACCTGTTGATACCACAAAGAAAATAATTTCTGATATCGACATCGACAAAAAAGAGTTAAAGTGCATTGCAGATGCAATGCTCGATAAAAAAGCAAACTTTGTATGCTCATTAGATCTCAAGTCTATAGGTACTGCCATATGTGACTATTTTATGGTATGCAACGCCGACTCCAGACCGCAAGTAGTTGCTATTGCAGACAACGTAGAGGAGAAGATGCTCAAGGAGTGTAAGAGAAAAGTTATTAGAATGCAGGGTAAAGAGAACGCATTCTGGATTATTCTCGACTATGGGAATATAGTGGTTCATGTTTTTCAGACGGAGTACAGACAGTTCTATCGTCTGGAGGATTTATGGGCAGATGCAGAGAGAACAATATATCAAGATTAATAATATAAATGGAAGAACCTAAAAATAACAAGAATCAGAATAAGCAATTCACAAAAATATGGCCTCCTAAATTCAATATTATATGGATATATATAATACTGTTGGGAGCCATAGCATACATGTGGACCTCTTATGATGGAGGTGAACCTGTAAAAACTGAATGGCTCAATGTTAAAAACAGCATGGTCTCTGCAGGAGATGTAGAGAAGATTGTATATGTAACCAACCTGAATAGGGCAGAAGTTTTCATTAAAAAAGACAGTCTGTTTAAATATAAAGAGAAGTTCGGAGGAAAGGAGCCAAAATTTGGGCCTCAATTCTACTTTATAGTATCTTCAAATTTTAATCCCGAAGAGCAATTTGAGTCTGTTTTACAACAGCTACCCAACCAAGAGAGGTTTGTTGTAGAGACAGAAGAGAGAACCAACTATTTTGGTAAAGCTATGGAGTGGTTGCTCTTTCCTCTAATAATTGTTGGATTGTGGATCTTTATGTTCAGAAGAATGAATCGCTCTATGGGTGGGAATCAAGGAGGAGGGGGAATCTTCTCTGTAGGAAAATCTCAGGCAAAGCTTTTCGATAAAGATAACAACACAAAAGTTACATTTAAAGATGTGGCAGGGTTAGAGGAGGCAAAGGTAGAGGTGATGGAGATTGTTGACTTTCTTAAAAATCCAAAAAAATACACCAATCTGGGTGGTAAGATCCCAAAAGGGGCTCTTCTTGTTGGACCTCCGGGTACAGGTAAGACCCTTCTAGCCAAAGCGGTTGCAGGGGAGGCCAATGTACCTTTCTTTTCAATCTCGGGGTCGGATTTTGTTGAAATGTTTGTGGGCGTGGGAGCATCCAGAGTGAGAGACCTATTCCGTCAAGCAAAAGAGAAAGCCCCGTGTATTGTATTTATAGATGAGATAGATGCAGTTGGCAGAGCACGAAGCAAGAATGCCGGATTCTCATCTAATGACGAGAGAGAGAACACTTTAAATCAGCTCCTTACAGAGATGGACGGTTTTGGATCTAACTCGGGTGTGATTATCCTTGCAGCTACAAACCGTGCAGATATACTAGACAAGGCGCTAATGAGAGCGGGTAGATTCGACAGGCAGATTCATGTAGACCTGCCCGAACTAAAGGAGAGAATAGATATTTTTAAGGTTCACCTAAGAAACCTTAAGCTTATAGATGGATTTGATATCGGATTCCTTGCAAAACAGACACCCGGTTTTTCAGGTGCAGATATAGCCAATGTGTGTAACGAAGCTGCTCTCATTGCAGCCAGAAAAAACAAGGAGTTTATAGATCGTCAAGATTTTCTTGATGCTGTAGATAGAATAATTGGCGGATTGGAGAAGAGAAGTAAAATAATATCGCCGCAGGAGAAGAGGACCATTGCTTTCCATGAAGCAGGTCACGCCACTGTAAGTTGGATTCTACCGCATGCAAACCCACTTTTGAAGGTAACGATCATCCCTCGTGGAAGGGCATTAGGAGCTGCGTGGTATCTGCCGGAAGAGAGACAGATAACAACAACCGAGCAGATGATGGATGAGATGGCTGCAACTCTTGGAGGCAGAGCTGCAGAGGAGATAATCAACGGAAAGGTATCTACAGGTGCTCTAAGCGACTTGGAGAAGGTTACAAAGCAGGCATACGCTATGGTATCCTATCTTGGTATGAGTAATGCAGTTGGAAACATCTCATTCTACGACTCAACCGAATCGGGAGGTTTTAATCTAGGCAAACCTTATAGTGAAAAAACGGCCGAACTTATAGATTCCGAGGCAAAAAGATTTGTTGATGAAGCATATGTAACCGCCAAAAAAATTCTCAACGAAAATATGGCCGGCTTTACCCAACTTGCCGAACAGCTTCTGGAAAAAGAGGTAATATTCTCTGAAGACTTAGAGAAGATCTTTGGAAAGAGATCCGGAAGTCAACCTCCTACAGAAGATGAAAAATAACACAATCATCCGCTCACTGAGCGGATCGCTATTCCTTATAATAATGACAGGGTCTATGTTTATAAGCCCTGTCGTTTTTGCGATGGTTCTGCTCTTTGCAACACTGGTTATGATAAAGGAGTTTTTGAGCATATCTGTTGGAAGAGCTTACCGTAATGCCAGGGTCTTTGTTATGGCAGCTGCAACAACACTATTTACAATTTTATATTTGAATGCCAGATACGGAGTCTCTGCCAACTTTTTTTGGATTATAGCCATCCCTTTGACTGCCATATACGCTGCAGTTCTTTTTGATAAAGACAGCCGGAGCAATAACCCGCAAGATTGCTACAAGTGCAGCTCCTTTCTTTTTATGTCTCTAATTTACATTGCACTCCCCTTCTCGTTGCTAAATACCATACTTTTTACCAACTCGGGTGAGTATAACCCATATCCGCTCTTGGCTCTCTTTATTCTATTATGGAGTTCAGATGTGGGGGCATATGTTTTTGGAATGGCTTTCGGGCAGAAAAACGGACATAAACTGTTCCCGTCTGTCTCTCCAAAGAAGTCTTGGGAGGGTTTTTTTGGAGGACTCATTACATCGTTGATTGCAGGTATAACTATTTACTATACAAAGATTACAGAGTTTTCATTAACCCTGATTTTATCGCTGTCTGTAACTGTTTTTCTTGCAGGTGTTTTGGGCGATTTGGCAGAATCGCTCTTTAAGCGTAATTTTGACGTCAAAGATTCGGGAAGCATAATGCCTGGGCACGGTGGTCTACTGGACCGTTTTGACGGAGCGCTTATAGCTTTTCCGCTTAGTATGGCAATAATAAAGATTTTTACTTAATTACTGGAAATATGCGAATTCACAAAGAGGGGTACAAAATTATCACAAACAGCTTTTTTATACTTGCGGTAGTAGCAACTGCAATATATCTTTTATTGGGTATTACTACCACCTTTATAGTTTCGGCTATTGCGATTCTATTGTTATTCATTCTAATAGTACGATTTTTTAGAGAACCCCTAAGAGTTGCAGAGGGGGAGCACAGTAACCTTATAGCACCTGCAGACGGCACAATAGTGATTGTAAAAGAGGTTTACGAACCCGAGTACTTAAAGCAACAATGTATACAGGTATCCATTTTTATGTCTGTTTTTAATGTTCATGTTAACTGGTTTCCGGTAAAAGGCGTAGTTGAGTACTTCAAATACCACCCGGGCAAGTACTTGGTAGCTATGCATCCAAAATCGTCTGAAAAGAACGAAAGAACTACCGTTGTTATAAACAGAGAGGGTACAAGAGTACTAATCAGACAGATTGCAGGGCTAATTGCAAGAAGAATTGTGTGCTATGCAAAAGAGGGAACTGCTGTTAACCAAGGAGACCAAGTTGGGTTCATAAAATTTGGATCGAGAGTAGACATTTTCTTACCACTAGACGCAAGAGTACAGGTTACAAAGGGTCAAAAAGTGAAGGGTTGTGAAACCATCATTGCCAAATTTGCCGACTAAATCAGCTATAGCTTAAAGAAAAGCTGCCATTTTACCGGCAATAGACGAGGCGGCCTCGGCAGCACATCTAATATATCCGGCACTCTCTTCGTTGGGAGTGCCATTTTTAATATATGCGTATAGTATATCTCTAGAGACATTTACCAAAAGGCCACATCTGCTATTCATCCCATTTAAGGCAACCTCCTCTACCGTACCTCCTTGAGTACCAACACCGGGAACAAGAAAAAAATGGTTTGGACAGAGAGACCTAATCTCGGCCAGACTCTCGGGGCGAGTTGCTCCTACAACAAACATTGTGTTATTGTAGCTACAATCACTTGCAAATCTCTCAATCACTTTTTTATAAAGAGGTTGGCTATTTGACTCTAGTTTTAAAGTTTCAAAATCCTCGGCAGAGGGATTTGATGTGAGGGCCAATATAACAGCCCATCTATCTTTGTACTCCAGAAAAGGTAATATAGAGTCGCTCCCCATATATGGAGCAAGGGTAACAGCATCGAAGTCCATTCTATTGAAGAAGGCATGAGCATACCTTTTAGCAGTGTTGCCAATATCTCCTCTTTTAGCATCTGCTATAAGAAAAAGAGAGTTGTCTACACTCCTTAGATAGTCTACGGTCATCTCCAGCTGCTTAATGCCAATCCACCCCTCTGCCTCGTAAAAAGCCAGGTTTGGCTTGTAAGCAACGGCAAATTTATGAGTAGAATCTATTATCCCTTTATTGAACTCAAAAAGCGGATACTCCCTCTCTTTTATATCTGACGGTAAAAGGGCAAGATCGGTATCCAAACCTATGCAGAGAAAACTCCCCTTTCTTCGTATATTGCTGTATAGCTCTAGTGAATCCATAGCCGATTTTATTGTCCGCTCTCTTTTAACCTCTCTGCATTCTCGGCTATCTGAAGCTGATCTATAACCTCTTGAATACTCCCATCCATAAACACAGGAAGATTATACATTGTGTAGTTAATCCTATGGTCGGTAACCCTAGATTGAGGGTAATTATAAGTTCTGATCTTTGCCGATCTGTCGCCCGTAGAGACCATTGTCTTTCTCTTTGCAGAGATCTCATTCAGATATTTTTCGTACTCAAGGTTGTAAATTCTGGTTCTTAGTTCGGCTAATGCCTTTTCGTAGTTTTTTATCTGAGACTTCTCATCTTGACACTGCACCACAATACCTGTAGGCATGTGCGTCAACCTTATTGCCGAATAGGTGGTGTTTACCGATTGCCCCCCAGGACCCGACGAACAGAAGGTGTCCTTTCTAACATCACTTATATTCAGTTCAATATCAAACTCATCTGCCTCAGGCAGCACTGCAACCGAAGCAGCCGATGTGTGAACCCTACCCTGTGTCTCGGTTTGCGGAACTCTCTGAACCCTGTGAACCCCGCTCTCATATTTTAGAACTCCGTAAACACCATTACCGCTAACCTTACAAATCAGCTCCTTAAACCCTCCGGATGTACCTTCACTTTGACTGTTGATCTCCAACTTCCAACCTCTCTTCTCTGCAAATTTTGAGTACATTCTAAAAAGATCGCCGGCAAAAATAGAGGCCTCGTCACCTCCGGCACCAGCTCTTATCTCCAGAATGGCATTTTTTGAATCCTGAGGATCTGCGGGTATAAGCAGCAGCTTTATCTCCTCCTCAATTAGAGGAATCTGCTCCTCGAGTAAGGCAATCTCCTCTTTAGCCATCTCCCTCATCTCCTCGTCTTTCTCCACCATAAGCATCTCTTTGGCCGATTCTAGATTACCTACCATTACTCTATATTTCTCACCTGCCTCAACCAGTGGCTCAAGCTCTTTGTACTCTTTGTTCAAAGATACATACCTCTTCATGTCTGACATAACCGATGGATCGGATATCTGCTGTGAGAGGGATTCAAACTTCTCCTTGATGCCAGAAAGTTTTGACAATAGACTATTATCGCTCATATTAAAATAAATTGGGTGCAAAATTAGTTAAATCCCGGCAATAAAAAAAGAGGCGCCTCTTATGAAGCGCCTCCGCAAAAGTTGCTTTGAATTATTGCCAAATCAAATATTAACCCAGAAACAACTTCATATCTTCGTCTACACTTTTTATTCCTGCTATACCAAAGTTTTTGACAAGAACCTCTGCAACGTTTGGAGAGAGGAATGCAGGGAGTGTAGGGCCGAGGTGAATATTCTTAACTCCCAGAGAAAGAAGAGCCAGAAGTACAATCACGGCTTTCTGCTCATACCATGCAATGTTGTATGCAATTGGCAAATCATTAATATTGTTTGCATTAAACACCTCTTTTAACTTAAGAGCAATCACTGCCAATGAGTAAGAGTCGTTACACTGTCCTGCATCCAACACTCTTGGGATTCCACCTATATCGCCAAGCGGAAGCTTATTGTAACGATATTTAGCACAACCGGCTGTTAGTATAACTGTGTCTTTTGGTAACGCTTGGGCAAACTCTGTATAGTAGTTTCTGTCTTTCATTCTACCATCGCATCCTGCCATAACAAAGAACTTTCGTATAGCACCGCTTTTCACCGCCTCTACTACCTTATCGGCCAATGCAAAAACCTGTGCATGAGCAAATCCACCTACAATTTCGCCTGTCTCTATCTCTACCGGCGGAGCACATCTCTTTGCATGCTCAATAATCTCTGAGAAATCTTTGCTCTTACCATCCTTTCTATCTCCAATGTGTTTGAATCCAGGGAAACCCGACGATCCGGTAGTGTAGATTCTATCTTTATAAGTAGCGTTGCTTTTTGGGGGAACAATACAGTTTGTAGTAAACAGTACAGGGCCGTTGAACGACTCAAAATCTTGAGTTTGTCTCCACCACGAGCTACCGTAGTTACCTACAAAGTGGCTGTACTTTTTAAAGGCTGGATAGTAGTTTGCAGGAAGCATCTCTGAGTGAGTATAGACATCTACTCCGGATTGATCTGTCTGTTTAAGCAGCTCCTCCATATCTTTAAGATCGTGACCGGAAATAAGAATTGCAGGGTTATTTCTTACCCCAATGTTTACCTTGGTTATCTCCGGATTGCCATAAGCCGATGTGTTTGCTTTATCTAGAAGCGCCATAACCTTTACTCCAAACTCACCTGTTTTGAGAACCAAAGCTGTAAGCTCATCTGCAGTTAAAGAGTCATTGGTTGTATCTACCAGTGCTTGCTGCATAAAGTTGTAAATATCAAGATCTTCATGACCCAGATTGAATGCATGCTCGGCATAAGCGGCCATACCTTTCAGACCATAGATTGTAAGCTCTCTTAGCGATCTTACATCTACGTTTTCTGTAGCAAGCACACCTACCTCGGTTGCCTTCTTCTCCATCTCCTCTACATCTCTCGAACTCCAATATGCTCCCTCGAATTTTATATCCTCAATATTACCACCTTTAGATATGTAGAGTGCTCTCAATGAGTCTCTTAAATCTATTGCCTGATTAACTCTTGTAATAAACCTCTCACGGTGGAAGTTAGCATTTGTAATGGTCATAAAGAGCGAATCGGTTACAAATTTATTAACCTCATTGCTCTCTACCCCCATAGCTCTTAACCTTACAGCAAAGTGTGAAATACCTTTGCAAAGAAACATAAGCAGGTCCTGCAAATTTGCAACATCGGCTGTTTTACCACAAACACCATTGATTGTACATCCGGTATTTTTTGCCGACTCCTGACATTGATAACAAAACATTTGGCTCATATCTATTAAATTATTTATGGGTTAATATTTGATTTTACAATACAAAAGTATTTAGCTTAAAACCAAATATGTGTAACATTTGTTACACTCAACAAAATTTTATATTTTCGTTAATACAGTAAAAGAATAAAAAATGACACTCATTAAAGGTGATTACCCCGATTTATCTCAGTGCCCTATATGCAAATCACTTTCACCGGAGAATAGAGAGTACCTGTTTACGCAGGGCTCTTACAAAACCTATGAATATGAGAAGGGAGAGACAATTGCAAGACAGGGAGACATATGTAATCACCTCTACCTATTACTTAGTGGTACAGTAAAGACAGAGATGATTACTGAGACGGGGGGATTGCTTACAATTGAAACAATAAGAGCTGTAAGGCCCCTTGCTCCTGCATTTCTTTTTGCAGAGGATAACAGATTTCCGGTAGATGTTACTGCCATGGAGGAGTGCTTAGTTCTCACAATAACAAAAGAGACAATAATCACTCTATTTCAGAAAGATGCCCTGTTTTTACAACGATACATGACATTTAACTCAAATAAGACCCAGTTTTTAACAAACAAACTTCAGATACTCACAATTAAAACCATTAAAGGTAAGCTAGCCCACTATCTGCTTGAGCAGCTCTCTTTTTGTCACTCCATAAGCCCCTCTATCAACAGCTTTATTATGGACAAAAACCAGACCGAGCTATCTAAATACTTTGGAGTTACCAGGCCTGCTTTAGCAAGAATATTCTCTGAGTTGCAGCAAGAGGGTGTAATATTAGCTGAGAGAAACCGTGTAACAGTATTAAACAAAAGAGCACTTCTTAACCTGGCAAAATAGCCCATATCTATTATCGTATCTGTTTAATCTATTTGATTTATAATGATAACACGGTTAATTTTGTTATCAAATTATAAACATTAAACAGATTAGTAAGATTATGGAAAATCAAAATTTCTCTATGCCAAGGATTGGAGATCCTGCACCTGAATTTCAAGCAGTAACAACACAAGGAAACATAAACTTTCCGGGAGACTATAAAGGAAAATGGGTAATTCTTTTTAGCCATCCGGCCGACTTTACACCTGTGTGTACCTCGGAGTTTATGACATTTGCATCTATGCAGGCCCAATTCGAAAAGTTAAACACTCAACTGGTTGGTCTCTCTGTAGACGGTTTGTATAGCCACATTGCATGGTTAAGGACCATCTATGAGAAAATTGAGTACAAAGGAATGAAAAATGTAGAGGTGAAGTTTCCTCTTATAGAGGATATCACCATGAATGTTGCAAACAAATACGGCATGATTCAACCCGGCCAAAGCAGCACTAAGGCAGTGAGAGCTGTCTTCTTTATAGATCCAAAAGGGATTATAAGAACAATAGTCTACTACCCATTAGAGATAGGACGCAATTTTGATGAACTGAAAAGGGTGTTAATAGCACTCCAAACTGCCGATAAACACAAAGTTGCACTTCCAGCAGATTGGCGCCCCGGCGACGATGTAATAGTACCTACTGCAGGATCGTGCGGTGTAGCAAAAGAGAGGATGGATGGTAAAGAGGATGGGGTAACTTGCCACGACTGGTTCTTCTGCACAAAGAAACTACCTATAGAAAAGATAGATTTGTAGTAATAAAAAAAGAGGGTAGCTCGAAAAATTTCGCTCTACCCTCTTTTAATCTATTAAAGAGGTTAGTCTTTATAGCTGGCTAGTATCTCTTTTACCTGATGAGACTCAACCCTTCCGTAAACCTTCTCTCCAATGATAACCACAGGAGCAAGTCCGCACGCTCCAACACATCTTAAGCAGTCTAAGGAGAATTTTCCATCTGGGGTAACACCGCCTACTTTAATTCCCAACTGCTCTTTTAACTCATCTACAATCTTCTCTGCACCTCTAACATAACACGCCGTACCCATACATACAGATATGGCATGCCTTCCTTTTGGAGTCATTGTGAAGAATGAGTAGAAAGTTACCACACCATATACCTTAGCAACAGAGATATTGAGATTTTTTGCAACCTCTCTCTGAATATCTTCGGGCAGATAACCAAATTCGCCCTGAGTCTTGTGTAGGATGCTTATCAGCTCGCCGGGGTCGTTATTAAACGATTGGCAAATCTCTTTAATTGTTTGTTTATGACAATCCTGTATTTTGAATGTACTCATAGCGATCTAAATTTTGTGTTTGTCAAAATAGTGTGTGTGTAACAGGTGATGCGCCTTTTCGCTCATCGGATGACCCAAGAACTCCTTGTAAAGCTTTATTATATAAGGATTTTCGTGTGACTTTCTAATTGTTTTTCCTGCATCTTCTCTGTAAATTGCATCGAATCTTGCACGTATAACGCTTGAATCACCATGGTGTAGAGGTTGACCTGCACCACCAATACATCCTCCCGGACAAGCCATAATCTCTATAGCGTGGAAGTTGTACATCCCTGAGCGAATTCCATCGAGCAGTTTTCTTGCGTTACCAAGCTGGTGAGCTATACCGATATGGATTGGAAGACCATCGAAATCTACTGTTGCCATACGAATGCCCTCAAGACCTCTAAGCTCGTTAAAATCTACCTTTAAGAGTTTCTTACCTGTATGAAGCTCATAAGCCGTTCTTACAGCCGCCTCAATAACACCTCCGGTAGCACCAAAGATTACACCTGCACCCGTAGACTCTCCCAAAGGTTGGTCGAAATCTTCATCGGTTAATGCGTTAAAATTGATGTTTGCAGCTTTAATCAAGCTGGCAAGCTCTCTAGTAGAGATTGAGTAGTCTACATCGGGGTTCCCGTTTTCACTGAACTCCTCGCGTTGGCACTCATATTTCTTTGCCAAACAAGGCATCACAGATACCACTACCAGGTCTTCTCTCTTAATACCCATGAGATCGGCAAAGTAGGTCTTTGCAATAGATCCGAACATCTGCTGAGGAGAGCGGGCAGTAGATGGAACATCCAACATATTAGGGTAGTAAACTTCAAAGAAGTTTACCCATGCAGGGCAGCACGATGTAAGAATTGGAAGTTTAACATCTTTATCTCCATTGAGGAACTTTGTAAGACGACCAAGAAGCTCTGCACCCTCCTCCATAATTGTGAGGTCGGCAGCAAAGTCGGTGTCGAACACTTTGTCGAAACCAAGAGTACGAAGTGCTGCAACCATTTTACCTGTAACCAGTGTTCCGGCAGGTAAGCCAAACTCCTCACCAAGAGCTGCTCTTACAGCAGGAGCTGTCTGAACAATCACTGTTTTCTTAGGATCGGCAAGGGCGCGAATTATTTTTGCTGTATCATCGAAAGGAGTTAACGCTCCTGTAGGGCACACAGCCACACATTGACCGCAGAATGTACAAGGTGAGTCTACAAGATCTTGCTCAAAAGCAGGGGCCACAACAGACATAAATCCACGGTTAACTGCGCTGAGAGCACCAACAGTCTGAACATCGTTGCAAACTGTTTCACACCTGCGGCACATGATACATTTATCCATATCTCTGTTAAGAGCAGGAGAGCAGTCTTTTCTGTAAGTAGATACCTCTGCGTTTTCTACAGCATGTATCTCTCTTATACCCAACCTCTGAGCCAAAGCCTGAAGGTCGCACTTACCCGATGAAGAGCAGGTAAGACAAGCAGCAGGGTGGTCTGATAAAATAAGTTCGAGTACTGTCTTACGTGCATTTAAAACTCTAACACTATGAGTCTTTACAACCATCCCCTCTGTACACTCGGTTGAGCATGACGGAGCAAGGTTTCTACGACCCTCAACCTCAACAACACAAATACGGCATCCGCCTGGACGATTCTCGATATTTAGGTGCTCCAGATTCATATAGCAAAGCACCGGTATATCTATACCTATCTGCTTTGCTGCCTGGTAGACAGTTGTCCCTTTATTAACTTCTACCTCAATTTTATCTATAGTTAGTTTTATTTTTTCCATAGAGCCGGATTATTGAACATGAATAGCTGTAAACTTACACTTGTCGTAGCATGCACCACATCTGATACACTTATCTACGTCTATAACGTGCGGTTGACGTTTTTCGCCGGTAATTGCCCCAACAGGACAAGCCCTTGTACATGCAGTACAACCGGTACACTTGTCTGTGATGATGGTATACAATTTAAGCGCTTTACATCTGCCCGCAATACATACTCTCTCCTTAACGTGCGCTACATACTCGTCATAGAAGTGTTCCAGAGTTGAGAGAACCGGATTTGGCGAGGTCTGCCCCAAACCGCAAAGTGAGGTATCTTTAATTACCTTACAAAGGTTCTGTAGGTAATCGAGATCCTCTTCGGTGCCTTTTCCGCCGCAAATCTTCTCCAACATCTCATGAAGTCTCTTATTACCCACACGGCATGGAGCGCACTTGCCGCACGACTCTTCAACCGTGAATTCAAGATAGAACTTTGCTACAGATACCATACAGTCATCTTCGTCCATAACAATCATACCTCCCGACCCCATCATGGAACCGGCAGCCAGCAGGTTGTCGAAATCGATTGGAGTATCGAGGTGTTTCTCTGTAAGACAACCTCCCGAAGGGCCTCCTGTCTGAACAGCTTTGAACTTTTTACCTCCTTTTATTCCTCCTCCAATTTCAAATATAATCTCTCTTAGTGTTATACCCATTGGAACCTCTATAAGACCAACATTGTTGATTTTTCCGGCTAGGGCAAACACTTTTGCTCCTTTTGATTTTTCTGTACCTATAGATGCAAACCAATCTGCTCCCTTAAGGTAGATAACAGGTACGTTTGCCAATGTTTCAACGTTATTTACGTTGGTTGGCTTTCCAAGATAGCCCTTCTCTGCAGGGAATGGCGGTTTCACCGTTGGCTCGCCACGATGCCCCTCCATTGAGTGAATCAACGCAGTCTCCTCACCGCAAACGAATGCACCGGCACCATATTTAAGCTCTACATCAAAAGAGAAACCTGTACCCATGATATCGTCGCCTAAAAGCCCATAGTTTCTTGCCTGCTCAATTGCTATCTGCAGACGCTTAATAGCCAACGGATACTCTGCACGTATGTACACCAGCCCCTTACTTGCACCTATACAGTAGCCGCAAATAGCCATCGCCTCAATAATTGAGTGAGGGTCACCCTCTAAAATGGAACGGTCCATAAATGCTCCCGGGTCTCCCTCATCGGCATTACAAACAACATATTTTTGATCGGCCTTATTTTTTGAAGCTATCTCCCACTTGATACCGGTTGGGAATCCTCCGCCGCCACGTCCTCTTAAACCAGACTTTTTCATCTCATCTATAGCCTGTTGAGGAGTCATCTCTGCAAGCATTTTCCCTATTGCAGCATAACCGTCTCTGGCTATATACTCGTCTATATTTTCGGGATCGATAAATCCGCAGTTCCTCAAAGCAATTCTTAGCTGTTTCTGGTAGAAGCCCATATGCTTTGAATCCTCTATATGTTTTTGTGTTTCTGGATCTTCGTAAAGAAGTCTTACTACTTTACGTCCTTTAAGCACATGCTCCCTAACAATCTCTGCACAATCTTCGGGTTTTACCTGTGTGTAGAAGGTGTTATCGGGAATAATTTTTACAATTGGACCCTTTTCGCAAAAACCAAAACAGCCGGTAGCAACTACCTGCGCATCGTTTTCAAGGCCCAGATTTTTAATTTCAGAAATAAGATTGGAGATAATCTCATCACTTTGTGAGGCCCGGCATCCGGTACCTGCACAAACCAGCAAATGCATCTTAAATTGCGCCATAACCTCTCTTTTACTCATTAATTGTCTGATAGTTTGTTGGAATGATACCATCTAGCAGCTCTCCGTTTAGAACGTACTTTTCAATGATATCAACTGCTACTTTTGAATCTACATTTCCAAAGACAACCGGATCTTTGCCGGGTATCTTCACCTCTATTGTAGGTTCTGCATAGCAATAACCCATGCACCCGCCCTGAGTTACAACAGCAGGTATCTTTTCCTTCTCTATCTTCTCAATGAGAGCATTCATCACCGTCCTGGCACCGGCTGCTATACCGCAGGTGGCCATTGCCACACGGATCTGAACAAGAGACTCTGGCGAATTGCTCTTCTCACGGATGTTCATTCCGTGCTCCAGACTTTGCTTCATCTTGCGCAAATCGTCAAGGGATTTGATTTTATTCATACTATGTTTATTATTTGGTTTTGATTTCTCCAATTTTGGGGCTAAAAATAGAAAGTTTATAACAAATGGCAAAAATAATTTAATAAAAATACATAATAGAAGTTGCTAAAGCAACAATTGTTAATATTGAATATTTTGAATCGTTTCAAATAAGTATCATTTTATAAGCAATTATCTATTAACTCACTGAATAACTGAGGCATAGCTATAGAAAATCTCTCTCTTATATACTTAACCACCCTTCCTCCAACCTCAACACCCGAAGGATCAATTACATACATCTTACAACTATGAGGCGCATACCTTACTAGACCGGCAGCCGGATAAACAGCAAGAGAGGTTCCGGCCACAACCACTACATCTGCCAAAGAGATAACCTCTATGGCCAAATCCATCATTGGAACCTCCTCTCCAAAAAAAACAATGTGAGGCCTCAGCTGACCTCCCGATGGACATGTATCTCCAAGGTTAACATCTGAGTCTACGTTGCATATATAGGATGGATCTTTCATACTCCTGCATTTTGTAAGCTCGCCATGCAGATGAATTATATTGGAAGAGCCGGCTCTTTCGTGCAGATTGTCTACGTTCTGAGTTATCACATCTACATGAAATCGGCTCTCCAGGGCGGCTATAGCTCTGTGTCCCTCATTTGGTTCAACCTCTTTCAACTGCCTTCTTCTTGCATTATAGAAGTCCAATACCAATTTGGGATTTCTCATCAAAGCATCGGGGGTGCACACATCCTCAATTTTATGTTTAGCCCATAAACCGCTGGAAGCTCTAAAAGTTTCAAGACCACTATCGGCGCTCACTCCTGCCCCTGTAAGAAATACAATCCTCTTCATCTCATTTTTACTCATCGTTACAACCCTCTCCACTCTTTAGTGATTTAATATTCTCATCTACCATTTGCGTTAGCATTTTTATTACAGAGGTGTCGTTTAGAGGTAAACCCTCCAACACCTCTTTAACCTCTATGGTATCGAATGTATAATCTGATCCATTATAAGAGTATTTAAACAAAAAATCTTTATCGGGATTTGCAGAGACCATGAGTATAAGGGTGTTGGCAATATCTCCCAAGGGAGGCCTGTCTAAGTGGTTGTAGATAAATGTAGCCCTTACTGTAGTACCCTCACCGGGTTGAGATATAACATTCAACTCTCCGCCGCTCTGCTCTGCAGATTGTTTGAACAGGGGGATACCCATCCCCACCTTTCTAGTTGTACGAGAGGTAAAAAAGGGGTCAGACAATCTTTGGGTCTGCTCTTTGGTCATTCCCCTACCATTATCTTCAATCTCTATTGTAAGCAGATTGCCTGCCTCATCTTCGTTAACCCTAAGCCCTATGATGGTTGCTCCGGCCGAAAGTGAGTTCTGGATTATGTCAATTATATGTAAAGAGAGATCGTTCATATTTATTTTCTATTTTTTAAGAAGCGCAATTGCCCTCCTCACCTCTTCAAATGTTGGCTCTTTTATATCAAGATTACAGGGAGCAGATCCAATTTGGTTGCAGTAGTGCGCATCTGAAGAGGTGATAAAACTATTCCCCCTTAAGTATGCGTTATTGGAGATAAAAGATTCAAATACACATCTTGGCGATAACTCCAATGCATCGGGTTTGAGTGATGGAGGTAGAAATCCCAGTTGCCCGATAAGGGAGTTCTGTTGTTTATCTATATGAGCAGGTATAAACAGAGCGTTAATTCTCTTGGCAAACTGCTCAACCTCTTCTATGCTTTTATCAATAGCCCCTATCAGCAAAGAGTCCTCTTGATGAATAACATTTTCATCTTCATCTACCACCAGCTGATATCCAAAAACGTTAGGATTATTGGGAACTTTTATTAGGTTTGAAGATAGGTAGCTCTGCAATAACTCCAGCTCTTTTGGTGCAGGAGCTAAAACTATAACGTGCACCTCCTCTTTGGTTGTGATCTCTGCTCCGCAAAGAACCATAAGCCCCTCTCGCTTCCCCAGTTTTTCTATAATTGGTGCCTGTAGTGTAGAGTTATGGTCTGTAATGGCTATAATACCCAGACCCCGTTCCAGCGCCTTTTTAACAATATTGCGCGGCGACATCTCTATGTCTCCGCAGGGAGATAGTGTGGTGTGAATATGAAGGTCGGCCTTCACCTCCATCAGTTAAGCAGATTGTAGAGTTTGCCGCACAGCTCGAAGCAATCCATATCTGTGCCCAGTACCGGTATCCCCTCCTGTTCGGAAAGTTCCAAAGTATCGGTATCGGGGGTGAACCCTTTTACCAGAATAATAGCCGAGAGATCCTTTAACGAGGCAACACCCATGGTGTTTTTGTGAGTCTGAAGCGTTATCCATATCTGGCCCTCCTTTGCAAAACCCATAACATCAGACAATAAGTCGGATGAATAACCTCCGGTTACCTCTTTATTAAGGTGGTTAGGACATGAATAAACCTTAAGTTTGAGCATTTCTACAATTTGGTCGAGTTTCATAGTGTATCTATTCTTGTTTATTAAAACGATCTTTTCCCCATATATCCTCCATTATTCTAATGGCCTCTTCGAGTGATATCTCACCCCTCTTTTCAAATACGGTTCTCATAAAAATACAGGAGGTGATATCTCCTTCTCCTCTAACCACGTCTTCTGCAAGAGCTTCACAGCTTGGTGCACCGCACGCGCCACAATCTATTCCGGGAAAGAGAAGCTTTAATCTGCGAGCACTCTCCATTTTCTTTATTGCCACCTCGATATCTTTGTCGTATTTAACCATAGATCGAGGCTCAATCTTATCCATATGAACCACGGCAGAGCAATATCTTTTATACTCATCTACCAGGTTATGCGATTCGTGTTTTCTCTTTGCGTAGTTTCTAAGACTCTCTGCAGTGAGAAATCTATTTCTGTGAGAGAGTATTCCCCCGGCACAGGACTCATCGCAGGCACGAATCTCTAGAAAATCTACATCTTTGATCTCTTCATTCTCCAGCATCTCCAGAAAATCGATAACATTATTCATTCCATCAATAGCCAGAGTACGAGCTTTAATATGCCTGCTCTCTCCGCCTGTTGTTGGAAACAAGACCCCTTTAGATGAGAGCTCGCCATTCACCACAATAGAGGTGGTTACAGGAACCTTCTGTTTATAAGCAAGGTAAACCTTGTTGAAGAAGAAATCCATATTTATTACCCCTGTGATAGGAGATTTGTAACCCCCAACGGGAGATTTTACGGCAGCAATCTTTCCGATACACGGAGTTAGATAAAAAATTCCATAGTCACTCTCGGGCACACCATCTCTCTCGAATCTCTTTTTATAATATTGTGCCGTAATTTCTATAGGAGGGAGCAACTTCATAATGTTGTCTACCAAAGAGGGGAACCTTACCTGAATCAGGCGTATTACTGCCGGGCAGAACGATGAGATTACAGGTTTTTCTGCATCTTTTATGTACTCGTTTATTTCATCGAGCAGGGTATCTACACTCTGTTCCACCGTACACACCTCTGTAAAACCCAACTCCCCTACTATCTCAAATATCCTCTCCCTTTGAACAGTGTCTTGGAACTGTGCAAAGAAAACTGTGGGTATAAGCAGAACTCTCTCTTTAAAGTTAAATATCTGTTTGAAGTCGTCGTCCATAACCCTTATGGCCCTTGTTGGACAAACTCTGTAACACTCTCCGCAATCTATACACCAATCGGCATGTATACCGGCTTTACCCCCTGCAACTCGTAAAGCTTCTGTAGGACAAACCTTCATACAATGAGAACATCCAATACAGATATCTGCCGATATCTCGAGAGCTCTGTTGTATGTTGTTTGACGTACCTTCATATATCAAAGATATCAGAAATTAATGACAATTGTAAGGGTGGTACCCTTTCCCACCTCGGTCTCTATAGATAAAGAGTCGGCATTTTCGCTAATATTGGGTAGTCCCATACCTGCACCAAAGCCCATCTCCCGCACCTCGGGAGAGGCAGTAGAGAAACCTTTGGTCATGGCAAGATTAACATCGGGAATTCCGGGCCCCTCGTCGTCGAGTGTAAGTTTGATGCCCTTGCTCTCTATCTCTGCAGTGATCACACCTCTAAAAGCGTGAGCCACTATATTTACCTCTGCCTCATACAGTGCAACAACCACTCTTTTAACAACAGAGGGATCTACACCCAACTGTTTGAGTGTCTTTTTTATTTGAGATGAGGCGTATCCCGCCTGAGTAAAGTCTCCTCCCTCTACTTTATACTCCAGTCTCATATTCAATACACTGGTTTTAGCCCGGCTTCAAAAAGCAAACCTGCACATCTGAACATTGAGTATTGGCTTTTGATTATGACAATGTTGCCCTCCTCTGCCAACTCAAGCATCTCGTCTGATACCTGCTTTCCTCTGCATAAAAGTATATAAGGGGCGTCGGACATCTCTGCTGTTCTTATAGACTGGATGTTTGCCAGACCTGTGATAAGAAGAAAGTGATCTCTCTTAATTGTCAGCACGTCGCTCATCAAATCCGATGCAAAAGCAAATTCAACACTATCGTGGAGTCTCGACTCTCCACAAGCCACCTCTCCGTTTACCAAAGAGCAGATATCTTTAATTAGCATCTTCTATTATATATTTTTAATGTAACACCTTCTTCTCATATAAGGATCGTATTTGTATCTCTCCCATACTTTGTATGCAGAGTTTGTCTCTGCCTGCGGATTGGTTATTGCGTACTTTATTGTGCCCCTCTCCAGATTGGTTGCTATATGAGTATGGTAGATAGATGATATCCCTTTGTTCTGCCACTCAGGTGCAGCCCCCAAGATCATTAGATCTATGGTATCGTATTGCCTGAACTCTTTGAGAATATGTAAAATACCGAATGGGAAGAGCTTTCCCCCCGCCTTTTTGAATGACTTTGACAAATTTGGGAAACATATTCCAAATGCAGCAATGTTATCATGCTCATCTACAATTATACAGGTGAGCTCTTCCCTCAATTTTGGAAAATACTCTCTGGCAATCTTCCTAACCTCCTGAGAGTTTAACGGAACAAAATTGTCTATCTCCCTAAAGCTCTGGTTATAGCTTGCAAAGAAGTTGTCTACAAATTGATCGAAGTTTTTTAGATTTTTAATATCCAGCACTCTCAATTTGTATTTATCTAAAAGCATTTGGTTTATTCGTCTTATTTTTTCGGGGACACCCTCATCGGCTCTAATCTTTATCTGAACCCAATCAACCTGCTTCTCAAAACCTAACTCATCCATTAAACGTGGATAGTAAGGGTAGTTGTACAGGCAATTTATTGGGGGCATGTTCTCAAAGCCCTCTATGAGCATACCTTGCCTGTTCCAGGTATTATAACCCAAAGGACCATGCATCTGCTCCATTCCCAACTCTCTCCCCCAATCTGAGACTTTAGAAAGCAGAGCACCTGCCACATCTTGGTTCTCGATAAAGTCGAACCAACCGAATCTAATCCTCTTTTGGTTATGAAATTCGTTAGAGCGGGGATTAAGGATTCCGGCAATCCTGCCGATTATCTCTCCGCTTTCATCCAGTGCCACCCACATCCTTAGAGAGCAATACTCCAGAGAGGGGCTTTGAGTTAACACAGAAAACTCGTCGGAATCTATAACCGGTACATATTGTTTATTTGATTTGTATAGTTTATGTGGAAATTTTATGAACTTCTTAATCTCTTTAGAACTTCTTATCTCTTTGATTGTAAATCCCATCAGCACATTGTTTAGGCGTGAAGCACTCTGTTTGTTTAGGTTTTGTTAGCAAATATATAAAAAAAAGAGACATGCCCTAACTATCCCTCTTTGTAAGGAGCATATCCAGAGCCGTCTGGGCTGCTACAATCCCAAATACGGCAGGCATGTAAGATATTGTACCAACCATAGATTTCTTGTTGAGCTCCTCCACTGGTACAAATGCATCACTATCTGGGAGCTCCTCGGAAAAGACCACCTTAAAACCGCTTTTAATTCCCAGTTTCCGTAATCTTTTTCTTAACATATATGCCAAGGGGCAGTTGTATGATTTAGATATATCCTTTACGGTAACTTTTGTGGCATCCCTTTTGGCTCCGGCACCCATAGAGCTAACTATGGGAATATTTGAGGCCAAAGCATACTGAATGAGTGCAATCTTGGGAGATAGAGTATCTATTGCGTCAATAATACAGTTGGGAGATAGACCATCTAAAACTGAGTATATGTTAGATTCGTTGATATACTCCCTTATTACTGTGATCCCAATTTTGGGATTAATATCCCTCAATCTCAGCTCCATAACATCTGTTTTAGCGAGCCCCAAAGTGCTGTCTAAAGCCAGTAGCTGACGATTCTTATTTGTTGAGTTAACCGTATCGCTGTCTAAAATTATAAGATTTCCAACTCCTGCCCTTGCCAACATCTCTGCTGCATAGGCCCCCACTCCGCCCAAACCTATAACTGCAACCGTTGAGAGGGAGAGAACCTCAAGCGCCTCCCAACCCAATAGAAGCTCTGTTCTCATCTGCCACTCGGGAACATTGTAATTACTCATACGATTTTGCCTCCTCCCAAAAAGCATCCATCTCTCTCAATGATAGCTCTTTTATATTCAACCCCATATCTTTTACTCGTCTCTCCAAATAGCCAAATCTCTTTATGAATTTATGGTTTGTGCCCTCTAGTGCTGTATCGGGGTTTATATCATATAATCTTGCAGCATTAACAAGAGAGAAGAGCAGATCTCCAAACTCTCTCTCCATTCGCTCCATTGCTCCACTCTCTGCCTCTCTTTCGAATTCGGCTATCTCCTCCTTTACTTTGCTCCACACCTCGTTTCTATCTTTCCAGTCGAACCCCACGGCTCTTGCTTTATCTTGTATGCGATATGCTTTTACCAGCGAGGGCATAGAGGCAGGCACACCAGAGAGGAGTGAGCGGTTACCATCCTTCTCTTTACCCTTCAACTGCTCCCAGTTCTCTACAACATCGCGAGTTCCACGAACCTCTGTATCTGAAAAAACGTGCGGGTGCCTGTAAATTAACTTGTCGCATAATCGGTTTATAACATCGGAGATATCGAACTCACCTCTCTCACTGCCTATTTTTGCATAAAATACTATATGGAGCAGAAGATCGCCCAGCTCTTTACTTATATTTGACGTATCTCCAAGGAGTATGGCTTCGCTCAGTTCGTATGTCTCCTCTATGGTAAGCGGCCTTAAAGAGTTGGCTGTTTGCTCTCTGTCCCAAGGGCACTCCTCCCTCAATCTGTCCATTATATCTAGCAGTCTGCCAAAACTTTCCAGTTCCTTTTCTCTTTTCATGTTCTTTATAACTATTATTTAAACTTTATTCTTATTTCAGAAGTTGTCCCCAAATTTTCTATCTGGGTAATATTTCCTTGATTTACTGCTAATTCCAGTAATCCCAACGAGTTAAAGAGGGCAATAACCTCACCCGGCCGGCTGTTTGAGTATGAGGTAGAGATCTTTTCAACTTTTGAGTATGGGCCCTGTATATATATTGTGAAATCTCTCCCCTCTCTAACCCTATTAAAGAGCGATCTCTCTATGTTGGTTACAGCATTCCCAAAAGAGTCGCAATAGATTACACGCCCGGCTATGGAGGTGCTATTATAGACAACACCTGCCGCGTACTCTCTCTTGATCTCTGCCGCCTTTGTCTTCTCCTCGAATGTATTATTAAGGATAATAGATACCCCCTGAGTAAAATAGGCCAAAGCTTTAAAGGTGCTTCCGGCTACCGCTTGCAGAGTATCTATCTCAAAACAGATGTGAGGAGGGCTCTCAAACAGTAGAGAGAATCTTCCATCGTTAAGCCCGATAAAATAGTGCCCTTGATGAAACACAATTACCATAGGAGATTCTTGGGTGGGTTCGCTCATTACACACATTAAATGTATTGAGTTTTGAGGAAAATTTAAAAAAGTTGACTTTAAAATGAAAATTTCCTGCAAAACTTCAAAACTCGGAACAGAATTTGTAATATCGACGACACGAAGATTAGAGGATAGCGAGAAGAGGGCCCCCTTAAGAGCACCAAGATAATAATCGCCTTTGTTCCAGTCGCTGGTAATTGTTACTATCGCCATCCGTAAGATGAAGTAAGAGACATAATTTATGCAAAGATAGAAAAAATTAATACATTTGCCGCCTGATAAAATTCAGGAGTAGATTCATTTATATAACTAAATATCAATTATTTATCATGCACACAAATTTTAAGTTCATCAGCGCCGACGAAGCGGTTAAGGTAGTTAAGTCGGGTGACCACATTCACCTGAGCAGCGTTGCCAGTGCCCCAAAGATCTTGATTGATGCGCTTGTTCGCAGAGGAGAGAGAGGAGAGTTCAGAGATGTGAGAATCCATCACCTGCATACAGAGGGAGAAGCACCATATGCCGATCCAAAGTTTGAAGGGGTTTTCTTTCATCAAGCATTCTTTGTTGGAGGTAACGTACGCAAAAGTGTTCAGGCCGGCTATTCCGACTATATTCCAATTTTCCTTAGCGAGACTCAAAAGCTTTATAGAAGCGGAGTGCTCCCATGTAACGTGGCTATGATGCAGGTGTCTAAACCCGACAAACACGGATTCGTATCATTGGGAACCTCTGTAGATGCAACTCTTGCAGCAATAGAGACAGCAGAGCATGTTATTGCCGTGGTTAACGAAAACGTTCCAAGGGCATGGGGAGATGCAATGATTCCGCTTAGCATGATAGACTATTTTGTAGAAGATAATACTCCCCTTGAGCCGGCTCACTTTGCACAGCCCGATGAGATTGAAACTGCAATCGGTAAGAACTGCGCAGCTCTTATCGAAGACGGAGCAACCCTTCAGATGGGTATTGGTGCAATTCCTAATGCTGTTTTAGCACAGCTTGGAAACCACAAAAACCTTGGAATTCACACAGAGATGTTTGCAGACGGAGTGCTCCCTCTGGTAGAGAAGGGGGTTATAAACGGAGCCAACAAGGGAATTGACAGAGGTAAGATGGTCTCAACGTTTTTAATGGGCTCGCAGGCGGTGTACGACTTTATAGACGACAACCCTATGGTTCTTATGCAGGATGTGAAGTATACCAACGATCCATTTATCATATCAAAAAACCCTAAAGTCACAGCAATCAACTCGGCCCTTCAGGTAGATTTAACCGGACAGGTTTGTGCAGATTCAATAGGGATAAAGCACTACTCGGGAGTTGGTGGACAGGTAGATTTCATATATGGAGCATCGCTCTCTCAAGGTGGAAAAGCTATAATAGCAATGCCATCTGTTACCAATAAAGGAGTAAGTAAGATAGCTCCCGTTTTAAACCTTGGTGCAGGTGTTGTTACAACACGTAACCATATCCACTGGTTTGTAACAGAGTACGGAGCAGTAAACCTATACGGTAAATCACTTCAAGAGAGGGCACGACTGGTTATTAGCGTAGCTCACCCAGACCATAGAGAGGCGCTTGATAAGGCAGCATTCGAAAGATTTGGACCTCACTACTACTTTAAAGGGTAGTGACAATATAGATTTTGATTATTATTTGGTTTGCAGAGGGCTCTTCAGAGATGAGGAGCCCCTGTTTTTTGTATTAGTCTGCCAACACCTCTATATAAAAATGGAGCTGTTGACGTATACCGAAAGCTTGAGAGTTTGCACCGTATCCCCACTCAGAGCCAAAGAAAGTAACGGCTTTACCCCCCTTTTTCATACTTAGCAGGGCTTTGGCAAATCCATCCACAACTTTATCGCCCGATGTTGCTGATTTACCCACTTCATGAACCTCCATACTTACAGGGCTATATGTTTTTGAACTACTGTAAATTCTGTATTTCCTTGCAGTATCTTCTATATTGGTATCAAACACAAAACCGTTCAAAAGTTTGCCAACATAGTTATATTTTATTGAGGTACCCACCTTAACAGAGTCTCCGGCACCTTCGCTTATATGTTTAAAATAGTAACCTTTTGAGACAGTGTCTAAACCTGCGTAAAATCTATTGCTAAAGCTTGCCAGAGTGTCTAACTCATAAAGGGGATAGTCGTTGATAACTTTAACCACCTCAACATCGTAAACTACTGTTGTGGCTTGGTTTTTATCGCTGTTTTTAAAATTAAAACGAGATGCCCAGGAGGGAACCAATATCCTTACAGACGACCCCTCTCTAAGTGTTAAAAAGGCCTCCTCCAACCCCTTAATCATAGAGAGATTCCCTAACTCAAACAGGGTTGCACCATAATATGTTCCGTGCGAAAACCCACCGGCATTTTTAGCAATCTCTTCGTGGTTTGTAGAGAGGTAGTTGTTTTTCAAATCCAGCGTTGAGTACTTAACAAAAACAGAGCTCTTCTCACCAACGGCTCTTCCTGTTCCTTTTTTATTTGTAATCACATATACTCCGCTCGGTAAAGGAGATATAGTGTCTTTGTAAACCACCTTTATGTGCGCATCAAGTACTCTCTTCTCAATGGTGTCGGCACTTTCGGTAACCTCTTTAGCACAAGATGCAAGTAAACTGACAGCAAAAGCACTCAATAGTGCTGTATAAATCCTGAAACGGGTATTCATCCTCTCTTCTATTAATTTAATTCAAACGTACAAAGTTAGAAAAAATAGTTCTATTTAATATCTTTTACCCAAACCTCCAGAATTATGGGCGACATTTTTGGAACCAGACCTATTTGTGTATTACCAAAACCGTGCCTTGCAGAGAATATCACATAACATCTCTCGCCTTTTTTCGCACCTACTACCCCCCTATCTAACCCTGCTATCAGTTTTCCCCTACCAACAATCTCCCTCCTGGTTACCAGATAATCGAAATCGAGTTGTGCGCCGCTCAATTTAGCAATTTCATATATATTGGTGTCGAAAAGTATTCCTTTCCCCGAACTGAATATATAGGCAGCGTAGTCGAACCACAGAGAGTCGCCCGGCTTTACGCTCCTCTCCTCTAAAGTACCCTCCTCTATCACCACTCGCCAAATCCCATCATTTACCTCAACTCTTTTTCCCGTAAGAGTTTTGACATACTTCTCAATCTCGCTCTCCTGCGAAGCCATAATCGTTTTCTGCTCCTCCTTTGCACATGAAAATAATGTAGCAACAGAGACCATAAAAGCAAACCATGCAATACCCTTTATTCTCATAGGTTGTTCTCCTTGTTGTTTTCCGGATTAAAATAACTTAGATATCCATTACGAATACATTTCTCAAAATACTCGGGAACCTGCGATAACGGAATAAATAGCTTGCCTCCGGCGGCTCTCTCGTGCCCTCCACCATTAAAACAGGACTGAGAGAGGCGATTTACAGAGAAATTATTTACCGAACGTAAAGATACTCTTATTTGATCTGTTCTCTCTGTAAATAGAGCCGATATATTAACACCCTTAATATTCAATGGTAAGTTAACAAAACCTTCGGAGTCGCCTTCACTGAACTCAAATTCCCGCTGCTCCTCTAAAGATAGTGTAATATAACCTGCCGAGAACTCCTCCAGAATCACCATCTTATTAAGCAAAATATGCCCCATGAGTCTCATCCTTTTCTCGGAAAACCCTCCAAAGACAGAGTGTTGCAACCACTCTTTATCTACACCTAAAGACAATAGATGAGAGGCCATAGTAAAGGTATTACTGTTAACCGAATTGGCAAAATTATTGGTATCTGTCATCATACCCGTGTACAAAGCATTTGCCGTCCCCCCGGAGAGAGAGCTGTAACCACCCTCCAAAGCATTTAATATCCAATACAGCAACTCGCTGGTTGAGGAGACCTCTGTATCGGAAAATACAAGATTAAATGACTCATTATTAGGATTTGGATGGTGGTCTATCAAAACCTTTCTTGCAGTACTGTGTTCAAAAACAGCCTCCATTCCGCCAACTCGGGACAGTTGATTAAAGTCCAGCCCAATGATGAGGTCGGCAGCGCTAAAAAGATTCTCAACCACCAGCGGCTCTTCTGAATAGAGATAAATCTCTCTATGGGGGTCTAGAAATGAGAGATAATCGGGATAGGTGTCGGGGAGTGCCACAGAGCACTTTACTCCCCTATTTTTAAGATAACCATACATGGCGCACACAGAACCAACAGCGTCGCCGTCGGGGTTAGAGTGACTTACTATCAACACATTGGAAGCATTGAAAAGCATCTCTCTCAATTCGTTAATATATTCACTTTTTGTGTATATGCTCATAATAAAATAATTGGGACAAAAATAGAAAATATATTGTGGGGTCTAAATATTTATTTTACTTTTGTGGAACTTATTGTGGAGATTAATATAAATTCTATAACAACCAATGAAAAAGATCTTAATTTTTGTAATCCTGCCGCTAGTTATTGTCGCGCTGGGCTATGCGATCTACAGTAGCATTCAACAACCTGTGCAATTTGAAAAACAGAGAAAAATAAGAGAGGCTGTTTGTATTGAAAGACTAAAAGACATACGTACACTTCAAGTGGCCTACAAAACCAAATTTAACAAATTCACCGGAGATATCGACTCTCTCGTAGACTTCTACAAAAACGGTCAGATTACTATTATCAGACAGATTGGTTCGATGGATGACTCCGTAGCTGTGGCTCAAAAACGCGTATTCCGTGACAGTATTCAAATTGCAGTTAAAGATACCCTTCTTAAAAGAGCGGGTTTTGTTGCCGACTCTCTCAAATTTATTCCTTTCAGCGGTGGAGAGAAGATACAGATGAAAGCGGTGATTGCAAAAGTTTCAGGTGTAGATGTTCCTCTTTTCGAGGCAGCAGCCCCTTATATGCTTCTGCTTAATGGTTTGGAGAGACAGCTAATTGTGAACCTTAATTCAGACAGAGAACTTGTAGGTAGATTTCCGGGTTTGAAAGTTGGTAGTGTAGACGCACCAAACAACAATGCCGGTAACTGGGAATAACAACAATGGCAATAATTATCAATAGTCAGCCTCAGCTGGGAAAGACTACTGAATACAGACTATCCATTCAAGCTGACTTGAATGGATTTTCTTTTTCGGTTATAGATGAGCAGCAGAATAAGCTTCTCTTCCTTTATTCATCGGATTTTGTGATGGAGAGGGAGGATATGGACCTTTTTTCAAAAAAATGTTCAGAGCTGTTCAAGACGCTTCCTCTGCTAAGAAGCAGCTATAATAGAGTAGATCTTATTTATGGCACAGAGAAATATGCAGCCATACCTAAGAACCTTCATCAAAGAGGAAATGAACTTAGCATACTCTCAAAATCACATAAAATTGACGATCTTGATGAGATAGATATTTGTGAGGTGCCCCATGAAGATATGGTTCTGATATTTGCCGCAAACAGCACCTTTATAAATGTAGTAAAAGAGTATCAACCAAACCTGAATCTCTATCCCTCTGTTTATCCATTTATATCATATCTACCCCTATTTGAAGAGTATAACAAAATTCTTCTGCAGTATATAAAAGGTGTTGTCTCTATAGTTGCATCGGAGGGAGAGAGAATAACATACTGCAACTCATTTCCTGCGGTTCACTTTAACACCGCTCTCTATTTTTTGATGTTAACTCTAAAAGAGGTGCAGTTCAATCCCGAACTTACAACGGTCTATATTAGCGGCAATATTAAAGACCTGGAGATTTACGACATTGCAAAATACTTCGCCAAAATTAAGTACTTTAGAAACCCCGAGATTGCCCTCACCGACCAAATTATGGAGATGAGGTATTCGTCAATGCTCTTTGAGCTTTAATGAGAGAGATTGTAGAGTTATGAGAATAATAGGAGGCATTCACAGAGGACGTTTTATAGTTCCTCCAAAGAACTTCTCTGCGAGACCAACAACAGATTTTGCTAAAGAGGGGCTCTTTAATACCCTTACCAACACATATAACTTTGAAGAGGTGTCTGTACTGGATCTCTTTTCGGGTACCGGAGGTATAACTTATGAGTTTGCATCTAGAGGATGTACCTCTATAACATCGGTTGAGATGAATGCCCTTCACTCCAATTTTATTAAGAGCACTATTACCAAATTGAACCTTAAAGGTGTACACTCCGTACGTCATAATGTTTTCGACTTTCTGGATATATGCCGTCTTAACTACGACATTATCTTTGCCGATCCTCCATACGATATTGACAACCTTGCTCAGATACCAAACAAAATTCTGGCAGCCAATATACTCAAAGAGGGGGGAGTTATCATATTTGAGCATCCCGCTGCATTTAGCTTTAAGGATCACCCAAACTTCGTAAAGGAGAAGAAGTACGGCAATGTACACTTCTCGTTCTTTGGCAAACAATAATTTTTGTCAGTTATACAAAATAATTTTTGCAGATATAAAAATACTCCCTATATTTGCAGTCCCAAAAGGGAACAACGGTGTGGTAGTTCAGCTGGTTAGAATACCTGCCTGTCACGCAGGGGGTCGCGGGTTCGAGTCCCGTCCATACCGCAAAAAAAGCCAATTATCAATTTTACTGATATTTGGCTTTTTTTATTATTCTTACCGTCGTACTTGATGTATCAATACCCCAAATTCCGCTACCTGTTAAAACAGCTATTGGTGTTTTAAATGTTACTTGTTTACCATATCCTGTTCGCCATTATTGATCTGTTTAGCCGATTTATTGTAGGCTGGAGCATATCAAACACAATGACAGATGGCTGGGTTGTTAATACTATTAATGAAGCAATTAAAAATCACGGAGTTCCTAAAATAATCAATTCAGACCAGGGAAGCCAGTTCACATCTAATGACTACATTAACTATCTTAAAGATAATAATATACAAATATTGATGGATGGAAAAGGCAGGGCTACTGATAACTCATTCATTGAAAGATTCTTTAGAACTATCAAGCATGATAAAATCTACCTGGATCTTCCTGAAAATGGAACAGAACTACATAAATGCTGCAGTGAATTTGTTTACTTTTACAACAATCACCGGGAACATTCAAGTCTTGACTACGAAACACCACCCAAACTATTCAACAACGCTGCTTAAAACTTGTGATTAATTTTATATATTTGTCAAAGAACTATTTAAGTGAATAAATTAAGAAATCAATAAAAACTGTCCAATGGGATTAGACCATCACACGTACTCAGTCAATGATCTTGTTCCTTACCAAACTACCCCGGGCGGTGTAATTGATGTAAAGTTATTTAAAGGCATACAGGATACATGGGATCAAAGGCAAACACGTAACAGGGTTCCTGTTCCTATCCCTACAGCCCGTGCAATTGCAAAATCGGCAACTGAAAGTGAACTGAGCGAACAAGCAAAGATCCAGTATTTTAAAAACCCTAATTCAGATGTTAGAGTTGTTGTTTTTGGACATACCCATGTGGCAAAAATTGAATCTTCTTTAGATCATAAAGATAGAAAGTCTATTTATGTTAATTCGGGCACCTGGATTGATCACAATTCATTAGCCAAAACAAAGATGGAGTTTGTAGTCATTACTCCACAAAACAAAGATGCCTCTTCACAAACAGTTGTAAAACTTTACAACTTTGGAAATGAAGTTATAACAAAAATGGCCGAAGACTCACTGCGCTTTTAGATCTTTTGAACTCCTGCAATATCTTTTGCTAGTTGCTTTTTGTGTTCGATGTTACTTTGGCGTGCGATCATTATACGTTGTGCTTGAGGTGAGCCGGCACCGTGCATAGACTCGGTGCGGTAACCAACGGCGGCGGTACCGAGTGTGATGTTTTCTATGAGTCGCAGTATGCGTAATCGGTTTTCTGTTGATACTCCGGCAATACCCTTGAGATATTTTTGGATGTAAGGACCAATCTCTCTGTTGCGGAGATCTTGCTCAGAGGGCATTGTCACCATCAGTCCGCCGGCGATATCTTCGGCTAGTCGCGCAATCTCGTATGGCATACGGGTGATGTTCTGTTTGCACACATTTGCCAGTAGCAGGTTTATCATATAGTTGCCTGCCGGTAGTGGCTCTCCCTCTGCCGAACAGGCGATTCCGCATGCGTAGAGAGTTTCATTGAGGTGGGTCATCTCTATCAGCTTCTCTTTGATATGGCCGGCACCTGCCACCCCGTTGTAGTCGGCCGCAACCGCCGCAGCACCTATTAGCACATCACCAACACCAACCTTGCATCCCCCGTAGGACTGGCGGTGGTAACCTGCAAAACGCTCAACCATCATCCCCGCAAATTCATACTCCCTGCACATAAAGACCCTGTCGAGAGGCACAAAAACATCGTCGAAGATCACAAGGGCCTCGTGCCCGCCAAAACGAGCGTTGCCCAGATCTATATCTGCCCCTATCTCCATTTTACGAGTGTCACACGATTGGCGGCCGTAGATCATTACCACGCCCGGAGCATCTGACGGAACGGCAAACGAGACAGCATAATCGGCATCCTCCTCCTTCAAGGCAACTGTAGGCATTACAAGGTGTTCGTGAGAGTTTACGGCACCTGTCTGATGAGCCTTTGCCCCACGTACCACTATACCGTTGGGGAGAGTCTTTACAATACGCAGATAGAGGTCGGCATCTGCCTGTTTAGAAGGCGATAAACTCCGGTCACCCTTAGGGTCGGTCATCGCTCCGTCTACAGTTAAATCGTTCTCTTGCACAAATTTAAGATACTCTGTAAAGCGTTTATGATATTGGGTGCCAAGTTTTTGATCCATTTCAAAAGTGGTTGAATAGATAGCGTTGAAAGCGTCCATCCCTACGCAGCGCTGAAAGCAGGATGCTGTCTTCTGGCCTAAAAGACGTTGCATCTTCACCTTTTTAACCAAGTCGCTTGTATCTTGGTGAAGGTGGCAGAAGCGATTTATGGTTTTTCCTGTAAGGTTAGATTTAGCAGTCATCAAATCTTGATACTCCGGCATTTGGGCAAGCTCATAGGTCATTGCCACAGAGTTCATAGATGGCTTAATAATAGGGTGATCGACCGGATTTTCAACAAGTTCACCCATAAGGTAAACTTTAAGATTCATATTTCTAAGACTTTGTACGTACTGCTCTTTAGTCATCATGGTGTATTGTTTTAGGTGGTAAAACTAGTGGTAATTTTTTAATTTCCGTTAACCACTACATCGTGGTTTGATACCCCCAATGAAAGCAACTTGTGAGTGAAATGATCAATACCTTAATCAAATGAGGCCTGAAAGAATGACTTTCAGGCCTCTTGCTTTAGTAAATTACCCAAGTAATTAATTAAACCAGCCGCTTACCTATATAGAACACATAGCCATAAAACTCTTTATACTTATTGTACAAGATCTCTTCATGGCGCTGGTTGGCTATCAACTCCTCTGCAGCTTTGTTGCCTGCATACTTTTTCAGAAAAATCTCCTCTGCTTTGCGGCATGGTGCATAGAAGTGCTCTGTCCAACAGTTTTGGGGCAAAATGAAGGTAGCCAAAGGGATATAACCTGCATTTTGCATCTGGGCAACTTTATTTGGAATGGTATCTATTTCGGGGTAGGCCTCCATCCAAAAATTGTGGATTTCGCTTGGGCGTTCATTGGTGAACCATGAAGCTTCAGAGACAGCAATATATCCACCCGGTTTGAGATACTCACGCCACTCGTTGAGCCCCCTGTTGAAGCCAATATTATAGATAGCACCTTCCGACCATATAAGGTCTAGAGACTCTCTCTGGAAAGGGAGGTTATCCATAGATCCAACAACTCCTTTTACTCTGTTTTGTAAACCCAGCCGCTCTATATTGCGGTTGAAGATATCTATGAAACTAGGGAATAGATCAAGGGCGGTAATTTGTCCTGTAACGTTCTGTGCCAGGGTGATAGTTTGACCGCCGGTTCCACAACCGAGGTCGGCTATACAGGATTGAGCAGACAAATTTTCAATAAAGCTCAACGCTTTGAGTGTTACTTGTGGGCTGCCGGGTCCTTGACGCTCAACATTTGAAAAATATTCGCAGATGAATGTAAAATCGAATTCGTGAATTGTTTTGTTATCTTGGTTACTCATGATGTTTGAATGTTTGTGATATTGTAAATATATGTATAGATAAAAACACCCCGGGCAAGAGATGCCTGAGTGCAGCTTAAGGGATAACCGGCAGCAGAGTTGCTAACGGTTATTTACAATACCAGATCTGAATTAAATTTAAACATCCAATGTTTTTAGCAACCGCAAAGATACAACATATCTAAAATATAAATAGCAAATTTTATGGCTATTTTTGTGTTGTATGAAAACTATAAAACTAAAAGAGGCAATAGAGATTCTCACTCCCAAGGCCTTCTCTGCAACTATCAAGCCGGTGAGTTGGCACTGCAACCTCAGATGCACATACTGTTACTATCTTGATAAAGAGCAGATTTACAGTGATAGTTACAATATAATGAGCCATGAAATTTTAGAGGAGTGTATAAAGCAGTATCTGGATTGCAACAACTCATCTAGTGTATGCTTCACCTGGCACGGAGGAGAGCCGCTTCTGGCCGGTATCGATTTTTTTAAAAAGGCAGTAGAGCTTGAGAGAGTACACAATAGGCAAAATAAAAAGATAGAGAACTCCATACAAACAAATGGCACCCTGTTAACTGAAGAGTGGTGTAGATTCTTTAAATCTAATGGTTTTCTTGTTGGGGTATCTATAGATGGCCCAAAAAGCGTACACGACACCTACAGATTGAGCAGAGGCAGATTGTCTGCATTTGAGAAGACAATAGTAGGTATTGAGTTGTTGAAAAAGTTTGAAGTAGATTTTAATACCCTCTCTGTTGTAAGCAGGGCTAGTGAAGGGAGAGGAAAGGAGATCTATAACTATTTAAAATCTATAGGAAGCGGCTATATGCAGTTTCTTCCCGCTGCCGACTATGTATATAGTAACGGCTGCGGAGAGCCGGCTGCCTGGTCGGTTTCGGCAGAGGGTTACGGGAGATTTCTTACAGATATATTCGATGAGTGGATAGTGAGAGATGTAGGAGAGGTTTTTGTTCAACTTTTCGACCTTACATTGGCCGCATTTGCAGGAATGGAGGCAACGGTTTGTGCATATAGAGAGAGATGCGGAGAGAATATTGCAATTGAGCACAATGGAGATATATTCTCTTGCGACCATTTTGTATACCCTAAATATAAAATTGGCAATATTTGCAAAGAGGGCTTAAATGCAGCCCTTGTTTCGGCAGAGCATGTAAGATTCGGGCTGAATAAGAGTTACACTCTACCCAAAGAGTGCCTTAGGTGTGAATACCTCTTTGCCTGTAGAGGGGAGTGCCCCAAACACAGACACCTGATTTTGGACGATGGTGAGAAAAAATTCCTGCTTTGTGAGGGGATCAAGATGTTTTACAAACACAGCGCACCGTATATGGAGAGTATGGCAAGACAACTTATCGGGTAATACTCCGTTTTCATCGATTTTTTGCCTTTGTACGCCGTTTTATCATTTAACTGTTACATATCGCCCCATACTTTTGCACCATAAAACATTTTTAAATAATATTGTGATATGAAAATTATTGACGACGGTAACAACACCAACTTCAGAAACTACGAGAGGGCAAGTTCGTTTGGAATTGCAGCACTCTTTATTATTGCCGGTGTAATCATCCTAGGTAGAAACCTTGGTTTTATAGACCACTTTGTTTACAGAATATTTATCTCGTGGCAGATGCTACTTATAGCCATTGGTACCTTCTCGCTTATCAAAAGGCAAACTACAGGAGGATTGATACTTATCTCTGTGGGATTCTTCTTTTTAATACCACGCCTTGTAAACTCGGGCCATTTTGTGATTGGAACCTACTGGCCACTGGTATTTGTACTAATTGGAGTTGTGCTCCTTTTAAGATTGGGTAAAAAAGATAGAAGCCACTACTGTGGAGTGAACAGACCCGAACAGAGTTCGGCCTATAACAGCGATAACGGTTTTGTAACCTCACACAACACCTTTGGCTCTGTTAGGCAGATTGTTCTAGATCCTGTTTTCAAAGGCGCCTATCTCTCAAACAGGTTCGGAGGCACTGTATTGGACCTTAGAAACACCACATTGGAGCCGGGAGAGACATTTATAGATATAGACTGCGCTTTTGGAGGTATCGAAATCTATGTTCCTTACAACTGGACGGTTAAAAATCAGATTAACCCAATGTTCAGCGGAGTGGAGGATAAGAGATACAAGACCAACCAACCAACCGACTCGAGTTACGTACTGACAGTAAAGGGCAGTCTATCATTTGGCGGTGTAGAGATTAAAAGTTAATCCCAATAGCAAGAGACTAAAATTATACTAATGAGGATTTTTTCCGGCAAGACCGGTTTAACCAAAGAGCAGATCACAGCAGTAGCTTTAACACTAAGTTTTGGGGCTATGCTGTGGTTGCTACTTTGTTTGTACTCCTCTTCGCAAAACTTTACATCACTAATAATAACCCTTATATACCTTTTTCTCTCTGTTTCTCTCTTCTCTATCTACAGAGTAGTTCACCGTTATCTGCAGGTGCCGCAGGCCCTGCTCTTTGTTGCCATTGTATCGCAACTCATAATTCTCTCACTTACCTATGCAATTGTAACCCTCTCCTCTCTGGAGTCGCAGGAGGTGACAAGGGAGATGCTCCCACTTATGGCAGTTTTTGGACTTCTTATATGGATAATCTCATCTAAAATATTAACCCCGGATATTATTGAGAGTGAGAGCAGATATCACGATGAGGCACCTCATGACACCTCACGAATGCCCGAGAGAGACAGCTCTGTTGAGATTTTAGATAAAGTGAGCGTGAAGGATGGCTCCAGGATTCATATTATTCAGCTTGACGAAATTGAGTACATTCAGGCCTATGGCGATTACGTAATTTTTCACACCCTCAACGGGAAATTTGTGAAAGAGGAGACTATGAAGTTCTACGAAACACATCTGCCCGACCACTTTGTAAGAGTTCACAGGTCTAGTATTATCAACTCAAATAAGATTGCAAGAGCAGAGCTTTTTGGAAAAGAGAGCTACAACATCTACCTAAAAAAAGGCACCTGCATTAAAGCAAGTGCCTCGGGTTATAAACTTCTAAAAGAGAGACTCTCCATATAACAAGAGTCTCATCTTTAGTATTATCACATTCTGCTCTTTATATGGTCTTTACCCAATGTTCCGTTCAGTTGTTTTACATAATCGTAAGAGCAGATATACTCGTAGTGCGCCTTAAGTTGGTTGAGCTTATCTATTAGATCGTGATACATCTCTTGCGAGAGGTTCTGATCTTCTCTGATTATCTTCTCTACATACCTTATGTGAGCTGCAAAAAGGGAGATATCCGACTGCTGCTTAGCAAGAATTCTGGCCTTATACCAGTCGCTCTCAATAAGAGATTCATATGTGAACATCTCTCTTATCTCTTTTGAGTCTAACCCCTTACCCTCATAGTTACCATTGGCCATAATATGCAGTAACGCCTTTAGAGGAGGAACCGCACAGTTTATGCTTCCATCTCTGAAGTATGCCTGCGCTACTCTTTGCTGTGCCTCTACAATGTTAAGAACACCATCGGCAAACTCATCCAGAGATTGAATCTCGGGCTTTAACATATCTTCGGGGAAGATAACATTAGGATTCTCGAACACCCTGCCAAAGTATCCGTTAACAAACTTGTCGGTTATTCTGTAACCCAGAATAGAGGCAGGAATTTTTTTACCATTGTACTCAAAATCCTCTATCTTCTCCAACTCGCCGCTTGCTATCATATTTAAAGGATCTCTCTCGGCAGGATTCAACCTTGCCCAGAGCTCGGGAATAAGCAGACTCAGATCGTGATCTATTCTGTATTTACTGCCTATGTAGCCGGCAGGTGTTGTAAACCCTTTGTAACCAGTTAATATATAAGAGACCAGTGCATTGTTAAGGTCAATTACAGGAAGCAGGGCGTTGAATGGAGCTTTTGTGAGAGCACCTTCGGAGCCGGCTCCGGTTGTAGAGGGCGACTTACCTGTAAGTGAGCAGATAAAATCCATAAAGAGTTCGGGCAGCTCTTGGTAATGAAGAGGATTATATACAGCCAGAGGCCTTATACCCTTCTCAGACGGATTGTTCCTTCTGCCAGGCAGCACAGAGTTTACAGGAACATATAGCGGCTTACCTAAAGGCAGAGACCTGGATATTCTCATTCCAATCTCGGAAACATACTTGCTCTTAGGGTCTATAATATCGTCTCTGGTCTGGAGGTATCTAACATTTTTTGTTGGTTTTCCATTAACCAACCTTGGATTTGAAGAGGAGACAAAATACTTTGGATTGCCACTCTCTGCCACCTCTTGAATCATGCTTCTCATAGGGTCTGTAAAGAGGTCGAAGTTGATCACATCCTCTACCATATCTTTAGCGTCGCTTGTGGTTAGCGGCTCAAAATTGGAGATAAAGGTATTTGGCGATGATATATCGCTCTCTGCCTTTTTGTCCAATCCACGGTGGATTGCCTCGTCGGGGCGTTGGAAAAAACGGTACTCGCAGTTTTCCAAAATCTTTACGCTTTTATTATCTGTGATAATAGGATTAAGATTAGATAGATCGCTCACAGGAACAACGGTGGAGACTGTTATATCGTCTTCCATCTGAATTTTGTCGGCATGAACATAATCTTGTCTCAATTTAAAGGTTCTCCACGCCCCCTTATCGTCGTAACCAACTCTCAGATATCTTGCAGCCAACTTACGATTCTGATACTTCAACTCGTTACCCGGCTGTCCGTTCAAGATATCCACAGAGAAGTATCTCTTCCAATCACTACCCCACTCCTCTCTGTAAAAGCGCTTAACAATAAATGCAATACCTTTGATATACTGAGGGATAGACTCCAACCAGGCGTTGTACTCTGCGGTAAACTCGGGAGAGGGTGTGAGCAGTTTTATAGACGAACCCATACTTCTCTTGCTGCTAAGGAATGAACGACTGTCTGTCTTTCCCTTTTTGGGCTCTTTAAAACGGTTAAAGTAGTTGTACCCTATTATCTCCTCTACCTTTTTAAAGTCCGATTCGAAGTCTTTAATAAAGAACGATCCGGAGATGATGGAGTCAGAGATAGATTTAGAAATCTCCGATTTCCCTCCCCCCGAAACCGTGCATGGTTTGTGAATCAGCACACCTTCGGCATTGGTCTCAACCAAACGGTAGTTGAATGTTCCCGAGGCCTTCTCCATTCTGTACTTATGCCCGTTAGGCATAATATATGTCTTTCCCGGAAGAAGCTTAATTTTGTAGTCCTGCTTCTTCTTTGTCCACGATACCGACTGCTCTTTGACATCGAACCTGCTAAGCTCGGGCACATATAGTATATCGGGATAGTTACTGTCTATGCCGTATCCTTCGGGCTTCATATCAATTACCTGAGGAAATAGCTTTGCAATAGATTCGAGAGTTGTTGAGAAATTCTCTGCTTTTGTTATCTGACCCTCTCCCTGATTATATGAAGGGAAGATAAGCGCTCCGCCGGCATGCTCCTCTTCGGCATTTCCAAAAAGGTTGGCAGCATAGGAGATAAAGGTCTTTATCTCTTTTTTTGAATATCCAAAATAGTTATCGGCAATTACTGTAACAATCACACCTTCGTCGGTACGCATGGTGAGTTTGAAGGGTACACCATTGTTATACAGCTCATCTTCGCTCTCCCAGCACATTCCGTCTCGCTTCTGCCTCTGAGTAGCCATAGAGATATTAGGTAAACCTGCCTCCTTTTTAGTCACCTTACAAAGTTGCGGAGCCAATATTATGCACCCTGTGTGTCCGCTCCAGTTCTCAAAGTCGAGACCGGCATCATTAGAGATATGATAAGGCGAACCGGCATTACCAAAGATTGACTCAACAAAATCCAGATTAGAGACCAATGATCCCGGAGCAAAAAACCTTACCTCCATACTCTTTTTATGGTAGATCCCCTCTACCTGCGGAGCTACAAGAGGTCTTAAAAGAAGTGACACAAAGATCTGCGCCTTCTTTTGATAATCTTCTGTAAAAGGAAGATTAAAGATCTCCCCCTCTATTGTGGTTGCTCTCTTTAAAAGAAAAGCGGCAGTGTTTATAGGCACAGCTTTTTTATCGTCTGGTATAGGCATTCCCCCCTCTGCTATATGAAACACCCCCTCTGTAGTACGGCGGTCGTTTCTGGGATTGTGCAGAATACCCTGCTTGATTCTGTAAGATGACAGATAGTCGGAAAAGTACTCCTCTCTCTTCTCGGGGATTGACAACTCTCTGGCTATCCCGTAAAAGTCGAGTGTAAAAGTGAACGACGGTATTGTTATATCTGCAACCTCTACCCCCTTAAAGTAGTTCCTTATAAAGTTCTGAATTCTCTGATCGGCAGGACACAGATAGTTTTTAAACTGCCTCTCACGCTCTCTGTAATTAATAATAAGCGACTTTGCAAGATGTAAAAATCCATCGGCATCGTCGGGAACGCTGTTCTCCTCAACCAGACCCAACGCCTCTAATCTAAGCTTAATGTATTGGTGTATATACTCTTTTGAGTTCTGTTGTGAATTCTCAAAAAAACCAAGGGACTCCTTTCTTCTTTTCATATCTGAAATTCGAGTTATTTTTAAACGATCAATTGATATGCAAAAATAGTTCCTTACATAAATTTATAACCTCATATTTTAAAAAAAAGACGATATTTGGCCTATTAATGCTTAAAACAGCAAAAATCATGAAAAAAACAGCAACTCTACTTTTATTTTTTATTATTTCTACAATCTCATATTCAAATCATTATAAAAAGGATCGGGAGATTTTTAACAACTATATTGAAAAATTCAAAGATATGAGTTTGTTAAGTGATGAACAGCTTATAATTGAGACGGCTAAATTTTTCATAGGAACTCCTTATGTAGCCCACACTTTGGAGAAGAGCCCCGAATCACTTGTAATCAATCTGAGAGAGATGGATTGCACCACCTTTGTAGAGAATGTTTTTGCACTCGTAAAAACTATTAAGGATTGGAGTAAGAACCCGGAGGGCGATCCCCTGTTTGAAAACTTTGCACAAAACTTGCAGCTCATTCGTTACAGAGACGGCGTGCTTGACGACTACTCAAGCAGACTTCACTACACAACAGAGTGGATATCCAATAATGAGACCAAAGGATTGGTAAAAGACATAACAAAAGATGCAGGAGGCATAGAACATATTAAGCAATTAAATATAATGTCTTTAAACAAAGACAAATACAAACAGCTTTCGGGAGATGAGCCGCTCACATCTAAAATTATAGAAATAGAGAAGAGGGCAAGTAAAAGGGTAAACTATCGAATACCTGCAGAGTCAATTGAGCAAAACAGAGCATCTTTCAAAAACGGAGATATGGTTGGGTTTGTAACTTCAACAAAGGGGATAGATCTCTCCCATGTTGGAATTATTTACTTTGAGGGGGAGAGATTGACATTTATACACGCCTCATCTACAGAAAAGAGTGTGGTGATAGAGAAATTAACCCTGGAAGATTATTGTAAAAAATCCAAAACCAACCAGGGTATTATGGTTGTTAGAGCTCTCTTTTGCTCTTATCGTCCTTAACGTCGGTGTACTCCAACCCTTCGCGGTAGACGCTCATTGCAGCAAGACTCATACCCATGCTTGAGTAGCCACCATCGTGATAGAGGTTTTGCATTGTAACCTTCCTTGTGAGGTCGGAAAAGAGGGTGATTAAGTAGTCGGCACACTCTTCTGCCGTTGCGTTTCCTAGTGGAGACATCCTCTCGGCAAAATCCAGAAGTTTGTCGAATCCCATGATTCCACCTCCGGCGGTTGTCATTGTAGGTGATTGAGATACAGTGTTAATTCTAATATTCTTCTCTCTACCATAGATATAACCAAAACTTCTTGCTATTGACTCCAACAGGGCTTTAGCATCGGCCATATCGTTGTAACCATAGAGAGTTCTCTGCGCAGCAACATATGAAAGGGCAACAACAGATCCCCAATCGTTTATAGCATCGAGCTTACGGCATGTCTGCAGAACTTTGTGAAACGAGATTGCAGAGATGTCAAGGGTTTGGTGAAGGTACTGGTAGTTAAGATCGTCGTAGGTTCTGCCTTTTCTAACATTAGGCGACATTCCTATTGAGTGAAGAACAAAGTCGAACTTACCCCCAAGGAACTCCATACCCTTAACAATGAGGTTTTCCAGATCTTCTACATTAGTTGCATCGGCAGGAATAACTATAGTTTGGCACCTCTCTGCAAGCTTATCCACTGTTCCAAGTTTCATAGACGCAGGCGTGTTTGTCAGCACAAATTTACCCCCCTCTTCATACACTCTCTCTGCGGTTTTCCAGGCAATGGAGTTGTCGTTAAGAGCCCCAAAAATGAGCCCTCTCTTTCCTTTTAATAAATTATAAGACATATTAAACATTTTTACACCCTTTTAAAACATATTACAAATTGTTTTGTTCAGGTATTGTTATTGAGGGAGCAAATATAGAAATTATCTATGGTTTCATTTATATTCTTTGAGTATTTATTTCCATTGGAAATTTGTTTTGTTTGAAAATATCCTTACCTTTGCAACATATTTTCCAAAAGAAATTATTTCAAATTAAAGAAGAGTTGTGGTTAAATATATTAAAAAGCTCACCGATTACTTCAAAAAAGAGTGGCTCACATTTGCCGGAGCACTAACCGGTTCGGTTGCCGGCTATCTATACTGGTACTTTATAGGTTGCAATAGCGGCACATGCCCTATTACCTCCAATCCAACAAACAGCACTCTTTACGGAACCCTATTGGGAGCACTAATCTTTAACCTTTTTAGGAGAGATAAAAAATGACAACAGAGTTTAACAGAGAGAAGGCCATATCCTGGGACTCTCCCCTTAAAGTAGAGATCTCTTCCAAATTTGTTTCAGAGATGAAAAAAAACATAAACTTTGGAAAATCTCTTAAGGTTATGGATTTTGGTTGCGGAACCGGGCTGGTTGGTCTAAACATTGCCCCTCTGGTTAAATCGGTTGTTTTTATAGACACTTCAAAAGCTATGCTCGAAGTTTTACAACACAAAGCCGAGAATAAACAAAAGCCATCTGCCTCATATAAAATCATTCACGGCTCTATAGATAGATACACTTCAAAGGATATAGATGTTCTCTTTACCTTAATGGCATTACACCATATAGAAGACACTCAAGCAACCATTGAACGATTTGCCTCTATTATTAAGCCGGGCGGAGTATTGGTTATTGGAGATCTCAACGAAGAGGATGGGCTGTTCCACGGTACAGAGAGCGTTCCCCACAATGGCTTTTACATCCCTCAACTAGCACAAGAGTTAGAGAACAGCGATTTTGACGTAGTAAAAACATACACATTCAATACCATCAAAAGAGACCATAAAGAGTATGAACAGTTTATTCTGTTTGCAAAAAAGAGACTAAAATAAACAGATCAATTAAAGAGTAATAATTAATAAATAAAAAATAAAAACAATGAAAACAATACATCTTACTAAGAGCGAATTCCTTTCTAAGGTTGCAAATTACGAGTCTAACCCCTCTGAGTGGAAATATTTGGGAGACAAGCCGGCAATTATAGATTTTTACGCCAACTGGTGCGGCCCGTGTAAAACAATTGCCCCTATATTGGAGGAGCTGGCAAAGGAGTATGCCGACCAAATATATATCTATAAAGTGGATACCGAAGCAGAGCAAGAGCTTGCAGGTGCTTTTGGGATAAGAAGCATCCCATCTTTGCTTTTTGTACCAATGGATGGAACACCACAAATGGCTATGGGAGCACTTCCTAAAGCCAGCTTTAAAGATGCTATAGACAAGGTTCTTCTGGGCAAGAGCTGATAAGTGCCTCTCTTAAGATTGTGACCGGGTGCAGAGCAGTGCGTCCGGTCAAATCTTTTATCTGCTGACGGCAAGATGTACCAGGTGCAGAGATTATCTCGCTAAGAGGAGTCTCTCTAACCAGCGGAGCAAGTTTCTGCTCTCCTATCTCAACAGAGTACTTGTAGTGCTCCCTCTCGTATCCGAATGAACCGGCCATACCACAGCACCCGGTTGGGAGGGTTTCAACTTTGTAATTTTGAGGGATGGAGAGCATTTGTGCCGATGGCTCCACAGAGGCAAGAGATTTTTGATGACAGTGTCCGTGAAGTTTAATTTTTGCATCGGCAGAGGTGAAAGAGGATGGTTTTATAAACCCTCTATTGAACTCTCTCATAATAAATTCGTCGTACAGAAGGGTATTTGATGCAAGTTTTACGGCATCTTTCTTTAATTTTTCATTAACCAGTGCCGGATACTCATCTCTAAATGAAAGAATTGCCGAAGGTTCAATCCCAACCAGAGGAGTATCTCGGTTGACTATATCTCTTAGCAATATAACGTTCCTCTCTGCAAACGAAGCTGCCCTCTTAAGCATTCCTTTTGAGATAGAGGCCCTTCCGCTCTCTGTATGGTGAGGTATTATAACTTGGTAGCCCAAAGCAATCAGAAGCTCTATAAAATCCTTTCCAACAGAGGCATCGTTAAAATTGGTGAACTCATCGGCAAAGAGGTACACCCTCCTCCGATTTTGAACTTTACAGATCCTCTTTGCCTCTTGTTTGAGGGTTTTAGGAGAGAGGAGAGGCAGTGATCTCTCCGGAGCGAATCGGAGTAACCTTTTTATAGCGGCAGATGTGAATGTGTTAGAGGCAAAAAAGTTAAATAACTTTGGAAACCTACTTCCAAAGCTCATAAAAAGGGCCATTCGGGATATCATAGATGAACGAAACGGGTATCCGCACACCAGGTAGTGCTGCTGCAAGAACTCTGCCTTGTAAGCAGCCATGTCTACGTTAGACGGGCACTCGCTTTTACAAGCTTTACAAGACAAACAAAGATCCAGCGACTCCAGTATCTCCTTTTGGTCGAACACCCTCTCTGTCAGAGGTCGGGAAAGAAGCTCTCTCATAACATTTGCCCTTCCTCTGGTTGAGTGCTCCTCTTTGAATGTGACTCTAAAACTTGGACACATTGTTCCGGCAAAATCGGCCGACTTTCTGCAATCGCCCGAACCATTGCACTGCTCAACGGCTCTAAGCCAACCACCTTGAGAGGAGAAGTCGAAAAAGGTTTTATACTCTCGCAAAGTTGAGTCGCACTCATACCTCAAAGAGGTATTCATAGGCGGTGTATCTGTAATCTTATTGGGGTTGAAGATGGAGTGAGGGTCGAATACACCTTTAACTCCCTTCATTAGCCCATATACATAATCTCCGTACATAAGAGGGATAAACTCCCCCCTCAATCTGCCATCGCCATGCTCTCCGCTCAACGACCCCCTATGCCTTTTAACCAGCAGCGCCGTCTCTCTGGCTATCTCTCTAAAAAGAGCAACGTGATTACAATCTTTAAGGTTGAGAACAGGCCTCAGGTGCAGCTCTCCCGTACCAATGTGTGCATGGTATACACACGATAGTGAGTATTTTTCCAACATAGCACCAAATTGAGCCATATAGGCAGGTAATCTGTGAGGCGCCACCGCAGTATCCTCAACTACAGAGACCGGCTTTGCATCGCCACTCATAGAGCTGAGCAGGCCAAGCCCCGCTTTTCTCAACTCCCACACCTTAGAAGCATCGGCAGAAGAGACCTTGGTACAGTAGTAAACCAGATTGCTTTGGTACAACTCCTTCTCTGCAATGGCTAACATCTGCTCTAACTGCTCATTGCTCTCATTAGCAAACTCAATCACCAGGATTGCTGCCGGCTCCCCTACTATAAAGAATCTATTCTTGTTTTGTGCAATGTTAGACTTACTTAGCTCCAATATATTCTCATCCATCAACTCAACCGCAACAGGGCCGTGTTTAAGGGCAATCAGATTGGCTTGAAATGCCAACTCTAAAGCGGAGCAGTGGGCACACAACAGAGCTCTATGCTTTGGGGGAGGCGGAACAAGATTGAGCTTAACCTGTGTTATCATTGCCAAAGTACCCTCCGACCCTGCCAGTATCTTGCACAGATTGAAAGAGGATGCCGCAAACTCATCCAAAGCGTATCCGGTATTTCTTCTCCTAACCTGCTTATCGGGAAAGTTCTCCTCAATCTCCTTCATTGCACGCTCATTTGAGAGCATTGAGTACATAAATCTGTAGATATCACCCTCTACCCCCTCTAGATTCTGTTTTGAAGCGAACTCCAGTTTTGATAGATCTTTAAAGAGGGCAACAGACCCATCGCATAATACCACCTCTGCCTCTAAAAGATGATCCCTTGTACTCCCGTACACCAGTGAGTGAGATCCGCATGAGTTATTTCCAACCATACCGCCTATACAGCATCGGTTAGATGTAGAGGTCTCCGGCCCAAAGAATAGATTGTGCTTTGACAACTCACTATTCAGCTCGTCTAACACCACCCCCGGCTCTACAATCACCCATCTCTCCTCCGGATTTATCTCTATGATTCTTTTTAAATGGCGCGAAATATCTACCACCACGCCGTTTCCCACCACCTGCCCTGCCAAAGAGGTACCTGCAGCTCTTGGAATTAGAGGAACTCTGTTCTGAGATGCCCATTTAACTATCTCAATGAGCTCCTCTCTGCTCTTTGGGAAGAGCACACCCTGAGGCAACTCTCTGTAAGCAGATGCATCTGTAGCGTACAGAATCCTCTGTAAAAGATTATCTTGCGGTTTCATCAGTCAAGAATCCTCTCAACTTTGTTGCCCTCAAGATGATATACCTGACCTGTTTCTGGGCAGGTTGCAAATCCATCTAAGCCAAACCTTAACCGGTGGCCATACTCACTAACCCAGCCCACCTGGCGCGATGGATTACCAACTACCAAAGCGTAATCGGGCACCGGTTTGGTTACAACCGCTCCAGCCCCAATCAACGCAAATCTCCCTATATCATTACCACAAATTACAGTGGCGTTTGCTCCTATTGTAGCCCCCTTACAAACCCTGGTATCTATGTAGAAGCCCCTCCTTACAACCGCACTTCTTGGATTTACAACATTTGTAAAGACGCATGAGGGGCCCAGAAAAACATCATCTTCGCACACAACCCCTGTATAAACAGATACATTATTCTGAACTTTAACATTATTCCCCAGAATCACTTTAGGTGAAATCACCACATTCTGTCCAATATTACAACCCTCGCCAATCACACTTCCACTCATAATATGAGTGAAGTGCCATATTTTTGTACCTTTTCCAATCTCGCATCCGGGATCGATAACAGCGGTTTCGTGAGCAAAGTAGTCCATTTGATATCCCTATTTGAACCACAAATTTACACGATAATTTCAAAAAGCGAATCTTCAATCTAAAAAATGTGCCTCAGTAACAGAGGTTACACCTTTTAACCCAAAATAACTATCGGTAACTGTACCTTTTAAACATACAAGACGCCCTAAATTAAGTGGATTAGCTTTTAGGTTTAAATTGACTCTAATATCGCCCTGTGGCAACGATATACCCACACATGCGCTCTTTGCACTCTCTCCCCTCTTACTGCCTATTGCAATGTTTGTCTCGCTTTCGAAAGGAGGAGAACTTATGAGTGCCGCCGATGTTAGGGTTCCCGCAATGTAACCGCAAACCCACACCCCCTTTGCACCTACAAATGAGCTGAGATCTTGAGGTAAAAGAGCTCTTTGGATAGTACTTCCGTCTCTTGGTTCGCCTACGGTAATATGTTCATCTACCCTTATGGTAGAGGTGTCTGTAACTATACCGGTAACTATTTGACTTTGAGATTTTGGTGTGCCACCACTAGTGTCGGAGCCCGAAGAGTGCAGATTAAGAGAGAACATCTCTCTGGCTTTTAGATATTTAGACACAATAAAAATTCCGCCCGAGTGCGGAGTGCCTGCCCCTCCGGTACCCTTTAATCTTACAGTCACCTCCCCCGGCGTAACATATAGATAGCGACTCTCTGAGTAGGCATACTCCGAACTCCCTTTTGAGTCCTCTATCTCTGCAATATAGTGGGCAAACCTATCTTTAAAGGCAGAGGAGAAACCTACCCTTATCCCGCTGTTTACCTGGGTACATAGAAAAGAGAGAGTGCACCTTTTACCCTCCTCAATAAGTACAGTCATAGAGTCGGCGTAACATGGAGAGTCGAATCGTGGCACACCCATAACAGAGGAGAATACCTTTACGTTGTAACTGCCGGCATCGAGTTTAAACGGCTCCGGCCTCTTACCGTAGTGACCCTCATAAACCTTAGTTCCATTCGACATAACAACCCTTAGCGTATAGCTGTTTGTATCCGAGAAACCCGCACCCGATTTGGTGCGGTTGAATGAGAGCATCAACTCTCCCTTCTTAATATCATCTCCACCTTTTTGGGGATCTGTAAATGTTAGCCCACTGCAAGAGCTCAAGAGGGTAGAAACAGCCAATAATACCAGACCAATAGTGGTCTTCACACAAATCAATCGCCTCATATCAAAAATATTTAGTTGGTTATCGGTACCTAATTTACAACATAAATCTTCTAATATGTAACAAAAAGAGATATTTTTAGAAAAATATCTAATTTTAAAATTGCGATATCTAATTTTAATTAAATTTGTTGAAATTTAAACTAAGCTATGTATAAAATTACCGAGCATCCTATTCTTCCTATCCCGGCTGAAGATAGAGTAGAGTTCAGCTTTGAAGGGAAAAAAGTTATTGGAGAGAGAGGTTTTACAATTGCAGCGGCACTGCACAGATGGGGTCTGGTTGTACATAAACACAGTCTGGAGAACAGAGAGAGAACAATGGAGTGCGGCATTGGAAAGTGTGGCGCCTGCGAAATGTTGGTAGATGGAAAGATTCGCAGAATATGCATCACTAAAGTAGACGATGTAAAGGAGGTTAGCAGAATAGATGAGTCGTACCTTCCGCAAGCAGAGGGCTCTACAGAGGGGAGTGTTAAGGTGTACAAGACAACTGTAGCAATAATCGGAGCGGGGCCTGCAGGTCTTGCAGTGAGAGAGGAGCTCAATAAAAACAGCATTGCCAATCTGGTAATAGATAATAACAGTAAGATAGGTGGGCAGTTCCTCATGCAGACTCACCAGTTTTTCTTCTTTGAAAAGGAGAAGAGATTTGGAGGGATGAGAGGTTTCGATATTGCAGAGAGTCTTGCAGGAGATGATCACTCCGGCATTTTGTTAGACTCTGTAGTTTGGGAGGTTTTGGAGGGCAAGAGACTTGTTATTAAAAACATAGCCAGCCAAGAGATCTTTTATGTAGATGCAGAGCATCTGGTTATAGCAACAGGTGCCGTACCTTTCATGCCGGCTTTCAAAAACGACGACCTCCCGGGTGTTTATACAGCAGCCGTTGTACAGCGAATGATGAACAACGAGTTAACCCTGCTTGGAAAGAACATCCTTACCGTAGGTGCCGGAAATATCGGCTATCTTACCTCTTATCAGGCAATGCAGGCGGGTGCACAAGTAAAGGCAATCATTGAGGCAATGCCCACCGAGGGTGGTTTTCCGGTGCAGGCCAACAGAGTGAGGCGTTTGGGGATACCTATTCTCACATCCCATATTCTATTGGAGGCCATTCCAAACGAAACACATACCGGTATAGTGGGTGCAATAGTAGCCGAATGTGAAAATTTTAAGGCAATTCCCGGAACAGAGAAGAGGATTGAAGGGATTGACTGTATAAATATCTGCACAGGACTGATTCCCGATAATCAACTATTCAGAAAAGGGACAGAGGTGTTTGGACGTCGCTGCCACGGTGTTGGAGATGCGGTAAAGATTGGAGAGGGAACATCTGCAGTATTGAGAGGAAAGCAGTGTGCTTTTGAAATCATGCAAGATGCTGGTGTAAGGTTTAACTACGACCACTACCTTGCAGTATCTAAAGAGTATATAGACTCTCAACAGCATCCGGTTAGGGTGCTTGACTCTCCCACTCTGCCTTCAAAAGAGAGGATGATGTCGAAAGGGTTTGTTCAAATAGACTGCCTCTACGGTTTTGCCTGCAATCCATGTGCATTTGCATGTAAATACGGAGCGATTGTAAAGTCCTCTACATCTACTGTTCCAAGAATAGATTTCGACAAATGTACCGGATGTATGAGGTGTGTATATCAGTGTCCGGGGCTGGCAATTTTTGGATATGAGCTGAATAAAAACTGGCTCTTTCTACCAATCGAGTACAAAGCAGAGGAGGGTAGCCAAGTATTCCTGGTGAACAACAACGGAGAGAAGGTTGGTGAGGGTATAATTGAGAAGATTACCAAAAACAGCAATAAAACAAATGTGGCAAGGGTGAAAGCCACCACAATTGAGGGAGAGCAGCTTCTTGAAGCAAGAGGATTTATTGTAAAGGAGAGATATCCATCCAAGGTTAACCTTATACCTCTGGAAAACCGCCCCGAATCTAAGACATATGTATGCCATTGCGAAGATATCACTGTAGATAAACTGCTTGCGGTTCTGGGAGACCGAAAGGTAATCTCATCAGATGAGCTTAAGCACATCTCCCGTATAGGTATGGGGGCGTGCCGCGGAAGCAGATGCATACCAAGAGCAAGACTTCTTTTAAGGCCGTATGGTATTGAAGTTGCCGGAGAGCCAACACCAAGAGGGCCGATGTCTAATCTGGTAACCCTAGGGGATATGAATACAAAAGGTAAGAGGGAGGAGATTGTACTGCCCCGCTCAGAGAGATGGATAGAGAAGGTACCCGCAATCATTGCAGGGGGAGGGGTTGCAGGGTCGTCGCTCTTTAGGTTTATGGCAGAGGAGGGTTTCAAACCTATTCTTATTAACGACGGACTTGGGAGCTCGTGGAGAAATATTGCCGGGGGTCGTCCCGCCTTTTCGCTGCCTGCACTTGCCGACATAGCAAGACATAATCTGGAGATTTTTAAAGATTTACAGAAGGTGCACGACATTGACTTCAGACTTATAAGATATGTGAGTTTTGCTCATGACCAGAGCACATATAACTCTCTGGATGCCTCCAGAGGTTGGTCTGATGCATATATGATTGAAAAAAAGGATTTTGCGAAAGAGATCTCTCAACACTTTAACCCTTCGCTGGATATCTACAGCCATGCACTCATAACCAACGACTGCTGGCAGGCCAATCCGGGCCTTACTATAGATGTGGTGCGTGAACTTGGGCGCAACGCAGGCGGAACCATAATGGAGAACACCCGTCTTTCTGAGGTTTACAAAGAGGGTAACGAGTACAGGGTGATTGTTCAGAACGCCAACAAAGAGTTTATCGAGTACCGTACAGAGATATTCATAAACGCTCTTGGAGCCGAAGCCGACACCTTTGCAAAAAAATTGGGCATAGAGACCGGGCTCTATCCGGTGAAACACCAGGCGTTTATCACCAAGAGATTACCTCTGCTGGGAAAAGATGGTGCCAATCTGGACATGCTGATAGACAGAAGAAAATACAAGGGCTTCTCGGCAGTTTATGGTCAACAATTGGCAGAGACCGGGCAAATTATAGGTTGCGCATCGCCTATTATAGATGCAAAAGAGACCGACAAGAACCTTAAGGTCTCATCTCAAGAGTTTCTTGAGGTGGTAACCGAGATCTTTTCAAACTGGATACCTCGACTCTCGGGCGTAGGGTTCCAGGCGGTGTGGTCGGGGTACTATGTAGAGCCGAGATACATTGTAGATCCATCTTTAGGTCTGTTTGTAGGGATGAGGGGTCACGGTTTTATGCTCTCTCAATACCTTGCCAAGTTATATGTAGACTCTCTTATGGGTAGAGAGGTTCCAGAATACTTTAAAGATCTTGAACTTAACGGTAAAGGGCTAAGCGAACAGGCATTCAAATAGAGATTTTAACAATCTAACTATAAGGCGCTTAATGAGGTTTTGTCTTAATATGACAAAACCTCATTGCTTTTTATATCTGCTGTCACTCCTTTTATTTTTTTGTCGTTTTAACTTAAACAGCGAATGGTTTTAGATTTTCTTTCATCTAACAATAGAAGTTACTTTAAATGGCCAAAACAGATAAAGAGATTGTAGAAGAGATATTAAATGGCAACGCATCGTCTTTTGAATCTATTGTAGAAAAGTACCAACAGATGATTTTCTTGGCAGCCATTGGCATTTTACAAAATGTAGAAGACGCAGAAGATGCTGTTCAGGAGACATTTGTAAATGCCTTTGTTAACCTTAGCAGCTTTAGGAACGAATCGTCATTAACAACTTGGCTATATAGAATAGCAATCAATAAATCGCTTGAGTTAAAGAGAAAAAGGAGCAAAACTGAGGCTTTTAAAGTAGTTAAAGGAGATGAAATTATTAATAACGAGCAGGTGTGCCCCTCCTCTATAGAGGGCTCGATAATAACCAAAGAGAAGAGAGAGATATTCCAAAATGCAATTTCTAAGCTCCCCGGCAATCAGAGAGCAGCTATAATTCTGAGCAGGTATAACGAACTGTCTAACAGAGAGGTGTCGGAGGTTTTGAAGATAAGTGAAAAGGCGGTTGAATCACTTCTTCACAGAGCAAAAGAGAACTTAAAGAAAATTATTAAGCCGATGCTAAAGAGCATTCACCATTAAACGAACCCCAACAAAAAGATTAAAAAGATAAAAGATGAAATATTGGAGAGATAATAAGAGTAAAAGAAACAGTCAGTTATTGGATGGCGCTACCGATGAGATATTAGAGTCATTTATATCTCAGATGATAGAAGAGCAAAAACAGATAACCGTATCTCCATTTGTAAAAACCAGGATAATGTCCAGAGTGGAGGAGATAAACAACAGGTACGAAAACAAGATGAAGCTATACCTGAGAGTTGCTTACTATCTGTGTTTTGCAGTTACCATTCTCAGCTCTGTGTATCTGGGCAGAAGTTTGGGGGAGTCGTACCCTATGTCTGTTGAGACTAATATGTATGAACACAGTATCTCTTCATCTTTCTATGATGATGGATTTGAAAACAAATTTTTAATCCAAACCAGGTAGTTCTTAACGGTATATAAAAATTTAAAAAAGATAGGTAAAGATGAATCAAGAGTACAAAATTAAGATTCTGGTAATGGCGGTGATTGCATTGGCTCTCATTAATCTCTCTACAATAGCTACTGTTGTTGTAAAGAGGGAGAAGCAGAGCGACCCGGGTGTGGGACGTATGAGCAACGACGCTCCTGCCAACTATAAGGGGCATTTTTTTACTTTCTACCTAATGCTTGATTCTGTTCAAATAGATAGGTTTAAAGAGATAAATGAGAAGTACCTCAAGGAGAAAAAGGAGTATTCCAAAGAGATAGGAAAGCAGACTGTTATGCTTGCCCAGCACATAAACGGAGGCGGAGACCGAATGGGAGAGATGGGGTATTACAACAGAATAATAGATCTGCACAAAAGAATGAAGTATGCAAACTACAGCTACTACCTCTCTTTCAGGAATATATGCGACCAAAGACAAGAGGAGCTGCTAGACACATTTTTCTCATCTATACTTTGCATAGATAGATCGTTATGCGACTATCTTCTATACACTCCTTCGGGGGAACCGTTCCAGATGAAAGATTTTAACAGCATTACAGATAAAACCATCGAAAACATCACAAACAATGATTAAGAGAATCCTACTTATTCTGCTCCTTGCTATACCTACTTTTGGTTTTGCTCAAATATACAATATAGAGGGCAGAATTACCGATAAAGATGGTAATCCTATCTATTTTGCGGTGGTTAATATAAAAAACACCAATAATTATGTTACCAGTAATGAGAAGGGTTACTTTACATTGAGGATCCCTTCGGGAACATCTACAATTGCTGTGAGCTGCCTAGGATATGTTACACTGGAGAGGGAGATTAGTGTTAAAAGCAACATAAAGGAGTTCAACATTCAATTGGTAGAGGCCACACTTCAAATTGACGAAATTGTTGTAACCGCCACCCAAACACAGAGCAAACAGGGTACAAGTACATACAGAATTGGAGAAGATGCCATTAAACAGGTACAGGCAATGAGTCTGTCCGATATTATGCAGCTGATACCAGGTAATAAGATTGCTCCTCCAAAATTCAACTCCCCTACACAGATAAACCTTAGAAATGCATCTTTGCAGACAGAGAGCGTAAACTCATTCGGAACTTCGGTTGTGATTGACGGAACACCAATGAACAACGACGCCAACATGCAGGCAACCAACCCTGCATTGGGCTCCTCGGGGGGGACCAATGTTGCAAACAGAGGGATAGACCTTAGGGAGATCCAAGTATCCAATATAGAGAGCGTAGAGGTTGTTGCAGGAGTGCCCAGCGCCAAATATGGAAACCTTACATCGGGAACAGTTCTCATCACCAGAAAGGCCGGCTACACTCCGCTCTATGTGAACTTTAACGCCACACCATCGTCGTATCAGTTTGGTGGATCGAAAGGGATAAAGCTTAGCGGTAAAAGGGGCTTTCTGAACGTAGACGCAGACTACACCTACTCAAACAGCCGCCCTACAGAGAAGGCACACTACTACCAGAGACTCAATGGAGGGTTAAGATGGAGCACTACACTCAACTCTAAACTAAACTGGACAAATACGGTTGCTGTGAGTTACGGAGTTAACAGAGACGGGTTGAAGTTTGAGAAAGACAGAATAACCCCCAGCAGAAGCGAAACAAGTGGCAACAGGTTGGCTTTAAGCGTTAACGGAAGAGCTAACTTTTTAGGAAGTCTCTCTTACAACTTTGGTGTAAACTATTCAAAACAGTACACCTCTGTTCAAAGAGAGGAGTCGGGGCCTCTACCTTTGGTTCAGCCCACAGAGTCGGGTACATATTTTACCGGCTACACCCCGCTCAACTTTATGCAATCTACAGTTATGGAGGGGGGGCCACTCTCTCTTTACTCCAGAGTAGACGCAACACAGATCAAATCTATCAAAGGGTTAGATTTTAACTTTATGACAGGTGTTGAGTACAGTTATAACAAGAATCTGGGCAAAGGAAGGGTAAGCAGCGGAGGGGCGGTAATGTCGAGCAATATGCCTGGAGCAAGAGACGCCAAGTTCCACGAAGTGCCTGCATCTACAGGGCTTGCACTCTACCACGAAACAGATATTACTAGAAAAAGGGAGAACTCGGTTTACCTTATGAGACTGGGAGCAAGATACGACCATATGAACGGCAGCTACAACCTCTTCTCGCCAAGACTCTCTTTTACTGCAAGATACTACAATAAACTACGTTTAAGAGCAGCGTGGGGAGTCTCATATAAAGCCCCCTCTATGCTCAGTTTATACCCAGGACCTGTCTACTTCGATCTGGTAAACCTAAGCTATTTTCATAACGACCCCGCAAGCCGGCTTGCAATCATAACAACCACGGTATATCAGCCAAGCAACAACCATCTCAAACCAAGCAAAGGCGATACAAAAGAGTTTGGAGCAGATTGGGAGAGCGGCGGCTTTAATATAAGAGTAACTGCATATCAGAAGAAGATATCGGGAGGAATAAGTGGCCGCAACCAAATTATGGTTCTACCTAAACAGGAGTATAGAGTTGTAGATCAGCAACCCGGCAAAAAGCCCACTGTGGAGGAGATACCAGGAGCAGTTATTTATCTGCCAAGGGTTTACAACCAATTTGCCAATAACGAAGAGATAGACTCAAAAGGGTTGGAGGTTTCAATCGAGCCCCCAAAGATCAAGAGCACAAACACCTCCTTTATGATTAGCGGCAGCATAATAAAGTCATCTAATTATAAAACCTCACCCGAACTCAAATCTTCGCAGATCAACACCAACTCTGAGGGTAATAGATACGGACTCTACGAAAGTACAAAATACAGCAGAGTACTATCTAACGGAAACATAACGGTAATCCAGCACCTTCCGGCACTAAGGATGTTAATAACCTTTGTTACAGAGCTGAGTATCTACGAAAAGAGATCGGCCCAAGACCCCTCGCTATACCCATACGCATACTACGATAAAACCGGCAACTACTACCTCATACCCCAAAATGAGAGAGGAGACCAGAAATATAAAGATCTTCACCTCCCAGAGAATATCTACAGCTACATAGATCCTCCATTCTATCCTAACTTTCACCTACAGATAAGAAAAGAGACAAAGCAGGGGCACAGCTTTAGCTTCTATGCAAATAACTGCCTGTGGTACAATCCCGTATACACAAACGATATAACAAATCAAAAAATTAGACTTAATTCAAAAGTCTCATTCGGATTCGGAATCAGTATTAAACTTTAAAATAATTCACTATGAGAAAACTATTTTTTAACGCACTGTCACTAACGCTGTTGTCGCTAATTCTTCTCTCCTGCGAAAAGGAGGAGAAGACATACCTTGGCTCTCTAACAGTTAAACTACAACCTAACACTAACTATCCTACGGCCTCACTTATAGATGTAGAGGTAAAACTTATAAACACCACAGATAACATTACCAGAACCGCCAATACAGATGCAAGCGGAACTGTTATCTTTACAAATATCCCTGTTGGCCAGTACAATGTTAGCACAAGCATAAGAGTATCGGCAGGATTGACACTTAACGGAGTTATGCAGAGTATAACCATCTCTGCAAGCGAGAACAAGTCTGTGAATGTAGAACTCACCGGCGTTCCCGAGAGTAATAACTTTATTATTAAAGAGATATTCTTTGCAGGCAAACAAGATTACGATCAAAAAGACAGATTTTTTGAAATCTACAACAACTCCGACAAAACCCTCTATGCCGACGGACTACACTTTGCCGACCTTGCAGGAAACACCGGCTCCAGCGCCAACGATGCAGTATTAGACCTCACTCTGGACACCTACTACTATGCAATGAGAGTTGCAAAGATACCGGGAAGCGGAACCACCTATCCTGTTCTGCCTGGCAAAAGTATAGTTATAGCATTTAATGCCATCAACTTTAAAGAGAGCTTTAACCCTAACAACTGGGCAAAACTTACAATTGAAGATTACCTCGACCTCTCTAAAGCCGATTTTGAAATGTACGCCTTTCCGTTTCTTCAGAGCAAAGGCTTCACAGGCAACAAATCATTCGACATAGACAACCCATCTGTTCCCAACGTAGATATACTATTTATGCAGAATGCCGCCAATAACGCATTTTTTACCCTCAACGCCTACGGCCCGGCCCTGGTAATTTTCCGCCCCGAAGGAGCTCTTAACGTAGATGACTTCATTCTGGCACCTACCGCAACACCCAATAACAGATTCTACTACCTTAAGATTCCTGTAAAATACATCATAGACGGTGTTGATGTTCTAGACAACTCATCTTCGGCAAAATTCAAGAGAACAACCAACGTTGTAGACGCCGGCTTTACCTACCTTAAAGCAAACGGAAATGCATTCTACAGCAATATGAGCATTCGTCGCAAAGTAGACAGGACAGAGGGATCGAGAAAGATTCTTATGGATACCAACAACAGCAGCAACGATTTTGAAGCAATCGCCAGACCCACTCCAAAAAATTATTAATTCAGTTAATGAAGAGATTTAATAAATATACCGTTCTTTTTATTGCATTGTCTCTTGGCTTAACAGCCAAGGGGCAGAGCAATGAAATAAAAAGCAATGAAAATAAATTTGCATCATACTCCCAAAGAGAGTTAAACCTAAATGAGTACAGAGATATATACTCCCGTGTTCCGGCAACTTTAGGGCTTTGGAACAATGGCAACTTCTCGTATATCTCTCTTGGATACGACTTTACCAACGGAAACTTTAGAGACAGACAGGGCTATTCGCAACGAGGCGCAGTAAATATAGGAACAGAGAGCATTCAACGATTAGGCGACAGCTGGATATTTCACGGGAAATTCGGTTATTTGAACGGAGTATCTAAAGATGTAAAGATGAATCTCTCATACAGAAAATCTCAAAACCAAAGTCCATACTACTATTTTATGGAGATGCCCGGAGACTGGAGTTTTCAGAGTTACCTTTTTGAGGGAACTGCCGTGAAAGAGTTGGTAAAAGATAAACTCTTTGCCGGAGCATCTATCAACTACTACAGCCATCTAAACTTTAGAACCGTAGACTACAGAAACGAACAGTACGACCTGGAAATAAGAGTAAATCCATCGCTTACATACAAAGTATCCAGTGCCAACTATATCTCTCTAACCGGTATCTTCACAAGAGAGAAATCGGAGCCGGAGATCTACTCTAAGTACCAACAATCCAATGCAGGAGATGAGTACCAACTATACATAAATGCAGGTTTAGGAACCTACATAAAAAACGCGCCCCAATCTACCACCAAACTCATCAACAACAGAGGAGCAACTCTGGGATGGCATAACAGAGGCAAAGAGCACCAAACGAACCTTATCTTAACCTACGAGAGCGAAGAGGAGCTATGGAGCAACAAACTCACATCAAGCATCTCTGCATTAGGAGAAAACCTGGTTAAGTACAACAATCAAAGATACGGCATAAATCTGTCTAACCATCTTAAACTACACAAAGATAGAGAGATAAGATCAGAAATAGGCGCATCAATAATCAAAGGAGAGGGGGAGAAATACAATAACGATATTAAACTTTACGAAAAGAACTTTACCGTTACAGATATCTCTGCAGAGATAAAAGAGTCTTACATTTCAAAAAACTCACAGCTTAGCAGAATCTTTGTTTCGGGAAGCTTTAACTACCACAGAGAGTTTGATATGAATTATGGTCAGAAGTTCAGCTACACCAACCTTAACCTCTCTGCAGGAGCCGATTATAATGTTAAAAGCATTAAATCTTTAACAATTCAGGCGCAAGCCGGTATAAAGAAAAACCTAGACCATTTACACGATCCTCTCTCGGCTGCAGAGAATATTGTCACTAAAAAAATAATTTACAGCAACCTTTCATTCAACACGGCAGATCTGTTTTTTGTAAATACAAACCTTATTTTTAGCAGAGCTATTTACAAAGATTACCTGGCAGACATTATCCTATACGGCACTATATTTAAACCAACAACCATTAACATTCTCGACCCGCTGCTAACCTTTACAAAAAGCGATAACAGATTATCTTGCGGTGTGAGAATAGTATTCAATTTCTAGAACAATAAATAATGAAAAAAATTATATCTACTCTATTCACAATCTTAATAATATCGGGGTTAAGCTATTCACAAAGCTATACAAACGACAAACCGGCTTATGTTATCTTCAATAAAAGCGGAGAGATGGTTCCATTCTCACATATGCTTAAAGATATATCAACCGCAGAGGTGTGTCTGTTTGGAGAGCTCCACAACGACCCCATTTCGCACTGGTTGCAGATAACCCTGGTAAAGGAGCTTCACAAAATTAAGGGGAGAGACCTGGTTATTGGAGCAGAGATGTGGGAGAGAGATAACCAACTGCTATTAGATGAGATGCTTGAGCAAAATCTGATTGACGGAAGCTCATACATGGAGTCATCTAAGCTATGGCCAAATGTAGAGACAGACTACCTTCCAATACTTCAGTACGCAAAGTCGAACGGATTAAAGTTTATAGCAACCAACATACCAAGAAGATATGCACGGTTGATATACAAAAAGGGTGTAGAGTACCTAGACAGCTTATCTCCAAAAGCAAAAGAGTATCTGCCCCCTATGCCTGTTCACTTTAATCTGGAAGAGAGCATATACAAAGATATGGCAAGACCATTCCCAACAGACGAAGAGTACGAAATACTAAGATCGCAGGGAAAGACCGGAAAAAATGCCATGACATCGGGAAAACCATCAAACTTGGTGAAGGCGCAAGCAATCAAAGATGCCTCAATGGGTTACTACATAGTAGAGAACATAAAGAGAGACGGCTTGGTTTTTCACCTTAACGGAGAGCTACATTCGGCACACTATACTGCCATATATTACTATATCAACTACTATCGCCCCGGCACAAAGACCAAAACAATCTCCATTGTAAAAACCGATAATGTGCTGGAAGCTTCTGAGAGCACTCTAAAAAGAGCAGATTATATAATTCAGGTTCCAAAAGATATGACAGTTACCTACGTAGAGAGGGGCTTTTAAACAGTTCTAACCAAGCGAATATGAAAAGATTTAAAATTCTGATATTAGCCCTCTCCTCAATCATTGCACTATGCGCAAATAACGGAGTCTACTCACAAACACCACTTAGTGCAAGAGAGTACATCAAGCTTACCGAATTCAAACTGGAGAACGGACTCCATGTGATAATAAACAGAGACACAACATCGCCCATTGTAACCATAGGCACCATGTACCATGTTGGAGGAAAGAACGAAGATAGCGGCAAAACAGGATTTGCTCACCTTTGCGAACACCTTATGTTTCACGGGACCAAAAATATCAGCGAGGGGAACTTCGAAAAGATTATCAGAGAGGCGGGCGGATACAGTAATGCAAGTACAACCAGCGACAGAACCTATTACTACCTGATTATGCCTGCCAATCAACTTGAAACAGCGCTTTGGCTGGAGGCCGAAAGGATGTTGGCCCCAACTATCTCCCAAAGCGGTCTGCTTAGAGAGATAGAGGTTGTAAAAGAGGAGCTGAGAGTTAGATATAAAAGGGGGGCGCTCTCGAATGCAGAGAATATTATGATGGACTTTGTCTTTACCGAACACCCTTATAAACAACCGCTCATAGGTTACGAAGAGCACCTTAACAGCGTAACTACAGACTATTTCTACAACTTCACCCGCAAATGGTACACCCCGGACAACGCAACACTTGTAGTATCGGGCGATGTAGAGATTGATGAGATAAAAGAGATGGTTTACAAATATTTTGCCCATATTCCAAAGGGAGAGATTAAGAGAGAGCGTCCAATATTCAACCCCCAAACACAGATTAACGGCAGATCTCAAACAGTGAAGATAGCAGGATTGGAGAGCCCCCACCTTATTCTATCTTACTTTGCCGTTCCCGAAGGTGAGAGAGATGCCGATATTTTAAAATTTGTGATTAATCTCATGACAGAAGAGGGCGTTGGAGAGTTAAGACAACTACAAAACGACACAACACAGGGAATAAAGAAGATAACCGCCTCACCCGAATTTTATGAAGATGCAGGTATGGTTTGGTTTAGAGTATCATTCAATAAAGAGGAGGAGATGGGCAAAGTAAAAGCCAAGATTGAAGAGCTTCTAAAAAAATACTCAACCACCGGTGTAGAGAAGAGCAGAATTGAGCGATTAAAAAAGAGCTATCTTAGCGATTTCATAGATCTCTACTTTTCGCCATCGGTTATAGCAGAGTTTGCCGCATGGAGCTACTTACTTAAGGGAGACCCGTATTATAACATCGAATTAGTTGAGAGAATCAACTCAATTACCAACGAAGAGATAAAAAGAGTGGTTAACACCTACCTTATTGAAGATAGGTTAAACTACTTGCTATTCACAAAATAACCATCGCTTTCATATGAAGTCAATTATAAGAGCTATAGCTCTCACTACTCTCATACTCTGTCCATTTAATAGAATAGAGAGTCAACAACCGCTGCCCAAACCCCCAAAGCCAATTAAGATAGGCCAATACAACACCTTTACGGCACAAAACGGCAGCACCATATTTTTGGTAAGCAAAAAGGGCTACCCAAAGGTGAGAGTCTCATTTATGTTTAACCTGCCCGATTTAAATACAGACAGAGAGATAGCTACCAGAGGAGTTCTGTCTGAGATACTGGCAGAGATGAATAACCAAAGTGAGATAAAAAAGCGATTTAACCAAATAAAAGATAACGCCGGCTCAATTACTACTCACACCAACTCCTATACCGTTTCGGGGTTGAAAGAGGATTTAGACTCTATGCTAGATGCTCTCTCCTTTTTTATGGACAACAGCTTTATTCAACCAAAGGAGTTTAAGATAGCAAAAGAGAGAGTTGCCCTTAAATATAAAGAGAGAGAGAGCAGACAAAACAAATCTCCCAAACCCGGCAAGACACCCTGGACAGATCTTATGGACTCCCTGGTGTTTACAACCACTACCCCAACCGTAAAAATTGAGGAGCCAACCTTTGAAGAGGTATCTGCCATTACAATCGCCCAAGTTAAGGAGTACTTCAACCGATTCATGGGCCCAAAAAACACCTTCTGTATGGTTATAGGAGATTTTAGTCAGCAGGAGATTGAGTCACACTTTAAAAAGAGATTAAAAAAGTGGAGAGGAGGAGTAAAGTACTCCCAGGCAGAGAATGCAAATATAATCACCAAGAGATACCCTTCTGACCGTAGAATATACGTTAAACACAAAGAGGGTGCAGCACAATCTTCAATCTCGGTAAAATGGCCGTTAGGAGATGCATTCCCTTACAGAGAGAACGAGCCAGTTCTCAAGGTTTTGAATCAGATATTTGGAGAATCTTACTCCTCATACCTCAATGACAACTTAAGACTAGACAAAGGCCTCTGCTACGGAGCAAAGTGCTTTATGAACATAGACGCCACCGGAGGAAGCTGTACAGCCACAACCATGGTGAGGGGCGAAGAGAGCGCCTATGCACTCGAAAATATTCTCTATGAGATGCTTAGAATAAGAAATCAGCTTGTAGACCCTAAAGTACTTGAGATGGCCAAAAATGGTTTGATAGGAGATTTTGCTATGTCTATGTCGGCCATTAACTCACCCGCTCTCCTTGGCTTTGGAATGGTAAAAGAGAGATACAATCTCCCCGACAACTACTTTGAATCTTATCCATTAAAAATATACTCCATAACTGCCCAACAGGTTAGAGAGGCAGCACAGAGATACATAAAGCCATATCAATGCATAATAGTTATTGAGGGCGATTTAAAAGTGATTGGCAAATCACTTGAGCAGTTTGCACCCGTAAGATATTTCAATCAAGAGGGTTCAGAGATATTCAATATCTCTGATTTCATTGGTAAAATATAAGTTGAGTTAATTAAAGTAGTTCTTGTTTGTGTAAAAATGTGATGAGGTTTTATCTGTATAAGATAAAACCTCATTACTTAACCTAAACTTAAACTATGAAAAACTTCACTTATAAAAAATACAAATCCCGTGCCAAAGTTTTTTCTAAGTTGGGTACCCCCTAAAATTTCATGAGGCCTTACCTCCTAGAGATAAAACCTCATTACTTAACCTAAACTTAAACTATGAAAAACTTCACTTATTTAAGTTACAAATCCCATGCCACAAATTATTCCACTACTCTTAATTTTGCGAATTTCATTAAAAGAATCTTTCTTCCCCCCACCTCAAAATCTACAATCGCCTTTAAATTAAGCAAATCTCCCTCAATAGACAATATTTTACCAAATCCAAACCTATCGTGCTCTACCCTTAAACCCTCCTTAAGCTTAGATACAGGGTCTGCAGTAAAATTGGGATCGGGCGGCCTTGCCGCCACACTTGGCTTAGATAATACTTGAGGGGTAATCTTTGCAGGAGCTTCACTTTCGGGAGAGTTTATATATCTGGAGTCAATCTCCCTTATAAACCTGCTAGGAGGGTAGCTCACATGGCTTCCCCACCTGAACCTTGTTTGAGCATGCGAAATGGTAACGCTCTTTTTAGCCCGCGTAATGGCAACATACATCAAACGTCTCTCCTCCTCTATCTCGTTCTCGTTACTGCTGCTGTTTACAGAGGGGAAAAGATTCTCCTCTGCACCTATAATATATACATGTGAGAACTCCAACCCCTTAGCCGAATGGACCGTCATAAGACTCACCTTGTTGTTGTCTTCCTCTTTTTTATTCTCGTCAATTGCACTCATCAGAGAGATTGTCTCCAGATAATCGGTGAGAGGCGCAACATTCTCAGGAGTATCCACCTCACCCTCCATTGACTCATACTCGGCCTCGCGCTCCTCTACATAGGCCTTTATAGAGTTAAAGAGCTCCTCTACGTTCTCTGCCCGGGCCTGCCCCTCAAGAGAGCTATCGCTCTTTAAAAGAGTTGCGTACCCACTCCTTATAAATATCTCCATTGCAATATCGTAAGCGCTCCTCTGCTCAACACCGGCAGCCACCTCCCTCATAGTGAGGCAGAAATCGCCCAGTTTTGCCATTGCACCACTCTTAATACCAAAAGATTGAACATCTCCCGTATTAAACGCCTCCCACAGTGACACCCCTCCGGCTGCGGCAGCGGCTGAGAGATGTGAGATTGTTGTCTCCCCTATCCCTCTTGCAGGAACATTTACAACCCTCTTAAACGCCTCATCGTCTTTTGGATTCACCAACAGACGCAAATAGGCCATCATATCTTTAACCTCGGCCCTATCGTAAAAAGAGTGGCCTCCATATATTTTATAAGGTATAGATCTCTTCCTGAGCGCCTCCTCCACAGCCCTCGACTGAGCATTAGTTCTGTAGAGTACCGCAAACTCACTGTAGGCGCACTTTTGAGAGTAGATCTTTGAGAGAATAGAGGAGGCGAGCATAAACGCCTCTTCCTGATCTGTATATGCCTTTACAACATCTATCTTATCGCCCACACACGATGCTGAGAAACACTGTTTTTTAAGTTGATTTTCATTTCTGGATATTAGCGAATTTGCTGCGTTTACTATGGTTTGAGTAGAGCGGTAGTTCTGCTCCAATCTAAACTCCTTTGCCTCGGGGTAATCTTTTTTAAAGTTGAGAATGTTCTCTATCCTGGCACCTCTGAAGGCATAAATGCTCTGGGCATCGTCTCCCACCACACAGAGATTTCTGTGCTCAGAGGAGAGCTTCTTTACAATAAGGTACTGAGAGTAGTTTGTATCTTGATACTCATCTACCAATATATAGGAGAATCTCTGCCTCAGCTTCTCCAGCACTTGAGGAAAGTCTCTAAGCAAAATATTTGTATAAAGCAGAATGTCGTCGAAATCCATAGCCCCTGCCATCTTGCACCTCTTTTCGTACATAGCATACACCTCCCCTATTCTTGGTTTGCGAACCATTGCATCGTTCTGCACCAAGGTGGGGTTGTTGAGGTAGGCCGACGCCGTAACCAGATTGTTTTTAGCCATTGAGATTCTTGAGAGCACCTCTGCCGGCTTGTACATCTTCTCGTCTAGGTTAAGATCTTTTATACAGTTTCTAATGGCGCTCCTGGAGTCGGAGGTGTCGTAAATTGTGAATGACGACGGGAAACCCAGCAGATTGGCATCTTCTCTTAGAAACCTTATGAATACCGAGTGGAAAGTGCCCATCCAAAGGTACTTTGCCATATTTATCCCCACAAGAGAGGCAATCCTCTCCTTCATCTCTCTCGACGCCTTGTTGGTGAATGTAAGAGCCAATACCGATCCGGCTTTATGGCCGTGGCTCAATATGTTAGCTATCCTGCAGGTTAAAACCTTAGTCTTTCCCGAACCGGCCCCTGCTATTATAAGCGAGGGCCCGTTAAACTCTTCAACTGCCTGTTTTTGAGCAGCATTTAACCCCTCTGTTAAAGTAGAATTTTCTCTCTCCATAAAGTGCAAAATTACAAATAATGTGTATCTTTGCCGCAAAATTTTCAAATATAATGTCAAACCACATTCGATTACGCAGAGGTTTAAACATCCCTCTTAAGGGAGATGCTAAAAACCAGATCACCAAAACAATTTCGCCGGGTGTTGTTGCTGTAAAGCCAACAGATTTCAAAGCGTTCAATCCCAAGCTTTTGATAAAAGAGGGCGAAGAGGTAAAAGCCGGAACTCCGGTATTGGCAGATAAAAAGCGGCCCGACATTAAGCTCTGCTCCCCTGTTAGCGGTAGAGTTACCGAGATAGTAAGAGGAGAGAAGAGAAAACTGCTCGAAGTGAGGATTGAGGCAGACGGAGACAATGAGCATCTGCAAATAACCGTACCCAATCTTCGCACAGCCCAAAAGGATGAACTAATTTCCATCCTTAAGGAGAGCGGTCTATGGGCAGCCTTTAAACAGAGGCCGTACGGAATCATCCCCAACAGTGAGGAGGAGCCCAAAGCAATTTTTATCTCGGGATTCGACTCATCGCCCCTGGCACCGGATTTAGACTTTGCCCTAAGGGGAGAGATTGAGAACATACAGGCGGGTGTAGAGGTGCTCTCCAGGTTTACTCAGGGTGGAGTTCATATATCGCTGCACGCCTCTAACTACGCCAGCAGCCCTTTTCACAGACTGGAAAAGGTAATCATTCATACATTCGACGGAGCGCACCCTTCGGGTAACGTAGGGGTACAGATTCACCATATAAGTCCCATTAACAAAGGTGAAGTTATTTGGACAATGGATATGTACTCTGTAGCAGCTGTAGGCAAGCTGTTTACAAAGGGTATTTACGATGTAAGGAGGGTTGTAGCCGTTACAGGCCCAAGGACAAAGAAACCGAGCTATATAGAGACTGTTCCGGGTATGAGGTTTACAGAGATTAAAGAGTATGCCGATAAAAAGCCCGAAAATAAACACGAAGAAGGTTTGGAGATCAGATATATAAGCGGCAATGCTTTAACCGGAGAGAGTGTAGGGAGAGATGGTTTCCTAGGATTCTTCCATAACCAGATTACCCTGCTCAGCGAAGGGAGCTACTACGAAATGTTTGGCTGGATCAAACCATTCAGGTTAAAAAAGTTCAGCACATCGCACTCCTACTTCTCATGGCTTTTCCCAAAGAAAAAATATGCACTCGACACAAATCTCAACGGAGGCGAGAGGGCCTTGGTTGTTACGGGAGCATATGAGAAGGTTACCCCTATGGATATATTTCCTATGTATCTTATGAAGGCCATCATGGCAGAAGATATAGACAAGATGGAGCAGTTGGGAATCTACGAAGTTATAGAAGAGGATCTTGCTCTATGCGAGTTTGTTTGTCCTTCAAAAACAGAGGTTCAGGAGATTATTTCCAAAGGAATAGACCTTATGATTAAAGAAATGTCGTAATAAGAGATAGAGATGAAAGCAATCAGAAAATTAGTAGATAATATAAAACCCACATTCAGTAAAGGCGGAAAGCTGAGCTTCCTGCACTCGACATTCGATGCGTTCGAGACCTTTCTGTTTGTTCCCAATACAGTTACACATAAAGGATCGCACATAAGAGACAGCATAGACCTTAAAAGAACCATGACCATGGTGATTGTAGCTCTAATGCCTGCCCTCCTTTTTGGAATGTGGAACACCGGGTACCAACACTCGTTGGCAACCGGAGCCCAAATGGACTTTTGGCAAATAATCCTTCACGGAGCAATCAAGGTGTTACCTATGGTGATTGTCTCCTACGGAGTTGGTTTAGGAATAGAGTTTGCCTCGGCTCAAATAAGAGGGCATGAAGTTAATGAGGGCTACCTTGTAACAGGTATGCTCATCCCTCTGATTATGCCCGTAGACCTCCCACTTTGGATGCTGGCACTCTCTGTAGTATTTGCAGTAATAGTAGGAAAAGAGGTTTTTGGAGGAACAGGGATGAACATCTGGAACCCCGCACTCTTAGCAAGGGCCTTTGCCTTCTTTGCCTATCCTTCATTTATGTCGGGAGACAAAGTTTGGATATCGGGACTCTCTAAAGGAGAGGGTATAGTAGACGGATTCTCGGGAGCAACGCCTCTGGCCAACGCACAAGCAGGTTTGGAGCTCCCATCTTTCCAGGATATGTTTCTTGGACTTATCCCCGGTTCGGTGGGTGAGACATCTACCCTTGCAATACTTCTTGGAGCAGCACTTCTTATATATACCGGTATAGCCAGCTGGAAAATTATGGTCTCTGTTTTTGCAGGGGGTCTTTTAACAGGTCTTCTGCTAAACGCAGTTGCACCCTCTCCCGAATCCTATCTTGCAATACCTGCATGGTATCACCTTGTAATGGGAGGGTTTGCTTTTGGAGCTGTATTTATGGCAACCGACCCTGTTACCGGCTCTCAAACAGAGAGGGGAAAATGGATTTACGGCTTCCTCATTGGGCTCATAGCAGTAGTAATCAGAGTATTTAATCCGGGATATCCCGAGGGAATGATGCTCTCGATACTTCTTCTTAACACCTTTGCACCACTAATAGACCATGTAGTTGTTCAGAGAAGTGTCAAAAAACGACTAAAAAGGGCAGTTAAAAAATAATCAGGGAGGATAACGATGGATACAAATAAAAATTTATATACAGTAATATATGCAACCATTATGGTGGTTGTAGTGGCTGTTGTGTTGGCCTTCGCCTCTTCTCTGTTAAAAGAGAGGCAGCAGAGAAACGTAGAGATTGAGAGAAAACAGATGATCCTACGCTCTGTACACCTTGGCAAAGATGCTTCAACCGTAAAAGATAAAGACAGCTACATAGAGCAGGAGTACGCGCGCTATATCACAGACTCATCTATCACCGCAGGAGATAAAAACCTGGTGCTCTACATCTGCAATCAAGATAACGGAGAGAGATTCTATATTATTCCTCTTAGAGGAACCGGACTCTGGGGCCCGGTTTGGGGATACATCTCCCTCAAAGGTGATTTCAACACCATCTACGGAGCCACATTCGACCACAAGAGCGAAACTCCCGGCTTAGGAGCAGAGATCACAACCCCTGCCTTCTGTGCCCAGTTCCAAGATAAACAGATCTTTAACACCAATGGCGAGTATGTATCGGTACAGGTGGTAAAGGGTGGCGCCTCACAGGATAACAAGCATCAGGTAGATGCAATATCGGGAGGAACCATCACCTCTAAAGCTGTAGAAGAGATGCTTTTGCGCAACATAGAAGAGTATCTGGAATTCTTCTCAGATAACCTTAAAGCTGCAAAAGAGAGATTGGAGGCAGCCACAGAGAGAATGGATGCAGCAACAGATAGTTTGAAGGCAGCCACAGATTCAACAATGATTAAAATGTAAAAGTGATGAGTAATTACAAAAAGATATTTGTTGAGCCACTATTCCGAAACAACCCCGTTACCGTACTGGTACTAGGAATATGCTCGGCTCTTGCGGTAACAGTTAAACTGGAGCCGGCGCTGGTTATGGCCCTATCGGTAACCATAGTAACCGGCTTTTCGGGATTTATAGTATCTCTAATCAGAAATACAATCCCAAACAGAATAAGAATCATAGTTCAACTGGTGGTGGTTGCCATGCTGGTTATACTTGTAGACCAGCTGCTAAAGGCATTTGCATACGAGGTGAGCAAGCAGCTCTCTGTATTTGTAGGGCTTATCATTACCAACTGTATAATTATGGGAAGGATTGAGGCATTTGCACTAGGAAATAAACCTATACCATCTCTTATAGACGGCCTCTCCAACGGGCTTGGCTATGGCATTGTGCTGGTAGTGGTTGCCTTCTTTAGAGAGCTCTTTGGATCGGGCACTCTGTTTGGAGTACAGATTATTCCGGCATCTTTCTACATAAAGAACGGCGGTTTTTACGAAAACAACGGGCTCTTCATTCTCCCTCCAATGGCCCTTATACTTGTAGGCCTTTTCATTTGGGTACAGAGAAGCATCAACAAAGAACTAATAGAGAAAAAATAACACACAACAGCTATGCAAGAGTTAATCAATATTTTCGTAAAGTCTATATTCATAGACAATATGGTATTTGCATATTTCCTGGGAATGTGTTCATACCTTGCAGTCTCTAAGAACGTAAAAACAGCGGTAGGGCTGGGAATAGCCGTAATCTTCGTACTGGGAGTTACCCTCCCTGTAAACTTCCTTCTAAACAAATATGTGTTGTCGGCAGGGTCGCTCGCATGGATCAACCCCCAATATGCCAATCTAGACCTCAGCTTCCTAAGCTTTATCATATTCATTGCCGTGATTGCATCTATGGTTCAGCTTGTAGAGATGGTGGTGGAAAAATTTGCACCGGCACTCTACTCCTCTCTGGGAATCTTCCTCCCACTCATTGCAGTTAACTGTGCAATTCTAGGAGGATCGCTCTTTATGCAGGAGAGAGGATACGAGACACTTGCCCAGGCAACTGTCTTTGGTCTTGGATCGGGGCTCGGATGGTTTCTGGCAATTGTAGCGCTTGCCGCTATTCGCGAGAAGCTCTCGTACTCAAATGTTCCGGCTCCACTGCGCGGCCTTGGTATCACATTCATTGTTGTAGGGCTCATGGGAATTGCCTTTATGAGCTTTATGGGAATTAAACTCTAGGAGGGATTATAATCATGAATTTAACAGTAATAACAGTAGTTTCAATAATAGCGTTCCTTATTGTACTCCTCCTTTTGGTGGCTCTGCTCCTATATGCAAAGGCAAAGCTTACCCCATCGGGGAAGGTAAAACTTACAATCAACGGAGAGACCGAACTTGAAGTTTCTCCCGGAGAGAGCGTACTATCTACACTCTCTAATAACAAAATCTTTCTACCATCTGCCTGCGGCGGAGGCGGAACATGCGGAATGTGTAAATGTAGAGTTACCTCGGGCGGAGGGGAGATTCTCCCAACCGAAGTGGGCTTCTTTACCCGCAAACAGCAGCAGACCCAATGGAGACTCGGATGCCAGGTTAAGGTAAAAGAGGATATCAAAATTGAAGTTCCCGAAGAGGTTATGGGAATCAAGAAGTGGGAGTGCGAAGTTGTAAGCAACAATAACGTAGCCACCTTTATCAAAGAGTTTGTTGTTAAACTCCCTCAAGGAGAGCATCTTCACTTTAAATCGGGCGGATATATCCAGATAGATATTCCCCCTTGCGAAGTAGACTTTTCAAAAGATATAGATGTACAACCCGAGTATCACGAAGATTGGGATAAACTGAACATCTGGGGGTTAAAGATGAAGAATACCGAACACACCTTTAGGGCCTACTCAATGGCCAACCACCCTGCAGAGGGCAACATAATAATGCTCAACATACGTATTGCCACCCCACCATGGGACAGAAGCAAAGGCACCTTCATGCCTGTAAATCCGGGAGTGTGCTCATCATACATCTTCTCACGCAAACCAGGCGACAAGGTAACCATCTCAGGCCCATACGGAGAGTTCTTCATAAAAGAGACAGAGAACGAGATTGTTTTTGTTGGAGGAGGAGCAGGTATGGCACCAATGAGATCACACATCTTCCACCTCTTCCACACAGAGAGAACCACCCGAAAAGTCTCATTCTGGTATGGAGCCCGCTCACTAAGAGAGGTGTTCTACGAAGAGGAGTTCCGCGCAATAGAGAAGGAGTTTCCAAACTTCACCTTCAACCTTGCGCTCAGCGAACCAAAACCAGAAGACAACTGGACGGGGTACACCGGCTTCATTCACCAAGTGCTCCAAGACAACTACCTTGGCAAACACGAATCACCGGAAGACATTGAGTACTACCTATGCGGCCCGCCAATGATGAACAGCGCAGTGACCAACATGCTTGACAACCTTGGCGTACCACAAGAGAACATTGCCTTCGACGACTTTGGCGGATAATATGCACGACTTTGGCGGATAATATGCCGGCGCCGCGGCAGCGATGAAGAAGCGAACGAAGCGAACGAAGCGAACGAAGCGAACGATAGCGAACGATAGCGAACAAAGCGAACGATAGCGACAAAACCCGTTTAATGTAAACGGGTTTTTTTTATTCGCGTGCGGCTGCATCGGCTGCCGCACTTCGTGGGCTTAAGCTGATAATCAATCGTTTAAAAATGTTAATAAGAAATTTCAAATTCAAATCGGTTCAAAGCACTACTGCCTTTTTCAATAATTGACGGCTTTGAAAATCAAAATTTGAATCAATATTTTCAAATTGATCTTGCAACTACCTATTAATCAATCAAAGCCCACGAAGTGCGGCAGCCCCCATAAAGGATTTTTTGTAAAGTTTGTTGTAGTAATAAAATTTGTTTATATTTGCGTTCCAATTAAATAGACAAAAGATTGTCAAGCTATTGAATAAGAGGTGCTTAGAAATTGAACTTGTGGTTATGTAGAAATTCAAGGCATCCGCTTGCAGTCGTTAATTTTTTAAAAATTATTTTATGTACGCAATTGTAGACATTGCAGGACAGCAATTTAAGGTTGAGAAAGATAAGAAGATCTTTGTTCACCGTCTAAAAGCCGAAGAGGGAGCATCTATCAGCTTCGATAAAGTACTGCTTCTAGACAACAACGGATCTGTAAAGATTGGAGCTCCGTATGTAGATGGCGCTTCGGTTAAAGCTACTGTACTAACTCACCTAAAAGGTGACAAAGTAATCGTTTTCAAAAAGAAACGCCGTAAAGGTTATACTAAGAAAAACGGTCACAGACAGTATCTTACACAAATTCAAATTGAAGAAATTGCTTAATTTTAATCCGGTTAAATTTTTAGATTATGGCTCATAAGAAAGGTGTCGGTAGTTCGAAGAACGGACGCGAATCACACAGTAAACGATTAGGCGTCAAACTATTTGGTGGTCAAACTGCCAAAGCCGGGAACATTCTGGTTCGTCAGAGAGGAACGGTCCACAATCCCGGATTGAATGTTGGTATAGGTAAGGACCATACTTTGTATGCTCTTATCGATGGAACTGTTGTTTTCCGTAAGAAAGCAGACAATAAGTCCTATGTATCAGTTATGCCAAAAGTTGTTGCTCAAGCGTAAAGCCAGCAAGGCATAGAAATACATCATTAAACAAAATTTTAGACTGCTCGGTTTTTCCGGGCAGTTTTTTTTTGAAGGAGGAAGATGAAAGGAGGAAAATATTAGGAGAAGGATGAAAGGAGAAGGATGGTAGGAGAAAATGCAAGGTTGATAATGATGGTGGATAAGGGATATAGGGTGAGTGTTGAGGATTAAGTGTTGAAGAAGTAGATGTGAAGAATGAGGTGTTGAAGAAGTAGGTGTTGAAGAAGTAGGTGTTGAAGAGGTAGGTGTTGAAGAAGTAGGTGTTGAAGAAGTAGGTGTTGAAGAGGTGGGTGTTGAAGAGGTAGGTGTTGAAGAGGTAGGTGTTGAAGAGGTAGGTGTTGAAGAAGTAGGTGTTGAAGAGGTGGGTGTTGAAGAGGTGGGTGTTGAAGAATGAGTGATGGAGAATGAGTGATGGAGAATGAGTGATGGAGAATGAGTGATGGAGAATGAGTGATGGAGATTGGTTAGGGATGATGTTGGGTGATTATACTCTTTTGATGAGGTTCTTAATAATTTGATTGATTCTTTCTGTCTCTTTTGCCAAAACAGATAGCTTCGCAGATTTATCTCTTATTCTCTTAGATAGCTCTTCTAGGGGTAGAGATGATATTTTAACAATTCTGGATATCTCTTTATTTGATTCAGAGAGAATTAGTCGTTCTTTTTGTCGTAAGTCAAGAACAAGCTTCTCAATCTCTAACCTCTCATCTCTGGTGATTTTTGAGTTAAACCTTAAACAGTCGGCGCTCTCTATTAGAAGCCGAATTCCCTCAAGAGTATCAGAATTATCTTTTGAGCTTGAGTTGCTCTCTTTTGAGCTCAAATTGCTTTTACTTGAACTAAGATTTTTATCCTTTAAGTTTGAATTGCTTTTACTTGAGCTTGAGTTGCTCTCTTTTGAACTCAAATTTTTCTCTTTTGAGTTAAGATTTTTCTCTTTTGAACTCATTTTGATATTCAGGTTATTATTTCAGGTTATTGATTGACTTTTTTAGTGCTTCCACCTCTTTTCGGAACTCTTCCAAAGCATCCCATAACTCCCAGAAATTTGGATTATTGTTAAAAGTGGTATTATTAGCATTCTGTTTAGATAAAAACATGGTGAGTTTATTGTGCGCTTTTTGCATACGTCCGGCAGATGATAGTACAGATCCTCTGATGGTTGTGAGTTTACCAACTCTCTCTCTGAGTTTTACATATCTTTTATCATCTTCGTAGGTTGAGATTGATAATGTGTTGTTTAACGAAATAAATAACATGTTTTGGCTTTTCAGGTAAGCTTTATAATTCTGTGGCAGACTTAGTTGTTCGTGCTCGATTATTTGTGCAAGTTGGGGCGATTTTAAGACGCTGTACAATGAGGTTACTACCGCCGCAATCAATGTATCCCCCTCTTTGACAAACCTACGCAACTCTCTTCCTTGAACACCCCTTTTATACAGCTCTGTTCCGTACGCAACCGCCCTACCGGCAGTTTTTCCAATCCCAACAGGCAAAACATACTCAATCACCTCCAAAGAGTTGAACTTATGAATCATCGAATCTATTCCCCTTCCCAAAGACCTCAACTCTCTCCCGGAATTTTGCCACTTAGATTTGGAGCAAAGCAGTTTTAAAGCCCTTGAATAAGAGCTCATTATCTCAAGAGAGAGATTGGCCGCAGAGGCAAGCTGCATATCTTTTTCATACCCGTTATAGATAGCATTCAATTCGGATACACGTAAATCGGGATCGGAGAGAGAGGCACTTAGATAGAGTCCACGTTCAAGGCGCAGATGGGCAATCTCCTCGAAGAGGATGGATGGATATTTTTTTAAACTATCGCATGATTGAGTAAAGGAGTTGACCATGTGCAACTCTTTAGTAGTTAGTGATGAGCACGAGTATAATAGTAGTGAAGCAATAATTAATGTAATCAAATTAAAAGAGAATTTTTTTAAATAAAACCCCACTAATAAGTTATTAATTAACGCCTGAACTGCAGATATATCTTGATCTATTGTTATGTCTTGATCTATTGTTATGTCTTGATCTATTGTTATGTCTTGAATATCCGCCCAAGCCACGGATGCATTATTTAAATTTAAATTTAAGGCCTTTTCAGAAGCGTTTTTCGGGTGAGGAATGGTGATTACCGGGTGATGAGAAGTGATTACCCGGAAATGAGAAGTGATTACCCGGAAATGAGAAGTGATTACCGGGTGATGAGAAGTGATTACCCGGAAATGAGAAGTGATTATCCGGAAATGGGAAGTGATTACCGGGTGAGGGGAAGTGATTACAGGGTGATGAAAGGTGATTACCGGGTGAGGGTTTCTCGGCTGAGATTGGTGATGGTGATTAGACATATTTACACATTATTTTGCATAAAGTGTAAACATATGTATTAATTCCCTTAAAAACAAGGAATAATAATAATAATAATAGTAATTGGCAGGTTTGGAAATTTACAACGACCAGTAGCGCAGATCTTTTACAATATCTTTGAAGACCCCTCTTATGTCAACTACAAGCCCCTTAGGATCTAACAGAAATTTAAAATCACTCTCGGTCATATTCAGATACTCTCTGTGCGGAACAGCCATAATAACAGCATGGTACTTTCCTGCCGGCTGAGGAAGAAGCTTAACATTGTACTCCTCGTCAACCGCATGAGGGTCGGCATTAGGATCTACAACATCAACCGCAACGCGGTAACTCTGAAGCTCTTTTACAATATCAACAACCTTTGAGTTTCTAATATCGGAGACATTCTCTTTGTAAGTTATCCCCATTATAAGAACCCTTGCTCTAAGAAGCGGAAGATCGTTAGCCAGAAGTTTTTTTACTGTCTGTTTTGCAATATAGCCACCCATAGAGTCGTTCACAAATCTTCCTGACGCAATCATCTGCGGGTGATACTTAAGTTCCGATGCCTTATGCACCATATAGTAAGGGTCTACACCAATACAGTGCCCGCCAACCAATCCGGGAGTATAAGGGACAAAGTTCCATTTGGTTGCAGCCGCTTTAATCACATCGAAAGTATTGATTCCCATTCTATTGAACAAAATAGACAACTCATTCATAAGGGCAATATTCACATCTCTCTGAGTGTTCTCAATAATCTTGGCCGCCTCGGCAACTCTAATATCGGGAGCCCTATGCACACCCGCCGTAACCACCGACTCATATATCTTAGCTATCTCGTCCAGTGACTCCCCATCGCAGGCAGATACAATCTTTACCGTATTTTGCAGAGAGTGCTCGGCATCGCCCGGATTAATCCTTTCAGGCGAGTATCCAACCTTGAAATCCTTTCTGAACCTCAAACCCGATACCCTCTCCAAAAGAGGTACGCACTCCTCATAGGTACATCCCGGATAGACAGTAGACTCATAAACAACATAGTCTCCCGGCTGAAGTACATTTGCAACAGCTAAAGTTGCCGATAAAAGAGGGCGAAGATCGGGCTTATTGTACTTGTCTATGGGTGTTGGAACGGCAATAATAAAAAAGTTAGCATCCCTTAACTCCTCGGAGTTAGAGGTAAAAACAATGTCTCTGTTTTTAAAAGACTCCTCACCAAGCTCACCGCTGGGATCTATATTGCTCTGCAGAAGTTTCAGATTTCTCTGCTTAATATCGTACCCTATTACAGAGAAGTGCTTTGCAAATTCAAGCGCAAGAGGAAGACCCACATAGCCCAGCCCCACAACGGCCATTTTGATTTTCTTGGATATTAGTTTGTTATACATATTCTAAACAATTAGGAGTCACGGCAAAGATAATAGATTTAACTTTATTTTTGCTTATATTTGTGACATTCTACAAAACTAAAACCATGGACTGGTACGTACTATACACATCTGCACGAGCCGAAAAGCGGGTTGAAGAGAGACTCAACCAAATAGGTATAGAGTGCTACCTTCCCCTTCACAAAGTTAAGAGGCGTTGGAGCGACAGAATGAAACTTGTAGAGCTGCCACTCTTCAACTCATATATTTTTGTAAACTGCCAAGAGCATAAACTTAGAGAACTACTTACCATTTACGGAGTTGCAAGAATAGTCTACTACCTTGGCCGCCCTGCCAAGGTACGCCACGAAGAGATAGAGGCAATCAAAGAGTTTCTGGTAATAGCAGAGAACAGAGAGCTCATTACACACGGCGATGAGGTTGAGATCATTTGCGGCCCGTTCGAAAAGAGGAGCGGTAAGGTGATGGAGGTTGGAGATAGGTATGCAAAGCTTTACCTGGAAGAGATAGGAGCAAAAATTTGTGTATCTTTGTTGGAGATTAATAAAAAGAGAGAGGCCTGATAAATATATGGATTACAATACTCAGAGAAAGAAACTGATTATGCCCGAGTACGGAAGGCATGTTCAGAAGATGATTGAATACGTTGTAAGCATCCCCGATAAGGAGAAGCGCAACGAACAGATACGGTCGGTAGTAGGGGTTATGGGCATACTCAATCCCCAACTGAGAGATCTGAACGACTTCAAACACAAGTTATGGGACCACGTGCATATCATATCAGACTTTGAGATAGACATTGAGTCGCCCTACCCTACACCAACCAAAGAGACCTTCTCTACAAAGCCAAATCCTGTTCCCCTGGACAAAAGTCCTTTAAAAGCAGCTCATTACGGGCGCAACATTCAGAACATGATTGAGATGATTGCATCTAAGCCAGAAGACGAAACTCGTAAAAACATGGTGATGGTGCTTGCAAACTACATGAGGCAACAGTACCTTATCTGGAACAAAGACACCGTAACAGAAGAGACAATATTCAAAGATATTAAGGAGCTATCGGGGGGAAGACTATCTGTCCCCGAAGATTTTCACCTCACCATCACACACCACCACGGCCAGGGCTCTCAACAGTCGCCACACTCAGGGCACGGCTCTCAACACCGCCAAGAGGGATCCAGAGCAGACGGCCACAGGCAACAAGATGGCCACAGACAGCAAGAGAGTCACAGACCCGGAGGATACAGAGGCAATAAAAAGAAAATTAACAAGAGAAAATAATGGCAATTTTCAGAGTTGAGGGTGGATATCGCTTGAAGGGCGATCTCACTCCGCAGGGGGCCAAAAACGAGGCCCTCCAGATACTCTCGGCAGTACTACTCACTCCTGAGAGGGTTGAGATACATAACGTACCCGATATTCTTGATGTAAGAAAATTAATTGAGCTACTTGAACGTCTGGGTGTAGAGACCCAACACTTAGGTATTTGCGGAGCAGATAGCGGATGCATCTCCCACAGCTACTCTTTTAAAGCGGCCAATATAGACCTCGATTTTGTAAAGAGCGACGAGTTCTGCAAAATGTCGGCATCGCTCAGGGGATCTGTAATGCTTGCCGGGCCTCTTCTCACCAGATTCGGGTACGCCAGTATGCCCAAGCCCGGAGGGGATAAAATAGGCAGAAGACGTCTTGACACACACCTCATAGGGTTTGAAAAACTGGGTGCCTCCCTTAACTACAAAGAGGGAAACTCCTACTTCGAACTCACAACTGAGCGACTCAAAGGGTGCTACATGCTGCTCGACGAGGCCTCTGTTACAGGGACCGCCAATATTGTGATGGCCGCCTCCATGGCAAAAGGGGTAACCACAATCTACAACGCCGCTTGCGAACCATACCTCCAACAGCTCTGTAAAATGCTCAACCGCATGGGAGCAAAAATATCGGGGATAGGATCTAACCTCCTCACAATAGAGGGTGTAGACGCACTGGGAGGAACCTCTCACACCATCTTACCAGATATGATTGAGGTAGGCAGCTTTATAGGCCTGGCAGCAATGACGGCCAGCGAGCTCACAATCAAAAACGTAGCATACGACCAACTAGGAATAATCCCAGATCAGTTCAGGCGCCTCGGGATTACCATAGAGCGCAGAGGAGACGATATTTATATCCCAACACACGAACACTACGAGATAGAGAGCTTTCTCGACGGCTCAATAATGACCATTGCCGACGCTCCCTGGCCGGGGCTCACCCCCGACCTCCTCTCGGTATTTCTGGTAGTTGCCACACAGGCAAAGGGATCTGTGTTGATTCACCAGAAGATGTTTGAGAGCCGACTCTTTTTTGTTGACAAGCTCATTGATATGGGTGCCCAAATTATTCTTTGCGACCCTCACAGAGCAACCATCATAGGCCACAACAGAGAGTTCTGCCTGAGAGGAACCAGAATGGTCTCTCCCGACATCAGAGCCGGAATTGCTCTTCTTATAGCTGCAATGAGCGCAAAGGGCACAAGTGTAATAGAGAATATTGAGCAGATAGACAGAGGATATCAGAGCATAGACCTTCGCCTGAATGCATTAGGCGCAAAAATAGAGAGAATAGCCAAACCATAAATTCAGAAAGCAGAAAACAGTCAAGCTAAGATGGCAAAAAAAAAGAGTTCAACAGCAGAGACAGCGGCACCAAAAGGCACAGAGGCGTTTAAACTTATACTGGGGCTTTTCTTTGCCGCGCTATCGGTTTACACACTAATCGCACTACTCTCCTACCTCTTTACCTGGGCAGAAGATCAATCGCTACTCTCCAGACCCGACGTTTGGAGCGCAATTGTTCCCGTAGAGAACGGAGCCGGCAAATTGGGATTCTTCTGGGCAAACCTCCTACTCTCCAACCTCTTTGGGCTGGGAGCATTTGTAATCCCATTCTTCTTTGCAGCGGTTGCCATTTACTCGCTTAAAATCAAGAAAGTAAGACTACTGAGAGTTTTTTACCTCACCGCCTACGGAGCAATCATACTCTCGCTGCTCTTCTCCTTTGTGTTTGGATTTACAAAATTTGACGACTGGTTTGGAAACGGCGTAGGGGGCTCGTACGGATACTTTGTGAACAGATGGCTGATTGCCATGCTAGGCCCTGCAGGTGCGGGATCGCTTATAGGTGTTGCATTTGTTACATGGCTCATTCTGCTAAACTACAAATTTGTACTGTGGATAAACAGCGCAATCAGCTCAATCTTCCACCGTAAAAAGCGTGAAGTCAAAGCTGCAGAACACACTTCAACAGAGAGTGAGGCCGATGCAACGGCAACGGCAGAGATGTATGTTACAGATAAAGAGCCGGAAGCGAACAGAGAGGAGATAGTCTTTGAAATTGAACCTCAGGAGGATTTTAACAACCACTCATCGCTATTTCACTCAAAACCATCGGCTTTCCAAACAGAGAAAGAGGTAGAGGTAGAGCTAACTAATGATGCAGATCTAGAGATAGCGCAAGAGGCAGAGCAAGAGGAGGAGGATTTTATGAAAGATCTGCCGGTAGGTTCGCTGGATACCCTGTTCGACCCCCGTCTCGACCTTTCGGGCTATAAAGCTCCTGGGATAAATCTTCTGGACGACTACAGAGACAAGATCTACAAAGTACCCCAAGATGAGTTGGAGAAGAACAACCGCAAAATTGTAAAGACACTCAGCGACTATAAGATATCTGTAGAGAGGATCTTTGCCAGAACAGGACCCACTGTAACTCTATACGAAATTGTGCCAAGCGCAGGAGTCCGCATCTCACAGATTAAACGCCTGGAAGACGATATTGCACTCTCACTGGCGGCAAGAGGTGTGAGGATTATAGCCCCCATACCTGGAACCAACGCAGTAGGAATCGAGGTTGCAAACGACAAGCCAAGCATAGTACCAATGAAGTCGCTGTTGGAAGATCCCAAATTCAGAAACGCCAACTACGACCTCCCTATCGTAATAGGAAGAACCATCTCCAACGAGGCCATGACATTCGACCTTGCAAAGATGCCCCATCTGCTGGTTGCGGGTGCTACCGGGCAGGGAAAATCGGTTGGTCTCAACGCAATCATAACATCGCTCCTATACACAAAGCACCCATCCGAGATGAAGATGGTGCTTATAGATCCAAAAAAGGTGGAGCTATCTCTATACTCAAAAATAGAGAGACACTTCCTTGCCAAACTCCCCGATAGCGAAGATGCCATTATCACAGACACTCAGAAGGTTGTCTACACGCTTAAGTCACTTACGATAGAGATGGACAGCCGATACGACCTGCTAAAGATGGCACACGTAAGAACAGTAAAGGAGTACAACGAGAAGTTCTTGTCTCGAAGACTCAACCCGTTAAAGGGGCACAGATATATGCACTACATAGTGGTGGTAATAGACGAGTTTGCCGATCTTCTAATGACAGCCGGCCGAGAGATTGAGGAGCCGATTGTTCGTCTTGCCCAGCTTGCCAGAGCAATAGGAATTCACCTTGTAATTGCAACACAACGCCCAACCACCAATGTAATTACGGGTCTTATAAAGGCAAACTTCCCGGCACGAATTGCATTCAGAGTTATCTCCAACATAGACTCCCGCACCATTTTGGAGACAACCGGAGCAAACCAGCTGGTTGGAAGAGGAGATATGCTAATCTCTGTTGGAGGGGAGATAACAAGGGTTCAGTGCGCACTGGTAGACACAGCAGAGGTAGAGAGGATAACAGAGTATATAGGGTCGCAGCAAGGGTACCCTTCGGCACACTATTTGCCTGAATATACAGGAGAGGATGGCGATGCAAATCTGATTGGAGAGGTAGATCTGGGAAAACGCGACAAGCTCTTCGACGAAGCTGCAAAGTTGGTGGTACAGTATCAGTCTGGCTCTACATCGCTGATTCAAAGGCGAATGAACCTAGGATACAACCGCGCAGGCCGAATAATGGATCAGCTGGAGGCGGCTGGAATAGTGGGCCCGTCGGAGGGGAGCAAGGCAAGACAGGTGCTCATTACAGATTTTCAATCCTTAGACAGAATTCTTGCATCCCTTGATTAGACAAAACCATGAAAAAGAGTCTTTTATATTTAGCACTAATGCTAATAACAACAGCGGGCCTGGCAGAGTCGCAGGAGATAATTTCTGCCATGAGCAGCGCTATCAAACAGCGCGAGGCCATAGAGATAGAGTTTACACTTAATGCCAAAGATGCCTCCGGCAGTGAGATAGCCAATACCACAGGGAGTGTTTTTGCACAGGGAGAGCTCTTTAAAATGGTTAACAGAGAGGCCGAGATCTACTGCAACGGCAAGTGGAAGTGGATGCTCACAACTTCAACATCGGAGCTGGTTATCTTTCCTCACGACACAACAGTGAACGACCTTTTGGAGAACCCTACGGGGTTCCTCACCTCTCTTCAAAAGAGAAACTCGGGTTATAACATCTCTCCAAAAACTGCAAAAAGCACTATCCGCGGCAAAGAGGCCACTACAGTTGAGCTCACACCAACATCTAAGAGGGCACCATATAAAAGCTTGAAGGTGTCTGTAGATAACCTCACCAAACTGCCGCTCCGCCTCACCTACAGCTCTAAAGACGGAAGCAGCTACACAATAGATATAACATCGGCTAAGCCAACCGGAGCAAAACCGGCCGACTTCTTTGAATTTCCATCGTCTAGACTTAGGGGACTTACCGTTACAGATCTTCGCTAACCAACTATCTAGTAAACACACCCGATTTTTCAAACACCTCAAGAATTGAGGGGTAGGTATTGCTCAGATAGCTTCGCAGCTCCTCCTTAGGAACCCAAACGGCCTTCTCTATGCTCTCTTCTGTTTGCGGCCTGGTCTCAAAGCCATTACCCTTATACTCCATTCGGTACCACTTGGTAAACTTGAGATTAAACCTGTTATTTCTGTAAAAAGTGTGATATGTATCGCATATATGCTCCAGAATCTCCAACTCACCAATTCCACACTCCTCCTCAACCTCTCTCAGCGCAGCAGCTCTGATATCTTCGTTGGGCTCCTGAGTACCCTTTGGCAGATCCCATCTCCCATAACGGAATATCATAAGAAACTCCCCCTTTGTATTAGAGACCAGCCCGCCCCCTGCAGTAATCTTCCACAATCCGGTGCATAGCTGTTTAAAGGTTGCCTCCTCATGTGTGCTTGGAATAAACAGTTTGTGGATATTTGGTGTGGAGTGGAACAGTTCCGGAATATTTGCAAGATCGGGGTAAGAGCCCGGGCTGTACAGAACCGCCTCCGGATCGTTAACCGGCTGCTCGGGATAGCTGCATACAGACACGCGGCGATTCTCGAAATATATGTTATACATTAAAAAGATTGTTTTTACTATCTTTGCACAAAGATACTTTTTTTATGGAGTCTATTGAAAAAATAATTGCTAAACAGCTTTTAGAGATAAAAGCGGTAATGTTGAATGTAGAGAAACCTTTTACTTGGGCATCGGGCTGGAAATCACCTATATATTGCGATAACAGAAAAATTTTGTCCTATCCTCAGGCCAGGACACTTGTATATAAAAGTCTAGCGAGAATCGTGGAGCAGAACTACAGTAATGTAGATGTAATTGCAGGGGTGGCTACAGGCGCCATAGCGTGGGGAATGCTTGTAGCAGAGGAACTTGGAAAACCTTTTGTATATGTTCGCCCAACACCCAAAGACCACGGCACCGGAGCACAGATAGAGGGATCTCTACCAGAAAACGCAAATGTAGTTGTGGTAGAAGACCTTATCTCTACCGGGGCCAGCTCTATGTCGGCGGTTGAGTGCCTCACCAAAGAGGGTGCCAACGTTATGGGTATGGTTGCCATATTCTCCTACAACTTCGACAAAGCCCGCCGCTCATTCGAATACAGCAACCTTGAGCTGCGTACTCTCACCAACTACAACACCCTTATTAACGAGGCGGTAGCTTGTAACTACATCAAAGACAAAGATCTGGAGACTCTTCAAGACTGGAGATACCGTCCCGATGCATGGGGCAGATAACCCAAACACACAACAAGCATAACTACCAATGGCAAATACTCACATAGAGGGACGGGTTGTAAGGATCTCACGTCCTTGTGATTTCCTTTATCATATCTTCACAGATCTGAGCAACTTTACAAAAAACCTTCCACCCGACATTGCTTCAAAAGCCGATATTAGCTCAACCCCCGACACCCTTATAGCTAAGGTTCAAGGGTTTGAAATAGGCATGAAGGTGTCGGAGCGAACCCCCTTCAGCACAATCAGATACAGCAGTCTGGAGACATCGCCCCTACCCTTTAGCTTTACTATCAAGCTAGACAATATTGCCACGGGTGTCACCGACTTTCAACTTATTATGGACTCCGAGCTCTCGGGCATGCTCAAGATGATGGTAGGGGGCAAACTTCAGGAGGTTGTAGATAAAGTTACAGATCAGATTGAGAGCGCAATGAACATGTAATAGGCAACAAAATGGCAAACTTTTTACCTTGGAAAAAAAATCTATCCCGAGCAATAGTGCTAGCAACGGCAATTCTTACAACAACAGTTATGAGCTCATCTACTAATCAGGGAAGCAGACACCTTAAACACTCCATAATTCCCGAACCCCAATTTGCTACAACTATAGATGGAGAAAACTTTTTACTCTCATCGGCCACGGCACTCCTTGCAACCGGATGCGAAGAGGTAAACTCGGCAACTCTCTTTGCAGAGTATGTAGAGAGGTATTACGGCATAAAACTGCAAATCATAACCTCGGTAAAAACCAGAGAGAGAGACCTTAAAAGTTTTACTAACCGTATCGAATTCAAGATAGAGAGCGGCACCGGGCTAGAGAGCGGCACCGGGCTAAAGAGGGTCACCCCAAAAGAGGGTATAGAGGGTGCCTACTCACTAAAGGTGATGGGGAGATCTATTGTTTTAAGTGGGCACGACGCCCCCGGACTCTTCTACGCAATGCAGACCCTCATCCAACTACTTCCCCCTAAACCTGTTGCAGCTGCCTCCGCTCTAGCCATAGGGCAGATAGAGGTTGAAGACTATCCCCGTTTTGAGTACAGAGGAATGCACCTAGATGTTGTAAGGCACATCTACTCTGTGGAGTACATTAAACAGTACATAGATTACCTTGCACTGCACAAGATGAACTACTTCCACTGGCACCTAACAGACGACCAAGGTTGGAGGATGGAGAGCAAGAGCCACCCTAAACTCAATGAGATCGGCTCCTGGAGAGCCGGCACAATTATCGGCATTTTTCCGGGCACAGGGGTAGACAGCACACGTTACGGCGGATACTACACCATTGAGCAGATGAAGGAGATAGTAGAGTATGCTGCCCGCAGATACATAACTGTTGTGCCAGAGATAGATGTACCGGGTCACTCCATGGCAATCCTAGCAACCTATCCGCACTTCAGCACCACACCGCACATTCCAAAAGAGACCGCAATAACCTGGGGAATATACAACAGGCAGAACAATGTGCTGGCACCTTCTGAGGAGGTGTTTGAGTTTCTTGCCGATGTGTTCAACGAGTTGATGGATGTATTTCCGGGAAAATATATTCACATTGGGGCAGACGAATGCGCAAAAAAATGGTGGGAGGAGTCTCCCGAAACTCAGGAGTTTATTAAAAAGCATGGACTAAAAGACGAAAACGGCCTTCAGAAGTACTTTGCACAACGCATAGCAGAGATTGTACATGCACGCGGAAGAGAGTTTATAGGATGGGATGAGATGCTTGACGATGGTTTAGTAGAGGGTGCGATTGTTATGAGTTGGAGAAATGCCAAAAACGGCCTTAAGGCGGCAAAGTTGGGTCATAAAGCAATCATGACACCTATAAAGTTCAGCTACTTTAATGTTGCACAGAAGAGAAACGAAGACACACTGTGTCACAACTCATGGTACGCCCCGGTAGATTCGGTTTACCTCTTTGAGCCGGTTCCGGAGGGAACCCCGGAGCATGTTGCAGCCAATATTCTTGGCGGTCAAGGTTGTATGTGGACAGAGTACTTCCCGCACAAACAGCGTCTCGAGTATGGAATATTCCCAAGACTCTCTGCATTGGCCGAGGTGTACTGGACAGAGCAAAAAAACAAAAACTGGCCAAAATTCCAACTTAAACTCGTAGACCAGTTCAACCGATACGACCTCTGGGGGGCAAACTACTCAACAGAGATCTTTAGCTCAGGTGGCTTAAGGAGAGATTAAAGAGCACATATTACCGCTTTATCTTTTGCAGATGACCGCTTTACCCGATAGATTTCTGGAGATGCTGGCAGAGGTTGTACCTGCCGAGACCGCTGCAAAAGTTGCAGAGGCAATCCTCAACACCCCTCCTGTCACCTCTATCCGCCTTAACCCTCTAAAGAGAGTAAGTGAAAACGTATCATCGGTTGTAAACATAGCCCTGGAGCAGAACCAATCGGTACCGTGGTGTACGCAGGGATACTACCTCAACGAACGCCCCTCCTTTACTATGGACCCATCGCTGCACGCAGGCGCCTACTATGTGCAGGAGGCAAGCTCTATGGCCCTGCATCTTCTTAAACCCTTTTTAGAGGATAAAATGAGGGTACTGGACCTCTGCGCCGCTCCCGGGGGAAAGAGTACCCACCTGGTAACTTTGCTCAATCAAAAATCGCAACTAACAGTTAACGAGGTTATTAAAAGCAGATTATCTGCACTCAGAGAGAATATACTCAAATGGGGAGACCACTCGGTAAAAATATTGAGCAGAGACGCGCGCGAGATAGCAGAGAGCGGGGCGATGTTCGATTTTATTCTTGTAGATGCACCCTGCTCCGGCGAGGGGATGTTCAGAAAAGAGAGGGGGGCCATCAAAGAGTGGAGCGAAGAGGGGGTACATATGTGTGCCGCAAGACAGAGAAGGATTCTATCCGATATATGGAGTGCACTGGAACCCGAAGGGTATCTGGCATACACAACCTGCACCTTTAACCGATACGAGAACGACCTGAACGTAGAGTGGATAAAAGAGAGTCTGGGTGCAGAGTACATACCTCTGGAGTCTATCTCACCACAATGGGGTGTAATTGAAGCCCCGGCAGGAGGATACCGGTTTATGCCGGGAGTGGTTAAGGGAGAGGGGCTATTCCTGGCTCTGTTCAGAAAACCCTCCGGCGGCAGCTTCTTAACGGGAAAACCCTCCGGCGGCAGCTTCTCAACGGGAAAACCCTCCGGCGGCGATCCCGAATACAGTGTTTTTGCGGCAAACTCCTCGTTTCAATACCCAACCTACGAGCTTACAAAGGAGTGTGCCCTGCAATACCTCAACCGTCAAGCAATAAAAATTCCCGACGCACCTATCGGCCTTATTGTAGTTACATACGGAGGACTCCCTTTGGGTTTAGCCAAAAACATAGGGACAAGGGCAAACAACCTCTACCCTACCGGCTGGAGGATAAAAAATCTTAAGTAGAGAGTTTTTGAATTACAGCTTGCATTTCACTATGTGGGATGCTTTCATATTTTCATTATTTCAGTACTTATACTTATATATTATTTGTTTTATATTACTATTTGTAAGTTCAGTTGTAGTATTTTCATCAATTTGAGTTAATATTAATCTATTGAAATATAATTAAATATGAAATATTTAAAACATAAAAAGCAAATTAAACCAGAATTATATCTTCATAAATAGGTATTATTCAGAAATGTAGAGTAAATCTTTAAAATGAGAATAAAATTATGAGATGAACTTCTAAAATTGTTGAAAATTAGTTGTATTTGAAGTAACAATTTTATTATATTTGTAATGGTATGGATACTCCCTTCGTTTACAACAAATACGTAACAGGTTCTGAGTTCATTGCTAGGCAAAAAGAGCTGGTACTGCTTGCAAATCTTGTAAGGCAGAGGCAACATATTCTTCTGTACGAACCACCTAAAAGCGGGAAAAAATCACTCGTTCAACAGGGGCTCATTAACTTAAGAAAAGAGGGGTATAATTTTACTGTCTGCAGCATCAACCTCTTTAATGTTCGTACAAAAAGGCATCTTCTGTACAAACTTTGCAGTTCAATCCTTGATGCTTTCACAAATTCTCCGTTCGAACGAGAGGAGATGATGAACGAAATTTGTCCCGAGATGGTAGAGATGCTAAAGAACTCGGCATACCAATCCGATCCCGAAATTGACATCAGCCCGGTAGAAGAACATATAGCCCAAAAGATTCTGAATCTTCCCGAAAAACTGGCAATAGAAAAGAGCGTCAACCCAATTATATACATAGAGGAGTTTCAAGAGCTGCTTTTACACGACGACGCATACGATACAATCAAGCTCATAGAGAGAGTGTGGAGATCACACGAGCACACTACTTATATAATAACAGGTGCTCTGGTAAACTCAATGAAGGAGATCTTCGAAGAGAAGAGGTATTTTTACAATTTTGCCGAGAGGATTAAACTTAATCCCCTAGACCAAAAAAACCTCTCCGACTTCTATATCCGAAGCTTCCTTAAAACCGGAAGAGTAGTATCAAAAGAGCTGGCCAACATGATGTACCATCTAACCGACGGACACCCCTGGTACGCACAACAGCTGGGCGATATCTCTTACTCACTAACCCGAGGATACCTCACCGAACAAGTTGTAAAACAATCTTTCCACTCTCTCATAGAGCTTCACTCCTACAGATTTCAGCTCATCACTAGCCGTTTAAGCAGATTTCAAATCAACTTCCTTAAGGCAATCATGGACAACGTAGAGCAATTGAGCTCTTTGGAGACAATGAACTACTACGGATTCAACTCTTCGGCAAATGTAAAACGGCTCAAAGAGGCAGTTAAGCGCAAAGAGATTCTCACAGAGGAAGATGGTAAATGGGAGTTTCTAGACCCACTCTTCAAAACTTGGTTGCGCACAGTCTATTTTGAGTTGTAAATAGACAACCCCACGAATTCTATCTCAGCACTATCTCAGCACTATCTCAGCACTCTCTCAGCACTCTCTCAGCGCTATCTCAGCACTATCTCAGCACTATCTCAGCGCTATCTCAGCACTATCTCAGCACTCCATCACAGGGTTCTAATCCAGGTATTATCAAATCTTGGAATTCTATCAAATGATTTTAATCCTAGGAAATCTCAACCCCCGGAACCTCAATACCTGGAATATCAATACATTGAATATCAACCCCCAGAACCTCAATACCTTGAATATCAATACCTGGAACCTCAATACCTTGAATATCAATACCTGGAATATCAATACCTGGAATATCAATACCCGGAATCTCAATACCAGGAATCTCAATACCAGGAATTTCAATACATTGAATATCAATACCTGGAATATCAATACCTGGAATATCAACGTCCTGAATCCCCTATTAGAATTCTAGTTCGAGAAATTTTACTCGCCACAGTTTTAGAATTAAAAGATGGCTAAATAAATCAATTATCAATTCTTAACAAAAACTTAGTTTCTTTAATATTTTTTTACAAATGATTTAAATTTACCTTCATTATTTTCATATATGAACATAATTTGATATTTTTGGTTTTGATTCATAACTATTGAGCATCTTTGCGTTTTTGATCAACCCTGATAATTTTATCAATTGAACAACTTTGATAATTTTATCAATTGAACAACCTTGATAATTTTATCAATTGAACAACCCTGATAATTTTATCAATTGAACAACTTTGATAATTTTATCAATTGAACAACTTTGATAATTTTATCAATTGAACAACGTTGATAATTTTATCAATTGAACAACGTTGATAATTCAATAATTTATGCAATCCGGATAATTGAAACAACTAAACAACCTAGAAAATTTTTCCATTTAGCAACCTTGATAATTCAATAATTTATGCAATCCCGATAATTGAAACAACTAAACAACCTAGAAAATTCATAAATTTGAGAAATTCATTTAATAGAAAATTTAAATTGACATGCAGAAAAAAGTACTCCTGGCAGTAACCGGAGCAAGTGGGCAGATTTATGCTGCAAGGGCAATTGAGATTCTACTCTCCGAGCAGATCTCTCTGCAGACTGTTTTTACAGACACAGCAAAAATAGTGTGGGCAGATGAGCTGCAAAATTATCGTGTACCAAAAACAGATACTAATCCGGTACCCGAACCCTACAACCCGAGCAAAGTACCTTCTCAGAACGAGCCTCTTCCAATACCCAACACAATACCCAACAGTGTCCCCGACTCACTCCCCGAAACCATCCCCGATTCAAAACCAAAACTAACAGCCGATTCCCGAGCACAGACAACACAAGATTCCCGAGCACAGACAACACAAGATTCCCGAGCACAAACAATACCAGATTCAGATTCAATAGCAAATATCACATCAAACTTTAGAATACAAGAGTACAGGTCACAGACAGATTTCAGACCAGACGCACAATCAGATTTCAGACCAGACGCACAATCAGATTTCAGACCAGACGCACAATCAGATTTCAGACATAATCAACAAGCAGATTTAAATGCAAATGTCAGAATCCCGGGAAGCGATCTGGTTTTTAATCAAATAGATAACAACACATATTACCATCCTTTTGCATCGGGCTCAAATTGTGCCGATATTATGATTATCATGCCCTGCACAATGGGTACGATTGGCAGAATTGCAGCCGGTATAAGCAACGATTTAATCACTAGGGCAGCCGACGTTATGCTAAAAGAGAGAAAAACTCTTGTGATTGTCCCCAGGGAGACACCATATAATCTTATTCACCTACGCAACCTCACAACGCTTGCCCAGGCAGGTGCAATAATAGCCCCGGCTTCACCATCATTTTACACACATCCAACATCTCTGGATAATCTAGTAGACACATTCGTACGCCGAGTACTTAATATTTCGGGCTTAAACATTCAACAACCAAAATTTATGTAAAGGTTGCGGCCGCCCCTGCGCTCATTGATTGGTGCGCTTCGCGCTTTTAACAACACCGCCAACGGCGGTGACCATTTTGCTCCTGCGTCTGACGCACTTTGTGGGCTTCCGGCTCCTGCGTCTGACGCACTTTGTGGGCTTCAATTGATTATCAACCACTTAAAAACTCAATTCCAAAATTTTGATTCTCAAAGCCGTCATTCAATGGAAAAAGCAGCAAAATGCAGCGCGGTTTTGAATTGATTTAAAATTAAAATTTCAAGTTCACATTTTCAACCCATTGATTTTCAAGCAAAGCCCACGAAGTGTGGCAGCGGCTGATTCTGAAAGCAGCGCGGTTTTCAATTGATTTGAAATTAAAATTTCTGATTCACATTTTTAACTCATTGATTTTCAAGCAAAGCCCACGAAGTGCGGCAGACGTTGCCCACGAAGTGCGGCAGCGGCAGCGGCTTGCGTTCGTTTGTGTGTAACGCCGCTTCTGCTCGTCATACATATAAACGAGATCTGCAATGATATCTGCAATTAAATTGATTTCAATTAAGTTACTAACAGTACGTTCATTAAGATAATTGTAAACAGTACATTCATTAAGATAATTGTAAACAGTACATTCATTAAGATAATTGTAAACAGTACATTCATTAAGATAATTGAATACGTTCATTAAGATAATTGTAAACAATACATTCATTAAGATAATTATAAACAATACATTCATTAAGATAATTGTAAACAATTCATTCATTAAGGTAATTGTAAACAATACATTCATTAAGATAATTATAAACAATACATTATGGGTTTGGGAAACAGAGAAGAGGGTAAAACTGGCAATAAGTATGTAGAGAAGATTATGAGGTTGTTTGCCGCAAATGAATTTTCGGAGTATGTCATTCTTAGGTTCCAGCATTGGTTTGTTCAAAATAGAGATAAGAATCTGAAGGACAACTCAATGGAAAATTTATGGGATAGCACTTCTAGTGCAGCTGATGATAATATTGAGAAGGATCTCAATAAGATTATGAGCAAAATAGCCGGCAATGCTTCTAGCAGAGAGGCCGCATTTGAAAAAGGCACAGGCAACATAAGCGTAAGCACCACAAACGCTAACGCCGACGTAAGGGCCGCAAACACTAACGCCGACGTAAGCGCCGCAAACGCTAACGCCGACGTAAGCACCACAAACGCTAACGCCGGCAATAGGTATTTTGGGCGGAGATTTTGGCTGGCCGCCTCTTCGTTCCTTTTGATTGGATTTCTTGCCTCTTATATCTTTACGGCAGCCATCTCTTCAGATACAATCATCTCTCTGCTAATGCCTTCTATAAAGCTTGAACTTACCGATCACTATGTTAAATACTCCGACATCACAAAACTAATCCTCCCTGACGGAACCGAAGTGTCTCTCAACTCGGGCTCCACCTTAATTTATCCCAAAAGGTTCAGCGGTAAAAAGAGATTGGTATATCTGAGTGGTGAGGCAAATTTTAGAGTTACAAAAGATAAAAATAAAAATTTTGTAGTAAAAACTTCGGATGTTTATGTTGAGGCACTCGGAACAACTTTTAATGTGAGCGCTTACGCCGATGACAACAAAGTTGAGACCACCCTTCTAAGCGGAAGAGTGAGGATAAGCTCGGCCACAGAGTCGTTTCCCTCTATAGAAATTACGCCAAACGAGCAGATTGTTTACGACAAAGCATCTCGCCGGTTAATAAAGCGGGTTGTAGATGCCAACTCCTATATTTCTTGGACTCAGGGGCATCTGGTTTTTCAAGGGGCATCTTTTGAGACGGTTATCAAAAAGTTGGAGCGTTTCTACGATGTAACCGTTAACTACGATCTCTCTAAGTATAAGGGGAAAAATCTATATGTAAAATTCACCAATTCGGAGTCGTTAAGTGAGGCCCTGGATGTTCTTAGTGAGATGATAAGCGGGTTTAACTACAAGATTAACGGTAAAACCGTTTTTATTTATTGAGAATCGCAAAAAATAAATCGCAAAAAATAAATCGCAATCAATGTTTCAGCAATCCAATTAATTAACAAATAATTTAAACTAACAAACTATGATCAAGGTGAAAAAATCGGCATTTGTTGTTTCTATGATCCTGATCTTCACAACAATTGTTCAAACGAACATTAACTCCGGCTCCCTATTCGCACAAAGCGAAACCATTACCCTCCCACGGCAAAACCTCACCTACAGAGAGCTTTTTGCCGAAATAGAAAAACAGACCACCTTTACAGTAGCTTTCGAAGAAAGCAACATCAACCTCCAAAAAGGTGTTGTCATCTCAACCCGAACCCTCACACTTTCGCAACTCCTCACAGAGGCACTCAAAGGCACAAACAACACCTATACACTTAAAGGACAGCACATTGTTGTTAAAGCCGATCCAAATGCAACTAAAGAGGAGAGCACCCGAAAGATTAACGGAACCATAATGGGAGCACAGAGAGAGCCCCTCCCGGGCGCCTACGTCCTAATCAAAGGCACACGAATAGGCACCATCACCGACGACAAAGGCACCTTTACCCTAAATGTACCCGATAACGCAACCCTCCAGGTTAACTATATGGGGTTTAAGAGCATAGAGGTACCAACCGCCGGAAGAGCCATCTTTAACATTCAACTGGAAGAGGATACCCAACTAATAGAGGCACTGGTGGTTACTGCACTCGGCATAAAACGCGAAGAGAAAGCACTCGGATACAGCGTACAGTCGGTATCGGGAACCTCAATGCAGACAGTAAAATCGGTAGACGCAGGAACATCGCTAACCGGCAAAGTGGCAGGTCTCCTTGTAAGGAACAGCTCCGAATTCACCGAAGCCCCCGACATCTTCATAAGAGGTGAGCGCCCACTCATTGTAATAGACGGAGTTCCATACGCCAACATGTCGCTCAGAGATATCCCCCAGGACGACATTGAAAACATAAGCGTTCTCAAAGGGGCAACTGCCTCGGCACTATACGGTTACAGAGGTTCGAGCGGAGCCATAATGATAACCTCCAAAGGGGGCATGAAGAGCAAAGGCCTCTCTGTATCTATAAACAGCGGAACCATGTTCGATGCCGGCTACCTGGCCATCCCCGAAACCCAATCTACCTTCGGGCGGGTTGTAAACACAGGAACCAACACCTACGCCAGAAGCGGCGACGGATCGTGGGGAGTCCCGATGGACGGAAGAGAGGTAATCCAGTGGGATCCAATATCCAAATCGCTCAAACCAATGCCTTACCTCCCAATAGGAAAAGATAACTTCAAAAACTTTCTGGAGCAAGGATACGTTCTCAACAACAACATAAACGTTGTACAGCAAGGGGAGTACGGCAGCTTTAGAGTGTCGGCTACCTGGGTACAACAGAAGGGCGCCTATCCAAACTCCCTCTTCGACAAATACACCTACACCATAGGGGGCGATCTAAAGTTCGAAAACTTAACAATATCCTCTGCACTCTCCTTTAACAAACAGCTATCTCCAAACAGAGGATTTTCGGGCTACACCGGATACGACCCAATGTACAACCTGCTGGTTTGGGCAGCCCCCGACTACGATATTCGCCTCTACCGCGACTACTGGGTAGTTCCTAACGAGGTACAGAACAGCAGTTACACATCTACAAACAACAACCCATATTTCGACCGTTACGAGAGAACCCACAAAATCAACAAAGACATTCTCAACGGTAACCTAACCATGAATTACGACATTGCCAAAGGTATCAAAGCCACCTTCCGCACAGGTTTCGACACCTACAGCAACCGACAGGATATCACCATCTCCAGAGGATCTTTCCAAGGGGCAGGTGCCGCAAAAGTAATTTCGAACGGAACAGAGGTCTGGGGTGAGTCTGCAAAAGGGTCATACAATTTAGGTATCGAGCGTGGTTATAGTTTCAACAACGACCTCTTGCTATCTGTGAATAAAAACTACAGAGAATTTGTGTTTGACGGATTTGTAGGGGGATCTCTCTTCTACAGACAGAACGAGGGGATGGAGGCCAGAACGCAAGGCGGACTCACCATTCCGGGCTTCTACTCTCTAAAAGCATCGGTAAACCCGGTGGCTGTTGCATCTACAGTGCACAGAGAGCAGGTAAACAGTCTCTACGGCAGATTGGCCGTATCTTGGAAGAACCTAATTTATACAGAGGCAACCCTCAGGAACGACTGGAGCTCTACACTCCCGCAAACTACAAGATCTTATCTCTATCCATCTGTTGCAGCCAGCTTTATAGCATCGGAGCTGCTCCCAAAAATGGATTGGCTCTCATTCTGGAAACTGAGAGGTTCGTGGACTGTTTCAAAGACCCCTGCAGGAGTGTACGCCATCAACTCGGTTTATTCAATAACCAACAGCGTCTGGGGCAACCTGAGCGGTGCCTCTTTCCCAACATCTATAAGAGGTATAGATGTACGCCCCGAGTCGTCTACCACATTTGAAATAGGAACGGCAGTGAACCTTTGGAAGAGCAGAGCGTCGCTAGATGTTGCCTACTACAACAAAAGGATGTACGACTTTATTCGCTCAACCGGAATCACACCGGCATCGGGCTTCACCAGCAAATTTGTAAACATCGGAGAAGAGATAACCCGCAAAGGGGTTGAGATATCTGCCAATGTAGTGCCTGTAGAGAGCCGCGACTGGAGATGGGATATATCTGTAAACTGGTCGAAATATGCCCGTTACTACACCAAACTAGATAAAGAGTTCTCTGCCGACCGCCCATGGGTAAAGGTGGGCAACAGAGCAGACCACTACATACTGCGCGACTACCAAAAAGATAAAGATGGTAACATTATCCACAACAACGGATTACCGCTCTACTCGGCATACGACTCACTGTTCGGCTACTCCGACCCCGACTGGATCTGGGGTATCGGCACCAATCTGCGCTACAAAAACTGGCAGCTCACCCTATCTATGGACGGACGCGTTGGCGGAATAGCCCAGACAACCACAGAGATGTATATGTGGCGAGCCGGATCGCACCCTAAATCGGTCACCCCTGAGAGGATGGCAGACGCAACAACAGCAGGCAGCAAAAACTACACAGGCAAAGGTGTGAAGGTTGTATCGGGAACGGTAACCTACGACACCTACGGAAACATAACATCAGACACCAGAGTATTTGCTGCAAACGACATCCCCGTAACCTATAAAACCTACACAGAGGCCTATCACAAAGGCACAGCGTGGGGCGGAGCACCATCTCCGGTAGATGCCTACAGCACCACCTTCCTCAAAATAAGAGAGTTGGCAATCACCTACAACGTACCCGAAAATATAGCTGGAAAGATAAAAGCAAAAAATGCAACTATCTCTCTTATAAGCAATAACCTATATCTGTGGGCAAAACAATTTAAATACTCCGACCCCGACGGCGGATCGGAAAACTTTGCCGACCCATCGCTACGCTACATCGGCTTTAACGTTAAGCTGGGATTCTGATAAACTCATAGGTATGAATATTATTTAACAGTACAATTATGAAAAAGAGACATATATTAATAGTAACAGGTTTGCTGACAATAATATCACTCATGAGCTCATGCAGCAACTTCGACGATATTAACACAAACCCCGATACCTCTACACAGGTTAGCGCCTCTATGCTGGCCACCAACGTAATACTAAGCACCGTTCGCTTCTCGGGCAGAGATGCAAAGGTTATGATCTCTGAGAATGCCCTCTCTAAATATGTGGGTTACGCAAACGAAGGGCAGATGGAGACTCAGTACAATAAAATAGGGAGCAGCGATTTTGGCGGGCTCACCATACTCCCCAACCTAGAGAAGATGGTTGAGTACTCAAAAGGGGGAGTGATGGAGGACTCCTACAGAGGTGTTGCAAAATTTGCAAGGGCCTACAGATTCTTCCGACTCACAATGGAGATGGGCGATATCCCCTACAGCGAAACCAACAAAGGGGCCGACGGCAACTATAGGCCTAAGTACGACACTCAGGAGCAGATATTTAAAGGGATCCTCGATGAGCTGAAAGAGGCCGATGCCTTTTTTGCAAAGGGAGTAAAGTTCGACGGCGACCCAACACCATACAACGGCGACCCAGTTAAATGGAGAAGAGCAGTAAACTCATTCGCCCTTAAGGTGCTTATGAGTCTGAGCAAGAAGGAGAGCAACGCAACACTCAATATCAAATCGAGGTTTGCAGAGATTGTCAACTCGGGCTTTCTGCTCGAGGCCGGCACCGGCTATCTGGGTCTTGCCTACACAGGCGTAAACAAACATCCGCTTTCGGGTACCAACGACCTCTTCACCAGCCGCACGGTTATGAGCTCCCTTATGGTTAACCACCTCAAAGCCCTCAACGACAGGCGACTATTCTACTACGCAGAGCCGGCAGGTTTTGAGATTGCATCGGGCAAAAGTCAGAGCGACTGGAATGCGTATGTGGGTGTAGATGTAGCTATAGACTACGCCACCATGAACGCAGGACACAGCGCCAACCGATTCTCTGTTCTTAACAAACGCTATCTGCAAGAGGAGGCGGCAGACAACCGCATGCTTATCACCTACGCCGAGCAGCAGCTTATACTTGCCGAGGCGCGAATCCTTGGTTGGATAACCGCCGGCGATGCCAAGACATACTACGAGCAGGGTGTAAGGGCGGCTCTGGGTCATATTATGGCAACAAAGGTGCAGTATGCCCACGGCATGCCAATAGACCAAACCTACATCAACAACTATTTTACCGGAGAGGCGGCCTTTAAGAGCACCACTGCCGACCAGCTCAAACAGATATGGATTCAGCGCTATCTACTTAATTTTATGCAAGATGCACAATTCAGCTTCTTTGAGTATCGTCGCACATCCTTCCCCGCCTTCCCTATCAATCCGGCAACAAGCTTGAACGAGAACAACAAAAACGGAATTCCGCTAAGGTGGACCTACCCAAGCTCTGAGACCAACTTTAACAGAGAGAACCTCATAGACGCTCTCAACAGGCAGTTCGACGGCTACGACGAGATTAACAAAGTGATGTGGCTGCTTAAATGATTTAGATATTAGAAAGTTCGGGAAGAATTGGTTACTTTGTAATAACTTGCTTTTATGGAAAAAGTGATAAAGATGTCGGCAGAGAGAGACAGGGAGTATCTTAGTGAAATGGCTAAGGGCAGCACCGCCGCCTTTGAGTCTCTCTTTAGACTGTACTACCCTAAGCTCAAAAATTTTCTCAGGTCTCTTCTTAAAAACGAAGATGAGGCGTGCGACATTGCGCAGGATATCTTTGTCAAGATCTGGAACAAAAGGGTGATCTTCTCCCAGGTTGGCTCCTTTGAGTCGTACCTCTTTAGAATGGCCAAAAACGCTGTTTACGACTACTATGAACACAACCTTGTAAAGGAGAGATATGTTTTTATAAACGCATTTAATATTAGCGAGTTAGACCAAATATCCGAAGACAAAATATTTGCCAAAGATCTAGAGGTTCTAATCAGTATGGCTTTGGAGAAGATGCCCGACAAACGTAAAAATGTATTCTTCTTGAGCCGCAAAATGGGGTTGAGCAACGACGAGATTGCCACTCGCCTCAACATAGACAAGCGCACCGTAGAGAATCACATAACCAATGCACTATCGGATATCCGCAAAGTGATTCACGCAGCATCGCTGCTATAGTAACACAATTAAACATTTAGGAAGATGAGAATAGCTATTATAAAACCAATCACCGGTATTTTAACCATATTACTCTTTGCAATAACGGCCACGGCCCATAACAACCCGGTTCTAAAAGTTGAGAGAGGGGTTGATGAGCGCGTTGAGGAGCTGCTCAAAAAGATGACTTTAGAGGAGAAGATAGGGCAGATGAACCAATACACAAGCGACTGGGTAACCACCGGCCCCATAACAAAAGATGGCGACAAGCAGAACAAGATAAGGCAGGGGATGGTTGGCAGTATGCTCAATGTAAAAGGGGTTGCACACACACGTGCTCTGCAGGAGATGGCTCTTGAGTCTAGATTGGGTATTCCTATGCTATTTGCACTGGATGTGATTCACGGTTACAGAACAATCTTCCCAATTCCTTTGGCCGAGGCCGCAAGCTGGGATCTTGAGTATATAAAGCGAAGTGCTCAGATTGCGGCCCAAGAGGCATCTGCTGCAGGCATTCACTGGACATTCGCACCAATGGTAGATATAGCCAGGGATGCTCGTTGGGGGAGGATTATGGAGGGAGCCGGGGAGGATACCTACCTTGGCTCGCTCATTGCAGAGGCAAGGGTGAAGGGCTTTCAGGGCAATTTGGGAGATAAGGGAACCCTTATGGCCTGCGCAAAGCACTTTGCCGCCTACGGAGCAGCCGAGGGGGGACGAGACTACAACACGGTAGATATGAGCTACAGACGACTTCACGAAACCTATCTTCCACCGTTTAAAGCGGCTGTAGATGCAGGGGTGGCAACCTTTATGAACTCCTTCAACGACATCAACGGAATCCCCGCAACCGGCCACAGCTACATCCAGCGAGATATCCTAATGGGGCGATGGAACTTTGGAGGAGTTATGGTTAGCGACTGGGGCAGCATTGGTGAAATGATTGCCCACGGATATGCTAAAGATGGCAAACATGCAGCCATGCTGGCGGCAAATGCCGGTAGCCACATAGATATGGAGAGCAGATGCTATATAAACCATCTTAAGGAGCTTGTAGCGGAGGGTAGGGTAAAGATGGAGGTGATTGACGATGCTGTAAGACGGATTTTAAAGAAAAAATTTGAGATGGGTCTGTTCGACGACCCCTTTAAATTCTGCGACACCGTTGCAGAGCAGAGGCAGTGGAACAACAAAGAAAACCTGTTGTTTGCACGAGAGATGGCTAAGCGCAGTATTGTATTGCTAAAAAACAACTCCCAAATATTGCCCTTGAGAGCAAACGCGGGGCTGCGCGCGGAGTTGCGCGCGAACTCAAACGCGGGGCTGCGCGCGAACTCAAACGCGAACTCAAACGCGAACTCAAACGCGAACTCAAACGCGAACGTCGCCCCTCAACAGCGAATTGCCCTCATCGGCCCACTCTCCAAAGCAGTGCGCGATAACCTTGGCGCATGGAGCTTCAGCTGGGACGACGACTCCACCCGCATCTCAACCATCTACCAAGGAATAAAAGATAAAGTTGGAGCATCAAACCTACTCTACGCAAAAGGATGCGAAATAAAAGGAGAAGATAGATCGGGCTTTAAAGAGGCAATAAGAACAGCGAAAAAAGCAGATGTAATCATCGTTGCCGTTGGCGAAAGCAGCGATATGAGCGGCGAAGCAAAAAGCAGGAGCAACATAACACTTCCGGGAGTGCAGGAAGAGCTTGTAATGGAGCTTATAAAAACAGGCAAACCCGTGATAGTACTTATCGGCGCAGGCCGACCACTTGTTTTCGACCGTATTGCAGAGAGAGCAGACGCAATTCTCTACACCTGGTGGCTTGGAACAGAGGCCGGTAACGCAATTGCCGACGTACTCTTTGGACAATACAACCCAAGCGCAAAACTACCTGTAACATTTCCCCAAAACGTAGGTCAAATACCAATCTACTATAACCACCTCAACACAGGCCGACCGGTGGTAGATCAAAAGGACTACGTCTACAAATCGGCCTACACCGACATCACCACCTATCCAAAGTACCCTTTTGGATACGGCCTAAGTTACACAACATTCCACTACAGCCCCACCCTCCTCAAAACCCATAAAAATATTGCCGGCAGAAGTGCGAATGCCGGCGGAAGTGCGAATGCCAGCGGCTCAGCGAATTACACGGCAGAGGCCTTTGATTGCGACACCCTTTACATCACAACCAAAATTACGAATACAGGCAAATACTATGGCGAAGAGATTGTACAACTGTACATAAGAGACATAACAGCATCGGTTTCACGCCCGGTAAAAGAGCTCAAAGGATTCAAAAAAATCGCCCTAAACCCGGGAGAGACAAAAGAGGTCCAGTTCAAAATCACCCCCGAGCAGCTCCGTTTTTATGATGCCAACCTAAACTTTATCTGGGAAGAGGGTGAATTTGACATAATGGTGGGCGCAAGCTCAGAAGAGGTTCAGACGCACAGAATTTACTGGCACCGCAATTTGAATGCAGGTAATGAACGCAGCGAGCGCGGTGGTTTGAATGCAGGTAACGAGCACGGCGGTTTGAATGCAGGTAATGAGCGCGGTGGTTTGAATGCAGGTAATGAGCGCGACGGTTTGAATGCAGGTAATGAATGCAGCGAGCACGGCGGTTTGAATGCAGGTAATGAGCGCGGTGGTTTGAATGCAGGTAATGAGCGCGGCGGTTTGAATGCAGGTAATGAGCGCAGTGGTTTGAATGCAGGTAATGAGCGCGGCGGTTTGAATGCAGGTAACGAATGCAGCGAGAACGGTGGTTTGCATTCAGGTAATGAGCGCGGTGGTTTGAATGCAGGTAACGAATGCAGCGAGCACGGCGGTTTGAATGCACGTTGGCGGTTAGTCTGGAGTGACGAATTTGATTATCATGGGCTTCCAGACACAAGCAAATGGAACTTCGACACGGCCGGTAACTCATGGGGCTGGGGTAACAACGAAGCACAATTCTATACATCGCACAACACCAGTAACGCATTGGTAGATAACGGTCTCCTAACAATCACTGCCCATCATTTGCCGCTTCTCAAAAGCGAAAACGGAGGAAAAAGCTATACGTCGGCCCGACTAACAACAAAGGGTAAGGGCGACTGGCTTTACGGACGATTCGAAATTAGGGCAAAGGTTCCTGCGGGAGTTGGTACATGGCCTGCAATTTGGATGCTGCCTACCGCTAACAAATACGGCGGATGGCCAAAGAGCGGGGAGATAGACATCATGGAGAGTGTTGGATATGAGCCCGAAATCATTTGGGGATCGGCACACACAGAGGCCTACAACCATGTAATTAACACACATAAAAACGGGAGCGTTAAAGTTGAGGGTGCACATGAAAACTTCCACACCTACATCCTGGAGTGGTACCCCGACCGATACGAAATATATGTAGATAAAACTCACATCTTCACCTTCATAAACGAGAGCCATGCTCACGCCGGTAATGCCGGCAACGAGAGCCATGCTCGCACAGGTAATGCCGGCAACGAGAGTCATGCTCGCACAGGTAATGCCGGCAACGAGAGTCATGCTCTTAATAATTCGGCGGTTTGGCCCTTCGATCAACCCTTTCACCTCATTCTCAATCTCGCAATCGGAGGTAACTGGGGAGGCCAAAAAGGGATAGATAACAGTCTCTTCCCACACAAATTGGAGATTGACTACGTACGAGTTTATCAAAAACGGTAGCCGCGGCGGCGAGCAGCTGCGGACGGCGGCTGCCTGCAGCTGCCGCTCCTGCGTCTGCCGCACTTCTGCGTCTCCTGCGTCTGCCGCAGGCTCATGTGTCTGTCGCACTTCATGGGCTTCAATTGATTATCAACCACTTAAAAATTCAATTCCAAAATCTTGCTTCGCATAACTGCCGGCCGTTTTGCGGCAGCTGCTCCTGCGTCTGCCGCACTTCGTGGGCTTCAATTGATTATCAACCACTTAAAAATTCAATTCCAAAATCTTGCTTCGCATAACTGCCGGCCGTTTTGCGGCAGCTGCTCCTGCGTCTGACGCACTTCGTGGGCTTCAATTGATTATCAATCACTTAAAAACTTAATTCCAAAATCTTGCTTCGCATAACCGCTGGCCGCTTTGCGGCAGCGGCTCCTGCGTCTGACGCACTTCGTGGGCTTCAATTGATTATTAAGTACTTATAAATTCAATTCCAAAATCTTGCTTCGCATAACCGCCAGCCGCTTTGCGGCTGCCGCTTCTGCGTCTGCCGCACTTCGTGGGCTTCAATTGATTATTAAGCACTTATAAACTCAATTCAGAAATTTTAAGCACTTGCAAAATCGCCAATCATTTAAAAAAGCAGAAAAATGCAGCGCGGTTTTGAATTGATTTGAAATTGAAATTTCTAATTTACATTTTCAACCCATTGATTTTCAAGCAAAGCCCACGAAGTGCGGCAGCGGTTGATTCTGAAAGCAGCGCGGTTTTGAATTAATTTAAAATTAAAATTTCAAATTCACATTTTCAACCCATTGATTTTCAAGCAAAGCCCACGAAGAGCAACAGACGCCGCCCCTGCGCTTCGCGCTTTTAACAACACCGCAACAGCGGTGACCATTCATTGATTGGTGCGCTTCGCGCTTTTAACAACACCGCCTGCGGCGGTGAAAGCTTTGCTTCTTTTACAGCTATCGTTTCTTATAAAGACAAATACTCTTCTGCTGCAGCTAAAGTACTGAAAGTTCTAATTTTGAAATTGATTTTATCAAGCATTTCTCTTTCAAAAACTACAGAAATAACAGTATCATGAGGATTATTTACAACAACCGCATTCTTCCTCCCATTCAGAATATCTCTTTTTTCAACTAGAAATTGATTTATCACATCTGTATCGCTCAAATCAAAATCTAATTTTGCATTACTATAATCAGATAAGATATTGTAATTCAAGTCTAAAAACTCACTCATAGACAATATCTTGCACCACACCTCTCCAATTTCTTTTCTTTGAACAACTCCTGTGTGTTTGTAATAAATAAACTTAAACTCATGGTTTAAGATGATTGAATGTGATGTGCTATTCATATATAAATATGTTAAATGATAATTCAATTAGACTAAATTTCAAGATTTTAGATCGATAAGAAAGAGTTTCCAGCACATCAAAATCACTTTCACAAATTTAATAATTTTTTTGACACTAGTAGCTGTCGCACTTCGTGGGCTTGAGTTGATTATTAAGTACTTAAAAACTCAATTCCAAAGTCTTGCTTCGCATAACTGCCGGCCGTTTTGCGGCAGCGGCTCCTGCGTCTGCCGCACTTCGTGGGCTTCAATTGATTATCAATCACTTAAAAAATCAATTCCAAAATTTTGATTCTCAAAGCCGTCAATCAAAATCTCAAAGCCGCCAATCATTGGAAAAAACAGCAAAAAGCAGCGCGGTTTTGAATTAATTTAAAATTAAAATTTCAAATTCACATTTTCAACCCATTGATTTTCAAGCAAAGCCCACGAAGAGCAACAGACGCCGCCCCTGCGCTTCGCGCTTTCAACAACACCGCAACAGCGGTGACCATTCATTTTTTGATTGGTGCGCTCCGCGCTTTTGAAACATCGCCTGCGGCGGTGAATAGCTGCCGCACTTTGTGGGCTTCAATTGATTATTAAGCACTTAAAAAATCAATTCCAAAATCTTGCTTCGCATAACTGCCGGCCGTTTTGCGGCAGCGGCTCCTGCGTCTGACGCACTTTGTGGGCTTCAATTGATTATCAACCACTTAAAAAATCAATTCCAAAATCTTGAATCTCAAAGCCGCCAATCATTGGAAAAAATAGCAAAAAGCAGCGCGGTTTTGAATTGATTTGAAATTAAAATTTCAAATTCACATTTTTAAATCATTGATTTTCAAACAAAGCCCACGAAGTGCAACAGACACCGCCCCTGCGCTTCGCGCTTTCAACAACACCGCAACAGCGGTGACCATTCATTTTTTGATTGGTGCGCTCCGCGCTTTTGAAACATCGCCTGCGGCGGTGAATAGCTGCCGCACTTTGTGGGCTTCAATTGATTATTAAGCACTTAAAAAATCAATTCCAAAATCTTGCTTCGCATAACCGCTGGCCGTTTTGCGGCAGCGGCTCCTGCGTCTGACGCACTTTGTGGGCTTCAATTGATTATCAATCACTTAAAAACTCAATTCCAAAATTTTGATTCTCAAAGCCGTCAATCAAAATCTCAAAGCCGCCAATCATTGGAAAAAACAGCAAAAAGCAGCGCGGTTTTGAATTGATTTGAAATTGAAATTTCTAATTCACATTTTTAAATCATTGATTTTCAAGCAAAGCCCACGAAGTGCGGCAGCCAGTACTCATTAATTGCCCGCAATTATTATCTTTACAAATACAAAATTTTGAATTTCCGATTTTAAACATCTGTTAATCAAGCAAAGCCAACGAAGTGCGACAGCCGCAGACCAAAAAAAAATGAAAGACATTAGACGTAAAGACCGCATTTTAGAGGAATCACGAGCACTCGAACTACTGGATTTGGCTGAGTATGGATTTCTCGCAATGGTAAATGTTGAGGGAGGCGGCTACGGAATCCCCATCAGCTTTGTAAAACACAACAACAGCATCTACTTCCACTGCGCACCCGAAGGGCACAAACTTCAAAACCTGGCATCTGACAACAGAGTCACCTTCACCGTGGTTGGAAACACAAAAGTTATCCCGGAAAACTTCACCACAGCCTACGAAAGTGCGATGGTCTTCGGGACACTCCACGTTGGGCTGAGCACAGAGGAGCGGCGTCATGCCCTCAGACTGCTTATTAAAAAGTATAGCCCTGGATACGAAGAGGTTGGCGAAAAATATATCGATAAATCGTTTGACCGCACAGAGATCATCAAACTCAGCATAGAGTCCATAACGGCAAAAGCCAAGAAAATAAGCTAAACACAAAAGGGTCTGCTAATTACACAAGCGCCTCATTAAAACTCACGAAGGTCGTGCTAGTCGTGCAAGTCATGTGGTTCAAGCGATTCATGCGAGTCAAACTAGTCATGCGGGTCATGCGAGTCACGCGAGTCACGCGAGTCATGCGGATCATGCGAATCACGCGGGTCATGTGGGTCATGTGGGTCATGTGGTTCAAGCGATTCATGCGAGTCAAACTAGTCATGCGGGTCATGCGGGTCATGCGGGCCATGCGGGCCATGAAGGTCACACGGCTATTGCGGCTCGGTATCCTCATTGGACGTCATATCCTCCTTGGACGTCATATCCTCCCTGGGCGTCGCATCCTCCCTGGGCGTAGCATTTTCCGTAGGCGTCGCATCGTCAAATTTGCGGGGATCGGGGAATCGGTACCTCTCTAAAAAAGGGGCATAGTACCCCCTCTCCAACTTACCGATTATCCCCCTGACAATATCGTACCTCACGTGGGTGTGGTTGGAGAGCTGACGCATATTTGCGCCCGTCTCTAGATGCAGTTGCAGGATGAACTCCTCCAGCTCGGCACGGGTCACAGAGTATATACTGCGCTCACCCATAAGGAGATCTATGTGTTGGCTGATATGAAATTCAGGGACCCTGTGCCACACACCAACCTCTCTTTCGCTCTTTTTGTTTTTGCCGCCAACCCTGCCCTCCGGCGCAAAAGGGTTCACCTTATCGGCAGAGAGCGCATCGGAACCCTCCGAAACCGTTTTAAACAAATGCCCGCTTACAATTATCTCCCCCTTCTCGTTACGCTCAAACTTCCTCATCCTCATCAACGGTTTGTACTTCCGGAGGTAATAATCGAAACGGGACTTGTTTAAAAATACCTGGCTAACAAATTCATTATCAATACTTACTAAATTTTTATGCGGATTTCGTTTACTAAAATAGGCATGATACGAACTCCAATTATAATCCCTCGCCTCCTCGCACATCCGAGCAGTTACTGGGTTCTTGAGGATGTAGAGAATATTCTCAATTACCAGATTATCTGTTAGTTTGGTAGAACTGCTAAAGGGACTTTTAAAAACTTTGTCCGATGTTCCGTGTCTGCGGTTGTACCACTGCGAGAACCCCTGCAGCAGAGAGCGCATCATTTCGGTGAGCCGAGCAGTCTTTAAAAGGAGATGCACATGGTTGTCCATCAGCACAAAAGCCAATATCCGAGTGTTAAACCGCTCAGCCCTGTCGCCTAACTTCCTGAGGAACTCCACCCGCTCGTAATCGTGATAGAAAACAATGCTCCGATTGTTCCCCCGAAAATACACGTGGATGATACCCTCCTGAATGCGAGTATTTGTAAGCACATTCATCCCCCGGCTGTGCCTCTCGAACCGCTCCCCACCCTCGTACAACTCCCTGCCTGTGTGCAGATTACTATTATCGTTATCGGCCGACTTATCACTGGTTGCTGATTTCTCATTACCGATTGGTTTTTCGTTACCGGCTGATTTTTCGTTACCGGCTGATTCTCTCTCACTCATACCTTTCCCTCCGTTCATTCCGTTCATTAGAAAATTCCTAATGTAAAATTTGCAATTATTATTGACTATTCAGCCCATATATCCAAGAAATTCAAACAAAAAGAGATAAATAACAACTAGAAACAACAAAAACATCTAGAAAAAGGAACGCAAGCAAAAAAGCGGCTGATTGCCGCTGCCCGGCGGCCGCCCAGGGCGGCCATGGGCGGCTGCCGCACTTCGAGGGCTTTCGTTGATAATCAATGGGTTGAAAATGTGATTGTGAAATTTTAGTGCGGATTCGAGTTGTAGATGAGCATAAAAAAGCGGTGGGGTTAGCCACCGCTTTTGATTTGCGTTTAATTGCGAAATAAAATTTTGAAATTGCATTTGCAAGTGCCTAGTAATAAGGCGAAGCCCACGAAGTGCGGCAGCTGCGGCTCCTGCGCTGCGCGCTTTTAACACCACCGCGACAGCGGTGACCATTTGACCATTGATTGGTGCGCTGCGCGCTTTTAACACACACCGCCCGCGGCGGTGACCTCTAACAGCGGTGGGCGGCTGTCGCACTTCGTGGGCTTTTGTTGATAATCAATGGGTTGAAACCAGTAATTCAAAATTTTAATTCAAAAATGAGAGGCAGATGTGCGAAATGAACGGCAGATGTGAGTTGAAATTTCAAGATTGCATTTGCAAGTGCCTGGTAATCAGGTGAAGCCCACGAAGTGCGACAGCCGTTGTTTCCGGCGGGGCGGCGGCGGCAGCTAGGCGGCATCTGCCGCCGGCTGCAAAAAAAAAGCGGTGGGGTTAGCCACCGCTTTTGATTTTCGTTTTGATTGTGAAATAAAATTTTGAATTTGCATTTATAAGTCACTAATAACCAGTCGTAGCCCACGAAGTGCGGCAGCTGCGGCTCCTGCGCTGCGCGCTTTTAACACCACCGCCCCTGGCGGTGACCTCTAATTCGTTGATTGGTGCGCTGCGCGCTTTTAGAAACACCGCGACAGCGGTGGGCGGCTGTCGCACTTCGTGGGCTTTCGTTGATAATCAATGGGTTGAAACTGTGATTGTGAAATTTTAGTGCGGATTCGAGTTGTAGATGAGCAAAAAAAAGCGGTGGGGTTAGCCACCGCTTTTGATTTTCGTTTTAATTGTGAAATAAAATTTTGAATTTGCATTTACAAGTGCCTAAGCCCACGAAGTGCGGCAGCCGTTGTTCCCGGCAGCTGCGGCCGCTGCTAGCCGCTAATAAACCAACTCCAAATTTCTGTACCCCTCTTTATTGGTGTACCAATCCGGGTATTGCGCTCCGCCGCTGGTTGCCCACGCCGCAAAATGCGTATAGGTGTCAATGATTGAATTACGCTCGGCAGGATAGTCAAAACTATCGGCAAACATTAGACCGAACATCATCCCATCGGCATTCTTGAACATATCGTTCGGATGCAACGCCCCACCCGTAATGAAACTAGGGCTGAACCTAGACGTAGCAGCAAAGCCCGGCAAGTGAACCTCTTTCCCCCTAGCATCGGGAGTGATAAAGAAGTTGAATGTACTCATATTCAAAGCCGACTGGCTCACCGGAGTAACAAACTTCACCACAACCTTGTATTCGCCCGTTGCCTGGTAGCTGCCTCTTTGAGTATTCAAGAACCCCGTAAAGCTCTCCACACCATGAGCAGTATTGAAGATTGGAATCACCGCAGTAGCAACACCACTCTCGGCACCATTCGAAGCAGCTGTAAACATACCACCCGAACCAAGCTTCTGACCCGTAACACTGCCCACATTAGAGGCATTAATACCATCTAGCTGGAAAGCAGCACCCAATGTTTTGGTAGCACCCACCGCCTTGATTTTGTAGTCGAAATGCAGCTCGGTAATCAAATTAGAAGAGTTTGCCAAGAAGGTGATTCTAAAGCCCAGCACAAGGTCGTTCAAATCGTAGTCGCCCTTGTTTGGCCAAAGATCTTCAAAAGCAAAGGTACCCCAACCAGTCTCGGAAGGGAAGAATATCCCAAACTGAGGATCGGGAGCACCACCACCGCCACCACCACCCGGAGGGGCTTCAATCTGACCCAACGACAAGTTGCAAGATGTTCCAACTATGTTTTTGGTTTGAGTCTTAGCCAATATGGCACCATTCGAGAATGACCCCTCATACAGACCCCTTCCGTTAGAGCCTGTACCCTCGGTCATATTCTGCTGAACATACTCGATATTACCGCTAAAGCTTACCTGCGCCCATCTAAGATCGGGCATATTACCTGTGTTTACAAACAGAGCAAACGGAGTAGATGTAGAACGAACATTCAGACGGAAGATATCAGAGATACCCGCAGTCTGAAACATACTGCCACCAATCATATTGATAGTTGAGTTATTTGCCTTAAAATTTTGAGAGATCCACAACGAACCCGACTCCAGATTTGCAGTATACGCCTGAATATCAGACTCAAGAGCAGACAAACGACAGTAGTTGTTCAACACACCACCACCCGACGCCTTAAACTGCACAGCAGCATTCAACTCACCAAAGTTATCCAACACAGTACCATTACTCTGATACCATGTATTAACCTCGGTAACCGCCGAAAGATCGTTCAAATAGGTAGCATTCACCGTAAGATCTATATGCGGAGAGTTCACCCTGTGAGAGTTGTACATCTTACTACCATTTGTAACCAATATCTCAGACCTCTGATTCTGCACAGTGATTGTACCCTCATTAAAGAGCTCTGCATTGGAGTTGATACTAAAGTCCATATTGTTACCATCTAACATCCATGAGCCCTTATTAACCGCAACAGCACTGTTAGACAAAGTTATGTGCTTTGTACTCCTCATGCTGCCCGTAGCAAAGATATAGACCCTTGGAACAGGATTGATTGCAGCACCTGTTGACATACCCCCCGATGTTACCTGACCACCTGGAAGAACCACAATTGAGGTTCTGTTTAAAGCAATATCGCCCGGCATATTAAGAGTACCCTGTACATAAACAATAGCGTACCCTGTACCATGGCTGAAAGTAATATCGGCTGTACGGGTAAAGCCCGCAGGGATAAGATAAGACTTATAAGTGTTTCCATGTGCCGATGTCTCGCCTGTACCAAAACCGGTAGTTGTAATATTGTTGTTGTTGTTAATTACAACATCGAAGTTGGTAGGAACAACAATAGAGGGCGATGTAAACGACGCACTCTCTGCATAGAGTGCGTTACTCTTAGTTACAAGAGAGTTGTCTGCAAGAGCACTAAGTGTAATATTTAATGAAGTATTATTAACCGTCACCTCGGTAACCTTTACAAGACCATTCGGCTTAGTCTCGTGAATGTATATCTTTTGGGTTGGCGCGGCAATACTCAGCTTAACATTGTAGGGAGCCCCCTGCTTGGCTGCGCCGGTTGCAAGGAGAGAACCACTGTTAAGAAGAGGAGAGTTATAGACACGAATAACGTGTACACTGTTTGCAAGAGAGGCATTAACAGCCGTGACGCTGATGCTTAAAGTGAGCTCTTTGACCGTTTTCCAGTCAAAATCGGCAGGAACCTGAAGCGGACCCAAAAAAGGATCTACCGGCTTAGGTTCGCGATTCATCTTCACACAAGAAGACAGAACCACCGACAATAAAATAATGATGGATAGTGCTCTTTTCATATATATAAATAATATCTTAAACAAATTATGGCGTAAATGTATGAAAATTATTCAAAAACCGTGCACAAATCTCTCGTCTATATACCGATAGAATCTATTTATTGAACCTTAAGTATAGCTACCTTCCCATCCATAGATGTTACCAAAACTCTTCTATCGCCTATTGGGCGTACATAATTGATTAACGCCCCCGAAAATCTATACTGCCAAGCAACCGAACCATCGCCCTCTCTCAAAGCAAAAATATTTCCCTTATCGGTAGGAACAAACACCAAACCATAGGCATTTGTCAACGGAGAGGGGGCAATCTCATAACCAAAACCCGCATGCGACTCCCAAAGCTTCACCGCCACACTCTCCTTTGTACTATATGCAATAACCGTATCTTGCATAGTCTTAACATATACAGCCGAACCATCTTGAGACAAACCTATCGCCTCACGGCCACCCCTCCTGCTCCACAACTCCTTACCCGTAGCAGCATCTATAGCATGACACATCCTCTCGGGAGTAACCACAAACACCTTCCCGTTTGCCTTTACCGGCCAAACAGCAGCAGGAGACAACCCCCTCCCCTTACCATTGGTCCAACTCCACTTTAACTCACCACTCTTAGGATTAAAAGCATACAACCTGCTCGCCCAATCACCAATATAAACACCACCGGCATCTACCCACGGCTTTGCCTCAATAAACCCCTTAATACCACTATAGACCCAAAGAGTACTCCCACTCTTAACATCTATAGCCCTAAAACTATTATCCGAAGCACCAATGTATACAACCCCATTCAAAAACTCAGGCGAACCAAGCACACTCTTCCCCGCCTCTGCACGCCACCTCAACTTACCCGAACGAGCATCAAAACAGTAGATAAAATTATCGCTCGAACCCACCACCAAACTACCACTCACCTCACACAACCCCGGCGAAGAGAACACCTTGCCCCCAGTCTTATAACTCCACCTAACAGTACCATCGGCGGCATCTAACGCCTTAATCACACCCGCACTATTAGCCACATAGACCATCCCAAAACCGAATGCCGCCGCCGACCCAATATCGGAATCGTCTTGAAAATCCCAAACAACACTCACAGGATAGGCAGCGGAGTTCTCTCCCCTGCCAAGCAACCTCATACTATGCCACACATCACCCGTAACACCATTGCTCCTAACCCTAAAGCTGATAGTACCATCCTCTATAGAGACCAGATTGTACCCCGCGTGCCCCGCCGCCACCTTACCACCCCTCAAATTAGACCTCCCCATCACACCACGCACACCAGAAAAATCCAACACCCTATTACTATGACCATGCCCACACAAAGAGACCTGAATATTCACCCTCCTCAACAAATCAATCACAACCGAATAATTCAACATAGCATCATCTAACGGATAATGATTCACAAACACAACCGGCACCCCCGGCGGCAACGCACGCGTAACCGAATCTAACCACACAACACTCTCCCTTGGCACCAACGCCGGCGCCATACGCATATTCGGCCCCGAATTGGTACCGATGAACTGCACCCCGCCAAAATTAAAATTAAAATGTTCGTACCCAAAAACCCTTGAAAACGTGTTACATCCACTCTCACTCCACTTAGAATCGTGGTTACCCGCCACAATATAGTAAGGAACATTAAGCTTATCAATAATAGATTTTGCCAAAAGTATCTCCTCATCGCTCCCAAACTCGGTTATATCTCCCGCCAGTATTACAAAATCTATACCTTTCAAACTATTAATATCCCTAACAGAAATCTCCAGATCCTCTACATTGGAAGCAACCTCGCTAATGTGCAGATCGGCCAATAACGCAAACCTCACAGGCCTCACATTGGGCGTTAAAGAATAACCACTTACAACCACAAAAAAACAGAACAGCGTAAATACAAAACGTCTCATATTAAAAAAATTTTAGATATTTCCAAAAATTAACAAACCAACCAAAATTAGTGTAATCGGTAATTTAGAATCCCCAAATTTTCGTAATTAGGAATCCCCACATTTTGGCAAATAGGCGTCCCCAGCGGGTGGCAATTAAAAATCCTTCATAATTTTATAATTCAAACGCTAAATGAA
>Ga0228535_1000263_pt1 | contig 170103 bp, 103 predicted proteins | sample SJ1metagenome_FD_168457 | JGI IMG/M metagenome (GOLD analysis project Ga0228535, IMG submission 168457) | Enriched culture of PCE-dechlorinating microbial communities from Ithaca, New York, USA - SJ1 | ecosystem: Engineered > Modeled > Simulated communities (microbial... > Unclassified... | reverse complement strand
CGTAATAATTTTCTACGGTCTCTATATTCACCGGTTTCGAAAAAATCACACTTGGTGTTATCTTCACAAGCAAATTTTTCTCAAATACATTGCCTGAAATATCTGTTACAATAATTTTTATACATTTGTTTTCCGTCAAATTATCAATTGTATATTCTTTCTCATAATTGGTAACTCCATCCTCAAAAAATTTAGACTCTTCTTCTATCAACGTTCCGGCAGCACCTGTTTCGGCATTTGCATCATAAATTTCAAAAGAACTGATTTTTGCTTCATTACTTGCTCTCACGCCGATCGTTGTAGTGTATGACATCACTCCCTTATCCACAGTGTGAATATTGCTTTCATCGACTCCCTTAAACTGAATAACCACTTCAGGAGTATAATCGACAGTAAAATTGTCATCGCTGCACGAAACACCAAAAAAGATAATAGCAAATATTGATAAAACTATTTTTTTCATGATTGTATATTATTTATTATATTAATAACCTGGATTTTGAAATATTAAAGGGCTGTTGTTGACTTCATTATTTGGGAGTGGAGCCAAATTCATACGCTCGTTGTAATTTCTTTTATCAAGAACTTTACGTGTGAAATTGCCATTTTCAATTGCAATCCCTATTGCCGGTTTGTTCATCACATCGTTGGCAATTTTCCATCTTCTTATATCAAAGAAGCGATGTTCTTCAAAACACAATTCAACTCGACGTTCTTTACGAATTCTCTCTCTTAGTGTACTCTGAGTATAGTCAGAAGCATTTATCGGATTTATTATGCCGGCTCTTTTTCTTATACGGTTTAACTGTTCCACAGCTTTTGTTCTCGCGGCCTGCGTATCTGAAGCTTCATTAACTGCTTCTGCATAATTAAGGAGGACTTCCGCATATCTCATCATGATAAAATTCATAGAAGTTTGGCCTCCGGTACGATGATCTATTCTATCATCCAGAAATTTTACCAAAAAATATCCGCTACCCCAGTTGTTTGGAGTTGTAATATCAACTTTAGCGGGTTTATTATTCACTTTTGGCCATGTCATCCCGTGATGCAGAATGGTTTGATAAAACCTTGGGTCTCTGTTTTTGTAAGGATCCTGTTCGTTGTAACCGGAATTCGGGTTTATGACAGGACTATAATCTGAATTATATCCTACAATAGGCTCTGAGCCATCGGCCATATCGTAACTATCTACAAGCCACTGTGTGGGGACAGTTGTAAGTTCTTTATTCACATTCCAGGGATTAAATGCCGGAAATAAATTGTAAAGATCATTATCAGGAGCACGAAGGTAAACTAAAATATTTTCGGGATTACTCCTTTCATTAAAATATCTCGTATAACTTTTTTCCGGTTCATCAGAATGAATATACAATGAATGAAGACCTTTGGCCTCTGAATAATTAATAACATCCATCGCCGCCTCGGCAGCCTCTTCCCATTTAACGCCCGACGATTCATATAACGAACTGGCAGCGTATAGCAAGGTACGTGCCTTGTAAGCCATGGCTGCTGTTCTCGTAGCACGACCATAGTCACTACCTTCCCATTTATCGGGCAACTTGCCTTCCATTGATAACGTATCAAATTCGTTCACTATGAATTCTACAGTATTCGCCAGTGATTCGCGTCTGGTATCTTCAAATGCAAAAGGATCTGACGGTTCTGTTGATATCACAAGTGGCCCAAACCAACGAAATAATTCATGATAATAGTAAGCCCTTAAAAAGCGGGCTTGATTGGCACTACTTGTTTTTTCCGAATCTGTTAATGGTGATTTGTTCACGTTTGCCAAGAATATATTGGCATTGCGAATTGCAGTATAATAAAATGTCCACGGATGAGTACCAACTACGGGATTCGTAGTTCCGGTAATAGCTCCGGCAATATAACGCTGGATTCCCGGCACAAGTCCTGCATTTCTTGTAGTATTGCCGGCTCCGTCATCGGTGGCATTATCAAGCATTGCAACCTGAACGTTCATGGACATTAAACGAGAAAAACTACCACTGTTATTATTTTCAACTTCTCTCATTCTTCCATACAGGTCATATAGCGCACTGCGCGTATTTTCAGTATCACTAAAAACCTTCTCCAGCGTTAACTCATCAAGATCCGTATCATCGAGCAAACCTTCGTTGCTACATCCTATAACCAAGATAAGTGAAAGTATATAAAATATTTTCTTAATCATATTTGCGAAATTAAAAATTAATTTTAAATCCAAAATTAATAATGTTCTGTTGAGGATAAAATTGTCCAACATTCCTGTCGGGATTTGACTCAGGATCAATTCTTTTTACATTATCCCACGTAAACAAGTTATATGCATTTGCATAAAGATAGATTGAATTCATCTGAGTACGTGATACTGTACGCTTTGGAACATTATATCCGATCTGGATATTTTTCAATCTTAGATATTTACCATCTCTAAGCCAGAAATCCGAAAGAAAATAATTCTGATGGTTGCCGTCAGATTTTTGTAAAAAACGCGGATAAGTAGCAGTAGAAGCAGTTTCAGGTGTCCATCTGAAAAGATGTTCCTCAAAATAATTTCCCCAGCTGTTGTCCCAACCTACATCACCTGCCATATAAACGGAACTGTGCGATGCACCCTGAAACAAGACACTTAAGTCAAATCCCTTATAATTCAATCCGGTCGACAAAGAATATGTTCTTTGAGGTAAATTACTGTATCCGATTGGAGTCTGATCATTTTGATCAATGATACCATCTCCATTTATATCTTTATACTTAATGTCTCCGGGAGCTAAATTGGACAATCCAAACTGCTGGGGTGAAGCGGCTATTTCCTCATAAGAATTAAAAAAACCATCAAAATTATATCCCATAAACTGACCCACTGATTGTCCCGTCAGATACATATAATCAAACGGTTTTCTGGCTTCACTCATCTCAATAATCTTGTTCTTGGCGTAAGAATAGGTAACTTTAGCAAAATAATTAAAATCTTTTTTCCTGTTGCTTTGCCATCCTAATTCCAGTTCATAACCGCTGTTAGTTACCTCACCTAAATTTTCCGGGGCCAGACTTGTTACACCCGAGGCTATGATGTAGCGGGCAGGTTCTGTTAATATATCTTTGCGTTGCTCCTTAAAAATATCTGCTGAAAAAGACAATTTAGAATCAAGCCATTTGGTATCCACGCCTACATTATATTTTGTAGCCGTTTCCCATGTAATATTTTCGTTTGCCATTCTCCCCTCTCTTAATCCGACAACTTTAGGATTGGGTGTTTCTCCAAATGAGTAGGATTCTCCATTCACATATGTTGATTTATAATAATATGAAAAACCACCAAGCCTGTCGTTTCCTACCTGCCCTAATGAGGTTCTTAATTTCATGAAATTAAGAACTTCAGATTGTGGCATAAAACTTTCATTTGTTATCACCCAACCTAATGACGCAGCAGGGAAAAGATGGTATCTCCTGCCTTTGGCAAAGCGATTGGAACCGTTATAGCCCATGTTGATTTCAGCAAGATATCTGTTGTCATAATCATAATTAATACGCCCTATCAATGCCTGATAGACATGTGGAACATAGGAATACTGTCCTCCCGGAGATGATGTGGAAGTAAAATTAGTTAACACCACACCGGAAAGGCTGTGGACATCCTCTATGATTCCTGAATATCTGAGTGCCACCTCCATATATTGATCGTATATAGCTGCCGCATTCCCTGAACCCTGAAATGGCAATACTCCAGCAAGGCCCTGCAAATATGAATTGTCTACCGGATTATAGGAATAAAGATAAGGTCTCTGTTGCATACCCCGCCAATTGCTCCAATTCACATCAAATGCATATCTCCCATCCAGAGACAATCCTTTGAAAATCTTACGAAGATTATAATCAAAATTAAGGGTGGTTTCTAACTGGTTGTCATAATCGGAACGGAAACCTGTATGAGCTATGGTGACCAGTGGATTCTGTCTCCATACACCAATAGCACCAGCAAAACTACCATTGGGATTCATAAGAGGAAAAGCCTGGGGAGCATTTCTGTAAAAAGAGGCAAACAGTCGCAATCCTTCCGCATTACTATCCAGTCCGTCATACGTAGCCGGCCGGTTTTGCTTTCTGTAGAGGTAAGAGATATTTACTCCCACTTTCAGATCCTCAGATAATGAAATATCGATGTTAGAACGTGCAGTCAACCGGTTATAATAATAGGAAGCATCATAACCCTGGTCTTTTAATGCTGCATCGACCTGGGGTGACAGTTCCAGTAAATTTTTTATAACAGGCCTTTTTCTCAATTCGCTTACTCTGGATTCAAACATGCCCTGTTGGGTGAAATAACCAACGGAAACAAAATATTTGGTTATATTGTTACCACCCGAAATATTGATGTTATATTTTTGCTGGGTACCAGGTTTTGTAAATGTTTCTATAAAATCATTATCAGGATGAGTAAAAGGGCTTAATTGCGTTCTATATAAATAGTTATCATATTCAGACACTGGAAAATTACTGGTGTTGGACAACTTCGAAGGATCGAGTCCCATATTTATCGTACCCTCCCGTTGGAAAAGAGAGGTAGTTTCCGCATTCAATGCCTTTGTTAATCTGTTGTAATTTGTAATTCCATATTCAGCGGTAAATCCAATTTTAGACTTTCCTACAGCCCCTCTTTTGGTAGTAATAAGAATAACTCCGTTGGCGCCCCTTACTCCATAAACTGCTGTTGCGGAGGCATCTTTCAATACGGATACACTTTCAATGTCTTCCGCGTTAATTTGATTAAAAGCACGTTCAACACCATCAACCAACGTCAAAGGTTCAGAATTATTAAATGTCGCTGTTCCTCTGATAAATAGCTGTGAACCATCGTCGCCCGGGCGGCCGCTTACCTGGCGTGTTACCAGACCGGGAATACGGCCAGCCAAAGAGTTCGTAACACTCGAAACAGGGGTATTGCTTATCTCTTCTGATGTTACATTTGAAATAGCACCAGTTACAGAAACCTTTTTTTGAGTTCCATAGCCAATAACAACGACTTCCTCTAACCCTATGGTCTCTTCTCTTAAGGTAACATCAATATTTACCTTACCTGCCACATTTATTTCTTCGGTAATAAATCCGATCATGGATAACTGAAGAACGGGTTCTTTGGTGTTATCTATCTTTAGCTCAAAATGGCCATCTAAATCTGTTACCGTACCATTCAACGTATTTTTCTGCATGACCGTTACACCAATTAGTACGTCCCCGGTTGCATCTTTCACCACCCCGTTTATCTTGGTTTGTGAAAATATAACTGTTGAACAGCAAATAAAAACTAAAATTAAAACTATATTTCTCATATATTAAAAATTATCATATTTTACCATCCGGGATTTTGAACAATTTGTGGTGAAATCTTTATTTCATTCAAAGGAATTGGATGCAAATACATATGAGGGCTGAATTTGCGTAAATCATCAACTGTGAAATTGCTATAATCCAAGGTATTACCATTTTGTATTATTCTGATTCCAGTAACAGGCTGATTCAATCTATCTCCATCCATCCAACGTCTTACGTCGAAATAACGCTGTTCTTCAAAAGATAATTCTATTCTGCGTTCATTTTTGATTTTCTCACGCATCGATTCTTTTGTAGTTACACCATTCAGGAACTGGTCATCTGACTTGAATCCTGCACGGGAACGAACAGTAAGAACCGCATCTTTTGCTGTAAGCCCAAAATTATTCGGATCGGTATCCGGTCCATAAGCTTCGTTCATAGCTTCTGCGTATAATAAAAGAACGTCGGCCAAACGAATAATGGGGAAAAGATGAAATGTATTACCCGGATTAGCCAGAGAGAAATTAATATTAAAGTCTAAAAACTTTTTCAGATAATATCCTGTATTGGTAGATCTGTCAATGACTGCATTAAGGGCATCAGATGTTGCATCCTCTCCAAGTTTTGTATATATTTTCCCTAATTTACCATATGTAGAACCATTATAGCCGACGATAACGTTAAAACGAGGATCTCTGTTGTTATACTGGACTGACAAATCATCCCTTACATACGCTGACCCGTTGACCATAGTAAATGCATCCACAAACTCCTGTGTAGGTACTGTACCACCTCCCAAATTTCTGGATAGACTGGGAGGATATTGCCGGTTTTCCAGACCATTTGATTTAGAGGCACCCACAAATACTATATATTCACTGTTTGGCGAAGTAGTAAATAACTTTTCATAATTGGCATGTAACGAATAAACATTTGAACCACTTTGATTCTTGAGGTTTATGACCTCTGCACAGGCAGCCGCAGCAATAGCCCAACGATTGGACACCTCTGCTTCGTTACTGTTTACATGTCCGATTAACTTGTTTGAATTTCCTGACTGATTAAAAAGAGGGCTCGCTGAAAAAATAAGCGTTTTTGCTTTAATAGCCAGTGCCGCACCTTTTGTCATTCTTCCATATCCCCCACTTCCGCCAATTGGAGTCACATCCAAATACTTTATTGCAGAATCACACAGGTTGACAATATGAGCAACACAATCTGAATATGAGCTCCTCTCAATGACATTTAATTCCGGATCACCCAATGCATAATATTTATCAATAATAGGATACCCGCCGTAGTGCTTCAAAAGGTCAAATTCAAACAATGCCCTTAAACCATACATCTCTCCAATATAGGTGTTTTTGATTCCAATAACCTCTTCTGGCGTTGTTTTGTTAAGTACCAATTCTATCTCGGTAAGATATTTTTGCGCGAATATGGCTTGTCTTATACCCTGGTAAGAATTATTCCAGGAACTCTGAACCGGGCTGTTCGATCTTACATATCCTCTCGACAATCTATGAATTGACGAACTATTTATAGTGGACATTCCGTCATCCGTTGCAGCATCAAGAAACGAACCTGAAATTGAATTAAACCCACCTCTTATATAACTATAAGCCTGATTTACCGGTCTGACATAATTGGCTTCCATCGAAAAAACATCCTCCGGTTGTGACCAGTCATAAGGAGTCTCATCCAGATAATTACATCCGGTGAACAAAGATGAAGTTATCGCCAATAAAAATATCTTATGTATAATATTAAATTTCATGTGTTTATTTTTTATTTTTTACATTATAGTCACGTGGAACTCGCAATAATCATGTACTTTGTGTGTAACTGATTTACATGCTCGTTTCATATGCTGTTTTTAAAATTTTACAGATAAACCAAAACTTATATTTCTTGTTAGTGGCATGGTATCAGAATTGCCTCTGTCTTCCGGATCAAGAGGTAAATCATCATTATACCAAGCATATAGATTATATCCATTGACGAACAAACGCAAACCGGATATGGAAGATCGTCCCAGCAAGTGCGTCGGCAGGTCGTAATAAACTTCCACATTTTTAAGACGGAGATACTTTGAATCTCTAATCCAGAATGAAGAACTCTGTGAATTATTCACATTGGAATACAACCTTGAAATATTTGGCAGTGGGTTTGATTGATCTTCCGCGGTCCAGTAATCCAATTGATGTTCGTAAATTGTTCCGTTTGAGAAGAAGGGATAGGCCACTTTCCCACTCAGATAGGTCGTCACATCCCCAGCTCCCTGAAATAAAATATTGAAACCGATATTTTTATAGGTTAACCCGGCATTAATACCATAAAAAATTCGAGGGACATCGCCATATCCAATTACAACTTGATCATTTCTGTCGATAATACCATCCCCGTTGATATCTTCATAACGAATATCACCCGGTTGCACATCAGAAAAGGTTTGAGTTGGAGAAGCTGCAATCTCTTCATAAGATTCAAATAATCCAATGGCATTGTATCCCCTTCTTATTCCACGTGGGTATCCGGCACTCAGGAGCCATGGGTATTGTTCATCCACCTCTCCGGTCTTGTCAATCATATTCTCGTAGAATGAATATGTTGCACCTAAGTTATAACCGATATCTCCAAAATTTGAATTCCAGGAAAGCGCCATTTCGTATCCGCTGGAATGCATTTTGCCAATATTTTCTTCTATGGTGGCTACAGTTCCCAAAAGTGAAGTCACCTTATTATTCGGCATATACATGTCATCTCTGTCATCATAGAAATAATCGAAAGTAAAGTGTAGGCGATTATTAAATAGTGCAAGACTGGTTCCAGCGTTAAATTGCCTTGCTTTCTCCCAGGTCAGATTAGGGTTTGCAATAATGTCTTCAACATATCCACCCTGGTTTTGCATATTATTTCCGAAATTGTAGATATTATTGGTGGAATTTAATCGTCCCATATAATAAAACTCAGATATACCCTTCTGATTTCCTACAATACCGTAAGAACTTCTTAACTTGAAAAATGAAACATACTCTTGTAATGACTCGAAGAATTCTTCATTTGAAATAGTCCAACCTGCAGCAACAGAAGGGAAAAAGCCAAATCTGTTGTCAGGGGCAAATTTATAAACACCTTGATAGGAACCAATTAAATCTATTGAATACTTATTGCTGTAATCATAATTCAACCAAGCACCTATTGTTTGATAACGACTGGGAATGGATTTTTGATTTGTAAACTCGTATTGATTATAAAAAGCAAAAGCAGAAATAGCATGATCATCGATCTTTTTGTCATATGACAATTGCAGGTCTAAAGATGTTTTACTTTGACTGTTTTGGTTTGTAACCGAGTTTCTCATACGCTGATCGTTACCGGTGCGACGTAAAACATCAGGATTATTTAAATCTACAAGTTGATAATAAGCATAATCTTTAGTTCTGTTTGTCAATGCAGAAGTATAACTATCCATTGACAAAACAGCGCTGGCCTTTAATCCTTTAGCAATAAAAGGGAGATCCTGAGTTAATTTTACTCTAAAAGATCCGTAGACCTGATTAAACAGAGCATATCCATTTCTGTTCAGCATTGCCCATGGGTTAGATACCAATCCATTACCTGCTGGAAGTTTTTTATTGATACTTTGTATTAAATTTCCATCTTGATCGATATATTCCCCATTATCAAAATAATATGGAGGAAAAGCATTGGCCGGTGTCGTAATCAGTGAATTGTACAGACCATAAGAATCTCCACCAGGACGATTCTGTTTATCATACCATCCGTACAAATCCAGGTTCAATAATGTAGTTGGAGTAACATCAACCTGCAGGTTTGATCTTAAATTAAATCTGTTGGTTGTATTATTTGTATTATAGGTGAATTCATTATCCGGAATGAACATCCCGTTTTGCGTTAAAAAACCACCATTAATAAAATATTTGGTTTTATTGGTGCCACCCGTTACATTCAAATTATATTTCTGCACCCAGGAAGATGATTTAAAATAATCGTCCAACCAATTTACATCAGGATAAATTTCATCATTTACTCCATTCCTGTTTCGGTATTGTTCAATATAATACAGAGAATACATATTTGATTCTCCGGAGCCGTCATATTTTAAGGCCTCGTTGTAGTGCCTGGCATACTCGAGTGCACCAAGGGGTTTCAAAAGACCGATTGGTTTTTGATTAATTAATTGCACAGTCAAATCCACAACAGTTTTTCCTTGTCTCCCCTTTTTAGTATTGACAAGAATAATCCCGTTTGCAGCTCTGGTTCCATATAATGCACTTGCCAGTGCATCTTTCAAAACTGTAACGCTCTCTATTTCGTGAGAGGATAAAACGCCAAAATCTCTTTCCTGCCCATCAACCAATACAAGCACCCCTTCTGCATTGGTACGGATTCCCCTGAGCCAGAAATTTGAACTTTCATTGACTGTTCCCCCTGAGGTCTGATAGGAAAAATAACCAGGAACAAGTCCGGATAACAGATTAGTCAAATTGGTTACGGGCAAGTTCTTATAATCATCCATTTTTATTGTAAAAGAAGCACCGTTAAAATTGGCGAAAGGAACATCTTTAAATGGAAGATTCAATGTATCCTTGTCCTGTTGAGCGCTTATTACAAAAGAAGAATTAATTAATAATATCAAAAGCCCGAATAATACTCTTTTTTTTCTCATTATTATCAATGTTTTATTCCAGTATAGAAATATTTCTTTATGAATCTCATTAAATATCAAAGTTGCACGATAATTCACACCTTTTCCTTTATTTTCTCTGCTTACAAAAGGGAACTGATGTGATTATCAATAGTAAATACAAGTTTAAGTGAACATATTTTAAAATATTTATTTAATCATTGTTAGTGGATAGAACAGGGACGAAGGAAGTGAAAATTTCATAAAATAAATGCCAGAAAGATCTCAAAAAATGCCACAATCTATTCAGATCTTAACTTTAGTAAACATTTTCACCAATTATCGTTACAAATTACAAAATACTTTTCCTCTAACTTATCAAATCTGCAACAGGATCAAATTAAAATTCAATATCCATAGCTACACCCTTATCACCCTGTTGCGCCATCCATTTTTCAAGTTCACTCTTCATGACAGAGATCCTGCTAGCATATTCTTTATTGTCCGCAAGATTGTTCATCTCCCAGGGATCATTTTTCAAATCATAAAATTCTACGGCAGGACGTTTCACATATCGCTCCGTTAATTCTTTTGCGACCACACTTGTTTTAGCACTTTCAAGCCAGCTTGCCCATGCCGAACGCTTATTTTTCACATTCATCAGATGTTTCTCAAAATAGTCCACATCCGGAGTAAGATTTATAATTAATTTGTACCTTTTATCCTGAATACTTCTGATTGGATATGCTGTTCCTTCGGGAATATTATTGTGAATACCGTAAGTCCAGTTCCGATGATCGTCATGTTCCCCATACAATACTTTCAGAAAGCTGCGTCCGTCAATATCATCAACAGCTTCGCCTCCACCAAAATCTATTAATGTTGGTAAAATATCCTCATATTGAACGAGTGCATCGCTGGTAGTTTTTGATTTTATCTTATGGGGATAGCGGGCTATAAAGGCACTATTCTGACCATACCGATAACAAGTCCACTTTCCAAACGGGAATTGTGGTCCCTGTTCTCCCAGAAAGATAACAAGTGTATTATCAAGTGTATTGGTTTTTTCAAGAACCTGCAAAACAGCACCAACCTCTTCATCCAACGCTTTAACTTCAGCAAGATAATTCCGGAATAAATTGCGGGTTATTGCATTATCCACAGTATTGGGTGGTAACACAATTTTATCAGCATCTATTTCTTCAGGATTCCCCCATGTCCATGGAGCATGAGGATGAATGCTGCATACAAAAAGACAAAAGGGTTTATTATCACGTTCGATAAACTCTTCAATCCCGTCAGTAGAATAATTTGCCGTACTGGAAACACAATTCACCTCAAAACCAGGTATTTCTTCAAAGTCATAAACTGATTTAGGCGTGGTGTGTTGCTTACCGGTTCTGCCCACTCTGTATCCTATATCTGGTAAATAGTGCGTCACACTTTTGATATTGGAATACGACGTCTTATGATTCTGAAAAGAACCATGTCTGGCAGGATATAGTCCGGTATATAGTGATGCACGTATGGGCACACTCATTGTTGCAGAGGCATAATTATTTCCCAACAAAATACCCTCGTTGGCAAGCCTGTCAATATTTGTAGTTTTAACATTCTTCCCGCCATAGCAACTCAACTCATTTGTAGCCAGGTCATCGGCCATGATTACCACAATATTGGGTTTCTTTTGAATATCATTTTCCGCTTTGGTCACCTCACACGAAAAAGTCAAAGGAACACCTGGTATTAACAGAGATAAAAATTTTATTGACTTCATTGTACTTTTATTTAAGGGATTATACACCTATTAATTATAAAATTTTAAATTTGCAGATAAGCAATATAAGTTGCCTATCTGCAAATTAAAAATCCAGTTATCTTAAATAGATAATACTAGGCTATCTGCTAATAGCCAAATAATCCATAATCAAATACGGCATTCTGTTCAAAAGGACCACACTCTACCGCAAGAGTATTCTCTCCCTGTCTCAACAACGAGATAAATTCACTTATATTGATATCTTCATAGTGTCTTTTGCCTATTATCTTTTTATCTACCACCAGGCTACCGTTGAGATAAACCTTTACATCACCATAGGCAAGAATATGAAGGTAAATTCCTTCAGGGAGGTCATTCAGAGTAAAATGGCTTAGCGAGTATACCGGTTTCTCTTTGAGCACACTTACAGGACCATTTACTTTTTGAAACTTATTTGCATTTCGGCTCGTTTGCCAGTTATCTTCGGGTTGAACATGAGAAATATAGAGCTGTTGAGCATCAATTTCCGAATCAGCAATAAGTTTCTTCACGTCTCTTGTATCTGTTCCGTACAAAGGATGATGCAATATTCTTAATAGCTCAGGATCTATTTTGATCACTTTTCTGTCGTAAGTTAAAAGTCCGTTTACCTCACCTTCCACGTCTGTAGTCTGAGTATATACGGCGGCTGACAATCCATTATATCTTAATGGATACAGATTATGCATTAATTTTGTATACTCTTTTATCAGATCCGGAGAATTTGTATATGTCCGGTATCCCCAGTTTCGCATGGAAGGATCCCACAAATGATTTTCCACAGGAAGTCCTAATCCTCCGAATTCACCCAGCACAACCACACGACCGGGGTTCTGGGCAGCAGGTTCCATACCGGGACCCGGATATTGATGAGAGTCGATCATATGACCGCATTTTCTGTCTGTCCAGCCGCTAACGCCGTTAATTATTCGTGTTTTATCATATTGCATACTCCAGTCCACAACCCGTTTTGTATCGTATTGTCCCCATCCTTCATTGAAAATTACCCAGGTAACAATACTTGGAAAAAATTTCAACTGGTCGATCATTGTTTTCAATTCGTACTCGAACTGCACGGCAGATTCATGAGGTCGGTTCCAATCGTGCGGGGCATCCCAGTTTACATGTTGCTCCGATCTTTTGGCTGTTTCAAAACCTGAGACCATATCTTGCCAGAGAAGTATTCCAAGAGAATCGGCATAATAATAATAAAGCCATGGCTCTACTTTTATGTGTTTCCTCAACATATTGAAGCCCATATCCTTTAGTACTTCCATATCATAACGCATGGCTTCTGCAGAAGGTGGAGTCAGTAATCCATCAGGCCACCAGCCCTGATCCAGTGTTCCATATTGAAATAATGTCTTATTGTTAAGCTGTATTCTTTGATATCCTTGTTGATCTTTTACAATTGAAACCTTACGCATGGCAAAATATGAATCCACCATATCAAAGATCTTGTTATTTTTTTGTAATGACACCTCTAACCTGTAAAGGTCGGGTGATTCTGGTGTCCACAATTTCGGTTCCGCAATATTTAGTACAATTTCCTCAGAAGCAGAATAATTCTTATTCAACACCAACCGGTCACCGTCAAAAACTTTTACAGAGAGCATCTCACCCCCTTTTGTCCCGATCAGGTCAGTATTTAATATAACCTGGCTTTTATCAATATCCGAGACAGGATATAAAGAATTTATACGGATTTTATTCACAGGTTCAAGCCAAACAGTTTGCCAGATTCCACTAACAGGCGTATACCAGATTCCACGTGGGTCGAGCACCTGTTTTCCTCTTGCCTGACTATCCGTATCTGTAGGATCCCAGACCGATACAACTACTTCCTGTACACCCTTTCCCAGGTATTTTGTAATATCATATGAAAAAGCAGTGGAGCCTCCTTTGTGTATGCCAATTTGCTTTCCATTGACCCATACCGTTGTTTCCCAGTCCACAGCCTGAAAATGCAATAAAATATTTTGTCCGTTCCACTCTTTGGGTAACTCAAAAGTTTTTCTATACCATATCTTCTGATCGGGCTGAAGAATTTTCCCTACGCCGGACAAGGCGGATTCAACTGCAAAAGGAACTAATATTTCCCCCTGGAAATCCTTAGGTCTTGCCGCCTCTTTAGAAACGATAGCATAGTCCCACATACCGTTTAGATTTTTCCACTCACCTCTTTTTAATTGTGGGCGGGGGTATTCGGTCCATGCATTTTCAGGGGTAACCTTTTCTCCCCAGGTTGTCATAATTTTACCTTTTACGGATTGATAGTTCTGCGCATTAAGCTTAAGATTCATCCCCAAAATCATTCCCAAGATAAATAGGCTTAATTTAATATTCAACATTTTATTCATTATCTATAGTTTTAATATTTATTTCTTATAGTGTTATTACTTTCTTAAAAATTCATTAAATATGGAAGATAAAGTCATCTATATTTATTAACTGCCTGTCCGGTTATATCTTATGTCACATACTCGAGTGCTAAAGGTCACCGTATCTTTGGCAAAACATACATAATATAAAAATTCTACTTTTTACATCATGAGATGATGCTCTATCAGGTTGTACAGAAGCATTTGTCTTCACATCACAGTCCAATGACACAGTTTACCGTATGTATACAATTTAAGCTACACTAACGAGTATTACGAAGACTATCAATTCTAAGACAATGTTGATTTTTACCACCATTCATTTATATATATACCATTCCCTTGTACGTCTCTTATACGGTTTCTATAAACCATAGTATCAGTCGCATTACAAACAGTTCCATCATTTAATGTGTAGGAATAGTTTAGAATGAATGTTCTATTTTTTGTATCGTAATTTGATTCACCAACAGGGATAACATTAATCGGAGATGCCTCTGCTGGTAGTAAATTAACAGTACCACCAACAATTGGCACTTCCAACTCGAAAGAATAGGCATCATTAGCAGGATCATTAGAGCCATTTGGATCCGGAACTAATTTCATTCTTGTTGGACCTACAGTTTCTAATAGGCGGAAACTGGTATTTTGTAAAGGATTATTCTTGTAATATATAGTCTCAGTAATGGAGTTTTTTGTTTTAACCATTTTACCATTATAAGTATAATTGGCTTGTTGTTTTGCAAAATAACTAACCGATACAATTATGGTTGATTTTTCTGCATTTATAGAATCGATTTGGCTACTGGAAACAATTTTAAGTGGCAATACATATTGACCTGTAAGACTCTTTGGATCATTAACGAATTTTGCCGAATCCAGTTTAACATCAAGATATCCATCCAGTGAACCTTTAGGAATTATGATAGTGTTAGCGTGTCCCAATGTATAATAGTCGGATGGAAGTTCTTCCTTGTCGTTTGGAATCAACGAAGGATCGACTATAAATTTCACTTCTCTTTGTAAATTGTTTTGCAATACTCCAGAGAAAACAACACCAACCTTCATTTGCAAACCTTCGCCAACTACCAAATTTCTAACGTAAGTTTGATTTGGAAATCCAACAACAGTGTAATCATTAATGAGAGGGTCATCTTCAAATGTACATGATATAAATACAGAAAAGAACAATACATAGAAGAAGATAATTATACTTTTTTTCATATACTTGATTTTTTTATCATTATTGTTTCATTCATTCCCATCCATAATTTTGCTCAATTGCTTTTGCATTAGCGATTTCATCGTATGGAATGGGCATATACAGTGATTGAAAATCGCGTGTTTCCAAATATCTCTTTTGATAAGTAAAACTGCTATTAGAAATTTTGTCTATTTCTATTCCATAAACTTCAACATTCAGAGATAACACATTATTGTTTGGAATATTGCGCCGTAAATCATAAAAATAATGACCTTCAAAACTTAATTCCAATCGACGTTCGTTTAGAACATATTTAATAAATTTTTCTACATCCGTACCTATAACTTCATTTAAAAAATTTGGTTTCCCCTTGTACCTAGCTTGAATCTTTAATAAAACATCGTAAGCGCTAAAACCAAACATTTCGGGATCATTTTTTACTCCCCAGGCTCGTGCGGCAGCTTCACAATAGTTGAGATATAATTCTGGTAGTCCAAGGATAATTCTTGCTCTTGCTGTGTTTACCTTTGAACTGGGACGAAAATCTACCACATCAGTTCGTATTAGTTTTTTCAGATAATAATTTGTTCTAGATGTATTTTTTAAAGGAAAATAAGCATCAGCTCCACCGGTATACGTATTTAGTGTGTAATAATCTTTCGGCCCTAATTTTGTACCATTATAAGCAACATACATATCAAGTCTGGGATCACGATTTATATATGGATCCGATTCATTATAAATGGGACTTTCGGTTATTGGGTATCCATTTTGATCTGGAAATGCATCAACAAAATTCTGTGAAACGCCAATAGATGCATTACCATACATACCTAACGGATAATTATTTCTTTCTAGAGTACTGTTATTACCTAAAACATTTGCTCTGAAAATAATATCTGGTATCTGAAAAACACCATTATTTAACTTTTTAAAATAATAATCATCATAGTTCGCCAATTTAACGCTAGTCCCCCCAATCGCTTTAATTGCTTCGCCTGCGTATCTTGCAGCAACAACCCATTTAGTCTGATCGTCCGTGGGGTTAAAAGCAGGACTAGCAGCATATAGAAGTACCCTGGCTTTTAAAGCCATTGCTGCAATTCCGGATGCTCTATCGTTGAAAGTTTGTCCAGTTACACGATCCGTGCCTTTGTACTGCAATGGAAGATATTTTATTGCACTATCGCAGTCATTCACAATTTCAGCAACGCAATCATCATAACTGCCTCTTGGTATATTAAGATCGTCAGAACTATTAAGAACGGAATCACCGATAATCGGGTACCCTAACACAGTCTTTCCATCTTGGATTCTTCCTGCATAATTCCTTAATAATTCATTTCTCCAATACGCCCTTAAAAAATAAGCCTCACCTTTTGATCTATTAATTACCCTAATATTGTCAATACTATCTTGTGGTGTTATTAATGCATAAAATCTTACAGGTGTGGGTATGGTTGCTCCTTCATTGATAATTAATTTTGGAATAAAAGCGTTTAAAGATCGAATGACCTCATAACATTGTTTGATATTTTCCAACGGATTGTTGTCCGGTCTGAATCCTCCGTTTCCACATATAGACCAGACTCCGGTAAAAGAATTATCTACTGCATTGTCGGTTAGTTTATCCATATCTACAGGAAATTGATTGTCAATTTGGGAATATGCTCTTAAAACGGGTCCCAAAAAATTTTGTGAAGTTCCTTCAATTTGCTCTTCACTCAACATGTTGTCAAATTTTGGATCAAGCATTTCCGCACATGCCGTTGTAAACGTAATAAACATGATTAACACGAATATTTGTTTAATATTATATCTCATACTATTGTTTATTAAATTTTGATCATATATAATCTTTTAATTTTGTCAACTGAAATCTTTGTTTTGCTCCAATGATCTCAAAGACACTTCAATTGATCTAATTTTAACTCCTTCCAAGTTAAAACGAGAAAGATATTCCTGCGGTAAGTGTTTTAAAAATTGGAAATAAACTGACACCAGCATTCAAACTTTCGGGATCGAGATCTTTAATTTTCGACAATGTAAATAAATTTGCTCCTCTTACATTAAGTTTTACATTTGTCAAACCAATAATTTTTGTAACATCTTTTGGTAACGTATAACCTATTTCAGCATTTCTTAGTTTGAAGAAGCTACCATCAACAATCCAGTAATCTGAATTGATGAAATTGTTATTAGCAAATTCAGCTCTAAGAATAGGATGAGGATTTCCGTTAGGTAATCCGGTATTAACAACTTCGGAGTACTTGCGATTCCCAAAAATTTGGTAATACTTATTGTTTAATAAACGATCAAATCCAGCTAATCCATAACCAACTAGATCGACATTAAATCCTTTATACTTTACGCTTAAAGTAATACCATATTGGATTGAAGGAAATGAATTACCTATAACGACTCTATCTTTGGAATCGATTACATTGTCGTATGGACTATTCGTATTTTCATATTGAAAGTCTCCCGGTAGAACAACTCCGTACAATTGTTTAGGAGCAGCAGCAATTTCGGTCTCATCAGCAAAAATTCCCTTTACTCTTAATCCAAGTATATCACCCACGTTAGTTACCTTTCTTAAACCTTCAAATCCTTCGGGATAATCAGGTATTGCATCTTTAGTAATTTTAGATTTTCCGTAAGTTAAGTTTGTTCCAATTGTAAAGCTCAAATCATTAATCTTTTTATCATACTCTGTTTCAAATTCAAACCCACTAGTAAGGTATGATTTATAGTTCAGAAACATACCGTTACTGTTTAATCCTAAGACACTTGGAACAATATCTTGAGCTGTTGCAAATTCACCAGTAAGATTATTTCTAAAGTAACCTGCAGAGAATGTCAAAGATCTATTTAATAAATCCATATCGAATCCAATATTAAATTCTTTACTCTTCTGAAAGGTTAGATTAGGATTACCCATTCTGGATAAGTTTGCTGTGTTATTGAAAGCTGATGAGCCATAAGAACCTGTTGACCATTGATCTTTATCCAGATTATATACGACGATACCCTCAGAACTATAAGAGGTATAACCTAACATTCCATATGAAGTTCGAAGTTTCAAATAATCAATACCTGAACCTTTCATAAACCCTTCATCGCTTATTATCCATCCTGCTCCAATCGTAGGGAAGGTTCCAAATCTATTTTCAGGGCTAAAAGTCCCAACTCCAACCCTATTTAAGCTAAAGTCAAGAATGTATTTCTCATCATATAGATAATTTACGTAACCTCCTAAATTCATTCGTTCCAAACTTTGAATTTGTGTGTCGAATTGTTTATTCTGATAATAATAAGCAAGTAAGACATTGATGTCGTTTTTACCAAATTTATTTTTATAAGAACCCGATAAGTTATATGCGAAATTTCTTTCAACTCTATTTTCGCCTCCTCTGGTTAAGGAAGTTTCGCGCGTTTCTTCTCCGAAACTTCTAAAAGAATAGGAGTCGGTTTCGTCGTCAAATGCTGGTTCATAAACAACATATGTAGCACCCTGATAAGAAGTTAATCTATTGTATACATCGAATGTAACCATAGGGGTGAATTTGAGGCCTTTCACCCATTTATTCAAATCGACATCAAATGTAAAATCAGTTAAAACATAAGAGAAATCTCGCACTCTATATCCATTCTGAGTGTAGTAACCCAACGGATTATTTTGATTGGATTGAGTTCCTCCTAAAACATAATCAACATCAGTCCTGCCTACAAGAGAAGCAGGAATCTGAATTGGGAATTCATTCGGTCTGTTATTTGAGAATATATTGAATAAGTCATCGGGATTAATTCTCAACCAATTTTTTCTTTCCAATGCAGCACTTAAACTAGTTCTTAAATTTATGAAACCCAATATCTTATTATCTATATTACCTCTTAAAGTGAATAAATTATTCCTATTGGGATAATCTGTTATTTTTTCGAGGCCTCCATTTGTTTGATAGCCAAAGTGTACAAAATAGGAACTATTATCCCTACCCCCCGAAAACTGTCCATTTGCCCTGGTTATAGTCATATAATCATTTAGAAAGCTTTTATAATAATCCACATCGGGGTAAAGTACCGGATCACCATTTAAATAATTTTCTGGATTGTAGAAAGGACTTAGTCCCGAATTACTCAGGGCCTCATTATACTTTAGAGCATAATCATAGGAATTTAAATATTTAGGAAGCCCTGTAGGTGTTTGTATACCTGTTTGTATATTAATTTTGGAATAATTTTCGTTACTAGAGCCTCTCTTTGTTTTGATCATTAAAATTCCGTTTGTTTGTATCCCACCATATAAGGACTTCAATGAGGCATCTTTAATGAGTTGAACACTTTCAACAATCTCATTTTCAATATAGTTTAAATCACGTTCAACACCATCGACCATTACCACATAATTTCCATAAGGTGCGCGTACAAAAGTTGTCGTTGAATTAGACCCGGGTTCAGAATGGTTATCCATTGTAAAAAGACCATTTAATCTTCCGCTTAGAGAATTCATAAATTGCATCGTAGGATTAGATTGCAATTCATCTCCATCTACCTTTGAATAAGCACCTACCGTTCTTCTTTCGGTAGTTTCACCAAAGACAGTGTATATTCTGGAGTCATCACCGCTTTTGTAAACATTAGGAATAAGCGTCACTTTTCCATCGTTGATTGATGAAATAGGAATATCAATCGTATGGTAACCCTTGGCGGTAATTTTGATGTTATCATTCTCTTTTAAATCGAATGAAGTTTTACCTACTGCATTTACGCTATAGACATCTCTATTTTTTGTAGAAAAAATATTAGCATTTGTTACTGGATTACCCTTTGAATCAACCACTTCAATAGTAATTTTCCTATTTATTTTCTGTCCATAAACTGGAATAAAGGACGTTATACAAATAAATAGAATAATTATCTGATATTTTAGTTTAAATCTATTCATAATATTTTGTTATTACCAACCTGGGTTTTGTTTAAAATTCGGACCGATTCTCGTATCGTCTAGTTTTATAACGAATAAATAATGTTTTTCATCAAAAACTCTATTCTTAACTAATACTTTTTCATACTTAAAACCTGTCGGATATTCACTAACGTTATAACTTCCCGGTTTAAGCTTAGTGATATAATAACCATAAATATCTCTATATTCAGGCTGAGTTCCAATTTGCCAGCGACGCACATCATATACTCGGTGTTCTTCAAAACACAATTCAACTCTTCTTTCGTTTCTCACGCGATCTCTAAAAAGATCTTTTAAAAGATATTTAGAGTTGATGTTTGGCATTTGAGCCCTGTTTCTTACCTTATTAATTGCTTCTTCCGCCGAATACAGACATCTTGAATCTTTTGAGCCGGGATTACCCCATGCTTCGTTCGAAGCTTCCGCAAAATTTAAATAGATTTCGGCCATTCTAATGTAGGGCCAAAGTACCTTCATACCAGATCCAAAATTTTCACCCATCCATTTATTAACATAAGTCCCAGTTAAAGTATATCCCATAATAGGATCTCCTCCCGACATTTTTAAATCCTTTGCATCTGCTTTACCGGTGGCCTCATTAAAGTGGTAAATTTGAAGATTTTTGCCTGCAATTACCGCTCCGTTATACATGATATTCAAATAGAAGCGAGGATCACGCTTTACATACGGATTTTGTGGATTATAACCTGATGCGGGATCATCTAAAGGAAGTCCATTTTCCATTTCGAAACTTTCAACCAGTGCAGCACTTGGACATGCTCCATATTTGCCTGCTAATTGACCCGGAGGACGTCCTGAATTTTGTGTGTATGCATCACTACCCCAGTTATGGTTTTGCCTTCGTCCCAGAAGAACCTCTTTTAAATAATACTCTTCTTTGATATCTTTTATAACGTTATTAAAATTCTCCCATTCTACTAACCCATAACCACTTGCTTCGGCTATACGAATACATTCATTTGCAGCTAAAGCAGCGGATTCCCATAAATTTTCACCAGAGTCAGTCTCATAGCGTGCAAAATCGCTTGCAGAATAAAGTAGAATTCTCGACTTCAAAGCCAATGCTGCAACTCTTGTCGGGTGGGGAAACTCTGTCGGTGGGATAACATTCTCAAGATACATTGCCGCAGAATCGCAATCTAAAGCTGCTCTTTTGTAGGTTTCTTGCATAGTAAGACGCGGCAAATCCATCTCTACATCAGCACTTAAGGGCGCATATAGATAGGGCATTCCACCCCATCTGCGGCATAACTCGGCATAAGACCATGCACGATAAAAATAACACATCCCCAAAATTTGCTTTTTTGAAGTCTCTCCACCAGTATAATAAGATATATTACGAATTCCCGTATTGGCGACCCTTACATGCGACCAAATTTCAGCCCAAGTTGTATTATTACACCAAACAGCGTCTCCATTTGAACGTAACGCGTAATAATCGCCATTACTTGCACGTACCGACGGACACCCTGTATAGGTAACACTTGAAATAGAATTATCGCTGATTCCACAATCATGACTTCCCAAGGGGCTAACTCCATTTTCCAAATGTAGAAAAAATGGTCTCATAACGAGCATTTCACAGTATCTTTGATAGTTTGCAGAATCGCCGAACACTTTTTCAAAATCCAATCCTGCCGCTTCAGGTGCTTTATCCAGATAATCACAAGATGCTAAGTAGAAAAATAACATCGAGGAAAATGTTAATATTAGGATATTTTTTATTTTCATATTTTTATTTTTTAAAACGTAAATGTCAATCCAATTTGAAAACGTCTTACTAACGGATAATTTGCCATGGCCAAAGCATTCCCACCATCACTTATTTCCGGGTCTGCCAATGGGAAAAACGGGCTCCATGTCCAGAGATTATTACCTCTCAAATATACATTCAGATTACTCATTCCAAGCTGTTTTGTAATCTTGGCAGGTACGTTGTAATTCAGATTAACCGTTTTTAAACGAATATAGGTAGCATCATAGATCGAATTAGAGTTAATATGTCCATCAGCAATGGTATTGTTCAATCTATTCCCATCGTATCTGAAAGAGGGATATCTGGCATCACGATTTGTTGGTGACCAAACATCCAATTGATATTCAAATGCTTGATTTGTAAGCCTGTGTAATGGCCATCTGAAAGCATCATCCACCTTTCTACTTACACCAGTAGCGCCGACAAACATAAAGTCGAATTCAAAATTTTTATACCTCAAACCGCTTGAAAAATTAAAAGTATATAGGGGATATTGTTGTGTATAACCAATTGGTACTTCATCATTCATATCAATAACACCGTCACCGTTAAAATCAACCCATCGTATATCTCCAAGATTGAACATCATGCTGCCATAACGAATACTATTCATCATCATATCAGGATCCTGTATTAAATCTTGACTTACAAGACCAAACATCTGAAATATCCTTTTACCAGCTTGTTTTTGATATTCTGGTTTATACATAGGCTCATCCCTGGAGATAATTCTGTTGTCACTAAAGTTAACTCCTCCTTTTATCCAATAATTTAGATTACGATTAATCGCATACTGGAATTTTAAATCAACTTCATAACCTTTGGTTTTGGTTGAACCAAGATTTTGTTGTTTCATGCCAACTCCAAACCAATCGGGTACGGATAATCTATCTAATAAAATATCGTATCGGTACTCATCGAAGAAATCAAAATTTAATGTGAACATTTGGTTTTCTAAAAAAGCTAATTCTGCGCCTATATCTCTTTTAATTGCTTTTTCCCACGTAGCATTCAGGTTGGCAGCACTTTCTTCTAAAATTAAGTTGTAAGCTGTCCCGGGTGAAGATTCAGTTCCGGGATTATATTTAACTCCTGTTCCTCCGACAGTGTATGCAGAAGTGTATAACCATCTGCTACTAGAGGCATCACTTCCTACCAATCCCCATGAAGATCTGATTTTTGCCCGACTTATAATAGGAAGTAACGGACTGAAAAACCTTTCATGATGTAAATTCCATCCTAAACCAAATGATGGAAAAATTCCGTATCTATTCTGGGGGGCAAATTGTTCTGAACCATTAATACCTAGATTTGCTTCCAATAGATATTTATTATCATAATCATAAGTGACCCTTGATGCGATACCTTGTTGATACATGGGAAAATCAACATCAGATTGGGCTTTTCTCCTTTGCCCAACCAATAATCCAGTAACAACGTGTTTATCGAATGTCCGGCTGTAGTTTAACGAGGCTTCATAATACCAATTTTTGAAAGGACTACCTGTCAGGCTTTCCGTAGATGCGACTGGAAGTTCAACCGGACCTTCATTATCAGCTTTTCCATCCCTACCAACAATTCTATCCCAGGATAAATTAGGCCTTAATCTGTAAGTGACAGCATTGTATTCGATCGTACTTTGATACCCGATGGTATTATTAAAAGCTACTGAACCTTTAAAAGAAAGACCTTGGGTGATTATATCTAAATTTTGATTTATCTTAAAAGATACATTGAGGTTGTTTGTTTTTTGTGTTCGGCTACCACTATAATTGCTTGCAATCATTGGGTTTTCAAAATTAGGTATTGTCGTTGAAGCAATTCTCACCCCTGTTTCTTCAGGACGTTTACTGTCAGGGTACATGTCTATCACACTCTTTGGATAATATGGAGGAATATCCATTGGCCCCATGACAAAAATCGGTCGGAACAATCTTTGAGCACTTGTTTCGAAAGGTTGATTCCTTATACCTATATATCCACCGGCATCAATTGAGAGTAAGGTTGTTTTGGTTATGTCAACATCAGCATTAAAACGGTAGTTCATTTTATCATACCTGTGACGAGGATCGTAAAACGGCTGTTTTTCTGTTTTTAATACATCGTTATCACCTGTATAAGTAAGTGAGGAAAAAATTCGGGCAAGATCGGTTCCTCCTGAAATATTAACACTATATTTTTGAGAAAAAGCTAAATCTTTGAACATCACGTCCTGCCAATTTGTATTTGGGTATATATAAGGCATATCTTGAAGTTTGTAATGCTCTAGAATTTCATCTGATAAAATCTTATTAAAAGAATCGTCATTACGTGCAGCCTGATTCATTACCAAACCTGTATTATAACTATCCATTGGAGCCAACATGTTTATTGGAGTCTTCAGGGTTTGTTCAAGAATAACATTCACTTTTACCTGTCCCTTCTTTCCACGTTTGGTGGTAATCAGGATTACTCCATTTGCCCCTCTAACACCAAATACTGCTGTTGCAGAAGCATCCTTTAGCACGGAAATAGTTTCAATTTCAGTTGGCTCTATTTCATTAAAATCTCTTTCGACACCATCTACCATAACAAGTGGATCATTACCCATCCAAGATGATATACCCCGAATATAAATTTTAGCGCCATCTGAACCAGGTTTGCCAGACATTTGAACTGTGGATACTCCAGGTAATTGTCCAGTAAGTGCAGCAGATATGTTTGTCGAAGCTACTTTGATTAAATCGTCGCCTTTAACTTGTGAAATTGCAGCAACTGAGCTTTCTTTTTTCTGTACTCCATACCCAACTACGATCACTTCTTCCAGTTCTTTCACTTGGGTAAGCAGCGTGACATCAATAACTTGTCGGCTTCCGACTGCTATTTCCTGAGTCTCAAGACCGATAAAACTAAAGACAAGCACGTCTGAACTAATTAGATTACTTATTCTGTAATTGCCATCTATATCAGTTACAGTTCCTGCTCCTTTCCCCTTCACAACTACGGTTACACCCGGGAGCGGTTCTCCTTCAGCATCATTTACCGTGCCTGTCACGGTCACAGTATGTTGACTATAGACCATTAAAGCCGGACAGAATAAAATTAAAAAAAATAAGATTTTTCTCATATTAGAAATTTTTATCATATATAATTATCACAGCCATTTAAGCGAGATTATACCTCACTGGAACTTACATATCTTTTTAGTATTTTATATAATTTCGGACAAAAGTAGGACTATCAGAGGGGAAATTAACAGCAAATACATATCAAAAAATAAAACAATTTATTCAAAAAACAATTAGGTAATCAACAAACACTTCCAAAATATGAACAATAGTAAATATGTAATTTTTCATCTATAAAAGTATGTCAATGATCGAACTGTAAAAGTTATTTTATTCAGTAGCTTCTATGCCTAACAAGTACACAACTTTTCCCTTGGAGCCGGAAACAGAGTCCCCTAAAACTGTGAATACAATTTCATGTTTTCCCGGACCGAAACCCTGATACGTCTGTTTTGCAATTACGCGATCCCCTGGTGCGTAAGAGTCAAACACATCTATCTGCTTGCCATCAACTTCCACTTTGGCTTTACCTCCATCTTTCATGAGATAACGGTAAACGATCACGCCGTCTCCCGAAAATTCCCCAGAAAGTGTTGCCCCTTTGATTCCCGTTCTATAAAAAGTCCGAGAGTTCCATCGGCCTGTTGTTTTCAAGGAATAATAATCAATGGCACGCTCAGCACGGGGATCGATATAAAGATTGTATTTCTCTCCCTCTTTTGCACGATAATACCCCTGCACGATCCATTCGGGATGATCTTCCACACGCCAAACCAATTTTCCTAGTTCCGGTGCCGGTATAAAATTCGATCCAGGCTTCTCCAAGTCGATAAAATCTAGCGGATAGTTCTCGTCCTTTCCCGTCATGACTACAAGCGCTGTGGGTCCATAAGCTATCGCTACAGGATACTCATATTCAGGATGAAGCCGTTTTATCCAAAAGCCCATGGGTAAGTCAATATCCACCCGGTCACCTTGTTTCCAACGGCGCTCGATTTTAAACCAACCGTTCTCTTCGGTCGCGGAGACTTCCTCTCCATTCACCCACGCAGTCATTTTCCCAGTCAGCCATTCCGGTATTCGGAATGAGAGAGTAAATTTTTTATTCCCTTTGCGTACTATTACTGATGTGGAAGGTTCTTCGGGAAAAGAAGATATTTGTTCAATTTCCACATTTTCCCATTTCACGGTAGAAGGTTCAAAGTAATTCACATAGATCCCGTCTCTTCCTTTGAAATATAACAGGTTTACATAATCGGCCACGGCTTGCGGACGGGTGCCGGTACAACAGGTCCATCCTAAGTTGTAATTGTGCTTGGTACCATATTGACAATTATAATCGGCATAGTACATTACTTTTCCATCCTCTGTCATCGGAATGGAAGCCCCTATACCGTTGATGATCAGCTTTTCAATCCAGTTCCCATAATGTCCTTCTCCGGTAAATTCCATCAGATATTTCGATAACTTAAAACCTGCCCACGATCCGCATTGAACCTCAAAATTATGATGCGCCGTATTGGTGATGACCGTTTTATCATCATAGGAGATCACTTGTTCAGCCGGGCCGAAACCACCCGTGATATACGACTGCTCATTGACGTAGAAGTCCCAACCGTTCTTTACAGTTTCAAGATATTTCCGGTCGCCCTTGATGCGATAAGCCATGGCAGCTCCCGATAATGTATTGAGATGGCTATAAGCGTGATGATAGATATTATCTTTAAAAACATCTTCTTTGTCGCGAATTTCATTCCACCAGCGCTCATATTCCCAAAACTCTGCAAAATCAAAATAACTGGGGTCACCGGTTTTCTCATAGGCGCGATATAGGTTTTCACTCAGGGTGTACCATTCGGAGCCTGTTTGCGAGTATAACCTCTCAGTAGGTAGATTTTTCTTAGCCCACTCGGTGATTACCTGCATATGGTCGAGGGCTTTTTCATAATTTGCGAACAGATAAGCGTCCAGAAGGCCCGCTTGCATTTTTTCATATACATAGGGAGCTCCCTGGGGTTTCTCTTTATAGAAGAAAAATCCATCGGAAGCAATCGTCTCGGACCACCCCTCAATCAATGTGATTACTTTGTCACGACAAGCGGTGTTTCCTGTAGCTGCATAGAGCCGGCTCAATCCCGATAAATATTGACCGAATGCATGCCACGTGCCTGCCGTATACCATCCTCCAAGATCATCTCCCGGGGCAGGCAATCCTGCCCTTTGCCGGAAACCTTTCAACAAGTCATCGTTGGCAATGGCAAGATATTGTGCAGTGACCTCATCCAACTGGCGACGTAAGTCACCTGTGGTAAGCCTGACATCACGATAATCAAATCTCTGAAGAGGTTCATTGCTCATCGTCTTTTTGCACGAGGTAAAAAGAGCGCATACAATTAATGGAAATAAAAGAAGCTTTGGATTCATGAATAAATTATTTTTATTTTACAAGCATAAATAAAATCCACTCATGTGTGATTTTTTCTAAGTGATTGATATTACAGATTTCTTTCTTCACGGTTTCCATTCAACAAAGAACGGAGAATTAAATTAAATTTAACCTCAAATTTGTATCAAAAGGTGAAACATTTTATTCAAAATGCATTTGTGATTGGCATGACCAAAAAATGCATTTTTATGATTTGCAATAAATATTCCAGATTATTTCAGACAAATCAACACCAATATCTGATCGGATTATGATTATTTAACCCGACCAGATGTGACAGATAAAATCTTGCTTTGGAGAATTTTGTGCAAGGATCATTCACCTTACAGGTGGTCTTTTGGCTTCCGGATGTCTTGCAAGGATCTTTTTAAGTTGTTCAACAATTTTGGGTTGGGTGTTGGCAATATTTTTTGTTTCGAGCGGATCCATGTCATAATCATACAACTCATACACTACATCGGCATTATCATTCCAGTTTTTCCACTCTACCAACCTGTATCTTTCTGTTCGGATAGCTCGTCCGATATATCCTCCATGGGGGTAGGTGTGATATGCATGGTCCCTGATTTTTTTGTCGGGATCTTTCAAAACAGGCAATAAACTTATTCCATCGATAGGTTGAGAAACTGCTGGTTCACCAAGCCCTGCCAGTGCTGTCAGAGTGGGATAAATATCTACCGTCTCTGTCAATTGACCGGTAGAGCTGCCCGGTTTACCAATTCCCGGTGCAACAACGATAAGAGGTATGGTGTTGGCTTGTTCATAGTTCGTATGTTTCGTCCAGTATCCATGATCTCCCAAATGCCATCCATGATCTCCCCAAAGGACAATGATTGTGTTTTCAAACATATCCAATCGTTTCAGTTCATCAATTACTCTTCCCAACTGAGCATCCATGTAGCTCATTGAGGCATAATAACCATGAATGAGTTTACGAGTCAATGAATCGGGGAAAACATACTGTCCTGCCCGTATAGGTTTGAATTGATCTATTTCTCCTCCTCTCTTAATAGCCATCTTTGGTGCATTTTCGGGATCTTTTTCATACTGAGGCATAGGAAGGTTATCCGGATTGTACATATCCCAATATTTTTTTGGAGCACAAAATGGAAGATGCGGCCTTGCAAATCCCAAAGCCATAAAAAAGGGCTGATTCGGATTCTTATTCAGTTCCCGTAATCTGTCGATCGCATGCGTAGCGATTCTTCCATCACCATAGGCCTCGTCGAGGACATCGGGTGATTCCCATGCTGCACCCCGGGGTAACTCTCTGTTAGGTGGCAGCTGGGGAACATGCATTCGGGTATTTTCAAAAAAAGCTTCCTCACGGGTTAACTCACGACCGGTACTTTCAGGCAAAAGGTATTCCACAATTTTTTCTGCATGATGGGGAATACTCCATGAAGCCTTATCATTTGTATTGCCGTGTCCCACATGAAAAACCTTACCGATGGCTTCTGCGTGATAGCCTGCATTCATAAAAAACTGCGGCAAAGTTGTTGCGTCAGGATACACATCCCGAAATTCAAATCCAAAGTTATATAATCCTGAAGTAGTGGAACGTACACCGGTCAATAGATTGTAACGTGAAGCGACACTCACAGCCTGATTACAATAGGCTCTACTAAATCTGACTCCTTCATCGGCCAATCTGTCAATATTCGGACTTATGGCAACATTGTCTCCATAACATCCCAGATTAGGTTTTAAATCGTCAACTAAAATCATCAGGATATTTTTCGGCTTTTCCTGACTGTTCTGTTGTGCCTTTAGCATGCCTGAACTTATTCCTACCCCACTGATGAGGAATGCAACATTGATTCGTTTTAAATAATTCATTATATCTAAAAATGTGGTTTATATGAATTTAGCAGTTAAATATCGCTTCATATTCAACAATTTTTCACATGTCGTTAAACATATAATTGTGTTCATTCTTCTTAAAATGATATCTCCTGCGTGGAAGAGGCAAAGGATCTCCTGTTGCAATCTCCCATTTCAGCAACTCCTGAAGCAGATTGGTCTTTGTTTGACTATATTTCTTTATTTCAAATAGATTTTTCAGTTCCAGAGGATCTCTTCTTAAATTGTAAAGCTGACCGTTACCTTCCATATCAAAAATAAGCTTCCAATCTCCTTTACGTACCATTTTAGTAAACCCGCTTTGAGTCCAGCTGTTCAGCTCATCAAAAAAATACTTGTTTTTTGTAATCGCTCCTTCAGTCAGGTAATCCGTGTCATCTTTTTTTGTATAGAACTGTCCCCCATATCCATGCTCCACATAAATACTTTCAAACTCCTTTTCAGGATAGGGTTTACCCTGTAACAGGGGCCACAAGCTCCTGCCCTGTGCTCCTGCGGGGATAGGCACATTAATAATCTCGCAAATTGTCGGAAAAATATCCACCATGGAGACGTGTGCATTGTGAGGTCTGCCCGAGGTTTTTATACCCGGGCCACTCCACTGCATAGGAATGCGGGAAGCTATTTCATCTAATCCGGCTCCTTTTTTCATGAGGCCATATTCACCCACATAGTCTCCATGATCGGAAATAAAAATAAATATCGTATTATCATACAAATCCTGGTTTTTCAGGTTGTCCGTAAAACGTCTTATCTGATCATCAATCATGCGCATCATTCCCAGATAAATTGAATGTAGTTCGTCCAGCTGCTGCGAATAACCCACGTGACCAAGCTCCATCATTTCGGCAAGTGTTTCATAACGTTCTCCCTTCATTCTGCGATCTTTTGCAGATGTTTGAAGTGACGGCAACTTATCTCTGAACATAGAAAAATAGGGTTCACAGGTCTGGTAAGGATTATGAGGTTCGGCAAACGACAACCAGAGCATGAAAGGCTGGTCTTTTACATGCTTAATCCATTCAGTGGCTTCATCCACCATACGGTAAACCGGTTGGCTCTCTATTCCACCCGGTGCAGGTTCGAAAGAGGCATACAGTTGTGTTTCCTTCAGGAATCTGTCAAATGCATCCCCTTTTTCAGTTCCCGAGCTGCCCACCTTTCCTCCGTGATTGTATTCAGACCAATAGTCAAGCCTGTCACTTCTCAGATAAGAGTGATTTTTGCCGACAAGTGCCGTAGCATAGCCCTTCTCTTCAAGAACATGAAACATATCTTTTTCAAAGTAGGCATCCACTTCGTTCTGATTGTTCCTCACATGGGTGGCTTTAGGAAACCTTCCCGTCAGTAAAGAGGTACGTGCCGGTACGCTTGCAGGACTGGATGTGTAAGCCTTATTAAACCATGTTCCGTTTGAAGCCAGTTCATCAACAAAAGGCATTGTATCAATCGGATATCCTTCTCTAGCGAGAAAATCGGCTCTTTGCTGATCGGTCATGATAAGCACAATATTGGGACTCTTTTCTTTTGCCTGGAGAGATGAGATTGCTATACAGGTACCTACACAATAGGGAAAAATAGTTCTGTGTTTCATTCTTTATTAATTTTTCAGTTCTGCTCCTGTGGAACAACAGCGCCTACGTCTTCACGCCATGCATCCAGCTTCTTTAAAAGCTGGTCTGTAATATCGGGATATTGAGTAACAAGATTGTCAGACTCCCCTATATCTTTTTTTAAATTATACAATTCAAGTGTGCGCGAATCATAAAATTGAATAAGTTTCCAATCACCTGAACGTATTGCAGCCGAAGACCGTCCACCCAGAAAATGGGGTTTATCGAGTGGATAATGCCAATATAATGCACGTTCTTGCACCCTGTTCGTTTTACCGGTCCAGAGAGACCAGAGCGAGACTCCGTCAGGTTTCTGGAAAAGTTCATTTTCATCTGCATTCAGCATTTCACAAAAGGTGGGAAGATAGTCGTAGGTGACCACACTCTCATCAATTACCTTACCTCTTGGGATTTCAGGAGGATAATAAACGATCTTGGCAATTCGCAGGCCGCCTTCGTATTGTGAGCTCTTTCCATCACGCAAGGGAGCGTTCGAAGTAACATTGGTTTCACCCCCATTATCACTGGTGAAGACAATCAGTGTATTGTTCAACAATCCCTTTTCTTTTAATTTCCTGATAATATTGCCTACACCCTCATCCACTTCACGCAATTGTGCTGCCAGATGCGGATTATTGTTGTTTGCCCGGTAATCGGCAGGCCATTTTTTATAGGGATCATTATCAGGGTTATCTTTTGATGGAGCACTTGTCCCTGCTCCCGGTTTACTTCTGAAATAGTCCACATCCTCCGGTTTACCTTGCAACTGGGTGTGCACCGCATAATGGCTCAGATATAAGAAAAAGGGCTCATTATCGTTCTGCCTGTCTATAAAACGTATTGCTTCTTCGTTCATTCGGTCTACAAGGAACTCTCTGTCTCCTTCAAGTAACTTTTCAATATCCTTATTAAAATGATATGGATGAAACCAGGTTCCATTGGCAATTCCTTCATTTTCCGACATGATCACTTCGTCAAAGCCATGCTTGTCGGGTGATGACTCGTATGGTGCGCCTGCCCGGCTATATCCTGTCTGGTGCCACTTTCCGATGATGGCTGTGTGATATCCCTGACTTTTGAACATTTCAGCCATAGTTGTATATTCTTCATTGAGATGCTTTGTATCATCGGGCCTCAAATAATCGATGATACCGGTACGTGGCGGATACAATCCTGTCATAAGCGCTGCACGCGTAGGAGAACTAACTGTTTGTGCTGCATAGGCATTCGTAAACCGTATACCATTTCTTGCAAGCTCATCAATATTGGGTGTTTCATTGAAGGTGTTCCCGTAACACCCCAATTCAGAATACCCCAGGTCATCTGCCAATATAAAAATAACATTCGGTTTTTTCTGATCAGTCTCACAGGATGTCATTAAAATGGAACCCATGCTGAATACAGTAAATGACATCATTAATTCTTTCGTCGAAACTTTCATAATTATATAGATATTTTATTTATGAATTTCGGAAGAAGGTACCACAAGATCTTCAGAGACAGCTTCCGGCCGACCAAACACAGGAAAACCATCAGATGTCCATACAAATTTCTGAATTCTTGGACTTCTTTTTCCACCACAACCATCTCCGGAATTATCATTGGCATGATAAAGCAACCAATCTTCCTTCCCATCGGGAGATTTAAAAAAACCATTATGTCCTGGGGCATAAACCCCATTCTCTATGTTTTTTGTAAACACAGGGGTGTTATGCTTTGTCCATGCGTCGGGATTCAACGGATTGGCATTCTCTTTAAGGGTCAGCAGTCCAAGCTTGTATTCATCCGTCCAGCATCCGCTTGCAGAATAAACCAGAAAAATCTTTCCTTGTTTGTTCTTTAAAATTACGGGTCCTTCATTCACCAACCCATTTTTCTCCCATTCATATGTGGGTTCTGAAATCATGACCCGTTCTCCTTCCAATGACCATGGATTCACCATTTTTGCAATATACAACTGCTGCCTCCCTGTATTGGACTTGTGATCAAAGGTGCGCCATCCGGACCAGATAAAATACTTGTTTTCACCCATATCAAGTACCGTACCATCAATAGCCCAATGATCGGTTGCATCGGCAATTTTACCTTTCAGTACCCAGTTTTGATTCATTGGTGATGAAGATTTATTCTCCAACACAAACATACGCCGATTCTCATTCAGGCTATTTTCTTTTCCTGAATCAAATGTGGCAGCAAAATAGAGATACCACTTTCCATCAAGAAAATGCAGCTCAGGAGCCCATATTTGTTTGGAGTAGTCCTGATTCTCCACAGGTTGCCAAACTATGAGCGGATTGGATGAAGAGAGATCTTCCATCTTTTGTGTCGACCGCAGTTCAATATTTCTCCCATTTGTTTGTGTATAGTAATAAAATCCATCTTTTTGTAAAACCCACGGATCCGCACCTCTTGAGAGAATCGGATTATTAAATGTTTTTGCTTCTTCAGGCTGTTTTGCCTCTTCAGTGGCGGGTGCGTTTTGCACACAGGCAAGCAATGAAAGTGAGATCAAATAAAGAAATGTAGACATACTCTTCATTATAAAAAATCGCAATTGAATTTCGGTTTATTTTACTATTTGTGGCGTGGTTGTTGGCCCATAAACTACAAATTTATCAGATTCATCTTTGCCGTCACTTTCAAATCCGCACCTGTCGAGGCATGTTGTTCTTGGTTGCACCGATTCGCCACTTTTATGCGAATGATACACGATATACATTTGTCCCGATGCAGCTTTAAAAAAGGAATGATGCCCCGTGCCAAATATATTTTTCCCATCTCCTACCAGCACTGGATTCCCTTTATACTTCTGGAATGGCCCCAAAGGAGATTTGGATAGAGCATAACCCACTGCATAATCTTTGCTCTGGTAATGGTTGGCCGAATAAAACAGATAATACATACCATTGTGTTTGAGCATAAAAGGTCCTTCCGCTACTCTGGCAACAGGTTCGCTTTTAGTTTTTTCCCAATCTTCGGTAACACCAAAACATTTCACAAGAGTCTCTTCCTTTATTCCTGAAAGATCATCCTTCATTTCGGCAGCCCATATCTCATTTCCTCCTGTAAAACGGACAAAAAAAAGATATTTCCTCCCATCTTCATCGATAAACAGGTGCGGATCTATTTCCGGCGTAGCGGGATGCAACGGTTTCTTCTCCTTCTGAATAAAAGGACCGAGAGGCGAATCACTTTCCGCGATGGCTATCCGGCTTTCAACTGTATAAAACATTACAAATTTACCATCGAGAAAATAAACCTCCGGAGCCCAGAAACCCTTATTCCCCCATACATTAGACGAGTCAAGCGCAAATCCACCGGTTGCGCCTACAGCCTTTGACCATTCTGCCAGATTATCTGACTGATAAACCCTTATACCTCTGTTTGCCCCTCCTGTACCATATAAATAGTAAGTATCGTTGTGAAACAATATATAAGGATCCGCACAATCGGGCACCAAACCTTTGGAATTATCAAAGTACAATTGCCGGGAATCATCCTTCATTGATACCTGGTTATTATACACAGCCGGTTCAGCGGAAACTCCATGATTACCACATCGAGCAGTCAGCAAAAATATGAATATGCAAGTCAAATATTTTATCAAATTATTCATATGATTATTTTATTGTTTTATTTCGGTATATGGAACCTTTGATGTTAAAAATAATCATTCCCTTCGGGTTTTTAATGATCACTTTAATCATGTCGGTCTCATATGATTAAAATGTTTTTTCCAATGGTGTCATATGAAACTCGCTTTAGTCATGATCTCGTGTGATAATGATTTTGACAAAGTCGATTACTTCGTAATTCATGCTCGTTTCATACAATTATTTTGTTTTCTTTTTATCTATGCAGAGAACTCGCTTTAATCGTGATTTTTGTGTGTAAATGGATCTCGGACACATATCATTGTTTATCTTTTTAATGTTTTACCTAAACAGTAAAACAAAATAGGATTCAAGGAAGAGCTATCCGATATGCACTCTTTCCGTAATGAAGATTTCCAAACATATCTTTAACTTTAATTTCAACAGAATGCTCCCCAATATCTAAGTCAGAAGGTAAAAGAGCTTTCCACAAATGACTACATTGCCTTGCTTCAACCGGGCGCCTTCCCGGAATTACTTTATTTGTAAAATCCCATTGATGTAGCCGATGCAAGTAACTGGGATCAAACTCGATGGTATAGCTCATTGGAATCCATTCATTTTTATCCACACGAAACATAACCTCGTCATTTTCATTACCCATAAAAAAATTAACGTATATATTTGAAAGTGACTTTTTTGCATGCCCCATAACTTTTGGATGGTAAATATTCATTTGATAATCCATATCATGCCCTGCGGCTTTATATGTAATATTGTATCGATTATTATCAATCCGGAGTAAAGCATAACCTTGAGGAGTTCCATCTGCCATAACTGAGAAGGGTATGCCCAAGCTATCTAACTCTCCCCGATACCAAGAGCCACACGTTGTACCAATATTAAAATGATGGTGGGGCTTGTCTTGAGTCCATCCATGCTCTTTATTCATTAACTTATTATTCTGAATATGAGAATGTGCTGATATGCTTAACGTATAAGGATAATCCTCTAGTAATGAAAAAAGTCGTTCTCTGTCCGCATCACGAAAGATATCCCGGTCAACATATCCCTCCCAGATAGGAATATGAAAGGATAAAACTATCAAATGGTCTTCAGGTACATATTTTAAATCATTTTCAACAAAAGTGAACTGTTTTTCGGTGAAACCTCCCCAGTAGCCTTTGTTCGCAGGATTACGCGGATCAGGTCTGAGGATATTCTTGAGTATAATAAAATGTGCCTTCCCCATGTTAAACGAATAGGAAGAAGGACCAAAAACGCGTTCAAAAGATTCATCGGAAAGTGAATCTGCGCTCACATCAAAATTCATATCGTGATTGCCAATCACATTATACCATGGAATACCCACATTACGAATGATTTCGTTATATGGTTCAAACAAATCGGGATTATCTCCCGATAAATCTCCCATACTTATTCCAAACGAAAAGTTTGTAGCACTAGAAAGTTCCGAGACTATTCGTTGGTCAAAAAATTCCAGTTCTTCTTTACTATATGGCTGAGGATCACCGAATAATAAAACATCAAATTGGTTAACTCCAGGCACAGGGTATAATGCAAAGTCGACTGATTCAGGAATCATACCCGTAGGATCAACCCCTCTGTAATTTAATCCCGGCGATCCCAAAGGTTTATGAATATAGTAAAATAAGGGAAGATTCTGTTCATTAAATGGTGTAGAATAGCCTGCAGGTTTTATTACAAAGATTATATCATCTTGCGAAAGAGGTAATGTATATTCTCCATTCTCATCTGTAAGAACAACATCTGCTCCATTGGAGACAGGAACCTGAAAAATACCCGGTTCATCTTTGTCTCTCATTTGATTTCTATTCAGATCATTATATACAACCCCTTTTACGAAATCCTGAGAGGAAATAGATATTCCTGCGGAAAAGAATAAAAATAAAATTAACAGCGACTTCATATTTTTTATATTTATTGCTAATCCAATCAATCCTCGGTCACTTTCCACTCTTTGGGTGTAACAAAGCCTTCCTGTCCATAACCATAATCCGGCAATGGACGTGGGGGTTGAATGGTATCATATGCCTGCACAAAACTTTTAAGTCCCGCTGCTTTTTCCTTGTTTGCATCTATTACATTCGTTTGCTCAAAAGGGTCCGTATCAATTCTGAAAAGCATATCCGAGTCCATTTTCATTTTAGGATTATGCCCTTTTTCAATAAATTTCCACTCGTTAGATACCACGGCACCCAATCCCAGATATAAATTTCTCTCGATAGTCTTTTTCTCCCCCGTTAAAACAGGTAGCATGCTTATACCATCAAATTCTGCCGTGGACTGTTGCTTCAAAATATCCATAATGGTCGGCATTACATCCACGTAACCCATTGCCTGATCAATGGTTCTCTGTCCTGTCAGTTTTGCAGGCCAGCTCAAAAGAGCAGGTACCCGGACTCCACCTTCAAATTCTAGAAACTTTCTTCCTCTCAATTCCCCGCTAGACCCGACATCCGGACCATTGTCACTAAAGAACAGAAAAAGAGTGTTATCAAATTCACCTGTATCTTTCAGCGTTTGAATTATTTGTCCTATACCTCTGTCCAAAGCCGTAACCATGGCAGCGAAGGTCTGTTCCTGGTTGTTTCCCCGTCCTGTTTTGTCACCTTTTCCAAAGCGCGGTTTCGACGGATCAAAACCATATAGCAATAAATCCTCATCTTTGGCTTGTAAAGGTGCATGAGGCGCATTAAACGCCACGTACATAAAAAAGGGATTGTCTTCACTGGCATAATCCTTTATACACTCAACAGCATGTCCTGCGATCAGATCCGTACTGTATCCCTTGTCATAGGAAGATTCCCAGTCGTTATGCCAATCGAGCTCCCCTTCTCTTTCATGTGAAAAATAATCAATGGCACCATTCAGATGACCATAGAAATGCGTAAAACCTTTATTCAGCGGGTAATATTTTTTCCGGGAATGTCCAAGATGCCATTTACCAATGACTGTACGATGCTTATATCCGGCTCTTTCCAATTCCTGCGGTAAAAATATTTCGTTTGGTTCAATACCATAATCCCGCCAGGGAGGAATTACCACATGCCGCACTCCCATTCTGTTCGGATATCTGCCCGTTAGCGTCCCTGCCCGGGTAGGCGTTGAAACAGGAGCAACGTAAAATCTGTTTAATGTAATAGCTGCATCTGCCAACTTATCCAGATTGGGCGTCTTGATGGAGCTTCCATGAAATCCTACATCTCCCCAACCCAAATCATCAGCAAGAATAATTACAATGTTGGGATGCTTGATGCTATCTGTCGTCTTTCCCGAGCAACTCACTGTCACAGTTGTAAAAAGCGCCACAGATGCGGATATTTTCAATGAGCTATTCAAACATGTATTTAAAATCATAAGTTATATAAATTACTAAAGTTTGAAGTATGATATTTATTCTACTGTTTAGATTGCAGCTTCTGATTGTCGATCCTTCTCTTTTGCCAGATATGTTCCTCATTCTTTCTGCTGGCTCGTGCACGGACACCATACTCACGGGCATCCAAAGGAAATACCTGAATTCGATTTGCCCATACCATCCATTGATCAAACATTTTCTTTGTCAATTCAGGATATTGTGCCGAAAGGTCATTGGTTTCAGAACGATCGGCTTCGATATCATACAATTCCAATTTTCCAATAGAGGGGTCGTTGCCTTCCTTTGTCTTCGCAACCAATTTCCATTTCCCATCACGCATTCCTATATTTGCCTCATGTTCCCAATAAATAGGTTTCCTCCGGTTATCCAACAGCTGAAAAGTAGGTACCAGACTTTGTCCCTCCAACGGTTGTATCTTTTTATTCCTGTTTATCAATTTGGCATAATCAGCCTTACCCAATTCCACCGCCGTAGCCATCACGTCGACAAGATGAGCCGGTTTACGGTAAAATTTACCATTATACTTACTATCGATACCATTGGGCCAGTGTACCACAAAGGGGGTGGCTATTCCTCCTTCATGAATCCAGTGTTTAAACATTTGAAAAGGAGTATTGCTTGCGTTTGCCCAGGCCAGTCCGTAAGACTCAAAGGAAGCATCGGTACCCCCTATTTCTCCAGTCTTGTCGTCATGGGATATCATTTCGGCACAAGCCCCATTGTCAGATAAAAACATGATTACTGTATTTTCCAACTGATGGGTCCTTTCAAGCTCTGCAATGATTCTACCAATACCCTGATCCATTATATCAATTTGAGCAGCATACACCTCCATGCGGCGGGCTAATTCCGGCCTCAACCTTTTCGGTATGGTATACCAGGCAGCTGCGTCTTCATTGCGTTCTGTTAAAACCGTGTTTTCCGGAATGATTCCCAACTTTTTCATTCGCTCGTATCTCTCCTGTCGCAGTGCATCCCAACCTTTATCATATTTACCCTTATATTTGGCAATATCTTTCTCTAAAGCGTGTAGAGGCCAGTGCGGGGCAGTATAGGCAACATACAAAAAGAAAGGTCGGCCCTCTTTCTCCGTTTGATTTTCGCGGATAAAATTTACTGCCGAGTCACTGATTGCATTCGTATAATAGAAGGGTTGTTCGGGTTTAATAATTTTATTTCCTACAGTCAGACCATGCGTGGTAAAAAAGCTTCCTCCACCCGGTATGGTACCGAAAAAACGATCGAATCCGCGTTGCAATGGCCAGTTATGTTTATCAGCGCTCTGCGTTTCATCATAATCCCTCGTCAAATGCCACTTTCCACTCATATAGGTATTATATCCGGCTGTCTTCAATACTTCGGCGATTGTGAGGCTACGGTCATTCAACTCTCCCTGATATTGGGGAGTACCCAAGTTGGCCACGGTCATCCATCCCATTCCTGCCTGATGAGGGTAAAGACCTGTCATTAAAGACGCCCTTGTTGGACAACTCCTACCCGCGTTATAGAACTGGGTATACCTGATTCCATGATTGGCCAGACGGTCGATGTTCGGGGTTTCGATCTCTCCACCGTAACAACCGATATCGGAGTAACCCATATCGTCTGCCATAATGAGGATTATATTGGGTTTTTCACCCGATTGGGCCAGCATGGGTAATGTACAGATGCCGGAGAGGGTGATCGGTATGTATCTGCTGATTTTCATATTATTACACTGTTATATTTCAATTTCATTTGTTTATATTGGCGAATTCTCTAAAGGAATGGCTAAACCATCTCAAAGCTTCAAATTTAAGCCGCTCTGCCGTGTTTTTATATTGATCTGCAACATTATTTTGTTCCAGAGGATCGTCTTCCATGTTATACAATTCAACCTCCGATCCATCAATAAATACCAGTAGTTTCCATTCCTGCCAGCGGACAGCAACCTGCGGCATAGGACCATTCTCCTTGCCGGTGGCTGTTTGTTTTCTGCGTGAAAATTCCCAGAAAACCGGCTTATTTCTTTCTGAATTTTTATTTTTCAGAATCACATCGCTCCTATCCTCTCCATCTTGCGGAAAATCAGTAGAGATTCTTGATTTTGTAATGCTGCAGAGAGTCGGGAATATATCTACGGAAGCGAGCACTGAATTCTCATTTACCTGATTGGGAGTAATCACCGATGGCCAGCGAACAATGAATGGCATTCGTATTCCTCCTTCATACAAAGTTCCTTTCTTTCCCCTTAGACCTTTTGTCCGTTCTACGCCGTAGCTGGGATTTGGTCCGTTGTCGCTTGAAAATATGATCAAAGTATTGTTATCCACGCCCAATGATTTCAGTCCTTGCATCAAACGGCCTATTTGCTTGTCATACTCTTTCAGGACAAACCGGAATGATTCAACTTTCTCCCAATCGTTCTTATCCGTACTCAATTGTTGAGGGTTTGGAACAAAAGGGGTGTGTACATCATCGGGCCATAAATTTATATAACAAGGTTTATCTCTGTTCTTTTTGAGGAATTCGAGTGTTTTATCGACATAATATGCAGTTCTGTTCCATCGCTTTATGCTGTCCTGATCGCTCCATATCCAGTTGGATGCCGTGATCATTTTATCCGGATCGGGACTCTCCCAGGTAGATACGTACTCATCGAAACCGTAATTATAAATGGATGGGGCATTGTCCACATCGCGTCCACCTCCCATGTGCCATTTTCCAAAATGGGCAGTCCTGTATCCGTTGTCACGTAAAGTTCTTGCCAAAGATGGGGCACGATCCGATAAAAAATCATTTTGAATATTCTTTCGGTTTCCCTCTCTTGTCTGCAAAAAGGAACGTATTCCCCAACGAGTGGGATACATGCCCGTAGTGATGCCTACCCGTGAGGGGGAACTTATGGGCGCCGCAGTATAATATTGGGTAAATCTGATTCCTTCTTCGGCAAGCCTGTCTATATTTTCGGTTTTTACAAAATCTCCTCCGTAGCACGACAAATCTGCATATCCCATATCATCCGTATATATAATGATGATATTGGGTTTCTCCTGTGCCATCGATAAAAAAGTCCCTCCCAGCAAAAGCGACATTGTAACCGGGTAATGCTTCATGATTGAATTTCTTATTAAATTACTGACAATTATAATCTACGCTCCTAAAGGGGAGTCAGTGCATACGATTTAAAATAACCATACTGCAAATTAATAAAAAAGTATCAAAGATGAGTACCAAAAACATGTCAAAAAATAACACGAATTACTCAAAAGGTGTTTTACTGATAAAAATGCTTCCTATCGTTGTTGAGATGAAATTGACAAAAAAATCTATTTCATCTAGCGGATGGATAATTTTTATCCTTTATCTTTCATCCGTACTCTGGCCAAATAAGCCGATAGATATCCACAGTAAAGTAAATACTTGTACATGGGTGGGAACCGGACAACAAATACCGCCTGATATCCAGATTGCATGACTCTCTTTTTTTACCAGTTAACCGATACTGGAAGTATATGCCTGTTTGTTTCCATAACGGCAAATGAAATCGGGGAGGCATCCTCAAACATGAGTCAGGGAATGTTGGGCTTTTGATTCGTTTGCCTCACCAAAGCCAATGCAACAATCAATAATGCAATGTTAAAGTATATTTCATCGCAAATATTATTTGGTAAATTTAAAATAGGAATTTTCTGTTCGCTGATTATCCATCTCTTTTCTCAGGGCATCCGCTATATCGGGAAATTGTTGTATCACATTGGCACATTCTGATGGATCATATTTCAGGTTATATAGTTCCTCATAAGTCTTTTCAGGATTGCTCACCTGCAACCTGATAAGTTTCCAACCATCAGCTCTCGCAAATGACTGTTTACCTCCCTGCTCGAAGAATTCATAGTAAATACCTGTATGTTTTTTCTGTGATACGGTATCATTGAGTAACTCGGGCAGATAGGATATGCCGTCAGTTCCAGCAGGGGTATCTATCCCTACAATATCACAGACTGTGGGAAGAAAATCCCAGAATGCAGACACATGGAAGCTGAACCGTGGAGATTTTATCTTATCCTGCCACAAAACAATAAATGGCACCCGGATCCCTCCTTCATAAAGATCTCTTTTATAGCCCCTGAAAGGGCCGTTGCTATCGAAGAACGCAGGATCGTTTCCTCCCACCTGGTGAACACCGTTATCCGAAGAGAAAATAATGATGGTATTCTCATACACACCTTTTTCCTTGAGCAACTCTATGATCTGACCGATATTCTTATCAACTTCAGACACCATGGCTGCATAAGTCGCCTTAGGCTGCAACTGTGTTTTATATCCTTTTAAAGGATTGGGGTTGATATGTGGCTTTTCCGCAAATGCGCTATTGTACTGTCCTAAATCAGGAATGTCCAAGTCGGCATGAGGAGGTGTCACGGCAAAATATGCAAAAAACGGTTTATCAGCATTTTTATCGATAAACTCCAGCCCTTTCTGCATAATTACATAATGACTGTATTGTCCGTTCAACGGATATTTCTTTTCATTTTCATACAGATATTCGGGATAATAGCGATGTGCTGCACCCTGATTCAGGTACCCGAAGAAATAATCAAAACCCTGGTTGACCGGACTGCCGTTGGTTCTCGCTCCTCCTAATCCCCATTTTCCCACACAGGCAGTTACATAGCCCTTTTCTTTTAGTACCTCTGCCACCGTAATTTCCTCAGCCGGCAAGGAGGTATCCTCATTTGGATCTTCCACCCTACTACCACCATTTCCTCTAATGGCAGCATGCCCCATATGCTTTCCCGTCATAAGGGCGCAACGAGAAGGAGCGCTCACCGTGGAGCCGCTGTAGTGCTGCATGAACTGAATACCCGATGCCGCCAGTGCGTCGAGGTGAGGGGTTCTAATTTTCTTTTGACCATAACATCCGATATCACCGATCCCCATATCATCGGCCAGGATAAATATAATGTTAGGCTGCTTCTTTTTGGCGAACACAGTATGCAAGTTCACTACACACAGCGCGATTACGATGTTTTTTGATAGGATTTTCACTATAATTTCTTTTTACTTTTAATGTACATGGTCGGACTCATCTTCGTCTCTTTTTTGAAAATACTACTAAAATATTTAGGATTGTTGAATCCTAAATCGTAAGCAATCTCAGATATATTAAGATTCTTCTCCAATAATAAGCGACAAGCCACCTGAATTTTAATTTTTCGGATTAGTTCATTGGGAGAAGTATCTATCAACGACTTCAGCTTACGATAGCATGTCGATTGACTCATATTCATTTCGAAATACAGGTCGTTGGTTGTAAAGTTCTTACGCAGCACATTTTCTTCGATAACAGTGATTACTTTTTCGAGGAACTCCTTGTCGGTTGCATTGTGCGTATATTTCGAAACATCTATCATCTCATGGTCGGAGGCAAATGATTGTGCCAACTGCTTCCGATTTTTTACCAGGCTCCTGATATTGGCAACCAATGCCGGCATTTCAAAAGGCTTGGTCACATATGAGTCGGCACCTGCATCAAAGCCTTCCACCTTATTTTCTACATTCTGCCGTGCCGACAGCATCAGCACAGGTATATGGGAAAACTCAATGACAGACTTCATTTTGGAGGTGAGTTCCAGGCCTCCCATAACAGGCATCACAATGTCGGTCACCACAATGTCCACCTCTTTTTCATAAAGAATTTTCAATGCTTCTTCTCCGTTCTCCGCCTGATAAACGACAAACAAACCATCTAACTCACTAATCATCAAAGACATAAGATCCGGATTATCCTCTACCAATAACAAATATATTTTTTCAAGATCAGGACAAGCAACATCTTTTATCTCCGAGTTATTTGCGGTAATTACCGGAAACTCATCTACATCTACATCCATCTCCTTATCATAATCAAGGAAGATTTCTCTTGACTCATAATCCTGTTCTTCAATAGGCAAAATGACATGAAAGACAGTCCCCTTCCCTTCGACAGAATCCACCGTAATTTCACCTTTATGAAATTTAACCAGATCGTGGGTCAGTGAAAGACCGATACCGATACTTTTTACTTTAAAGTCGCGGAAATTTCCTTCGTAAAACCTCTTGAACAAATTTTGCTTAACTGTCTCAGTCATTCCGAAACCCTTATCTGAAACGGTAATTCTCACTTTTCTATTACCCTTAACACCGATTTCCTCAAGCCTCACATCTACAGAACCATTCACTCTATTGTATTTAAAGGCATTAGATAAAAGATTATACATGATCTTATCCAGCTTATCCCTATCCACATATCCGTCAATAATACGCTTATTAGACTGAAAATGGAGCGGGAGATTATTTTGCACCGATAAAGGCATAAAATGCACATCACACAGTTTTTTGACAAAAGAAACAATCTCTACCTTTGATACTTTCAGTTTCAGGTTGCCGGTCTCCACCTTCCTGAATTCAACAATCTGTTCCAGCAGTCTGACCAGTCTGTCCATATTGGCCTTCATATGCTGCATAATTCCCGCTTCCTCTGGATGGCGTGCTTTGAGCCCGTCAAGTGCACAGCATAGAATGGTGATCGGGGTAAAAAATTCATGGGAGATGTTGGTAAAGAATTTCAGTTTTGCCTGATGTACTTCTTCCGATTTTTCTCTTTCAATTTGTTCGATTGCCAGCATTTTTCCGAACCTCACTCGATTCAACACAAAACGGGAGACAAGAAAAAGTAACGCCATTATTATCAAGACATAAGCTAAATAGGCGTACGTGGTATTCCAGGGAGCCGGTTTGATTCTCATCATAAGGATTGTCGGATTTTCACACCATACACCATCGCCGTTAGCCGCTTTTATTCTGAACTTATAATTTCCCGGAGACAGATTGTTGTAGTTGACAAATCTTTTTTTCGAATCCACATATACCCAGTCCTTATCGACCCCTTCCAACTGATAAGCGTATTTAATTGCGGAGATATTCTCAAACAACATAGCAGAATATTCGATGAGAATATTTTTCTGGTCATGTGCCAAAGTCAATTTCTCAGAATAAGATGTCTGTAATTCAGTTATTTTCGACTTAATATGAACAGGTAAATTGTCAATCAATTCATTGGCGATAGAAACCCCTGTAATCACCGGTTGCGGCACCAGTGATTTTTCTTTACTCTTCTCAGGAACAAAGGCAATAAAACCGTTACTTGCACCGAAAAACAATTCATTTTTATTGTTTTTAAAAACTGAGTTCGGGTTAAAGGTATTGATTCTAATTCCTTCTTTTCCTGAAAAAATACGTATTTTTTTGTCATGTGGCAGATCCTCATTGAAATTCACCAGCCCATTGCCGGTGGCCAGCCAGATATTTCCCCAGTGATCCTCCTCCATGCTATAAATCGCATCATCAGGGATCAGGCTCATGTTATCCACTATGGTAAAGCGCTGAAGTTGCTCATCATACATGCTAAGCCCACCACCTTTCGTACCCACCCAGATTCTGTTTTTATGATCCTGAAGTAAAGAAAGCACTTCGTTGTTATTCAGTTTATTGTTTTGAAGGGAAAATTCTTCAATCTTTACAGGTTTTTCACGCATGTAGATTTTAAATAATCCACGATCCTGTGTTCCCACCCAAATATTTTTCTCATGGTCGATGAATACGGTATTGATGATCTGATCGAATAGCTTTTTCTTTATTTCTGTTTCGCTTTGCACAACATATTCATCGGAACCGTTCCATTTTACATGTATCAATCCGTTACTGGTTGCTATCCATATATTGTGCTGTTCATCTTCAATAATTTTTTTTATCCATAGATTTCCCTCATTTATCCCATCGAATATTCTTTTATTTACCGATTCTATCTTTCCGTTTTTAAATGACACAATGTATAAACCATCGTAACGGGTGCCCAACCACAGTTCATCTTTCTTCTGCGGTTTATGAAAACTCAGGATGCAGTTGGCCTTGCCGGCAATATTTTTGAGTACTGGATGATGATTATAAAGTGTGAGCGCATTGGTTTCCCTATTGAACAGGCCAAGCACGAAAGATTTTATCCCCAACCAAATAAGATTGTCATCATCTTCATAAATATCGGTTATCGATGTCACCCAGTTTCCTTTGTCAATTAAATCGGTAAGATTATATTGTTTGAACTGTTCACGGCTGGAGCTCAATGCATTCACTCCCACCCCGTAGATGGAATACCAGATTAAACCGGTTCTGTCACGATAGAGCGAAAAGATCTCATCACTCGACACCTTTAGGGAATTACTGGGGTTTAACTGTACCTGTCCTTCGTATTTATAAGGTTGCTGAATAATTTGTAATCCATTGGAGGTTGCCAGCAAAATATTTCCCGTATTTTTATCCTTGTTAATTGCATACACGACCGGGTAGAAATTACTTTTTTCGTTATTTCGAGGATAAAAAGTTGTTATTTTACTTTGTGCAGGTTGATGCGGGTTTTCAATACGGAATACCCCATAGCGATCCCAGGTAGAAAGCCATATATGGTGGGCATCATCTTCATAGAAAGAATTGACGATCAACTGTTTTTTATCGTTGAGGTAGGGATAGTCGACAAAAAGACGAGTATTGAGGTTCAACACATCATATCCGCTTTCCCAAGTACCAATCCACAGATAATTTTTTGAATCGATAAATAAGGAACGGATAGCGACACTTTTGAATCCATGGCCCTTGTTATCGGAAGTTATCTTCACAAAATCATTTTTGATTCTGTCGTAATAGAATAAACCACCGGTAGTCCCGATATAAGGTGTATTATCGTTAGCTATAACGATAGAATTGACAGCATTCTGGCTGATAATTTCATTTTCAAAACGGAAAACATTCCCTGTCTGTAAATCAATTTTATTCAGTCCTTTCAAAGTACCCACCCACAATCCACTCGACTTGTCTTCGGCCAGGCTGCGGATGGAATTATTGGTAAAAAGCAACGGATGTTGATAATTCGATTTATAATGCTCAAATGCATAGGCATCATAACGACACAGGCCATTATTGGTTCCGTACCACATGAAACCTTTAGAATCCTGTAGCATACAGTTAACCTCATTAGAGACCAAACCATCAATTACACTTATCGGACGCTGGAATTCATTTTGATAAATGTTGGTCATGGAGTTGCTTTGATGCGAAATCATAAACACCGACAAGAAAAGTGATATGTAGAACTTGAAGAGTTGCATGGTCATGTATGAAATAACTCAAGAAATCAAAAAACAAAGAGCATACACTACTTTGGAAGCGACATATAACCCAGGTCAACTGTATGGGTTACAAGATCTTCAATTTTCTGGCGCAGGAAAGCGTTGATTTCAGTATATTCAGACAGATAAGCCAGATTACTGGTTTCAAACGAATCCGCCGACAAGTCGAATAACTCTTCGGCAAGCGTACATTGAAAAGAATGATCAGTGGTATCATCAGCCAACCCTTTCTGACAAATCGAATCCCAGGCAATTTTGTCTGGCATATCCCATTGATAATGGTTTCCGAGTGCATGTTATTTATATGAAATAAAACGACGTATATATTTACAGTGACCATCGGATCTCAAACGCACACGTCCCATATGGATTACGCCGATATTAAATACAGTAAAGAGGAATTTACCGACAGGGCACACTGTACTGTTATAGGAATTTTTATTGTAGCATTCATCCCAGCATGATATATTGTCCATAGTTGTATTATAATCTGTTTTGGCGTTGTGAGTACAACAATAGCCTGTATATCTGAGCAATTGCGAACAAAGAAGATTTGGAAGAGTTGCCGGATTTGAACGATACTGCTCCATTGCAAAAGTCGATGCATAAGTTCCGGCAATCAGTTGCGACCGGGCAGGAGAGTTTGGCGATGCATTTGAATAAGCATATTTGAAAATCATCCCGTCGTTTGACAGTCTCTCGATATTCGGAGCCTCTATGCATTTGTTGCCATAACTCACAAACTCACACCAGCTTGTATTCTCAATACTCAATACAAGAATATTAGGCCGTCCCTGTGCGAGTGCCGTCAATACTACATTCGACTGCATCAATGAAAGATGTTTGTTGTCTATTATTACCACTCTTCAAAACGCAAATCATTTTCGGGATCATTCCTTTGCTTCAGAAACTCATTCACCCGATAGGTCTTTCCTTCTTTCGTATATTGATATTTAAAATTATAAACACCATCGGTATACGTAGAACCGAGATCGGTCACCGGTAATACCGAAGAGCTCAATGTAACCAGATTTCCCGCAGCAATATTTACTTTCATTTTATCGGAAGCTTGCACTCCCATCCCCGTCATTTCGCACTGATTTAATGATGTAGTCGTAAACACTCGTGTCTTATTACTAATCCAATCCACATGATAATAATCATTTTTTGTGTTAACTATTGGATTTCCGTCATCATCAATTTCAACCTCATTACCTCTCACATAATAGGTACCAGAATGTTCATTGATATATTTGACAACAAGAATGGTATAATCTTTTGCGGCAATCACATCATTTCCTACTAAAATCGAATCGGCCGAAGTATCTAACAACCGTATTGGCAGAGCATATGTCTTTGTAAGCGATAGCGAATCGTCGGTAAATTTAGCCTTGTCAATGCTAATTTTAAAATCACCCAAGAATTTCCCTTTCGGAATAATGATTTTTTTTTCGGAAATATCGAAACTATACCAACTCTCGGGCAACAGTGTGAAATCACCGGCACCATCAACAGAATCAAGCAAGTCAGGATCCAATTTAAAAGTAACCCAATGTCCCGATTTATTCTCACGAAGTCCAGCCAGCACCACTCCCAGCTTAAGCTCAAGTTGTGTTTCATTCTCTCGAGTCACCAATGTACGTAAAGGCCTTTGTGTACCAAAGAACACTGCCGAATAATCAAAATCGCCGATATAGTCTTCGTATGGCTGGCAAGACAGAAGGATTATGAGCAAACAGATTTTCAACAATCTTTTTATGGATTTAATTTTTATCATAATATGCTATTTTTATAGTTAAGATCACCAACCTTTGTTTTGTATCAGATTATTGTTTGTTACAATCTTGTCGTAAGAAAGTGGCAGGTAGTAGTGCTTCGGATCATCCAGATTACGCTGTTCCACTACAATTCCTGCTTCGTCAGGATCGGTTCCACGATAGATAAAACCAGAAACCGTTTGCACAATTTCCACTCCTTTTATTGTTTCATTCAAAGGTAATAGATTTCTACGTAAATCAAAAAACCGCTTGTTTTCAAAAGCAAATTCAATTCTTCTTTCATTTTGAATAAGCTGACTGAATAAAGCCTTGTCGATAGCCATTTCATCGAGATAGTTAGTTGCAGTAACTCCATTCTTGGCACGAATTTCTTTCATGATGTTATAGGCAGTGTGCGAACTGCCTGTCACAGCTCCCTTAGGGCCGGCAATTTCATTTAACGCTTCCGCCAGATTGTAATAAACCTCCGCCCTGCGTATAAGGGGATACTGATGAAAATCATTTACTGCGCCCAATGTAGCCGGATTATACAACATATCTTTTTTAGGCGACATAAATTTTTTCAGGTAATAGCCGGTAGCGGTGTTCTGATAATCATATCCAGCCACATCTCTCATTTTCATTCCATTTGAATCAGTATAAATCTCCAGAGGCCTGTCGCCATTAAAAACTTTTCCGTTGTAAAAAATGGTTAAGTAAAAGCGGTTATCCCGGTTGACATAAGGATTCTGGGGATCATACCCCGAGCGTGCATCGCTGATTGGAAATCCGTTTTTTGCCGGATAGGCATCTACCAGATTCTGAGAAGGATTGGTACGTCCCGCTCCATAAAACAAAGGAGGGAAATTGTTTCTCTCTAACACATTGCTATTGAACCATGTCCTGAAAATAAATTCATCGTTTGTATCACCTTGCACCGACGGGCCCACATACATATTTTCAGTAAGGGCAGTGTAAGCTCCGAGCGCACCTGTATGGATTGCTCTCTCAGACAAAGCTACTACGCGTATCCATTTCTTATTCACTGAGTCTTCTGAAAGAGCAAACGAACCGGCCGGCTGATAAGCAGGCGAAGCACCAAACAGTGCCGCACGAGATTGCAGCGCAAGGGCAGCTCTCCCATTTGCCCGGCCATCCTGTTTTACTCCCGTCTCCTCATCACCTCCTACATAGTTCAACGGAAGATACTTAAAGGCAGAATCACAATCCGCGATTATCTGCAACACGCACTCTTCATAGGTATTTCTCGACATCATTTCCATATTGCCCTGATCCTCCATGGTGAGATTTTTCAGTATAATGGGATACCCCAGAGCCTGCCCATCTGCCGTTATTCCACCAAATACCTGAAGTAATTCCATCCCCCACCAGGCTCTTAAAAAGTGAGCCTCTCCACGTGATCGGTTACGTATTTTTACATCTTTCAAAGAGTCTGACAGACTGTATATGATGTTGTCGCCCAAGCCTCTTTCGAGGAACAAATGAATGTTTCTGAATTGTGTATATGCTGTCCCCCAGTTATCAAAAGGATTGACTGTGGGGGAGATCCTGCCTTTTACATACTTCGAAAGATCGGAAGAAGGATTATTCGAGTAAGCATTGTCTGTTGCCACATCCAAAAAATCACCATCATAACTGGACGGAAGATTGGGAATATTAGCATAAGCATTCATCAACACACCCAACGCATAATCTGGCAGTTTCCATGTTATTTCATCGCCATAGCTATTATCAAGTTTGGTTTCCAGAACCCTTTGACACGACCAAACAGCCACAAACATACAAGTGAAAAACAAATATATTATTTTTTTCATACGATTAAATTATTTATTCTTATGAATTCTTCATCCATCAAAAACTGACCGATACACCTCCGGTGATGTTAGTGAGTACCGGATAATTGTTAAGACCGGCACCCATGGCTTCCGGGTCAAACACCTTATTCTTCGATAACAGCAGCAAGTTCGTTCCCCTGGCAAAAAATTTTATCGAGCCAAAAACATCGGTTTGGCTTCTGCGGAGAGTATAACTGAGTTCTACATTCTTGATCCTGAAGAAATCCGCACTTTCTAGCCAGAAAGATGAATTTCTAAAGTTATTGGATCCATCGGTAGTTGTCAGGCGGGGATATGTTCCTGCTGGATTTTCAACCGGATGATATCTGTCTAAAGTGATGACAGAATATTTATCTTCGCCTCTGTTCCAATAGTATGAATTGTTAAGCCAGTTACTGAATCCCAACTGGGCCGTGCCCTGTACATACAGGCCGAAACCTTTGTAATGCAGGTTCAAATCGACACCCACGTGCGTACGCGGAAAGCTGTTGGATAATATCTGCCTGTCCCGGTCGTCAATCATTCCATCTTCATTCAGATCTTCATAGGCAATATCTCCCGGCTGGTAATCACCAAAAGTGGGTAAGGAATGAGGTTGGCTCATATCAATATCTCTCCCGAACAACCCCCTTGACACATATCCAAACATGGCATCCGAGGGTTGTCCAACTATTTCCATGTAATCTTCGGGGTAATCAATTTCGTCAGTTTGCAGTACTTTGTTCCTTGAATAAATAAGATTGGCTCCCACCTGATAGAATAATTTATCCAATCTGTCGGAGTATTTCATTTCAAATTCAAATCCCTGATTCCGCACTTTGCCCCAGTTGGTAGAAGGGAGCAAGGTACCATACATGGATGAGTTGATCAGGTCGAGCCGTTGAATGATATTGTATCTTAACTCATTGAAATAATTGGTTTCCACCCATAACTTATGATTTAGGATCAGAGCTTCTACACCCACGTTTACTTCCGCCGATTTCTCCCATTTCAAATCGGGATTGCCTACTTGCACAAAATTGGTACGCATCGGAACAAGGGTGTTATTTAAGCGGGTTGTACCATTGTCGAACCAACGATCGCGATACAGGTTATATGCTGTTTGCCCATCGTAGGCCAACATCCCGCCGCTCACTTTCAGTTTCAGGTAATCAATCATTGAATTATCTTTTAGGAAATCTTCTTCAGACAGGATCCATCCCACCCCACCCGCAAAGGAAGCAGTATACTTATTCTTACCGGAAAACTTATTGCTGCCCATATAACCTATATTGGCTTCAAAAATATATTTCCCCTGATTTACAAGGTTCAAACGTAGAACATTATGGAGAAATTTCATATCCTGATTTTCACCCGAGACTTCTGACAAATAATAATTGATTACATAATCGGCGCTCAACAAATTCTCATCGAACGTGCGCTGGTAGTTCAATGAACCCAGATAGCTGGTAGTACGGAAAGAAGTGGTATTCCTCAATACCATCTGATCCGTTTTGTTACCCATCTTACGCATGGTAAGGATGAGCGAGTCGCGCCCATCAGGAGCCTGCACCCATCTTTGGGAATAAGTAGGCGCTTCCGTTGTGAGCGTTTCTGCTCCCCAAAAATAATTATCAAACGTTATTTGCGCCTTGGCAGTCAGCCCCTGAGCTAAATCCTGTAGGTCGAAGTTCAGTCCGAAATTCAGTTGACCATTGATATTCTGCTCTTTTCTGTAGCCCCCATACATCAACGATGCGTGTAAGTTGTCCGTTCTGTTGTTCCCGGTACCAAATGCCGGATAACCGACAGAGTCGGGTTTCAAAACGCTTTCGGGGATAAATATCGGATATTCATTGGGACGATGTGTGCTCAGCGCAGCAAAAGTTTGTGCATGATTCAGCGAACTCAGGTCAGTGATATCAAAGACACCCGAAATACCAAGGAACGCTGAAATAAAATCATTCACACTGATATCGAGATTTCCACGGGCACTGAAACGGTCGCGCTGTGGGTTTTTACCAATATTTTGCAAACCGCTCGTGCCATTGTATCCACCCACAAACAAGTATTGAGCATTGTCATTCCCTCCGGAGAATTCGAAATCCATTTTTCGGTATTCGGTATTTTTCCGTAAGAAGTAATTATAATAATCCACATTCGGATACCTCAAATCATTTGCCCCCGTGCTATTGCGATACCCTTCGAGATCAGCTGGTGTATAAATCGGCTGAAAACCATCGTTCCGACGGGCTTCATTATAAAGCCTCGCGTAATCATAAGCATTCACGAAATCTGGCATACCGGCCGGTAAACCAACACCATATTCGGCATTTACCCTGATGATTCTTTTAAATTTCTCTCCTCTCTTTGTAGTTATCAACAACACCCCATTGGCTGCACGGGGGCCATATAAGATTTTGGAGGTAGCATCCTTCAACACCTGCATCGTGGCAATCTCTTCCGGAATCAGGGTATTGATATCTCTTTCCACGCCATCAACTAAGGTCACAATATTATTCCCGTCCTGGCGATGCAGGCCTCTGATATAGAGGGTAGCAGCATTGTTTGCTAACCCGCCCGCATTCATCACTGAGATAAGCCCCAATAATTTTCCTTGCAGGGCATTCGCCGTAATCATATCGGGGTAAGATTCAATCGCACTGCCGGGAGTTGCATTTATAGCACCCACATTGTATCGTTTGGTGGTCTCCATCCAGCCCGGCAAGGGTAACTTATCTTTTACACCGGCAAACAATGGAGTACTGTTCACTACAATTTTCATATCTGAGGCGTTTTCTTTAGAGGTGTCGATCACTTTCGGCTCATACCCCATGGCTTCAATGATCAGTGTGGAACCTGTTCTAACACGCATACTGAACTTACCTTCTTTATCGGTGAAATAAGTCATTCCGCCCTCTCCCACTGTTACAGCTGCATTGGGGACAACGGAACCTTTTTCATTGACCACCGTAGCATTAACCTCTGTAGTCATTACTTTCTTTGGCATTATCTGTTTTTTATTCTGAGCATCCAACTGGGTCACTACACACAAAAGAATAAAGATAAAAAACAGTACAGCACTCCTATAATTGTTATTTTTTCTCATTTGTATCCTTATTTAAGATTCTTGTTACAATTACCAACCCGGATTTTGTTTGAAATTTACCAGTCGTTTTGCTTCATCATCTCCCATCGGGTACCAGTAATGTTTGCGTTCGAAAACGCGCACCTCTTCGGTTACATCCATCAGTTGATAGGTAAATACATTTCCCGGGTTGGGCTTCAGTTTCGTTGCATTGCTAGCCGTGACTTTTACTCCTTTGATGGGATTGGGAACATTCAGCACTTCCTCAGCAATCATCCATCGACGGAGATCAAACCACCTGTGGTTTTCGAACAACAACTCCACTGCTCTTTCATTCCGGATCAACTCTCTTAGTTTTAGAGCATCAGCAGCAATCGCAGCTTTTACTTTCGGCATTCCCACCCGGTTTCTTACCATATTTATTGCATCCACAGCCGAATAAGTATAACCGGTCGGTTTTGCCGCAGGCCCGTAAGCCTCGTTCATCGCTTCAGCATAATCGAGCCATACCTGTGTGGTGCGGATGTGAATGGTATTGTAATAATACTTCGCGTAACCATCATTTACGTTTCGATTGAGTTTCACACTTTCAGGCCATTGCCATTTTTTCACCATATAACGGGTACGTACCGTCTCTATCGGCGGAACAGATACATCGCGTCCACCCTCCCAAGTACATACATAATTTTGCGAGCCATTGGCAAAAGTTCCAAAAGGTTCACCCGGGTACAAAACGAAAGCATGAAAACGAGGATCACGGTCGACATATGGATTGGCAGGGTCAAAATCCGGATCATCACTCACCCATCCAGAAGTTGTAAGCGTCGCTTTATAACCATTAATAGTCTCGAACTTATCCACAAGGTTCTGAGAAACACTCACATTGGCCTGCCCATAATTACCGGCACGTTTTGAAAAACTGACGTTTTGCCAGTGAATGGCCAGATCGGGAGGATTATCTCTGTTCTGCCCCACAGAATTCAAGTACCACAAAGATTCATCACTTACGTAATTGGGGAAATGGTAAAAAATGTGCTGGTACTGTTCTTTGGGCATCATTTTATGCCTAGGAACCACTGTCTCGATGTATTCCAAACACTCTTTTGCATATTGCGCTGCCTTTTTTGCCCTTTCACTGTCATAGCCGTTGTTTTCAATTTTATCAATCGGGTTACACATCAGCGGGCTGGCTGCGTATAGCTCAGCCATCGATTTAAGGGCATAAGCCGCAGCCTTGTTAGGTCGTCCCAATTCCTGAGCAGGCCACTCATCCGGCAAATATGTGAGTGCAATATTCAACTGTTCAACAATCCAATCAGTTGATTGATGATAGGTCAGGCGTGGTACATCAAACTCATCGTCACTTAAAAAAGGTTTATCCAAAAGCTGCATCCCTCCTACCCTACGAATGATTTCAAAATAAAACCATGCTCGAAAAAAATGTGCCTGCCCGAGCAACTGATTTCTCTCAGATTGCGTCAGATTCACCATCAGGGGTGCTTTTTCAATCACTTTATTGGCAATGCGTAACGCATGAAAAGCATTAGGTATGGCATTCGCTCTGGGGGTACCGAGAAAATCTTCACCCCACCCTACATCGGGAGCCTGTTTGTCTGTGAGCCATTTACCGGTATTCACAACGGTGGCCAGTTTATTAGTATTGTAAGGATTGGCCCCTTCATCGGAGAATTGCCCTATGTGTGAACGCTCCAAGCCGTTAGCTCTCCAGAAAGTATAATCAACCACGCAATTGTAACATCTGTCTAAATAACCTCTTACCGTAAAGAAATTATTAAAGACCTCTTCTTCTGTTAACCCTAAATCGGGAGACTTATCCAGGTATTCCTCACACGATATAAGATTGACCAAACATATTAGAATAAGAAGAAATATATATTGTTTCATTTTCTTATATTTTAATTTATTAGAAAGTTATCCTGGTTCCGATATTGTAACGACGTACCAGTGGGTACAACCCCGATGAATTTGCCTCAGGGTCAACCTGACTGTTGAATTTTGTAATGGTAAACACGTTGTTGGCATTGACATATAGTTGCACAGTATTGATCCCGATCTCGGTCAACGAGCTATTCTTCAGATCATATGAGAGCTCAAGATTTTTCAAACGGAAATAGGAAGCATTCTGAAAACTATAAGTGGTTCCTCCGGACATGCTGTACCCCCTGTAATCACTGTGCAACGCCGGTTTTTTTGCATGCGCGGGATTCTCCCTTGTCCATCGGTGGATCACGTCGGGATTGGCAAAATAGTTCTGGGCATTTCCTTCACTCAAATCCCAAAGAAACAACCCATCCACATCCTTGTATACATTGATTACCCCATAAAACATTGCATTTACCTGGAAAGATTTGTACCTAAACCCCAGCATTCCTCCATACGTATTTTGAGGATAGTTGTTATACTTCATCGGTATTTTGTCCCAGGTTTGATCAATGACCCCGTTGGCATCATAATCCAGATACATGAAGTCACCTGGCACGAGATTACTTTGGGTAGAGACGTTAGTAGCAGTGACGTAGTTGTAAATATCATCCAACGACTCATAATATCCGTTTACCTGTAATTTATTGATGACCCCGATTGGTTTACCTGCCAGTTTGAGGTACTGCGGTAAATTAGCGGCATCATTTCTGTATACAATCCGGTTTTCATTGATGGCATAATTGGCTTTCACCCAATAACTCCAGTCCTTGTTAATTCTGTCATTCCAACCAATCTCTGCTTCCAAACCGCGGCTTTTGGTTTCACCAATATTTCCATCCGGCTCCCTGATTCCAAACCATGCCGGGGTGGCAACCGTCATGATGATACCCTCACGCTTTTCAGTATACATATCGAGTGTGGCGGTTAGCTTATTAAACATCATCAGGTCGAGCCCCAGGTTTTGTTTGTACCCGGTCTCCCAGGTTGCATTCGGATTGGCAGCTTTTCCTTCCACGTAGAGTGGGCCATAATTCGTCCTTTCATTCTCACCGAAACCTACATTTCCTCCCACATTGTCATATAATTGCTGATAAGTATAAGCTGTAGCAGATTGATGATAACCCACCTTTCCTGAAGAGTAACGGATTTTTATGTTGTCAAACATCTTTCCGGTAATTTTTTTCACAAACGGCTCTTCCGAAATTCTCCATCCTAGCGAATAGGATGGAAAGAACTGGAAACGTTTACCTCTGGCAAATTTCTGAGAACCGGAATATGCACCATTGAATTCCAATAAATATTTTTCTTTCCAGTTATAGACAACACGGGTTACCCAGTCTTCCTGATTTTCCTTGAACTTTAGACTGGAAGCGCTGCCACCTGCCAGACCTTCTATTTCGTTTCTGTTTACAAGGGCGAGCATGGCCACATAGTGGTTACCGAAAGTTCTGTCGTAATTCAATGCAAATTCATAATAAAGTCTTTTTTCAAAACCACCATCCAACATATTGTCATAATTGGCTTTCGGTCGTTCTCCCTGAAATTCATTATCCACCCATCGTCTTTCATCCACCATGGCATATCCACCGTTTTCTAGCGGCTGTGAATAATCGAACTTACGATAAAATCCAATATATAGTTTCTCACCGAAAGGTCCGCTATCCACATTGGGGTTGGTGGTTCCATAACGCATTAAATCATCACGCGTTCGGGTGGAGACATTATAACTGAACTTTCCATTTATCCGGAGGCCTTCAGTAATAAAAGACAAATCCTGATCCAAATTTGTATCGATAAAATTCTGATAATATTTATAGATCCGTTGTCCACGGTCGAAAAGCAATCTGGGATTGTCACCCAGACTGGCGCTTGAGGTTACCCCATACGTTCCATCTTCCCATGTAATAGGAAACAGGTTTCTGGGAGCAATGTATAAACTTTTGAAAAACTGCGGTTGCCCATAGGAATTATCATCTTCATTGTTGTCATTGAGACGATAACCAGTCTGGCTGCGATAGCCCTTACGGCCCGAAAGATTCAGCGACAAAAGTGTTGAGCGGGTAAGTTGAAAGTCAAAATTACTACGCCAGTTGTATCTTTGATACCTGAAAGTAGGGTCATACAGATCATTCCGTTGTGTTCTAAAAATATCACCATCATTCAGATAGCCTACAGATGAAAAGTACCTCATAAATTCCGTACCTCCACTGATGTTGATATTGTATTGTTGCTGATAACCTACTTCACTGACCATCTCATTCCACCAATCGATATTTGGGAAATAGGTATTGTAAGGACCTACATTCCCAGTTGCAAAGGCATTCTCCCATGCCGAAATTGTTGATTGGGGAATCAGCTTCGCATATTGGAGGTCGTTTCTGGCCGCTTCATTCCACATACGCATAGAAGTAACATAGTCAGCGTACTCCGGTTGAGAGAGAGGCTGTTTAAAACCGAAGTTTGCACTGAACGATATTTTGGGCTTTTGTTTTACACCCCGTTTGGTAGTGACAAGCACCACACCATTGGCTCCTTTCACTCCATACACAGCCGTAGCGGAGGCATCTTTCAAGACAGAGAGTGATTCAATTTCATTTGGATCTATATCATTCATATCACGTTCAATACCATCCACCAGGATCAATGGACTGGATGATCTCCAGCTTGCTTTTCCCCGGATGATAAGGTTTGCTTCATCGGCACCCGGCTTTGAGTCGCTCATTATGGAGACCACTCCCGGCATCATACCTTGTAATGCCTCTGAAACGGAGGTGACATTTCCTGTCTTCAACAAATCTTCGCCTTTGGCGGCAGCAATCGACCCTACAGACGATACCTTTTTTTGTACACCATATCCCACTACAATTACTTCATCCAGCAACCTGGTATCTTCCTTCATGGTAATTCTCGACAAATCGGCATCTGCACTTAACCGGACATTGAGGGTAGTGTAACCGATGTAAGATATGATAAGGGTTTGATTGACATCGGCTTTGATAGAGAATTTCCCATCAAAATCGGTAATCGTACCCACATTATCTCCCTCCACACGTACAGTCACACCAATCAGCGGTTCATTTAGTTTTTCATCCCATACCTGTCCTATCCATTCCTTTTGTTGCGCTTTCAGTTGAAATGCACAAACAAGAAAAAGAAACAAACATTTGAATGTTAGCTTGTTTTTCATTCCTTACATATATTTAATGGTAAATAAATATTATTCAAAATTCCAATTGGTATTTTTTTTTCTTTGGCTATCCATCAGAGCTGTCAACTCTTTCACTTTCTCAGGACATTGTGAAGCCACATTCGCCAGTTCACCAGGGTCTTCAAAATAGTTATATAACTCAAAGGTGGTTTTTTCAGGAATACCCACATTAAGACGTATCAACTTCCATCCATCTTTCATAATTGCCTGCCTACCTCCTCGTTCATGAAATTCGAAATAGAGTGATTCATGTTTCTTTTGCTTTCCTTTTCCGGTCAAAGTGGGTAAATAAGAAATACCATCCACTCCCTTCGGAATGTTAACGCCAATTAGATCAGCCATTGTCGGCAGAAAATCCCAAAAAGCGGAAATATGATAGGATACGCTTGCTTTCGGTATCACCCCGGGCCAGTAAGCTATGTGAGGAGTACGTATCCCTCCTTCATACAAATCACGCTTATAACCCCTGAAAGGGCCGTTGCTATCGAAGAACTCCGGATCATGCCCTCCCTCCGTATGCGTTCCATTATCTGACGTAAAGATGATCAATGTGTTGTGTAAGACACCTTTTTTCTCTAATAAGTTGATGAGTCTTTTTACGTCTCTGTCCAATCGGCTTACCATCGCAGCAAAAGTTGCTCTCGGTTTCGGCTGTGAACCATATGATCCTGATTTCCGGGTATAAGGTGTCTCGTGAAATTTGCCGTCATACCCCATCAGTTCTCCTTCTGGGACGATCAGTTCAGCGTGGGGGATTGTTGGAGTAAGATACAAAAAGAAAGGTTTGGATGCATTTTTACTGATAAAATCAAACGCTTTTTCCATAATCAGATCATGGGAATAAACTTTTCCGTCAAGCTGCACTGGTGAATTATTCTCAAACAACTGTTTGGGATAATACGAATGTGCATTTCCCTGTCCCAGATAACCGAAGAAATAGTCAAAACCCTGGTTGTTAGGGTGCCCGTGGGAACCCGGACCACCCAGTCCCCATTTGCCTATACAAGCTGTTTGATATTCTTTTTCTTTAAAAATTTCGGCAACGGTCACTTCGCTATCTGCCAGCGGCCAGTCATAAGGAAATCCATCGGCGTGGATAACGCCTTTATTGCCACGGATATATGCATTCCCGGTATGTTTTCCCGTTAGCAAAACACATCTTGAAGGAGCACTTACCGTAGAGCCTGAATAGTGCTGCATAAATCGCATGCCATTGTTGGCCAAGCTATCAATGCCAGGCGTATGGATAATCCTTTGTCCGTAACAACCCAGATCCCCTATACCCAAGTCATCAGCTAAAATATAGATAACATTGGGAAAAGAATTCACCAATGGTTTTTCCGCATCACTCCCAACCGCTAACAACGGAGTGATCCAGATACCGGAAAAAAGAGGGATTGCAAAGGTAACCGATTTAAATTTCATAATGGTAAAAAAAGTTAGATAAACACACCTTTAATATCACTACAAAAGTACTGATTCAACCTCTTTAACAGGGTAAATATTTTATGCAGATAGGGTAAACATTTTATGCAAAAAAAAATGATAATAATTATTTTCTTTTTTTATTTTATTTTTTGACAGGCATTTGGGCATTCACACGCAATTTCCACGCTTCAAGATTTTTAATGAGTTTCTTTGTCAACGCTGGATGAATGGCCGACAAATTATTACTTTCACCGAGATCGTCTTTTAAATTGTAAAGTTCATATGTATTCGATTCAATAATATGAACCAGCTTCCAGTCACCCTGACGCACAGCGCTATAAGGGGTTGCACCTTCCGAATGATAGTGTGGATAATGCCAATATAACGACCTGGGTTTTAGCTTTTTCTTGTTATTCACCAGAATGGGTTTCAAACTCGCTCCGTCGAAAGATTTCGAGACAGATTTTTCGACTTTCACTCCTGCCAGTTCGGTCAAAGTAGGGAAAAGATCAATCGACATGATGGGAGTGTCATTTGTTGTACCGGAAAGTTGCTGTTTCAGATTTTTGATGATAAAGGGCACCCTGACCCCACCTTCATACATATTGCCCTTGCCTTTGCGTAAGGGACTGTTATTCGTGATTTTTCGGGGACCCTTTCCTATCAATCCGCCATTATCAGAAGTAAAAACAACGATTGTATTGTCGTAAAGGCCCAATTGTTTCAACTTATTTATTATCTTCCCCACAGCATCATCCACATGTTCCACCATTGCAGCGTATACAGGATTATTTTGTAATCTGGTACTGTCGGCCAGGGACTGATACTTGTTCACTTTTTCCTGTTTTGCCATAAGAGGCGTGTGCACATTATAAAACCAGAGATTCAGGAAAAAGGGTTTATTCTCATTTTCTGCAATAAAATTACAAGCTTCCTCAGCCAGCCGTTCTGTGAGATATTCACCCTCAGGACCGTCTTTTAAACGGGGATTTCCGTAAGGTGAAAAGTATCCGTTCGAACCTTTTGAGCTTTTAGCTTTATTCAGATTGGGTGATCCTTTTGCCCATCCGCCTACATTTATATCGAATCCCTGATTTTCTGGCCAGTATTTTTCATCCTCGCCCAGATGCCATTTCCCGACGTGCGCAGTTGCATAACCTGCATTTTTGAACACCTCCGCCATTGTTGTCTCTTCCAAAGGCAAAAACATCTTCCAGTCGGGGATCTGTAACTTTGCATCCGGAAACTTCCAACCTTCAATCCAGTCAGTCAAGTGCAGCCGTGCCGGATACTTGCCAGTCATGATACTTGCCCTGGTAGGCGACGATACGGTGCAGGCTGCATAGCCATTGGTGAAGCGTATCCCGTCTTGTGCGAAGCGATCGATTTGAGGCGTTTGATAATAATCGCTACCATACACACCCAGGTCCTTCCATCCCATGTCATCAATTAAAATTAAAACTATGTTGGGATGAGATACTGTCTGAGCAGGCGAAGGGATTGCCAATGCTGAAAGCAGAGGCAGTGAAAACCGGTTTATTTTATTCATAATGTTTGCTTTTTTGTCAAAGATAGACGACTGACTGGCGAGGAATAATGGACAAATGACTATTGACTGTAAAGTGTAGATTATTTAACGGTAATGCGTTTTGGCAGTTCAACTTTCTTTCCATCGGCAACATAATACATCGGAAGTGGATTTGTACTGCTGATCCATCGATTCAGATCCGTCAACAACCTATTCCCGATCTTAAGATCCTGTTCGGAAGGTTTTCCGGCAAGCAGATTCACTTTCTCGCCAATATCATCCGTGAGGTTATACAACTCATGGGTATCGTATTCGTAGCAATAACGGTATTTATAACGTGCATTACCCACGCGTTTATTAATCACGGAAGCAGGAATACCTCTTTCGTCCATATAACCCGGAAAATGCCAGAAAAGCCGGTCACGTTTCAGGGTCTTGATTTTACCTGTCAGCAAAGGGAACAATGATTCTCCATCCAGCACATGTGTATGGCCGGAATATTTGATTCCTGCCAAATCAAGGAAGGTCGGCAATAAATCGATCACGTGAACCGGTTCATTCGTCACGCTGTTTGGTTTCACCATTTTCGGATAACGTACCAGCATCGGAACACGTATACCACCTTCGTACAGTGTGCCTTTTGCATGACGCAGAGGAGCATTCGAGTGATTCCCTCCATGTACACCGCCATTGTCGGACATAAAAATCACCACGGTATTGTCGCTTATCGAATCTGAATTGTCACCATCGCCATTCGGATCTTCCAGTGCAGCAAGTATTCTTCCTACAGTCTGGTCCAATTGTTCCGTCAATGCGGCATACTTGAAATTCTCATGCCGTTCATCTATGTCCCCACGGTTTTTATATTTTGCATTCAGGTCGTCCCGTCCCACGATAGCCGAATGGATGGCATGAAAAGCCACCCACATGGAAAAAGGTTTTTCCTTATCCGCTTTTCCGATCTGATCGATTACCATATCACCGATAGCGTCGGTGAAATGTTTCTTTGTCCCGACCAGCATCATTGGATTGTTTCCATTTGCAAAAGGAAGGAGATTTCTCCGGACGTATTTTTCGGTATAGGGTTGAGCAAAATGATTATACAACGGATTATCAAATATCCAATTTCCATCGCCTGTTTTCAAGGCAAAATAATTTGAATCATCTTTATTATCTCCTTTTACTCTTTTGCTGCATTCGAAATTGTACGTGAAACCGCAATCATCTTCGTTCGTAAGACGAAAACCGTGCACCTTTCCAAAGATATACGTTTGGTAACCTGCATCTTTTAAGAGCCGGGCATAGGTGAGGGTGCCAGGCTCAATCGATTCCTTTTCCTGGTTCGCCGGAATAATGCGTGCATCTTCTTTCCTGATTCCCGCTTTTTCATCCGTCGCAAACCGATCCAGGCCAAAAACGTTGTACACATGGGTACGATTGGCATACTGTCCGGTGAGCAGTGCAGCCCTGGTGGGAGCACTGTTCTGTTGTGTGTAGGCGCTCGTAAAAGCCATTCCCTGTGTAGCCAGCTTGTCAATATGGGGCGTTTGGTGGTTTTTTGATCCATTTCCCAAAGTGGTAATCGGCGAGGAAATATCGTTCCAACCCAAATCATCTGCAAAAAGCAAGATGATATTGGGTTGTTTGTTGATTTGTGCTGATAGGGAAGGAATCAGAAAACTTGTACTACATAAAGAAATAAATAAATTACATTTCATACGATTAAAATTATTTATTTTCAAATGTATCGTATGGAACTCGCTTTAATCATCTACTTGTATGATAATGATTTTGACAAAGTCGATTACTTCGTAATTCGTGCTCGTTTCATACTACAATACGATCAATTGTTCGCCAAGTATAATCCAATCCATCCCCAGGAAGAGGATGTGGGGTGTATTACTTTTAGACTTTTCAAAATCGTCTTCCTATTCACTGTTGTACGATTGTTAGTTTATAACTGAAATCATAATCCTTATTTTGGTAGCGATATTTCTCAAGCGGTAATTGTCCCCAGGAATTGGTGCCGCCAATACCGCGCTGAAACAGATCGATGCTCAGAACTACCTCTTTACGAGGATAGATATCGTTGAAGTGCTGATGTTTTTTTGTCATTCCCGGATCGAAATCTTCGGAAGCATTATGTAAAGCCGTCACACCTACTGGTTGAAATGCTTCTATCTTCAGACCAAACCCCACATCATCCGTAAGTGTCAACCAGCGTACATCTGTCTTGTTACCGTTTTCCTGCGGACGCAGGTAAGCCACATATTGATCCTTCACCTTACTTTGGTAAATACCCAGCATGGCTCCGGCACAACGGTCTATATAATTTTCCTGCGGTCCGCGGCCGTAATACTGATAATTATCCAATTCAACAGGAAGTGTAATCACATTCCCGAACCGTGGTATTTCCGTGATATCATTATTTGCTGTTTTGTACTGAACATGTACAGTAATAGCTCCATCACCATCCATCAGGTAGGATTGAATGTAGTCTGCCGACACGTCGGTCAACCGATATTGATAAATTACCGCTACGGAATTATTTTCTTCTTTTACCTCTACAGATTTGAGAAGTCGATTATCCCCTGCAGCCCGCCACACATTGAGTTTTCTTTGTATGTCAGCCCCGAAATCATTGTCGATGGGAGCCCTCCAGAAATTAGGTTTCACCGGCTGCTTGAGCACCTCTTTTCCTTCTTTCTGATAACTCTTTAACCCGGTCTCTTTTGAACGATGGTTGGCCGCATCAAAAATAGCAACCACATCGCCTGCTTTCACCACAATCTCATTGTTTTTCCTTGTCACGGAAGGCTTCACCGATGATTTATCCAATGCTCCGGTTGCAAAATAATCATTCTTATCAAATGCCAGCTGTTCATAGGCAGCGATGTGTCCGGCCGGGACCAGATCCGTACTTTTCCCGGTGATGGCATACAAGTTCAGCAAATACTCCTCCCCCTCTTTCACATCCACTTTCGGAAGATTCAACAGCACATCCTTTTTGCTCAAAGGAGCCAATGTGACGGAAAATACACCTTCGCCTGTTTTCATACCATTTTTCAACAACTCCCAACGGAACTGGTAAGCATCCAGATTCGTGAAGGTAAACTCATTGACAATCGTTATCATACCTTTCTCCAGATCCTTTTTTTGAAAAAGAATATCCTGATATACTTTTTTCACTTCAAAAAGCTGCGGATTAGGAGTTCTGTCGGGCCACACGACACCGTTCATACAGAAATTTTCCTGATGTGGATAATGTTTGGCACCAAAATCACCTCCATAGGCATAATATTTATTCCCATTTTCGTCCCGTGTAAGAATACCCTGGTCTACCCAATCCCAGATGAATCCGCCCTGCAGAGCACGATGTTCCCTGATAGTTTCCCAGTATTCCTTAATGTTTCCGGAACTGTTACCCATTGCGTGCGAATACTCACATAAAATCAATGGTCGGTAAATATCTGATTTCCGGGCATATTCAGCTATATTATCAATGGTTGCATACATGGGACAAACAATATCCGTTGCCTCTGTTTCTTTTGCCTGCTCGTATTGTACCGGGCGGGTTTTATCTCTCTCCTTGATCCATTTATAGGTCTTTTGGAACACGTCACCGTTGCTCGACTCATTTCCTAACGACCAGATAATAACGGAGGGATGGTTCTTATCTCTTTCCACCAAACTATAGGTTCTTTCCAAGTGGGCTGCATCCCATGCCGGATCGAAAGCCATATTTTCTTTTCCATAACCCATTCCGTGTGATTCGATGTTGGCTTCATCCACCAGATAGATGCCGTATTCATCGCACAACTTATACCACAATGTGGATTGGGGATAATGGCTTGTACGGACAGCATTCACATTGAATTGCTTCATCAGTTTCAAATCGGAAATCATTGTTTCCCTATCAACCACATGGCCGTTTATCGGATGATGCTCATGAAGATTCACTCCTTTCAAATACACATACTTGCCATTAACCAGCAGCACACCGTCTTTAATCTCCACGCTTCTGAAGCCTATGCGATGTGACACATATTCGATGATGTTCTTCTGATCGTCGGACAAGCTCAGTAACAATGTGTAAAGATTCGGATGCTCGGCACTCCAGAGAGCCGGGCTATTTATCTTTTGCGTGATCACCTGTTGATTGGCCTGATTGGCTTTCAGGTTCACCCAAAGTCCTTTTGAAACTACTGTTTTTCCCGATTGGTCCAGTAATTCCATTTCCAGGAATGTATTGCGGTCTTTGTTTTCGAAATTATCCAGTTTGATTTCCACCTTTAATTCACCGCTTTTGTAATTTGCATCCAGTTGGGGTTGAGCAAAAAAATCTGTAATTCGCACCTTATCGGTACTGTAAAGATAAATACCCCTGTCAAAACCGGACAATCTCCAGAAATCCTGATCTTCCAGATAAGAACCATCGCTCCAGCGATAACCTTCAATGGCAATTTTATTTTTCCCTTTGCGGACGAAAGGTGTAATATCAAACTCTACAGGATTTTTCATTCCCTCACTATAACCCACCTTTTCACCATTTACCCATAGATACATCGCAGCCATGCCAGCCTCAAAATGAATGAAGGTCTTGCGGTTTTCCCACCCATCGGGCAATTGAAATTCTTTTATATAAGAACCCACCGGATTATCAAGATGAGGGATAAAAGGTGGATTTTTGGGGAACGGATACACTATGTTGGAATAAATGGGGGTTCCATGTCCCTGAATTTCCCAGTTACCCGGAACGGATATTTCTCCCCAGAGGCTATGATCATAACCGGTTTTATAAAAATCCACAGGGCGATCGGCAGGTTTCGGCACCCATTTAAACTTCCACTTACCCGATAAATTGAAATAATAGGGCGAGCGGTAATAATTATCCTGAATGGCCGCATCCCTTTCCGGATAGTTCATAAAGGTAGCCCGGGCCGGTAACCTGTTAATCTGAAAAACTGCCGGATCCTCCCAGTCATTTGCTATTACCTCAACGAAGAAAGACGAGAGCACACATAGCACAAAGGACAAAATACTTCTATACATGTTATTTTAATTTTTATTGATAATATTTTCAGGTAAAACAAACCTCCTTCAGGAAGATTCCCCAATTCATTGCCGGAAACATTGCGCTTTGGCTTGGTATTGAGATATGCAAAAATAACTGTTATTATTTAAAAAAAAATGAATATCTCTTTTCAATAAGGGATGAAATTAATAAACAATGTGAAAATGCATCATTACATTATTTTTTCTTAGGAAAATGGATACTTATAATGGGACATGAAGTAAGATTTACATTTTTAACTCTATCTCGAATTCCGGTTTGTTTTCTTCATTGAGTGATTTTACAACCAAACCTTTATCGGAAACATCTACCCTTGTTTTATTTTTGTAAGTATTAATCAACACCGGGAAGTCTGTACCACCTGTTCCATCTTTATAATAAGCATGCCGGTGTATATGCCCGCATAGCATCAGGTCGATACCAGTACCGTTTAATACAGGAACAAAAAGTTCTTTGATATGCCACGGGCCGTGCCACGCATTTTCATTTCCCGGTGGTATATGCATAATCACAATCTTATGTCTTGCTGCTTTGAAGGGCTCGCTTTGCACTACTTTTTTCAACCATTGTTGTTCTTCTATTCTGAACTGATCATAGGCTGCCAGTCCTCCATATTCAATATCGCTGTCAGGTTTATCTTCTCCTCCATCCATTACGATAAAAAATGTATTCCCGTGTTCCAGAGTAAAATAAGGCTTTCCTGTGGGAGTAGGAAAATAATCCATAAATCTCCCTGCAGTCAGTCCCCTTGTCTCATGATTTCCACGGGCAATATAAAAAGGGATTTCGGAAGCAAACATTTCAACGGATAAATTCAAAAAGCCATTTAAAATCTTTTCTGGTGTTTGCATATTATTAACCATGTCACCATTGAAGAAAACAAAATCAACATTCTCATTTTTGACATTTCTCAAAAGTGATTTCAGCAAATCATTGTTTTCATGAATATCATTTACCGTCAGAAATGAAAAGGAGGTTTTGTCCTTGTCCAGTGTTTGAAAAAGGAAAGGATTGGCTTTGAATATTTTACTGGCGGCAATTTTTCCATACAGCACATCGGAAGCATTTTCTTCCAGAACTTCCTGAGAATAAATCCTGTAACGGTATTTTATTCCAGGCTCCAGATTCTGAATTCGGACAGCATGAATCGTTCCGATAAGTTTTTTCCCAAGGGAAAGGTTATAATAACGAGGTCGGGGTGCATGGTAAAAATGAGTAGAATCATCGGGTGCCAGTTCTACCCACGACACTGCCTGCCTGTTTGTCGTCCAGACAACGGTAGCTTCAGTGTCGGTGACACTTTGCAGATAAGGGCCGCTGACAATCTGAAAGCTTTCCTGCGAAAAAGCTTGCAATGAAAAAACTAGAATTAAAAATAGGAATATTTTCTTCATGATTTATTATTATTTTGTATTTGTCTCAACCATCTCCCGGTTATGCTACGACAATCAAACGGAGTCTCTTTTTTTGTAAGCCTGGCGATGTAATACCCACCTCGATAAATCCGGTTTTATCCGTGGCCTGCAACATCAACAAGCACTTTCCTCTGAATGCCTTCTTTGATTTTACCCTATAGGGTGATAGTTCGATCGGATCACCATTGTCGATGGCTAAAATTCTTGCCGCGCCGCTTAATTCTACCTGAATCAGATTATCAGCCATGGGACAGAAGTTTCCTGCCGCATCGACGATATCAATTTCCACATGAATCACATCTTTCTGGTTGGCTTTTATTCTTTGCTTATCGGAAGTAACTTTAAAACCGGCTGCTTTACCTGCTGTTTTATAGCTTTTTTCAGCCATTGATTGACTTCCATTATACGCAATAACTTTTAAATCGCCTGCCTGATAAGGTACATGCCACACCAACTGTTCCCCCACATATGCTTTTTTCCCGAGTGACTGACCATTCAGGAATAACTCGGCAGATTCGCAGTTTGTATATACCACCACCGGAATTTCAATCCCTTCTTTTCCAGGATGTGTCCAGTGCGGCAACAGATGGACCATTGGTTTATCACTCCATAAACTTTGGTAAAGATAGTAATGATCTTTCGGGAAACCGCAGATATCGATAATTCCAAAATTACCGCAACGTTGTGGCCATTCTGCTTCTCCCAGATAATCAAAACTTCCCCACCGGTACTCACCCATCAGGAAGGGGAAAGAGCTTGTTCTCCGCCAGGAATGACGGGCGCTAATACGTACCGAAGCATTGTCGTAGGATGACTGATAGTACTTGTTTTCACTTTCTTCGGGAAAAACCTCTGTTTCTGAAAGATCTGGGATATCGAAAACCCTAGTTTTGAATTTATCCCAGGGAATAAAGTTCTTCAATTCCCATGGAGCAGGGAAGTCACGGCGGCGCCAGGTTGTTTTTGTACGATACACACCCCGTGTCTGATAGGTATGAGGAACTTCCGTTCCCACTGCAGGGCGACCCGGATTCATTTCTTGAAATCTCTCAAATTCTCCCACCTCTTCTCCGTTACCGTTAAACCCTACAACATCCAGATATTGAAAATTCTTTTCATAATCGGCTGTCATGCCTCTGGTAGGATCAGTACCTCCCTGTGTCACAAGCCGGGTGGGGTCCAGTGCATGGATAAAATCAACCAATTTCTTTTGAGTGGCGGGAGTGGCAGCGCTCACTTCGTTACCAATACTCCACATATACACCGACGGGTGATTCCTGTCTCTTTTGATGAAGGCAGTAAGGTCGGTTTTCCACCATTCTTCAAAATAATTACCGTAATCATCCCTGGCTTTTGCTTTCTCCCACCCGTCAAAAGCTTCGTTCATCACCAAAAAGCCCAAAGTATCACACATGGCATAAAAGCTGGGTGCATAAGGATTATGGGCAGTCCGTATAGAATTGCAACCCATCTCTTTCAGAATTTTCAGCCGGCGGTACATCACATCATCGGGAACGGCAGCACCTACCGCCCCGGCCGAATGGTGATCGCAAACACCTTTGATCTTCATGGGCACATCATTGAGCTTGAATCCTTCTGAAGCTGAAAATTCCAGCTTGCGAAACCCCACGAGCTGGGAAAACTCGTCGATAATCCTTCCTTCTGCCTCTATTGCACATATCAGACGATACACATAAGGAGTGTCTGTAGACCATAAATTGGGATTCGCAACCGTACCTGTTAATGTCACTGATTGTTTTCCCCGTTCAGTGTGGCTTGTCTTCTGTTCACTCCGCGCTACGGTTTTTCCCTTATGATCCACCAGCCTGGCTGAGACGACCACCGATTTTTTCTGCATGAGCTGATACTCAATATCAACTTTAAAATCAGCCTTTTTCCTATTTACTTCAGGTGTCTGGAAAAATACCCCCCAGGGCTCGATATATGTTTTCGGGTGCACCACCAGATGAACCGAACGATATAGTCCTGACCCGGTATACCATCTCCCCGAAAGAGGTTTGCTGTGATCAATCTTTACGGCTATGACGTTGTTCTTCTCCTTCAGATAGGGAGTCAGGTCATAATAGAAACTCACATATCCATTGGGGCGATGTCCCAGATGATGCCCATTGATCCATACATCACTGTTCAGGTATGCACCTTCAAATAATACCTGAACTTGCTTGTTTTTCCAGGATGTATTCAAATCAAAAGTTTTTCGATACCAACCGATCCCGGCAGGTAAATAACCACTCTGCCAGTCCGTTCCGTTTTCCCTCTCCTTATATTCTCCTTCTATACTCCAGTCGTGTGGAAGGTTCAGTACCCGCCAGGCTTTATCGTTATATGCAGGATCTTCTGCATCCCTGACATCCTGTAACGTAAACTTCCAGTTTAAATCAAAGTTAATTTTCTCTGACGTGTTTGTTTCTTTCACTTTCCATCCTGTATTTTCAAAAACAGATTTGGCAAAGGCATACATCTTCACCATCACATCTTCATACTTATCTGATTTTCCTTTGTTAAAAAAACCATGCACGTAATAATTATAAATGTACTTTTCCGCATGCCCGCCTTTACTTGATATCGAATCGCATAATGCTGCGGATTGCAGATAAGAAATGGTATAATCGGCAGTACCGTGAAAAACAGCCACCGAGGGGATGTTGACCGGATCCCCGGGAATATGATTGATAGCCGATATCACACGTCGGCTGGCTGTAGTGGGATAATTCAATAAGTAATTTGAGGATCCGCTTGCGAACGTACCCGCAAGGTTGTGTTGAAAATCATATATGCCATTACAACCCATGTACAATTTACAGCCATTTCCATTGTGTTTCATCGCAGCCAGAGAAGCCAACGGTGTTCCGGCAGAACCCGCGGCATATCCGAAACGGGTTGTATCGAGATTCCATTCTGTGGCGTGTTTCTGAATAAATTCCAAAGCATCCGCCAGCTCCTGCATTCCCAAATCGAAATTTCCTTTTTGTGAGATCAACGAATAAGTAATCCGTACTCCGGCAATTCCACGTGACGCTAAATATCGGGACTGATTCAAAAAAGCCGATGTTCCCCCCTTTGCCCATCCGCCACCATGCACCCAAATAATAAAAGGATGGGGTGCGGTGGATAGTTTGGGGATATCAACTTCCAGGGTCAACGAATGGGTCGGATATGTTTTGAAGGTATATTTCAGGGTGTTACACTGTTGATAATCATTGTCGCTGATGATCTCGGGCTGATAACCGGCATATGCTTCATAAGCATCGGCAGGTAAAATGGTGCAACCGCCAGGAATAATAGGGCAGATACTGGAAGCGTCTGTCAATGTATAGCTGCCAACTTCACCAGATAATGCCATGCCATATTTGTTATTTTGGGCAGAAAGAGTAGAGACACAGCCACAGCATGAAATTATGGCAATTACCAGTAATTGTGAGTATAGCGTTTGAAAATCATGTTTCATCATTCCCTCCGTATATTTAGATATGAGAGTAATATTTAATAGACAATAACAATTAAAGCACGTATATGTGAAATGACCCGTATTGCAAAATTACAATTAATTTCAATCACCGGGCAGGCATACATTGATTTGAATAATATGCAACCACCATTTGAATAATATGTGATACAATGAACAAATGAAATATCCATTCACCCGTAGTCTGGTCAACAGCACAAACAAGAAGAATTACAGACAACAATTGTAGGAGAGATTGTCACTTCGTACTTATACCCGTTATAAATAGGTGACCACTATAAATGAATCCGGCAAAAGGGTGACCCTGACAATATCATTATTCACACTGGGTGTAAGAACCTCACTTTGTATGGTAACTGTCCGTTTATCTGTTGATTTACTGGTGTAACGGGTGGCCGATACTTTTTTCGTGCCATAGAGATTCGGTATTTCAATCATCACATCGGTTTCATTTTCCAATGAGCTACCGGTCAATACAACGGTTATCTGGTTCTCCGAAACGGAAGCAAATGTATTGAAGTTTTCAGTGACGCTACAGCTCACCATGTTACCTCTGAGTTGTATACTCAACAGTTGCAAGATTTGATAAGGATACTGTGGCTCAATGGATTGGAGAGAGAACATGGAACGATGTTCCATCCCACCGATACGCGTGGGCCAGAAGTTTGTCACATCAAACCCGAAATTCAGGAATTTACAGACTCCTTCAGCAAATCCCAACACTCTCTCAGCATCATTATCAGTATTACAGTTATATTCGGTCATGCCCCACTTGTATTGCTTTCCCTGCATCTTTTCTGTAACAAATCCTTTCAGCTCATTTAATTTCAAATCAATATTTTTGGTGATATTTTTATGAAAGTACCAATGAATGGAAATCATGTCGATATGATTGCCACACACATCCAACACATCATTCCACCATTTCTCCTCCCCTTTGGTGATATTTTTTTCCACGAGCATTTCCTTGCCTTCTTTCATCAGCTTTGCCTGTTCTTTCTCATCGGCAGTTTTGATGAGTTCAAAGAATTTTGCAAGAAATTGCTTGTCGGTCCTTTCTTTTGTTCCCACCATATTGACGTCCCAATGACCATTGGCACTGATGATGATATCCGGATCCACTTTTTTCATTGCTTCAGAATATTTCACCACCAAAGCCCCATATTCACGTGCCGTCATCACAGGGTGCCAATAAGTTTCATTGCCAATTTCCCAATAACGTACAGTGTAACCTTTCTCCTTACAGTATTTCACCCAGTCGGCAGCGTACTTTGCACCCTCATCCACTTTTCCCTTCAGGAACCAGGATTGTGTGTTCACTACCAGCATCGGTTCTGCACCCGCTTTTTTACAAAAAGCCATAAACTCTTCGAAATTCGATTCAGACTCTCCACTTTCGAATGGAAACATGTTCACATTATCCAGCGTTGCTGTTTTCCAATGGAAATTATCGGCAACCGTTCCTCCGGGATAACGGAGAATGGCGCAGGGCATTTCTTTCAGAAGGTAAGCCAGCTTGTCATTTGCCAGCGACTTATCATCCTCTATCCAATAAAGAAAGTTGGAACCCCAGAAATCATGGCTGATCTTTGATAAAGGTTTACTTGTATCAACAATCACTTTTTCTTGCGAAAACAGTGAGAGGGAAATCAGCATAAACAGTTTTATCCATAGTATTTTCTTCATCTTGTTTATTTATTCAGCAGATCCTCATATTGTAATTCCTTTTCCCTTGTTTCCGGCAGCTCATAAAACAGCATTCCATTAAAAACAGCTTGTTGGTTGCCGGTGAACAGACCCACTTTTGATTTACTCCAGTTTCCATTTAAAGCCCCCAGATAGGTATCATTCACGAGCAGATGCAATGCACTATGCTCTCTCCTGCAACGCAAGAAATATCCTGCGGTTACATCTTCGGTAAACCAGGCCGAAAAAGCCCTTGAAAACTTACCGGAATGGTTTTCCACTACCATCTTAATCGCAGTAGTCTTGACAGGGGGGAATGAGTACTTATTGAGGCAGGAAAACTTTAATTCGCCTTCCAACTCTGCATCAAGCAACTTCCACACCCCTTCTTGCAAGGCAAAAAAACGAACAGTGCGCGGCAAATCAAACGTCTGCTCCAGATAAGGATAATCTCCTTCAAACCAGAGAATGTCTATTCCTGATATGATCGATTCATTTCTAAGATCATATTGAAAAACAGAGGAAGGATGAGCAGAAAAGGTATAATGTCTCAGCACTTTCTTCTGGAGAGGAAAAAACTGCTTGTCAATCGGTCTTCCCTCCTCTTTGCCTTCAACTACAATTGCTTTTGTTGCATAATCAACAGAAGCCTTTACGAAGTTATCCTCGTCCACGTATAACGGATAATACCCTGCTTCCCCCTTATCCGGTAGACGATCATTCCTGAAATAGGTAGAGAACTCATAGTTCCACGCCGGATCTCCTTTAAATATGGTTGCATTTTCAACAGAGGGATCCAATTGCGTAAGTCCCTCTCCGGAAACCAACCATTCGCCGGTTTTTTTCTGCCATCCGGAAATATACTCATCGTATTCATCCCACCCCGCTGTATATTGCACTGCATCGAAATCCACCTCATCGGAAGATGCCAGCAGTCCGACATGCCCCCGGCCCGAAAACGGTGTAACAATATCTCCGTGAAGCGTCAGATTAAACTGATCAAGCTCTACCCTGAACCTGTTTGCGTTCTTATATATGGTAAAAACATGCCAGGGATGCTCATAATGAGCCACCAGGGAATTGTTCTCTAAAAAAGCGAATTTATCGGGAAGCTTCATTGTTTTTATTTCACTCACACCCTCGATACAGGTAGTCGTTTGCCACGTATTATCTTTTCCAATATCAATCTTGAGCCAGTTTTTCCGATCCTGATAAAAAGCGTATACTCCCGCACGAGCAGCATCTGATTTTAACCTGAATGGCATTTCAAACCGATAATGGGTGTCATCTTTTGCACGGATAAGCAGTTCTCCTCCTTTTTTCTCCAATGGAGATAAGACACCTTCGGAGATCTTCCATTTGCTGTTATGTAACAGTTGCAAGGGAGTAAAATCCGGTTTATCGAAATCAAGAAACAACTCAGGAAGGGAAGGGCTTCTTCTGAAGCCCGTACTGTTCTTTACCGTGCTACTTTCCACAACCACCTCCTTGTTGTAGAAATGAATCCTGTCGATCCCCTGTTCCTGTCTGTTGTCAAAATACGCTTTATACATCATCCATCTTTCAAATCCGTTCGGCCCCACTACAAAATTGGGTTGAGCCGGCCCAACCACTATATCCTCAGCGTCCCTATTACCTGTATCATATAAGCCAAAATCTATAAACTGCTGACAAGAGGCATTGTTACACGGGCTTGTTGCTTCTATGGCAATGATGTTCTCCCCTATCACAAACAAACCGGGATCAAGTTGAAGAAACCCGTAGGTATTGTTACGGGCATTGAGATTTATCTTATTTCCATTTATATAGAAAGCTGCATCAGCAAATATCCAATATTTCAAGGCAATTTTCTGTGGGATCTCCTTTAAACTAAATCTCCTCCGAATAAATATTTTTTCAGAATTCCAGACAGTTTTCCTTGATCTTATCTTCGCATTGGTAAAACGGGTACCGGCAAACAAATCGTATTCCTGCCGTCCGAATCCACCCTGACCTGTCGTCCAGGCGTTATCATCATACGATTTTCCAGTCCAATCTCCTGAAGGGGAGAGTATGAGGTATTTAGCATTCCATCCTCCGTGTTCGGCACTATGAAGGATAACTTTGTACTCCTGCAGGTGCTGCTCGGTGTTTCTGCCCAACACGGGATGGGGATATTTCTTGGAATTATCAAAATTCATGGGTTTGTCACTCTCGGCCACACCAATCTGATACATGCCTGAGCGGGGACCCATCCTGTTGGATGCATAGAAAAGATAGTATCGGCCCCGATATTTGGCCAGTTCGGGTCCTTCAAAGTTGTGGTGATTGACACTGGTGGGGTGTCCGCGTTGATTTGTCAACTGTACACTTCCTTCCGTAATATCCCATCTTGTGAACGGAGATACCATTCTGAATATCCAGAGCTCCGGGCCATCAATCGTGGATTTTTCATTTGTAAGGGGATGCGGATCTCCTTCGTTGCGTTTTTTCACCCAGTAAATTTCACCATCCTCATCTTGAAAAGCTTGCACGTCGATACCATAATCATCAAAAGGTTCGGTAATGGAACCCTCTTTATATGGTCCTAAAGGAAACGGGGAATAGGCATGCCCTACCCCATTCCAGTAGGTATGAAAAACACCATTCCGATAGATCAAATCAGCGGCCTGGAAATCGTTATATGTGTATGATTGTGCCCATTTGGGGTCATTCAGCCAGGTAGCTTCATGCATGGTAACTCCCAAAACCGGCTTCGACCAGTTTATTAAATCTTTTGAACTGTAAATATTACCGCCGGTGGCCTCGCCGGTAGCATAATACTTTCCCATAAACCTTTCAACCGCTCCGTCGCGCATAGGCAAAATTGGATTTGTCCATACAACAGCAGCTTCGTTGTCGGTGATACTTTGCAGATAAGGACCGTTGATAATCTGAGAGCTTCCCTGCAAAAATGCCTGCAATGAAAAAACGAGAATTAGAAGCAGGAATATTTTCTTCATTATATATTATTTTGTGTTTACCGTACATGTCATGAAAACCACGTGATTCGGCAAATCCGTATGGAGCGGCAACTCATTGTTGCTTCTATAATACATATGGAAAATAAAATGTCAATTTAAAATTGTTCTTTTCCGAAGGTACTGTCTAACTTTTTAGCACTTTTCCCCTTGTTGTTAAAGGTATAGTTTATCCCTGCCTCAAAAATACCACCTTTTCTGAAATAATCTGTTTCCTGATAGAATATTTCGTCGCCGTTTTTATTGAAAGCCCTGGTATCCAAACCCTCTACATTTGATCCAAGTATATCGAGTACACGAAGGGAAAAATCCCATCCTTTCCATTTTCTCGGAACATAATTCAATGCTGCATTAGTTAAGTAGAGCAGATCATTCTGCCCCTGGGCAGTAATTGTAGCAGATTTAAGATTAAAATCGAGATTAAATTTAAGCTCGCTCGATAAATTCAGATTCATATTTGATTTTACACTCCAGTTTAAACTGCTGTTATCCACCATATACCCAAAAATATCTCCCTGGACCATATAATTATAGAGAGAACCTCCAATAAAGAATTTCGCATATTTGCCCGCATCAATATTAAAGTTTAACTCCGCACCCAAAGATTTAGAGTTTCCGGCATTGGTATAACTTCGAATGAGCACATCTTCCCCTATCACATCAAAGACTGCCGGATTTTCATTGGTTACCGTGTTGACCCTGAATACAGCATTGTCTACTCCACGATAAAATCCTGTTAAAGAAATATTTTGTTTACCTATCCTTCTACCGTAAGAAAGCTCAAAATTCATCAGATACTCGGGTTGTAGTTCCGGATCACCCACCTCATATACCTCCAGATGACGGCGATAAAGAAATGGCGTCATATTCTTCAGCGGCGGACGACTTACTCTTCTGCTTGTTGCAAAAGTAAATTTATCCTTGTCGGTGGGTTCCCAACTCAGGTGAAGGGTATGAAACAAATCCATCTTGTTGCTGTGATAGTTTGATTGTTTATCTCCGTCGAACAATGAAAAGTAATCAGCAGAGAGGATGTCTACATTCTGGTCGGTATATTCCATCCGTAAACCCACAATATAATTCAATCGATTGATACTACCGGCATAACTTGCATAACCGGCAAGAATGCCACGCGCCAGTTCAATTTCATTTTCGAGAGCAGAATACGGAAGAAGATTTCCGGTTGAAACGTTTAATGTATCATAATTGAAAGCACCTTGAATACCCATATATTGCGGCTGGAAACCCACCGATAATTTTGAGCCGTCAACAAACTGACTGGAATAGTCTACCGATAAACGGAAGCCATCTAAAGGAGTATCATCATATTGCCGGTATTTGAGTTCTATATCCCCAACATCACTTGTTTGCTTGTTGTAGCTGTAGTTTTCATTGACTAATTGACGCTCAAGATTTGAATGCTCATAGAGTGCCGAAACCCTCAATTCGGATGTTTTACTGAAATTATGTACAAAATCGATATTTGCATTTTGAAATTGGCCCAAGCGATCATCAGTGTTGGGATTATAAATCCATCTGTCTTCACGGTCCACACCATTGACGGTTTGTCTATTTTTATCAGCAAAAAAATTATTATAAAGATAGAATGCAGACCGGCCTTCTTTTCTGGTCCCATAAAAATAGGAACCTGACAAGACCGACTTATCCGACAATAAAAATTCAACACCCAGATTGGCTGTTCCACTTTGGTACCATTCGGGCCGCTCCCCGGTTGCTATCATATGCCGATAGACGTTGTCTCCGACCAGAATGCGTGCATCTCCTGTCCGGCTGCCATTCACGTTCCTTCGGTTAAAATTTATTCCTCCAAATAACGAAATCCTATCCTTGAAATAGATTGCATTCACACCCGCCCCGTACCGATTGTCATTTTGATTGAATCCACTGAACTCGTCTTTCAGGTTGTTCCATGGGCCCCCACCAATCAATCCGTTGGCAGTCACAGTTAATCCTTGCATTCCTGTCCTTTTTGTGATGATATTGATAATACCACCTTTTCCCTGTGCGTCAAAATCGGAAGTAGGAATAGATATTACCTCCACATTGTCAATCTGATTGCTGGAAATTTGTCCGAGTAAAACAGTAGGATCAATCTGGGTAGGTTTACCATTCAAGTAAACCATAAAGTCCGATGTGCCCCGCACGTTTACTGTCCCGTCCGGGTCTACCGATACCGATGGAAGTTTACTCAATAAATCAGTGGCAGAGCCTCCTTCAGCGGTTTGAAAATCAGATGCGCGATAAGTGAAACGATCTATTTTTTGAGATGACGTTCGATAATTAGCATTCACCAATACCTCTTCCAATTCCATTGACATGGGAGTCAACGATATGACATTCAATTGAATATTTTCATTTTTAAATTCATGTAACGGTATATTCTTCTCGGCATAACCTAAATAACTTATTCTCAAATGCTTATTTCCTTCGGGCACATTTAACACAAAAGAGCCGTCAAGGTCACTGACGACACCTTCTTTTGTTTCCTGGGCAAAAATTGTTGCACCGATTAAGGGTTCATCAGTTATTGCATCTACCACAGTGCCGGTTATACTGATTTGTGCAAACAGAGAGTATGAATTAACCGCTATAAATAAAAGTAAAATATGATATTTCATTGCTGGATTTTTAAAATGAATCTGAACTGATTATATCAAACTATCTTTGTTTCACCCATTCCATCACATTGGCTGGTGGCCTTTTGGCAAGAAGTTCTTTTTTCATGAAATCCATGTAAGGCATTACATGATGAAAAAATTTGTAATATCCCTTACACAGATAATTCAAACCATCGTTACCATATTTGTCTTTAATAAACCGGTTCTTCGGACATTCACCATAACAGGCAAACAGCACATCACATTCACGGCATTGTTGTGGCAGTTTATCGAATTTATCGTTTCCGAACTTAAGTTGTTCCTCGGAATACATCATGGATGTTAACGGTTTGGAGTATATATTTCCCAGGCGGTATTCAGGGAATACGAAATGGTCGCATGAATAAACATCACCGTTGAACTCCATTACTCCGGCATGTCCGCATGTTTTGGCCATGGTACAGACACTCGGCTGTTCACCTACCCAGTTGGCCAATGTAGAGTCAAATATCTGAATATACATCTTCCCCACATCCTGCTTGACCCACTCATCGAAAATAGCACATAGAAAACTACCCCACTTCTCGGCAGAAACAGAAAAGGGAGCCAATTCCACCTCCTGTTCAGTTTCCTTCGCCGTGGCCAATTTTAAAGGAGATTTATTCTTGCGGAGACGTTCAACGATGGGAGTAAACTGTACATACTGGCAATCTATTTCTTTGAAGAAACGGTAAAATTCCAACGGATAATCCGCATTGTAATCATTTACTACCGCCATACAATTGAATTCTACACCGTGCTTCTTCAAAAGTTCAATACCCTTCATTACACGATGAAACGAAGGCCTTCCCATTTTGTCACGCCGGTATTCGTCGTGAAATTCCTGCGGTCCGTCAATTGAAATACCTACAAGAAAATTATTTTCCTTGAAGAAGGCACACCACTCATCGTTCAGGAGTGTTCCGTTTGTTTGTATAGAGTTATCTATCTGTCTCCCCCGGGCATACTTCTTCTGCAATTCCAATGCTTTTTTATAAAATGAGATTGGACGCATAAGCGTTTCGCCACCATGCCAGGTGAACATCACCTGTGGCATTGTCTGTGAATTTATGTATTGTTCGATAAATCTTTCAAGGAGCTCATCGCTCATTACTTGATTTTTATTGCTATATAGATTTGCCTTTTCCAGATAATAACAGTAGTCGCAATCGAGATTGCATTTTGAACCTACCGGCTTTAGCATTACATACATCGGCTTGGCAAACGGAGCATATGTTGACATAATTATTTAATTTAAAATATTAAACATAATTATTTACTTCTCCAAATTGTTTAAAAAAGCAAATTCTGGAGATAACTGTGATTGATTTATAATCTCTGAATCTATTTATATTTTTTTGATAACGAAAAACAAATTAGCTATTCGTAACATAATAGGAAAAAGTCACTTGAAATTCGCTGTACAAATATTAAACAATAATTTTCACAAAGTTTCAAAGTAACATAAAAATAAACCACCCGGGCGAAATCCCAATATTAAAAAACATTAAAAATGAATAATAATAAAAATGCCATGGCTCCGGGGTATTCAAAATCGGAAAGTGGAGTATTAAAATAAAGAAGGTAAATTGCTTACAACTCCGCATCCAACGCTTCAACCTTCTTCACAATCAGCTGCAGTTCCGATTTTATTTTTTCCATTTTCTGGTTCATATCGTCCAGAAGATAATTGCCTTTCTTGGAAGAAATGGAAAGGAAGCCAATATTGTTTTGGTAGGTTTGCAGTTCACCCTTCATCCGTTCATATTGCCGCATCAATTTTTCGCGTTCACGCAGTAGCTGATTCTTTGCGTTGTCAGATTTGGCCATATCGGAGATGCTGGTTTTAAAGCTTTCAAGCTTCCTGTCGGCCTTATCAACATTTAGCCTGTCGAACTGAGCCTCGGTTGCTTCGTAAAAATCACGATATACGCGATCTTTCAATTTATAAGGTACATGACCCGCCGCATACCATTCATCCATTAGATCATGCAGTTGAGACAATGCTTCTTCGGTACTGAGAGAGGTATCCAGCTCTTCAATGGCTGCGACCACATTTTTCTTGATCTCCAGATTTTTTGTTTCTTCATCATATTGTGAAGAAGTATGAATCTTTTTTTGTTCGAAAAAGTAATCACACGCAGTGATAAACCGTTTCCAGATGCTGTCCACATATTTGTGCGGAACAATACCGATGGTTTTCCATTCTTTCTGTATATCGATCATGTCACGAGTAGTATTCTTCCAGTCCTGACTATCTTTGAGAGCTTCTGCACGTTCGCAGAGAGCCATTTTTTTCCTCAGGTTCTCTTCCATCTCTTCGCGAAGCGATTTGTAGAAATCGTTCTTGGTTTTGAAAAACAGGTCACAGGCAGTCCGATAACGTTTGTAAATTTTTGTATTCCATTTCCTTGGAACATAACCAATCTGACGCCATTGTGTCTGTATATCGAGTACCTCCTTTACCTTGCTGTTCCACTCTTTGACAGTAGTAAGCCTGCTGTAGTCGATTGCCTCAAGCTTCTCACAAAGTGCTGTCTTAAGTTCAAGATTTTCATCTTCCTTTCCCCTCAGGTTCTCAAAGTGAGTCTGATATTTTTTATTGATGTTGGCAGAAGCTTCTTTAAACCGATTCCATATCTCCTCTCTGTCCTTTCTGGAGACTGGCCCTATTTCTCTCCATTCCTGATGCAGATTTTGCAGTTGATGAAAAGCCGAGATCACATCCGTTTCATTGTCGAGCCTTTCAGCAGCTTCGCAAAGATCGGTTTTCTGTTCCAGATTTTTCTTGAAATCATATTCCCTGAATTCATTGTTAATACGCACCAGGTCGTAGAACTTCTCCACGTAACGCTGATATGACTTCCACAACTCGTTTACCTTGGCCTGGGGAACTTGTTTGATGTCGTTCCATTCCTGCTGAAGGGATTTAAACTCCTGATATGATTTATTGAAATCTTCCTGTCCCTGCGCTTCAGTCAAGAGTTTTATCTGTTCAATGATAGCCAGTTTCCGGGCCACATTTTTCTCTTTCTCCGCCTCTTCCTGTGCAGCGATAACTGATCGTTTTTCCTTAATTTTCTGAAGCAGCTCCTTCCCTTCTGTAAATAATTCTGATTCATTTGCTACGAAATCTATTTCCTCTCCGCCTTCAGCCAGAAAAACTTGCTTCTGCCCTTCGGTTTCGTTCCGCAGGGAACGGTAGAATTGATTCTTATATTCATCTACATCCTTACGTTTCGGATTATTCGATTGCAATAAATTACGAAGGTGCTGAACAATTTCATCTATCGGAAGCAAGGTGGCTCCCGCCTCGTCCTGAGGGAGATCGTCGCCATCCGGCTCCTCTTCTTCAGATTCCTCTTCACTGGCAATCTCCAGGTCGTAATCAATGGGTGCAGACTCTTTTATTTCCTCAGGAACCGTTTCGTCGGGTGCAGAATCTGAAATTTCCGTATCAACGACTTGCTCTTCAGCAACCAATACCACTTCGGCTTCCGCAGGTACCACTTCATCCGGAACAGGGTCAACGGCCTTCTTCTCAACGACAGATTCATCTGTTGAGTCAACCTCTGCCTCTTCAGAAATAATTCCTTCCGCTGCGGGTTCAGGAGTTGAAGCCAATTCGGCATCGTCCTGCGGTGGATAGATCGGCAGCTCATTTTCCGTCGTCTGAGACTCCTCCCTTTCTACCATTTGCGGTTCCTTGGTCGTTTTTTCTTCGTTTACGGGTTGTTTGTCGTTCTCCGGATTGTTTTTCGTATTCATCAGTAGTCCCTTCATTTAGCCCGGTGAGTTTTCCGGGGCGTTGCCATACATTTTTTTCTTTTTTAAAACACGATAGCAGTTTTTATCACCCGCCAATCTTGTCAAAAGTTGTACAAATTAACGCAATATTTTTGGTATTTCATCGATTTTTGGTATTTTATTTATGGCACACGGAATAATGAGCCGGATTACGGGTATATTTAGAGTCATCCATACTCGGGATATTATTTCTCCCGGAAAAAAATATTGACGGGTGTACCGGAAAAATTCCAATTCTCGCGCATTCTGTTTTCAATGAATCGTTTATAAGGTTCTTTGATCCATTGGGGAAGATTGCAGAAAAAGGCAAAAGAAGGAATCTGCGTATTTGGTAACTGCGTAATATACTTTATCTTGATATATTTTCCTTTGTTGGCCGGAGGAGGTGTCTTTTCAATGATGGGCAACATGATCTCATTGAGTTTGCTGGTAGGTATTTTCCGTTTCCGGTTCACATATACCTCTTTAGCCGTATCCATCACTTTGAGAATGCGTTGTTTGGTTAGCGCCGAGCCGAAGATAATGGGAAAATCGGTAAAGGGTGACAATCGCTGGCGGATTGCATTCTCGAACGTTTTGATTACCACATTGTCCTTTTCTTCCACGGTATCCCACTTATTCACAAAAACGACCAGTCCCTTTCGGTTCTTCTGAATGAGCGAGAAGATGTTCAGATCCTGGCTTTCTATTCCCCGTGTGGCATCGAGCATCAGTACACAGACATCGGCATTTTCGATCACCCTGATGGAACGAATCACCGAGAAATACTCCAGATCTTCCGTCACTTTTCCTCTTTTTCGAATACCGGCCGTATCGATCAGGTAGAAATCCATGCCGAACTTATTATAACGCATGTAAATGGAGTCGCGTGTCGTACCGGCAATGTCGGTCACGATACTTCTCTCCTCCCCGATCAATGCATTGATGATGGACGATTTACCGGCATTGGGACGTCCCACGACGGCAAATTTGGGAATATCTTCCAGAATTTCTTCCTCATTATCTCTGGAGAACAACGTCAGAATGTGGTCCAGCAGATCGCCTGTTCCTGATCCGTTAACGGCCGACACACTGTATGGATCACCCAGGCCGAGCGAATAAAATTCGGCAGCCTGATGTCCGATATCGAAATTATCCGATTTATTGGCCACCACCACCACGGGTTTGCCTGAGCGGCGCAGCATCTGTGCCACACCCGTATCGAGATCGGCAAGACCGTTCATCACATCAACCACAAAAAGAATCACATCGGCTTCTTCAATGGCAATACGCACCTGTTTGTTAATCTCATCCTCCATGACATCATCGGAATTCACGACCCATCCGCCAGTGTCGACCAGAGAAAACTCCTGCCCGTTCCAGTTTACTTTCCCGTATTGACGATCACGGGTTGTACCGGAAACCTCCGTCACAATGGCCTGACGCGTCTGTGTCAGGCGGTTAAACAGGGTGGACTTCCCCACGTTGGGCCGTCCTACTATTGCTACCAAATTCTGCATATTTTTTTCTTTCTTTTAGGGTCTCATTGCCACATTGGCATATTGACATATTAATCCAACTTGTAGCCGAAAGTCTTCAGCATGTTGTCTCTGTTGCGCCAGTCTTTCTCCACCTTCACGTATAGCTGCAGGAAGATTTTTTTCTCAAAAAAACGCTCAATGTCCTTGCGTGCCATGGTTCCCAGTTTCTTCAGTGCCTCACCTTTGTGGCCTATGACAATCCCTTTCTGGGTATCTCTTTCCACCAGGATAATTGCCCTGATCCTGATGATGTCATTTTCCTCTTTAAACTCTTCCACACCCACTTCTATAGAGTAGGGGATTTCTTTCTGATAAAACAGCAAAGCTTTTTCGCGGATGATTTCCGCCACAAAGAAACGAGCCGGTTTATCGGTGAGTGCATCTTTCTCAAAATAGGGTGGCGACTCGGGCAGGAGTTCCAGGATGCGCTTTTGCACCCTGTCAATAGCAAAGTTATTCAGCGCGGAGATCGGATAAATCTCCGCTCTCGGCAACAGCGTGCTCCATTGTGCCACCAGTGCCTCCAGTGCGGCCTGATTGGTTTGATCAATTTTATTGATCAACAGTATTACAGGCAGATCAAGTTGCTGCACCTTCGCAAGGAAATTGTCATTTTTATCAATTTTCTCCACCACATCGGTCACGTAGAGCAGCACATCGGCATCCTGCAATGCAGAAAGCGAGAAGTTGAGCATCTGCTCCTGCAGCTTATAATTGGGTTGCAGTACTCCCGGCGTATCGGAATACACGATCTGGTAATCAGGGTTATTTACAATTCCGATGATTCGATGCCGTGTAGTCTGCGCCTTGGCCGTGATAATTGATATCTTTTCACCCACCAGCCGGTTCATTAACGTAGATTTCCCCACATTAGGGTTACCCACGATATTTACGAAACCGGAACGGTGATTTTGTGACTGCATTTCGTCGGTTTTTAGGATTCTTTATAATCGTATCCCCACTTCAGGTAGACACTGCCCCATGAAAAGCCGGCTCCAAAGGCTGTAAGTATCACTTTATCCCCTTTGCGCAGTTTGGCTTCCCATTCCCACAGGCAAAGAGGAATGGTTCCGGCACTGGTATTGCCATATCGTTCAATATTTATCATGACTTTTTCACGAGACAAGCCGGTACGTTCTATGGCAGCATCAATAATCCTCAGGTTTGCCTGATGAGGGACAAGCCAGTCTACATCATCAACAGTCAGGTTATTCCTTTTCATGATGGATTCGGAAACTTCCGCCATGCGTGATACTGCATATTTGAAAACAATCCGTCCATCCTGATAAACGGTATGTTCGGCATTATCTATCGTTTCGTGCGAGGCGGGATATTTACTTCCTCCGGCTTTCAGTTGCAAGGGTTTGTAGCCGATTCCGTCGGAATGAAGTTCAGCGTCGATGATTCCAAGATTCTCTTCCGTGGGCTCGATAAGTACAGCACCTGCCGCGTCACCAAAGAGCGGACAGGTTGTCCTGTCTTTATAATTGGTGATGGAAGACATTTTGTCGCCGGCCAGCAATATTATTTTTTTATACTTCCCGGTTTTTATTAATCCGTTGCATATCTCCAGACCATAGACAAATCCGGAACAGGCTACCTCCATATCGAAACAGAACGCATTCTTGATCCCTGCATTCTCGGCAACAATAGATGCAGCCGACGGAAAGATATGATCGGGAGTGGATGTTGCAAATATAACGGCATCGATTTCCTCGGGAGGAGTTTTGGTTTTCTTCAATAACTCCATCACGGCCTGTGTACCCAGGACAGAAATGCCTTGCTGTTCCCCTTTCAGGATACGTCGCTCTTTAATCCCCACACGGGTCATAATCCACTCGTCGGAAGTATCTACAATAGCGGAGAGTTCCTCATTGGTAAGAATATAATCCGGCACAGCTGCTGTTATTCCGGTTATTACGGCGTTTAATTGCTTCATCGCTGTCAATAATGTGAATAATGAGAAAAAACCCTGAAACACGATCAGGTCATTTCAGGGTTCTTGTTTCTATAAAATGAAAGGAAGAAGTTTATGCCGTAACCTCTTTTTCAATTGCCAATTTTCCTCTGTAGTACCCGCATTCGCCGCACACAGTATGATAAATATGCCAGGCGCCACAATTGGGGCAGATTGCCATGGTGGGCAGTTTAGCATGATCGTGTGACCTTCTTTTTCCTTGTCTTGCAGAAGACTGTCTTCTTTTTGGATGTGCCATTTATATGAAATTTTTACTGTTTATATTTTTAATTTTCGTCGATATTCAATCCTTTCAGGGCATCCCATCTAGGATCGTTTGCCGGCGTATCATCTTCGTCGCCAAATTCTTCATCATCGTCCATGTCCACCTCATCCTCTTCTCCATCCTCGGTGCTTACAGCACGATGCTTACGAAGTTTCGATGAGACCATCCTGTTACATTCACCGGCAGGATGTACATGTTTGATAGGAATAGTCAGTGCGATAAATTCATACAGAAACCACGCGATGTTAATCTCGCCCTCATCTTCAGGAATGATCACAATCTCATCACTCTCTTCCGAATATTCCTTTCCAAACTTTACAATAAGGCGGTTTTTTGTATCCACCTCCATATCCATATCGTCCAGGCAGCGCGTACATGGAATCTGTACCACACCCTTGATATCGAAATTGAACTCGAAGGTCGACGACGTTCTTTTTACCGTAACCGTCACCTTCACATTACCTTTCCTCACTTCGTCGCCGTCGATAGCGTCAAAATATTTCCGGTCCAGCGCATACTCGTACGTATGCAGTCCTGCAGAAAGGTTTTTTAGGGAAATATTGTACAAACTAAACTTTGCCACGTTTTCTCCTCAAAATAAAGCGGTGCAAAGATAATGATTTTTTCTTTGCGCCGACTGTTTTTACGATAATTATTTGTATTAGCTATCAGCGGCCTGCGGCATCGAGCACGATCCGCTGCATTTCTTCGAAATTTGCTTCAAGGCTTTGCAGCAATTTAAACTGGGCTTTTGTACGTACCAGGTTGTGATTGGGATAGGCAATCTTATAGTAGGTATCGCCATCGATATAATCGGTGAAGAAGCGTACCGTTTGCATATAGGTCAGCAACTTTGCGCCGAAAGCAAGATTCTCTATTTCTGTTTTCGTCAGAAATGATGCCGCTTTTTGCAGGTATCCCTTTGCATATCCTTCAAAGATGGCCAGGTCAACTGAGATATTGTCTAAATTTTCATCATCCTCAGCGCCGGTATTGGCACCGGTACGGATAAAATCACCGAAATCGGACAATACATATCCCGGCATCACCGTATCGAGATCCACCACGCAAAGGACCTGATCCTGTACATCGAAAAGGATGTTGTTCACTTTCGTATCACAATGGTTTGTACGCTTCGGAAGTTTTCCTTCCCTGTGTAATTGTTCTGCCTTACACATCTCCTTGGCACGGGCTTCTATCTCTTTAACAAGGTCAGCCACTTCACTATCACTTAACCTCCCCGCTTTGTTTGCCTTTACCGACGCGCGGAATGTTTCGAGACGTGATTCCATATTGTGAAAGCCGGGGATGGTTTCAAAAAGAGGTTCACCCGGCAAATCGGACAACATCTTTTGAAAATCGCCAAAAGCCATTCCTGCACGATATGCCAGTTCCGGATTTATCTCATCATAACTCTTGCTGTTGCTGATGAAATCCATCATCCGCCAGTAATCGCCATAACTATCATTGAAATAAAGTTTTCCATCACGCGCAGGTACCAGGGTGAGTACTTTTCTGTCGATATCTTCCACACCCTGCTCTCCGAGTTTTGCACGGATATGGCTCGTTACCCTGAAGATATTGTTCTGCAGTTCGGGGACATGTTGAAAAATATGGTGATTGATCCGCTGCAGTACATATTCGTTATTGGCTGATATCACCTTGTAAGAGTCGTTGATATGCCCTTTACCAAGAGGGTTAATCTGTACATTTTCATTCTGTCCGATAAATTGAAAGACGATTTCTTTCAGCCTGCCATGATCATTCATTCCCGCTGTTTTATAATTTGTTTATATGAAGATTATTTTCGTTTGTTTTTAATTCCTGCTTATTCCAACTCCAGGATTCCGAAAAACCGGGGTACATGAAAGTTGGGGGAAGGCAGATCGATAGAGCTCCAGCTGAGGAAATGAGGTTCGGGTGTCTTGTCGCCACACTTGTAAAAGTTAGCCCGTATTTTCTGTCCAGCAAGCGATTCATGTTCAGCAAACCCCATCACTTCTTTCGGTATCTCCAGATACATGGTCCAGTCGCTAACCTGTCTCCCCTCCTCATATCTGTGGCAGATGGTGCTATGCCTGAAAACCGACTGCACTTCACGAGTGAGCTGTACAGCTTTCTCTCTTGTTTCGTGTTGGGCTGCCAACAGAACACCCAGCACATTGCACTCGAAGTTACGGTATATCTTTTCGCCCTCACGTTGCATAAAAAACTCCACACAGCTATCTTCCCATACCGACCCGAAATCTTTTCTGTTTTCGGCACGGATCGCTTCCCCGGTCACGATATAATACAGGTAGAGCCTCTCCCCGTCGTGTGCCACACGTACTGTGACAGGAAGCGACTTAGGAAAATCACTTTTCCAGTTTACCTGATCAATGGCCGCTTCCACCCCCTCCTCGTGAAGCATTTTAATCCTGTCAAAAACCGTTTCCCATTGTGAAATATGCTGATTGGGTACTTGCAGTCGTTTCATATTTCTGAATAAATTTCCTCAAAGATATCCTTTTTAGACAAAACAGACAAAAAAATTTCCGTTATGTAACTTATTTTTTCATAGTGTAAGAGTTTGCTTGTTGAACAAAGTAAAAACCGCGTAACAATTAGTTGCTACGCGGCTTTTATCATCTGTCACACGATATATACTGTGTGTATATTGCTCTTATAAACAGTTACGTATTACTTATTCTGCACTTACATGGCTAAAATAAATACCATTTGTAAGTTGAGCTACTCCGTTATAAGAGCTCTTCGTTCCAATCACAGTTAATCTGTCTCCCACTTTGATGCCCTTGTCAGCCAACAGGTTCTTTCTGGCATCGCCTGTTGCGCCATAACCCGGATAACAGCCATACACGTAAATAGTACTATCGCCGTCCTTCAAATATAGATTACCGTACACCGCATTCGTGACTTCTGTGATTTCACCACTCACCATGTAATAATTCACATTTGAGTCAGCTTTGGTCAACACCTCTGCAATGGTAGCAGCCGTTACCGGAATAACGCTTTCCAGCACGGCAGAAGCAACCTGAGGATTGCCATTGTATGCAGCGCGTTTGCCAACAATCGTGATGATGTCACCAACTTTCAAACCTTTAGTTGTGAAATCTTTGATACCATATACATAGGTTTCACCAGAAAAATCTCTTATGTATAAATTGCCATATGTAGCATTGGCAATGCTGGTGATCACACCGGTCAAACGGTATTGCGTGTCGCCCACTGCAGCAGCAATAAATTCTGCCACCGAGGCTTTCACAATCGCTCCCTTCTGACTCAGCGTTGTTTCTGTACTATACTCTTTAGATCCGTCAGTGGTACGGAATGTGAGGGTGGTTCCACGGTCTCCCCCGGTATTGGCAGCAGCCTTGAATTTCACGACAGCATTCGTTCCGGCCGATTGGATGGAGGAAATTGACAACCATGATTTGGCATCTTCCGGAATCTCTACCGATACACCTTGTCCTTTGCAGGTAAGGTATGCGGTGAATTCACCCCCTTCAACAGGAATTACTTCATTTTCAACAGAATCAACTTTCACCAGTGATTTGTTGATTTCGACAACCGTTACTTTTACCAGTTGGGGCGTTCCTTTATAGGTAGATTTCGGCCCTTCAACCGTTACTTCATCGCCCACTTCAAGCCCTAAACTTAAGAAGTTTTTCTCAGCGTTCTTTTTGTCAAGCGTACCATAAATATATAGCGTACCTGTTTTGTCGGTAATAAACCAGTTGCCATAGGTGGTGTTTTCAATTTTTGTACAAACACCCGTTACGCGGAAAGTTTTTCCATCGGGACCGGCATTCACTTCAGCCACCTTAGCTGCAGTAGCTTTTACTACACCTTGACCGATGTTGATTCGCTGCGTTTTGCCTCCACAATGAAGCAGCACCTCCGCGGCGCGGCCATCGACGGCTTCCGGGGCCGTGAACGTAAGCTCTGTTTCACCGGCATTTCCCGTGGTTGTCGACATCGTCAACCATTCGACCTTATTTTTATCGGTAGTAACTTTCTCTGCCGTCCAGCTCCCTTTAGCCGTTACGGTAATGCTTGTGGAACCTCCTTTCATAGGGATAGCTACGTAGGACGACGATACCTGAATTTCATCAAGCAGCGTCACAGACTCTTCATCGTTACAACTAATCATCAAAGTTAGTATTGCGATGAATAATGGAAATAAATATTTGATTTTCATGTTGTCTATACTTTTAATTAGTTGAAAATATACTTGATACCAATTGAAGCATACCAGCACTGACCCAACGAGTAGCTTGGCGTGAATGTTTGGGTATCACCATTGATGGAAGAGGGCGTAGAGAAGGTAGCCACACCGTCGGCATCAACACCTTCGTATTTGAGGATACGAGCTTCCGTACCTATTTCCGGATTCAAATATTTGGCCACACCCCAACTATTGTTGAACAGGTTCATCACGTTTTTGACATCCAGGCTAAGCTGTAGCTTATGCTTGTCCTTGCCTGTATTGACAACAAAATCGTGTTTGTAGCTAAAGTCGATACGATGCACCCAGGGTGAGTAAACGCTATAGGCTTCAGCATACTTTCCTTGCTGGTTTTTCAAATAACTGTTGGCATGCACATAGTCCATAAAACGGGTTTGGTCATCGGGGGAAACAAAGCGGAATTGGTTCTTTGCGACTTCATCGTCAGTAGGTACGTAAATTGCATCGTAATTGTAACCGTCGCCATTGATATCGTTAACCATCATGTAGGAATAGTTTGCCCCACCGCGCCATCCTTCATAGATCAGGCTATAGTGATTACCGCTCTTATCGTGGGTAGTCAACGAAGCCACGAGACGATCGGGAGTGTTGTATTGGGAATTGTGTAGCTTGATGTGATTGGGACCTTCTACTGTTGGAACGTATGTAAATGCAGATTCAGCGTTCGATCCGGGCATACCGGTTACGTCTTTAGCAACCATGTGCGTATAGGCAGCCATCAGACTGAGCGATTCTGTTGGTTGCGCGTTGAGGGTGATATTGGTCGACCAGCCATAACCCCGACTGGTGTTTTCCAGCACAAATGCCTTCGTACCGGTACGATAACCATCGGGATAAATCGGGCGATTGTCCACGCCGTTGAAACGGGCAAAACCACCTACCGATGGAATGCTCCAGTCGGAAATAGAAACACCGTTGATGGTTTTGTTGAAGATTCCTTCTACCGTCACAGAAGACGGGAACGGTGTGGGGAATGCATAGTCAACAGCAAGTGAGGTTTTCCATACTTGTGGCATTTTGAAATCCGGATCTACAGCCGCAATAGCGGAAGGAACTGTCCCGTCTTCGGGTGAAATGGTTGTAGGATAACCCAATGAAGCCAATTTATTATAAAGGGCAGAGATGGTCGCTTTTCCATTGGCATCTGTCACAAGGCCGCCGGCAAACTGCGTCATGTCAATATATTTATTCCCTTTATCGTCCTCCGTAAACTTACCTTTGTAACCATCAAAGACCTTGGTAGCAGCATTTATTTGTGCCTGATACTGCACCATTCCACCATTGGTAGGCATATTGGTGAAGAATACAAGAGGCAGGTTTCCAGAGAAGAGACCGGTACCTCCTCGCACCTTCAGGTTCCTGTCGCCAAATGTGTCCCAAACAAAACCTACACGCGGAGAGAGGATAACACTTGCAGAAGGCCATTTACCGGTGTCGATATGACGGCCGGAATAATCAATGTCGTAGATCGCCTTGTTCGTCATCAGGTCGTTGTTGTTGAAGAAAAGTCCATCGATACGAAGTCCGTATGACAGTTTTAGTTTTCCGCTCACACTCCAATCGTCTTGAGCATACAGGCCAATTTTATTACTTCTTACACGAGCGGCAGGATTGCTCTCTCCATCGTAGCCATACGTAAGGTTTACAATTTCAGGCACCCCTCCGTTTAAGAAGTCGTCGAGGCTCGTGTAGCGATAATATCCGGTACCGTTACGCATATAAGCATTGTCAGCCATCTTATACTCGTAGGCGATACCACCTATGATCTTGTGATTCCCCAGATAATAGGTCAACTCATCTTTAATGTTCAATACATTGTTGTGCACACCGTTGTTCCAGGTAAACAACTCATATCCCAGAGACATATAGGCTTGTTCATCTTTCAAAATATCGATGAAAGGGAACTCTGCTGAATTCGTTCCACGAAGATCGTCAAGTTTTGAGAAAGTGGCCAGAAACTGGTTAGAAAGGTTGTCGGACAAGCGGCTATTCAAGTCGAAAGAGAAAGAATGAACCAGGTTGTCCATTGAATACATCGAGTTGGCAAACGACATGGAAGCTTGCGACATTCTTGCCTCCGACACACGGGTACCCCCGTCCATAGAGGTTGCATTGGGTGATATCCACGAAAGGTTCTTCGTATAGTTGTAACGCAAAGCCAGACGATGCTGGTTGGTGATATTCCAATCCAAACGAGCCAACAGCTTGGTGTTGCTTTCGTCGGCGGGGAAGCTTGTGTAGGAACCTGTTTCGTATCCATATTCACTTCGCACGAAATCAGAAACTCTTTTCAGGTCGCTTTCTGTTGTGCGGGAGATATAGCTGTCCGGAACGGCAACACCATTTGTGGATGCTCTCCAACGATTGGCGATGGTGGGTGTTTTGGCCATCTCACCGTTCACGAAGAAGAACAGTTTATTTTTGATAATAGGGCCACCAATGGTAAACCCATAAGTGGTGTTCCGGTCTTTTTCACGGGCACCCTGAATCTGCTGCCCCTTCACAGCATCACCGCGCATGTTTTCATTCCTATGATAGGTGTACGCGCTGGCTCTGAAGGTGTTTGTGCCCGATTTAGTAATGGCGTTTACACCGCCCCCGATAAAGTTGGTCTGACGAACATCGTACGGCGCGATGACAACCTGCAATTCTTCAATCGCTTCAAGAGAGATAGGGTTACCTCCGCCAGGAAGTCTGTCACTCAGACCGAAGTTGTTATTGAAATTGGCTCCATCCACCGTAAAGTTGGCCGTACGGCCATCGGTGCCGGCAAAGCTCATACCATTACCCCCGTATGGCGAAAGGCGGGTAACGTCCATAATGCTACGGCTTACAGTAGGTAAATTAGCGATCTGGTCATTGGTAATGTTGGTCACAGCCCCTGTTTTCTCTGTGGAGAATTTGGTGCGAAGTGCCGTAACCACAATCTCATCCAACGAAGTGGCTTCTTCTGAGAGCACCACATTCAATACATAGTTCTCACCCAGGCTCAACGTAATGTTGTTGGTTGTGCTTGTACCATACCCGATGTAAGAAACTTCTACGGTATAAGGTCCGCCTACGCGCATACCGTTTAGGTTGAAGCGGCCCTCCATGTTGGTAACCGTTCCGTAAGTTGTTCCTGAAGATTGATGTGTGGCAATCACCGTTGCACCGATAACAGCCCCCTCAGCATCGGTAACACGTCCACTCATACTGGAAGTCGTCACCTGAGCCTGCATCACGGCAGCGAGCATCACAAAAAGAGCTACTGTCAAAAATCTCAATCGCTTTACCATAAATTTCAATATTTAAATTTTTCAAAAAATTAAAATCCGCACAAAAGTAGTATAAATTATCTAATTTCTGTTACATTTTTGTTGCGATTGCTCTTTTAATTTTACAGCCGATTGATTGATTATTACAAACTTAATTACAATTTGTCACAAAATTGAATTAAGAAAAACCGCAATGAAAGGAAAAAACAGATTAACTTGCTTTTTTAAAAGAAAAAGACGCATAACTTTCAAATTTTCATTTTCAGTTACGCGTCTTGATAATAATTATTATTCTATTTTCAGCGGATCATGACAATTACATCATTCCACCCATTCCACCGCCTCCCATGGGCATCTGCGGTGCTGGATTGTCTTCCTTCTTGTCTGTGATTACACATTCCGTTGTGAGGAACATACCGGCAATGGAAGCGGCATTTTCCAAAGCTACGCGGGTCACCTTGGCAGGATCAATAACACCTGTTTCGTAGAGGTTTTCATACTGATCACTCCGGGCATTATAACCATAATCTGCCTTTCCTTCACGTACCTTCTGTACAACTACGGCACCTTCTTTTCCGGCGTTCGCCACAATCTGACGAAGAGGTTCCTCGATGGCACGTTTCACAATCTCAATTCCGGTAGTCTCGTCTTCGTTTTCACCCTTCAATCCGTCAATAACTTCGATCGCACGGATGTAGGCAACGCCTCCGCCGGGCACAGTTCCTTCTTCAACAGCAGCACGGGTAGCTGAGAGTGCATCCTGCACGCGGTCTTTCTTCTCCTTCATCTCCACTTCGGAGGCTGCTCCCACGTAAAGCACTGCCACGCCGCCGGCCAGCTTGGCAAGACGTTCTTGCAATTTCTCGCGATCATAGTCGGATGTTGTTTTCTCAATTTGTGCACGTATCTGGCCAATGCGGCTTTCAATAGCTGCCTTTTCACCTTCGCCGTTTACAATAGTGGTGGTATCCTTATCGATGGTCACCTTCTCGGCGCTACCCAGCATATCGAGGGTGGCATTTTCCAGGGTAAGGCCTTTCTCTTCGGAAACAACAATGCCTCCTGTGAGGATGGCGATATCTTCCAGCATCTCTTTCCTGCGATCACCAAAACCGGGAGCCTTCACCGCGGCAATCTTCAAAGATCCGCGTAGACGGTTCACTACGAGTGTGGTCAGTGCTTCGGAATCAATATCCTCGGCAATGATCAACAGCGGCTTGCCGGTCTGAATTCCTTTTTCCAGGATGGGCAGCAGATCCTTGATGGCAGAGATCTTCTTGTCATGAATCAGGATCAGCGGATTTTCAAAATCCACTTCCATGGCTTCGGTATCGGTCACAAAGTAGGGAGAGATATAGCCGCGGTCAAACTGCATTCCTTCCACTACGTCCACATAGGTATCGGTTCCTTTCGACTCTTCCACGGTGATCACACCTTCTTTGCTTACTTTCTGCATTGCTTCGGCAATCAGCTTGCCAATAGTCTCATCACCATTGGCCGAAATCTTGGCCACGTTTTCAATCTTTCTCAGGTCATCACCTACTTCTACGGCCTGTTCTTTGAGGCTTTCCACCACCTTGCCCACTGCTTTGTCAATACCACGCTTCAAATCCATCGGGTTAGCTCCTGCAGTCACGTTTTTCAGACCCACGCCAATGATTGACTGAGCCAATACGGTAGCAGTTGTGGTACCATCACCTGCGTCGTCATTGGTCTTGGAGGCCACTTCCTTCACCAGCTGGGCACCCATATTCTGAAAAGAGTCTTCCAGTTCTATCTCTTTTGCCACCGTTACACCGTCTTTGGTAATCTGGGGAGCTCCATATTTTTTATCGATAATCACATTACGGCCTTTGGGACCCAATGTTACTTTGACAGCATCTGCCAGTTCGTCCACGCCTTTCTTAAGCAGATCGCGGGCATCCATGTTAAATTTAATTTCCTTAGCCATTTTTATTTCGTTTTATAATTGATTTGTAAATGCAAGATAGATCGAGTCATGTTTATCTTTTTGATCAGGAAAGAATCGCCAGGATGTCAGACTGACGCATGATCAGATGTTGTACGCCATCCAGTTCAATTTCGGTTCCGGCATATTTACCGTACAACACCTTGTCACCTTCTTTCACGACCATTTCCTCATCTTTCGTACCTTTACCTGCAGCAATCACTTCGCCTTTCAGCGGTTTTTCCTTTGCTGTGTCGGGAATGATAATTCCACTTACTGTTTTCTCTTCTGCAGCAGCTGGTTTTACCAGCACTCTGTCTGCCAATGGTTTAATGTTCATATTTCTAAATTAATGTTAATATAATTAATATTGATGTTCTAAATGACATAACCTGAATAGCGAAATCTGTGCCAAATAAAAAAAACTGGAAGAAGTCTGACAGTTACTCTGACAAAATTGCAGTTTTTACATATTTCTCCAACCACTGATCCTGTTCCCACAACAGGTGAAGTACATTTTCGCGGGCTGCGTAGCCGTGACTTTCCAATGGCAGGATTACAAGCCGGGCCACTGCACCAAAGCTTTTCAGCGCCTGAAAATAACGTTCGCTCTGCATGGTATGTGTTCCTGAATTGTTATCTGCTTCACCGTGAATGATCAGCAGCGGAGTTTTCATTTTGTCGGCATGCATAAAGGGAGACATCGCGTTATAGACCTCCGGCGCTTCCCAATAATTTCGCTCTTCACTTTGAAATCCAAAAGGAGTGAGCGTACGGTTGTAAGCTCCGCTACGGGCAATACCTGCAGCAAAGAGATCGGAATGGGTCAGCAGATTGGCTGTCATGAAAGCACCGTAGGAATGGCCGCCCACAGCCACCCTACTCCTGTCTATATATCCCAGTGCATCCACGGCGTCGATGGCCGCCCTGGCATTGTCTACCAGCTGCGTGGCAAATGTATTGTTGGGTTGTTCATTTCCTTCTCCCACGACAGGAAAAGCCGCATCATCAAGCACGGCATATCCGCGCGTTACCCAATAAATGGGGTTACCATAAGAAAGATAGGTAAACGAGTTGGGATTGGCAGTAGTCTGCCCGGCACTGCTTTTGTCCTTGTATTCGGTGGGATAAGCCCACATAATCAACGGCAGCTTCTCCTTCTTCTCCCTGTCGTAACCGGCAGGAAGATACAAAGTGCCGGTAAGTGCCACTCCGTCGGCCCTGTGATAACTGATCACCTCTTTGTGAACCCCCGCGAATCGTTTAAAAGGATTTTCAAAGGCTGTCAGGGGAATATTGGCTATTCTTTTGCTGATATTCCGGATATAATAGTTTGGATATTCGGTAGGTGATTCAACACAAGTAATCAGCGTGCCTGCCTTGCTATCGATAAAAGAAATCAAATCTTCCACTTTTCCTTTGGTTGCGGATTGATAAATCCGTTTCTTTTCGAGTGTTCTCAGGTTGAATGCATCAATAAACGGAAACTGCCCTTCAGGGCTGTAACCATCACCAAAAAGATAGGCTGTTTCTCCGTCAATCTTCAGGGTATAGGTACCCATTTCGTTTTTTTCGGTTTGTAATATACCGGGATCACTGTATATATCCTGATAGTTTCTGTCGTCAATGATCCGTGGTTCACGTGAAGGATGGGAAGGATCAAACAGATACATCCTTGTGTTGCGCGTATTCCACCACCTGTCACTGACGACAGCATAACGGTCATCTCCCCACCGGATCCCTGCGAAGCGATTTCTCATCTTCATCAATGAAAGAGACCGGCCCGTAAAAGGAGCATCCAGTTGAAACAGTTCATCACGGAATGGGACATCAACTTCAGGATCACCTTTATCACATGCTTCCACCCAGGCAAGCGTAGCGGGCTTATCGGCACGCCAGTGAATACTTCTTTTTCCCTCGAAGGTGGCCATAAACCCCACAGGCAGCTTGTCAAGCAGAGGTTGTCTGCTGAAATTCAGTAAAAAACGGCCATCGGAACTGTATATATTGGTTTCGTTGGGAAAGCTGTAGTAGGGTACCACGTAAGAAAAGGGATGTGTGAGCGTGGTAAGTAACAGACAGGTTCCATCGGGTGAAAACACCTCATTTACGTACATTCCCGCTTCTTTCCAAAGCGTCTTTGCTCCGTTTATTTCCACCTTGTATAGTTCGGAAGTCATGAGTGTTTCAAAATTGGCCTCCTCCAGCGGATTCTTTAACAAATCCTGATAGGTGCGGTTTTGTGATATCTGTCCGTCGCTGACTGAGACGACCGGCCCATCCGGGAGCGCCGTTTTCATATCTGCCAGTGTTTTACGACCTCCAGGCAACATTCTGACCAGCATGCTCCTGCTGTCGGGGAACCATATGTAAGGCTCACCGGCATTGGCATTGAGCATGGCATCGGTCAGTTTCCGGGCAGTCAGCGTTATCAGGTCTGCTATCCATAATTCAACGCCTCCCGGTGTTGTATGTGTGAACGCTATTTTTGTTTCATCGGGAGAGAAGGAGACGTAGGCAATACGCGGTTGCTCCGGCAAACCCATGATGGGTCGTAACTCCCGTTTCGTTACTTTCTGATAACGGATATCGTGATAATAGATCAGTGTACTTGAAATATTTGTTTCGGGATTAATCCGCAGCCCTGCAAGGCGTAATTCCGGCTGATTCAGGTCTGAAAGTGATTTAAACGCCGGACGGTAGTAAAACAACATCTGCTCTTTTTTGCTATCCAGCTCCACAAGGGGAGCTCTCTCTATCTCTACCAATTCCAGTATCTCAGGCGGTGGCGACTGATAAACTATTTTTTCCTGTGCTTCTAACAATTGGATCATTATAAAAAACTATAAACAAAAGGATTTTCATAATTCACGGGAATAGATTTTACTGTTTATGGAAGATGGCTGCCGAAGCCTGGGCCACAGGCATCACCACCATGTCGTTGATATTTACATGGGGAGGACGTGAGACAACAAACCATATACATTCAGCAATATCTTCTGCTACAAGGTTTTCATAACCCTCATAAACCTTGTCGGAACGCTGTTTGTCTCCGTGAAAACGAACAAGGGAGAATTCCGTTTCCACTGCCCCCGGGCAAATCTGTGTCACCTTTATGTTGTGAGGCAGCATGTCGATGCGCATCCCTTGGGTAAGTGCATCCACAGCATGCTTTGTTGCACAGTACACGTTGCCGTTTGGATAAACCTCTTTTCCCGCAATGGAGCCGATATTGATAATGTGTCCGGAATGCCGTTCCACCATTCCCGGGGCAATTGCCCGCGTGACGTAAAGCAGTCCCTTCACATTGGTATCTATCATGCGGTTCCAGTCATCCGTATCACCATCTTGCACCGCTCCGAGTCCGGCTGCCAGTCCGGCATTATTCACGAGAACATCTACCTTCCTCCATTCTTCGGGCAGTTTACCAAGCTTCTCTTTCACCTCTGTCTCATCCCTCACATCGAAACAGAGCGTGAGCACGCGCACACCCTCCTTTTCCAGTTCCTTTTTCAGTGAAAGTAATCGCTCCTCGCGACGACCGGTAATGATCAGATCTGTTCCTTTTCCAGCTAACAGAAGAGCTGTGGCATGCCCGATGCCGGATGTGGCTCCTGTAATTAAAGCAAGTTTTGACATAGTTTATTGTAAGGGGTTGTGGAATTAACGAGTGTTCAAATTTACGTCAAATAATTCTTTATGCACTGTTTTATCTAAAAAAAAGCGTATTTTTACAAAATCAAAGCATACAATAACAACAAGCTATGGAAGAAAGTTTCATTACAGTTAAAACATTCACTTTCCCGGCGGATGTAACCATTGTGCAGACCTTCATGGAAATGAGAGGCATTGAAACATACATGAAAAACCTCACAGCAAACAGGTTGTCATATAGCCTCGGAGAAATAGAAATGCAGGTTAGAGCCTCCGACTATGAACAGGCAAAAGAAGCTCTCATTGAAGGTGGATTTGCCCAGCCGGAAGATTTTCAGTTTCTTTGATAGTAACTCACCACTTTGCACGAAGCAGACCAAAATGATTAAACAGCCTGAGAAAGAAAAAAATGTACAGTATAAATATATCCTGATTGGACTGCTGATCCTGTTGGGACTGATCATTTTTAAGTATACACGCCCCTACATGAGCGGATTTTTAGGTGCGGCCACCCTCTACGTGATCGTGAACGGACAGCAGAAGTATCTAACCCAAAAACTCAACTTTAAAAAACCGTTGAGTGCCCTGATCATCGTACTCGAAGTACTTTTCTTCATTCTGATCCCACTCACAGGAATCGCTTTTCTGGTCATTGATACTTTTTCCGGTATTACCATAGATCCTGAAGCAATACTTGCAAAGGTAAACCATTTTATAACCTTGCTTGAGGAGAGACTCGGGTTCAACATTTTCACACCTGAAAGCCTGGCCGTCATTCCCCGGGCGGGGACAAACATCCTGCAGGTATTGGGAAGCGGCGTTTATACGTTCGTAATCAATGTGATTGTGATTCTTTTTGTGTTGTACTACATGCTCTGCAGTAACGACGAATTCGAAAAATCGATCCGTGAAATACTGCCTTTCAAGGAAGAAAACAAACAGATCGTGGCAGAGGAGACACGGCTCATTATCCAGGCCAATGCTATCGGAATACCACTTTTAGCGATTATCCAGGGTTTCTTTGCCTATATGGGATACTTGCTTTTCGGCGTGGAGAGTGCAATTCTGTATGCCATTCTTACTGCTTTCTCCACCATTATTCCTATAGTAGGTACCACCATTGTCTGGGCACCCATAGGCATTGGACTTCTTCTGAATGCCGATTATGTGAATGGCATCGGATTGCTTGCATATGGTTTTTTCATTATTGGCGGGGTAGATAACGTCGCCCGTTTTCTTTTACAAAAAAAACTGGCAGATATCCATCCCCTAATTACCGTGTTCGGCGTACTCATCGGCCTGCCCATGTTCGGATTCTGGGGCGTGATTTTCGGGCCGCTGATACTTTCCCTCCTCATCCTTTTTTTCAACATGTATCGTCATGAATACGTTCCCGGCTCCAGGGCTGAACCGAGGGTTACCACACGCTATAAGACACGCAAGGTGAAAATTCCGGGTTACGAGCCGGGCAAACTGAAAACCAAAATAAAAGACACCCCCGATGCTACAGAAAAAGAATAGTTTACCGTTTCTTTCCTTTGCATGCGGACTTTTATTTCTGATGTGTGCATGCCAGTCGGGGCAGCATCACAAAAAAAAGGTATTGGATGAAGATAAACCCGTCTCTTCAGTGATAATTCGTCATGCAAAGGGTTTTCAGATTGATCACTTCAACAACTATACAAGAGTGATATTGCACGACCCTTGGAGTGAAGACAAGCCTTATGCGGTATATTACCTTTACAGAAACGATTCAACGCAACTACCCGCAGGGGGTACAAAATTAAAGATACCACTGACTTCCCTCACGGTTAACACCTTTTCCTACTTTACATTTCTTGACTTGCTGGATGAAGAGGATGTGATAAAGGGTGTAACAGACGGGTTCAGGGTTTTTCATCCCGGTATCCTCCACAAGCTTGAATCGGGCGAGATAGCCGATCTGGGAGATCCTTTCCATCCCAATATCGAAATGACACTGGCACTGAAACCGCAGGCCATCATCAGCTCTGCTTATGCACAACGTGACAACTACAGTGAACGAATGATCAATGCCGGTTTTCCGGTTATCTATTCCCTGGAGTGGATGGAAAATTCTCCCCTTGCCCGTGCGGAGTGGATCAGGATGATCGCAGCCTTTTTCGATAAGGAAACCATGGGTGACACCATTTTTACGGGAATAGAGCGTCGCTATCTGGAGTTGCAGAATAAAATAAAAAGCGTTTCACCACAACACACTGTCATGTCGGGCGACAATTTTCAGAACACATGGTACGTGCCGGGAGGAAAAAGTTTTCATGCCATCCTTTTCCGGGATGCCCAGCTGGATTATCTTTACAAAAACAACCGAGAGTACGGCAGTATCGCACTTGATATTGAATCAGTTCTCACCCGGTTTGGCAAGGCTGATTACTGGTTTGGCTGTGAAGCCGGCACCTACGCCGGGCTGGCGGAAAAGGATGCCAAGTACCTTTTGCTGCAATCAGTAAAAAAAAGACAGGTTTATAACAACCACAACCGGATTACCCCCGCCGGCGGAAACGATTACTTTGAAAGTGCCATAGCCAATCCCGACCTGTTGCTGTCTGACCTTGTGAAAGCCGCTTATCCGGAGATATTGCCCGACTATTCATTCACCTACATCAAACCGTTGGAAGAACTGCCTGCACGTGAAAAATAGAGCCTTCATATTTGTTTTACTGTTTGTCCTCCTGTTCGTGGCATTTATTGGTGATCTTTTAACCGGCAATGCTCCCATTACTCCCGCGGAAACGTGGTTGGCACTCTTCGGGACTTCCGGCGATGAAATCATCGATGAAATCATCCGGAACTACCGGTTGCCAAAAGCTATCACTGCCGCCATTGCCGGCAGCGCCCTGTCCCTGTCGGGCTTACTGATGCAAACCCTCTTTCGCAATCCCCTTGCCGGTCCCGATGTGCTAGGCGTAAGTGCCGGCGCCGGGCTGGGCGTTGCATTGCTCACCATGCTCAGCGGAACAATCGTATACCCTTTTATCTCAGCCATGGGCAGCATGGCACAGATCATTGCCGCCATTGCCGGTGCCGCAGTCGTATTGGTGCTGATCCTGGCGGTATCGGCCAGAATAAAGGACTCCATCACCATTCTGGTGCTCGGAATGATCTTCGGATATGTGGCAAGTGCCCTGGTTACCATTTTGCAGAGCTTTGCCGACCCCGACTCACTGAAAGTATTTGTCACATGGACCTTCGGTAGCCTTGGCGGTGTCACCTGGAACAAAATGCCATTTTTGCTGGTTCTTACTGCCTTTGGTATTCTCGTCTCCCTCTTTCTGCAAAAGTCGCTCAACAGCCTGTTGCTTGGCGAGAACTATGCCGCAAGTACAGGATTGAATATAAAACGAATCCGGATATCAATCATCGCCATCGCCGCGGTCGTCACGGGAGCCGTTACCGCATTTACAGGTCCTATTGCATTTGTAGGAGTCGTTATCCCTCATTTTGCACGTACCTTTTTCGGGACGGTCAACCACAAAACTGTCCTTCCTGCCACCCTGCTTATGGGAAGCATTCTTCTGCTCATCTGTGATATCGTTTCACAAATCCCTTTAACCGGCAGGACGTTACCCGTCAATGCCGTCACCGCAGTTTTCGGTGCCCCCATGATTGTATGGATTGTACTAAAGAGAAAAAAATTATAACTCCTGATTTAAACAAAAACAACTTTACATTTGTCATATAATATATCTGTTTCATCGTAAAACAGATTGGCACTGTTTTTGTATATTTTTTTGCCGATTACGTTTCCTCATTCATGGATGATTAAAATTAAATGCTTTATATTTGTATTCAATCATTCCGGGAAAAGTAAGGAACTTTTTCGCTTAACAATATAATACGGGTTCAGCTTGTTCGAGTTGCGCTGTTGTGGTAGGGAATCAGTTTTATCTGACGATGTGTTGGAGGAGTAGTCAAAATTTAAAGGAATAAAACAATGGAAAATAATTTTTCTCAACGAATAAGAGACATAATGGCATATAGCCGTGAAGAAGCAGGGCGACTCCAGAACAACTACATCGGACCGGAACATCTCATGCTTGGTATTCTTCGCGACGGTGATGGTCTGGCCATTCAGGTGTTGCAGGATTTTGATATCGATTTGCAAGTTTTGAAGGATTACATCGACTCCCACGTGCGCTCCATTCAGGAGCCCTATGACGGGACAAACGAACTGGTGATCAATAAAAATACGGAAAAAGCATTAAAGATGAGTATTCTCGAAGCACGCCTCACAAAGAGCCCGGAGACAGACTCAGAACATATTCTGCTTGCGCTGCTAAAAGAAAAGAGTACCCTCATTAACGATATTCTCACTCAGTTCCAGCTCGATTATGCGAGCGCTTTTCTCTACATTAAAAGTATCATCGACAACCGTTCGGAAGGGAGAATACAGGACAGCGAAGACAATAGTGCCACACAATCGCCTTCCGCAGGAGCGAACTTCACCGATGACGACGATGATGAATTGAGCGACAAATCATCGTTCAATCCTGGAGGCGGCCAGGGCACCTCCTCCCAGACAAAGGGGAGCGGCTCGGATACACCCGTACTTGACAATTTTGGGACTGACATCACCCGTGCTGCACTGGAAAACAGGCTCGATCCGGTGGTGGGACGTGAAAAAGAGATCGAACGTATTGCACAGATCCTCAGTCGCCGCAAGAAGAACAATCCCGTCCTTATTGGTGATCCTGGCGTAGGTAAATCAGCAATCGTGGACGGGCTTGCCCTGCGCATTACCCAAAAAAAGGTATCGCGGGCGCTGTTCGACAAAAGAGTCATCGCACTTGATATGGCATCAATTGTTGCCGGGACAAAGTATCGTGGCCAGTTTGAGGAGCGCATCAAAGCCATCCTGAACGAACTGTCCAAAAACCCGAACATCATTCTCTTCATCGACGAGATCCACACCATTGTGGGTGCGGGCGGTGCTGCCGGATCACTTGATGCGGCCAATATGCTGAAGCCGGCGCTGGCGCGCGGCGAGATACAGTGTATCGGTGCCACCACGCTCGATGAATACCGGAAGAATATCGAAAAAGACGGTGCCCTGGAACGCCGCTTCCAGAAGGTGATCGTAGACCCCACCACACCGGAGGAGACACTGCAGATTTTGCGTAACATCAAAGAGCGTTATGAGGATCACCACAACGTGCGCTACACCGACGAGGCTTTACAGGCCTGTGTGAAGCTGACCGACCGCTACGTGTCGGACCGCACGTTTCCCGACAAGGCCATCGATGCGCTCGATGAGGCCGGTGCAAGAGTACACATCTCCAACATTGTGATTCCGGAAACCATTGAGCATCTGGAGGCAGAACTGAAGGAGGTGGAAAAACAGAAAACAGATGCTGTAAAGGCGCAAAAATATGAATTGGCAGCCAGCTACCGCGATAAGCAACGGCAACTTTTACTGGCACTTGAAGCAGAGGAAGAACGCTGGCAAAAAGAGATCAGGGAGAAACCGGAAATAGTAGACGAAGAGAAGATAGCCGAAGTGGTGGCCATGATTTCGGGCGTGCCGGTACAACGTATTGCACAGGCCGAAGGTCAACGGCTCCTGGAGATGCGCGAAGTATTGAAAAGCAAGGTGATAGGTCAGGATGAAGCCATCAGCAAGATTGTAAAAGCCATCCAGCGTAACCGCGTGGGACTGAAGGATCCCAACAAACCCATCGGCAACTTCATGTTCCTGGGACCTACAGGTGTAGGGAAAACACACCTTGCCAAGAAGCTGGCCGAATTTTTGTTCGATTCGTCGGAAAACCTCATCCGTATCGACATGAGTGAGTATATGGAGAAGTTCAACGTGTCACGACTGGTGGGGGCCCCTCCCGGATATGTGGGATACGAAGAGGGAGGACAGCTTACCGAGAAGGTGCGGCGTCGCCCCTATTCTGTAGTATTGCTCGACGAGGTGGAAAAAGCGCATCCCGACGTGTTTAACATCCTTCTCCAGATCATGGATGAGGGCCATGTAACGGATAGCCTGGGGCGAAAGATCGACTTCAAAAATACAATTCTGATCATGACTTCGAATATCGGTACAAGACAGCTGAAAGATTTCGGAAGGGGTATAGGCTTCAGTACTGGCAATGATGTAAGCGATGCCGAATATTCACGCAGCGTAATTCAGAAAGCGCTAAACAAGGCTTTTGCACCCGAGTTTTTGAATCGTGTGGACGACATCGTCATGTTCGACCAGCTCAGCAAGGAGTCGATCTACAAGATCATCGACCTTGAACTCGCAGGGCTTTATAAGCGTATTGGTGACCTGGGTTTCCAGGTGAAGCTTACCGAACCAGCCAAGGAATTTATTGCCAACAAAGGCTACGACGTGCAGTTTGGTGCACGACCGCTTAAGCGGGCCATCCAAAAGTATATTGAAGACGAGATGGCCGAGCTCATCATCCGTACCGGCATGAAAGAGGGTGATACGGTGCTGGTAGACTTCGACAGCGAGAAACAACAGATCGTGATGAAGGTAGAAGAAAAAGTGGAATAACAATTCCACTTTTTCTTCGTTTCGTTTTCGCTGCTATTTTAAGGAATATACTTCAGGTAAATTTTTCCCTTCAAGGGATCCGCATGTCCGGAGCTCAGATAAAAGTTCTGCTGGCTCTGCGGTCCGAGGTCCTTCGCCAGCTTGAATTTTGTCCCGACCGGACTGATTGCATTGAGTACAGATAGTTGACCGTCGGGAAACTTGCCGAGCGTATTGTCGTTGTTCCGCTTCACGGGATTATCGGGCGTCAACAGATGGAGAAACAGATCGTCAGATGCCGCTACAATGCGCAACACACCTTCGTTCGTGCGCAGATCGGCCGCATAGAGATTGGCGTGAAATCCTTTAAACTCGGGATAGTCCCATGACTCACCCGTGACCGTATTGTTATACTCTTTTTCCCAGATATTAAAGGAAACACCCTTCAATCTGTTTTTCCAAACCCTGTAGGGCCCGTTTCCCAGCCACCTGATTCCTTTTACCTTTTCCTCGGGATAATCAAACGTGATGCCCATGTGGTCATGGTAACCACCCACATCGAATGAGTAATCAATTTCAACCCAGCCCGAAGCCAACAGGGAGATCGTAATGGTATTCCGTTTACTCTGCCGTTTGTCATTGTCTACCTTAAAAACCAGTTGTACTTTCTCAAGATGATCTTCGGTGAATGTACTCACTGCATCCAAAATCATATTTCCGCTGGTAAACCTTGGGCCATTTGCCAGAGACAGCTTTTTTCCTTTTGTTTCGATGGAGCGAATCATTCCTTTCTTTTTATCGATCGCAAGTCTCACATATTTGCTGTTGAATATGATCTCGTCGCTCCGCTCCTCACGCTCAACCGCGTTTCCCTCCTCCCGTGAAATCACGTTCTGCTCTTTTTCAATCAATCGCACAGCGTATGCCGGGGCAGTTGTGATTGTTCTGGTCCAGGTATGGATCTCTTTGCCATACACATCGTAGGCAGTCAGATACAATGCGTCATAGTCGGTCATATTTTCCGGCACATCCACCTTGATAAATCCGTTGAGACCAGGTAAGACGTCGGGTACGGAAACACTTGCATCCAGCGCTTCTTTTGCTCCGGAGAGGAAATCGATTCGAACCCATTTTGCCGTAAAATGACATTGATTCAGGTTGGTGAAATGATATCGATTCTCCACCTTGAATGTCCCGTCGAAGGTAGGAGGCAGGAATGTTGTTCCCGCCAGATAGATGGGCGACCATATTTCCTTGATGGTATAAAAGCTGCCCTCTTTTTCACGGTAGGGGCCCACAATACCATCTGCAGCATGATTTCCGTCGGTATCCATCTCGTTGTTTCTATCATTTCGCACCACGCCCTGATCTACCAGATCCCACAAGAAACCGCCCACACTCAAGGGATTTGATTGCATCAGATTCCAAAAATCGTCAAGTCCCGCTCCATGTCCACCATCGTACAAACCATGCATAAACTCCGTGGGGAAGAACAATTTATTTCCGTTGAACAGGAAATGCGTTCCTACTCCATACGCAGGATAGTGATGGGTGTTCGTGGATTCCTCCTCGAGCCAGGGATGGAAAACATGCCGTTTCTGGATGTCGAAACGGGGATATTCAGGTAGCAGATCAAAGTTGAATCCCCCTTCATTGCCGTTCGCCCACATGACCACGCTGGGGTGATTCATATCGCGGACAATCAACTCCCGCACCAGCTTTTTACCCACTTCGGTGTCATATGCAGATTGCCAGCCGGTAAGTTCATCAATGACATAGAGTCCCAGCGAATCGCATATATCCAAAAAATGCCGGTCGGGAGGATAATGCGACATTCTGACAGCATTCATATTCATCTCCTTGATCAGCAGCGCATCCATCAAACTGATGGAATAATTGGTGGCCCTGCCGGTGGTGGGCCAATGTGTGTGTCTATTGACTCCCTTAAATTTTATTTTGGTTCCGTTTACGTAGAAACCGTCTCCGGGGCGTAACTCCACCGTGCGAAAACCAAACTTCTCGGTCACCGTATGGATATTCTTCCCATTTTTGGTCAGCATAACCTCCACCTGATATCTTTCGGGGAATTCGGAAGACCATAACCTGGGATTCTCAAACTTTCCCGACAACCGGGTAACACCGGTTTTGTTTGCGTCAGCAGTAAGCGGATTTCCAAATGACCGACCATCCAGCGTCTTCACCCGGGCAGTCACCTGCACATTTGCAGTATTACCCTCCAGGAAGACATCCATCATAAAATTCCCGTCCGATCGTGCGTCGATGGCCAGCCGGTCGATATGTTCCCTGGGCACCGCCTCCAACCATACAGGACGGTAGATCCCTCCATAGACCCAGAAATCCGACTTCCGTTCGGCATTTTCTACCGATTCATTCGAGGAGGATTTGTGTACGGTGACTTCAAGGAGGTTATTCTGTCCAAACTTCAATAATTTGGTGATGTCATATTCAAAACAATAAAACCCGCCCTGGTGCATTTCTCCGGCGCTGCGTCCGTTGATCTTCACCTCGGTATCGGTCATGGCTCCTTCAAACACAATGTGGATTATTTTGCCTTTCCATGTTTCGGGCACCGTGAACTGATGGCGGTATATTCCTGTCTCATTGAGCCGTTCCTGATCATGTCCATACGTGAACTGGCCAAAACCCTCGAACTCCCAGTTGGAGGGAACAGGGATTTTGGTCCATTCCCCGCTTTTCCGTCCAGCGGTACAGAAGAAATCCCACATGACAGTCTGGTCACTTCCCCTGCCGGAGAGATACAGCGATTCCGTTTCCTGTGCGTAAGAAGTAAGGAACAACAGGCTCGCAAAAAGTAAAGTAATTCGTTTCATATCAGGAAAATAGATAAAAGTTTAGGCAGAATCAACTCACTTCCCCAATAACACCTTCTGCAATAACATCTGAGCGTTGCAATACACTTTTTACCGCTTGATTGATGTTTCCGGAATGCCTGGTCTATGCGTTGTGTGTATTCGGTATGATCGGATAGTTTCATTTTCAGGATTTATTTAGAAGTCCGCCCAGGAAAGCTTTGCCTTGTTGGGTTAGTATGTATTTGTTATCAGGATCAGTAGGTTTATCTGGAATGGTAAAAACAATCAGTCCTGCATTTCGAAGTGGTTTCAGATAATTATTCCGGAAAGTATTGGCATTTTTATAGTCAAAAGCCGCCATCAACTCAGATAGGGCTATAGGTAAGCAACACAAGCTTAAAATGCCAATGAGGTACCAATTTTTCTTTTTGAGTAGCTGGGCACCTTTTTCGTGCCAGCTGGGTACCCTTTGTATTTCACCTTCTACAAACACCTGATTTACAGACCAATTTAAAGCATTAAGCTGGGTACCTTTTTCGTGCCAGCTGGGCACCAAATACAATAGTACTTGTTGCCAATTTCGTTCTAAACACTCGGCAGGCAGTTCAATTTGTTGTAAGCCTTCGGACAAATGGGAAGCGTAGTGATCGCTGATACCTAACCAGGAGATAAAGCTATCGGAATAATTTCCCAGGCTTACAAATCGTAAAGGAACAACTGTTTTGAAGATATCGTTTTCTACAAACAGAGGATGAGCCCCCGGTATATAAAGCGGCAGATATTTATTGGTATTTCTAACTCCCGATCCAATTTCGTCAGTCCATCCAAAAGCCGTAAAGAATTTACGGATATTTGGGTTCTTAGGATAGGGATTAAAACCCAATGGGTCTATTACTCCGTGAAAATAGGGTTTATTCGGATTGGTAATAACTACTTCCGATGCTGTAATTATCAACTCTGTAGACAAGGCACTGGTATATTCACGGTGCACAATGGCATTGCCAATGACTTCTCTGAAAATTTTATCCCTTAAGTCCACCCGTTGATCGCCTTCCATAAAGAATTTTTCGGGCAGTTGTTTGTTGATAAAAGCTTTCAATTCAAGATAGGTATCAATTAAATTGGTACGAAGTGGAGGGTTAATCCGGTCATCGTAACGGTCTTTATTTTCTTTTCTGAGCATTCCTTCCACTTTGTATGCAGGGAGTAGACTTTGAATGGTTTCATCTTTTCCAAAAATCAAAGCTGCAGCTAAGGTTAATCCCTCCTGTCCGGTTTGGAAATCTTTCCTCCAAAGGGTGGCTTCTTTGAGTAATTGATCCTTGTCAACCATGAGCCAGGGGTGATCTGATTTGTTATTTCGAATGAGTGTAAATGCTTTTTCAAAAAGTGTATCATCCATATCCGCCATTGATAAATGAGGATAGATAGTGGATTCGGTAAAAAAGTTGCGTTTTCTCAAATACAAATCGCTCAGTCATTGCTGATTTTTAGTAATGTCCAGATCACTTTCAAAATCCCTACTGTATATCGTTCCTGCATGGCTGTGAATCTGACTACTCGCAGGAATCTGAATCACCATCACCTTACCATCCGGATGATTGATACAAAAAGGTTGTACATAAACAGGAGGATCCATGCAATCTCTTGAATTTAATGCTGTAATGATGTTCTTCATTAACGAAACCTCAGCATTTCTATCAATTCCTTTTACTTTCCCATCATCATCTACCCCCAAAAAGATGGTTCCACCATCGGAATTGGAAAAACTTACAACTGTTTCATAAAATGAAGAAGGCACGCTATCTTCCGCTTCTTTAAACTCGATACGAAGTCCTTCACCTTGATTGATAAGATATTGCAAGTGATTTAGATCCATTTTTTATGAGATTTTCATACTGTTACCCTAAATTATCAAAAAGTTCCATTGTTTACGCAGTGAAGCAGGAGTGATTACCAATATTCTACGACTAGGGCGATCAACTCCTTTACCACCCGCTCGTGTCAATTCATAAGCAAAATATTTGGCATGATAATTACTTCCGGATAGATATATGAATATACAATGACTTACTTATCATACATTGTCCTCTTTAGGCTTGAAAAAATTACATCCTCCAGAAAGATTCAAGCAACGAATTTACGAAAACATTTTTGTTAAACCAACCGATTCCTTTTGATTTCAACACCAGTTCCAAAGTTTGCCAGTTGCTTCTTGCACTAACCTCCAAATAATGTGAAATAAATTTGGCAAATCAGTTTAACACTCTCTCTTTTAAACCCGTCAAATTCGACGGGTTAAAAAAAGGATTGTGAATCGTCTTCTACGTTCGCCTTGTTCCCCCGACAAAATTGAATTTTTTGAATAGTCCTTGTATATTTGTGTCGGGATGTAGCGTTTTATTGAATGTTCTCGTATAGGTTAGTAAAGGCCGGAATTATGCTGGTTGTTCACGAATCAGGGTAACCGGACATGGAATAATTTAAATACATAAAAAACGATTAAAATGAAACGAGCGATTTTTTTTGCCACTATTTTTTCAGCCGTGGTTATTTCCTTTGGCTGGGTTTCGTGTGATAACGATACCGATATGAAGGATCCGAACCCTTTCATGCTTCAAAAAGAAAATTACGTTTTTCTGAAAAACAGCAACTACTATCTCGAAGTCCAAAAAAAAAGGTCGCCCGAATATTCCGATCCCTTCGAGATCGAGGATGTGCAGCGAATCGACAAGGAGATGCATATCGAGGTTTCATATCCTACCGGGTGTGCCTCAAACAACTTCGAGATCGTCTGGGATGGTATCGTAATGGAATCCTATCCTCCCCAAACCCGGCTCTTCGTGAAACGAACCGCCGAAGAATGCAGCAAATCGGACGAACGGGAACATCGGGTTCTCATAGTCGACCTGGAGGAAATTTTCGTTAAGCTAAGACAGGGAGATCCCAATTTACACGATGCTATCTTTATTATTTCCAACGCTTCCAAACGCCCGAGCACCAATAATGCGGATATACCCGTAACCAGCAATTGAATCCGGCATCCGTCAAGTAAATCCCGATCGGGTCTGTTGAATGATTGTTTTTGAAAAGTCGGTTTATATCGTGAAAGATAGAGACGCGCTGCTTGATATTATTCGAAAATGTAGTCACAAGGACAGTAAATCCGAAGAACTGCTGTACAAGCAATTTTTTGGGTATGCTTTGAGCATCGCGATGGCTTACTGCATCAACAGGGAAGATGCGATGGAGGTGGTACATGACGGATTCATCAAGATCTTTTCAAACATCTCGCAATACGATTCTTCCAAATCTTTCCGGGGCTGGTTCCGAACCATTATCGTAAATACGGCCATCGATCAAGTGCGGAGAGAAACGAAAGAGGAGTTCTTTAAAATCACTGATTCACTACAAGTTTGTGATGATAAAACAAACGTTATCAGCGATTTAACCGCAGACGAGATGATAAAAGTGATACATCTTCTCCCCATGAATGAAAGAATGGTTTTTCTTTTATACGAAACGGAAGGATTCAACCACGAAGAGATCGCGGACAGGTTAAATGTTACGGCAAGCTCGTCTCGGGTTTACCTCGCACGGGCAAAAAAGAGATTGCGAGAAATGTTCCCTATCTATTTTGATATAAAGCATGGATACTGTTGAGAAAGATAATCTGATCATCCAAAAAGCACGCGAGTATTTGGATTACGGTAGTCTGCCATACACCGAAGGGGCCTGGGAGGAATTTGTTGAATATCGAAAAAGAAAACGGCGAAGGGTTTACCTAAAATACGGCGTCGGGGCGGCTGCCTGTTTGTTGGCTTTGCTTATCACCCTCCATGCACTTCAACCGGACAGGGAGGCGACTGTTTCTCCTGTCGGTATCGAATCACACACATCTCCCGGCACAACCCGTGCGGACATCCCTTTGGTTGATCTGCATGTTCCGGGAAAAGATTCTGCGCTTACGAAGGCACTAAGTAAAAGAACCGATTTGGTTCAAGCTACAGAAGAAACCATTCTTATCGATGCCGCGGCTTCTCCGGGAAAAAGAGAGAATGATCAATTAGCGGGCCCAATCGATCAACAGCTGGATGGAAAAGGGAAGGAAGAGACAGAGGTAGATAAAGCCGAGGAAAAAGACATCTTAAGAGTGTGGAATGAAAGAAGAGAGCGTAAGAACGAAGACCGGCAAACTGCGCGAGGAAAAAGATTGACCGACTCTGGCGACAGGATAAGAATCGGATTAAATCTATCCCCCGCGGTCAACTCGGCCACTTCAAACTCGGCGTTTGCTTTCTCAGGCGGCATCACCGCAGATATCAAGTTAACACGTGCACTCTTCGTGTCGACCGGTCTACTTGCGGAGCATCAGCAATTTTCGAGTAACCACCCTAACCAGGAATTCATGGGTATCGATAAGACCCTCACAGGTGATATGGTGGGCATCGACATTCCACTGAATATCGGCTGGAAGTTTACCAATCATCCCAAACGAAACTATTATGTAACTGGCGGAGTCTCTTCTCTCGTGTACCTGAGCGAAAAATATAAAAACACCGAACGGTGGCAGGAAGTGACTGAACATGTCAGAGAGAACGATGGAAAAGAGTTTATTGAATATGAGGTGGTTACGATGGAGGACACTTCGAATGAGTCTGTATCGCCTTTCCGTAATCTTCACCCATTCGGTCGTTTGAATCTTGCTGTGGGCATGGAACAGAAAATCACCCGGGGCGTTTCGTTACATGTAGAACCCTACCTGAAAATCCCACTTTCTGGAATGGGCGATGAAGCAGTACGAATAACTACGGGGGGCGTGAATTTCAAAGTGTCCTTTTGATTTTACACTCCCACCCTATGCCTCCCGGCATACTGGCTGTACGACACCAGGTTAAAATCATTGGCCGACATGAATGCGATATACACCTCTACAGTATCGCCCTGCCATTGTGATGGTAGCTGCAACTGTGACGCCAAGCTGCCTCTTTTGCCTGTATACAGATCATACACGACACTCTTTTTCTCCAGATTACACGCGAGGATCATGACCTGATCGTGCAGTGTTGCCTTCCCTTCGCAGGTAGCATCCCACTGCACATGCAACGACCCCTCAGAGATGGATGTTTGCAAGATGGCGGATGTGGGGAGCGGCCCTTTTGAAACAAGCACATTCGGATAATCAATTTCAAAATCGGAAGCTTCACCTTTTATGGCTTGCCGTATATTGTATGACATGGCTGCATTGAAAGCACTTCTCATTGCCCTGGCATCGGATTGAAAACCAATCCTGAGAAAAGGTGTACATGTCTGCAAAAATGATTGGGTTACTGAAAATCTACTGCGCTGCGCAATCTGCTTCTTCGACTCGGATTTTTTACCTGAACCGGAAGGCTTCGCAAATAAAAGGCACCATCCCGTGAAACACCCACCACGTTGCCTATTTTGCCGGAGAAGCCTCCCCACAAACCGTTTTTCATTGTCGCCATCGTAATTTTATTTAATCGTTAAACCAGTTTATTCGCTGATATTCATTTATATACAGGCACAAAAGCAAACAATCTTATTCCAAAAAAACAAATATTGGCATGCTTTTCTTCATTTACCGTCTGAAGGGTGGTTGTGTCGATACACGTCACAGGGTATGACCATGTCTTATGAATTGCCGGATATTGTATTTATCTGACCCTAAGTTTACCCGTAACAAACCTGGAATATCTCCGGATATATTTGGACAATATCCGAAGAAGTTCCGAGGGAGTTCCGAAGAAAATACAGATTTTACTCAACGAAGGTACCTGCATCACCGGGTTTATTTTATATATAAAAAATTTGTCCGGGCGGATGTAAAAAACATCGGACCCGGACAAATAAAACAATTTAAGATTTGGAGACTACGCCAAATTTAATCTCAGGATGTTAGTTCCATCCCGGATTCTGTTGTCCTTCGAGCGCGGTGTTGGCTTGCATCTCACTCAGCGGAATAGGCCATAACAGGGCATATTCCGGTATGGCCCCTACCCTTGTGGTACCGTCGGGTTTATTCTGAATCACCGCCGATGCAAGGGGAGTCCATTTCAGCCTGCCCGACTGCATGCCATCGGCTTCAGGATACAAGCGGGTACGGCGGATATCATCCCAGATCTTGAACTCCAGCGGGAACTCGTGGAAGCGTTCGGTGAGGATCGATTGTACCAGTGCATTGCCCGAGGCTGTTTCGTTGGCCAGGCCGGCACGACGACGTACCTGGTTGAGATAGCCCCTGGCATCGGCTTCATTGCCTGTGCGTGCAAGCCCCTCGGCTGCAATCAGCAATACCTCCGCATAACGGAAGATGGGCATGTTATAATCTCCGTTCCGGCCATTGATCAGCGAGCCCGCATCGAACCATGCCCAGTTGCCCAGGTTGTTCAACGTGTGGGATACTCCCGTGGCATCGGTGTATTCGCTGAAGAAGAATTGCTTCTCCATGCTTCGCACGTCGGAAGGATGATAACTATTGATCAGCAGATCGGAAGGAAGATAGGCATTGTACAACACGTCTCCTCCCGGTTTGAAGACGCTTTCATCGTTGGCATTCTTCCACTGGAAGGCATCGGTGCCGATGGAACGTACCGCGTAGGAGTTGCCCACATTGAAATTGGTCTGGTCATACTCTTTTGCGAAGATGATTTCGTTGGACGACTTGGTTGTCTTGATGATATTGTAAGCTGAATTGAGATCGGCACTGCTGCCATTGGGCTGCACAAGGGCATGTTGCCCGCCGTTGATCACGCTCTGAGCCATTGCGGCAGCCTTGGAATAATATTCACTGCCTCCGTTAACAGGTGCTCCGGCCCATTGCAGGTAGACTTGGGCCAACAAGGTTTGTGCCATGGGCCTTGTCACGTAACCCTCGTTGTCGTAGAAGGCCACGTTGGGCAATGCATTGCCTCCGATGATATCAAGCAAATCCGCTTCAATGCGCTCGTATACCTGTTCGGCGGGCGTGCGTTCCACATAGATTCCCTCAAGTGAAGTGTAGGGCTTGTCGATATAGGGAACCCCACCATATTCCTTAACCAGATAGAAATAGGCATAGGCCCGGAAGAATTTCCCTTGTGCGACGAAATTGGCAATCTGCGATTCTGAAAGCACATCCGTCATTGTCGGGATGTTTTCGATCACGAAATTCGCACGGGAGATACCGATATAAAACTCGGTCCACATCTTCTGCGACGTGGCATCAAAAGATTCGATATTGAAATTGGCACCCTCCGAAGCATTGGTAAAGGTTCTGTCTTTGCGTTTATCCACGAAGAGTCCCGACATGACCCCTCCCCACATGGTAGCTTTGGGCGTCCAGCCACCATCCACATCGATATTGTGCAGGTAGGGTACACCTCCGAAATAAAGGGCATTGACCCCTGTAATGGCATCCGACTCGGTTTTCCAGAACTGGCCGGTGGTTTTTTCGTCCTGTGGATTCTCATCCAGAAAGCTCTCGCATGAACCCATTGCCAGCGATAAGCCAATCAGGAAAAAAATGGATTTGTACATTGTATGTAATTTCATATGACTAAAATATTTATTTTCAATGGTGTCATATGGAACTCGCTTTAGTCATGATCTTGTGTGATAATGATTATCATGCTCGTTTCATATGATTCAATTTATTTATTTGCTGACTATCATTTAAAACGTTACGTTAACACCCACCGTGAATGTCCTGGGACGTGGATAGGTAAAGAACTGACGGTTCGTTCCCCATTTGTTGTCTCCCAAACGTGACGAGTTTTCAGGGTCAAAGCCCAAATAATCGGAAGAAGTGATCAGAAAAGCGTTGTTCACGTTTCCGTACAGTCGCAGCGCAGAGAGTCCCACCCTCCGGAGTGACTCGCTACTGAAGGTATATCCAAGCTGAATGAGGTTTCCACGCAAATAAGAGCCATCGGCCACCCAGGTGTCATCGGCATTGGCATTGTTACCCATTCCGAAATTTGCCAGCCTGATGGCTTGTGCTGTACCGGTAGGATTGAGTGTGGGATGCCATGCCTCCTGCCAGAGACGATCGATGCCACTGGTCAGGAAACGACCCTCGGTGGAGTGAAAGAACTCCTGCATGATGTCGGCACCCCATGAAAACTGCAGATCGAGGGTAAGGTCGAATCCTTTGTAATTAAATGTGTTGATAAACGAACCCATCCAGTCGGGAAGTCCGTTTCCGAGTATCTCCCGCTGTTTGTACGTCACTTTTTCACCGATGGTCGAGGGTACATTCATTGTTTCAGTATCCCAGTTGGCAGCAACGCCATCGTAAATACCGGCACGTTTGTAACCATAGAAGGAGGAGAGTTCCTCACCTTCACGAATCAGCATGTCATACCCTACGAAGCCATCGAGCAGAATCTGTCGTTTACCGGTCACCGGATCCACCGAGGAACTTTCATCCAGTTTTTCCACCTTGTTCTTATTGAAACTCAGGTTCAACGCGGTATTCCATTGAAAACCGTTCACATCGACCGGATAAGCATTAATTAACAGATCGAAACCCTTGTTGGATACCTCTCCAATGTTGCTGGTGATGGATGAAAAACCGGTTGTTCTTGGGATGGGACGACTCAGCAACAGATCGGTCGTGTACTTATAGTAGTAAGAAGCCTCCACGTTCAGTTTGTTGTTGAACAAACCCAGGTCGACCCCCACATCCCACTGGTTGGTTTTTTCCCATCGCAAGTCGGGATTGGGCATACGCTGTGTATAAGAGACTGTTTGCAGGGCGTCACCGATGATGGTAGTGGACTGCCCGATGGTAGCCAGTGAAGCATAGGTTCCTATCTCGGAGTTACCGGTCACACCGAAGGAGGTGTGAGGTTTCAGCCTGCTGATCACCGGATGGTCTATCAGGAAGTCTTCGTTCGACACCATCCATCCAAGGCCGATAGAGGGAAACCAGGAATATTTGTTGTTGGCTCCGAATTTCGATGAGCCATCCCAACGACTTGTGACGGTAGTCATGTACTTGTTGTCGTAGGAATAAGCTACACGTGCGAAGTAGGAGTTCATGGTCCACTTGTCATGGTCGTTGCCCACCGAGGGTCGGTCTGATCCTTTGCCCAGGTTATAGTAACCGTAGAAATCATCCGAGAAGTTGGAACCTACGGCATTGAAATAGGTATAACTCCTTTCCTGCCAGGATATACCTCCCATGGCATTGACAGAATGGGGTCCAAACAGCTTGTTATAGGTCAGATAGGTTTCCTCCTGCCAATAGAGCGTGTTTGAGTTGTTCCCTTCCGCCCTTCCGGTAGAGCTCTGGTTGATGAGCGGGCGCGGTGTGAAAGGGGTATAGCTGGCATTCCGGTTGTTGTGGTAGTCGATACCAAACTGCGTTTTAAGATCGAGTCCCTCTGCCAGATGGAACGTGAGGGCCGCATTTCCGAAGATCTGTGTTCTGTATTGATTTGCCTGCATTCTCTTGAGCAGCTCCACGGGGTTCCCCACTCCTTCGGGACTGAATCCCTGCATGGCCGACGGATTGGGATTGTCCTTGTCGCGGTAGATGGCGCTGGTGCTGAAGCTATTTGTTTGCGCATAGACGCCATCGAGCATCACGGGAAGAAAGGGCAGCAGTTCCACCATGGTACGCAGGGCTCCCTGTCCGTACGGATTGTCGGAAGTCCTGTTACCCCAGGAATGATTGACAAGAAGGTTCACACCTGTGGACAACCAGGAGGCGGGTTTGTCGTCATAGGCCAGCTTGGCATTCAGGCGCTTGAAGTAGGTGTTATGCAGGATACCCTGTTGATCGGTATAGTTGAGGAAGGCACCTACGGAATGATCAGCGTCGCCCCTTTGGATGCTGAGCTGATGATTGTGCGAGAACGCGGTACGGGAGGCTTCTTTTTGCCAGTTGGTGTTGTATATGGGTGTTCCGTCGGCATTGAATAGCCGTTCATCGGTAAAAATCTCGGAGAGATCGGTGGTAAAGTTTCTGTTCTGCCATGCATTGGCATTCTCCAATCCCTGCTTGAAGGTTGCCATCCACTCGTTGGAGTCCATCACATCCATGTACCGCGACATGCTGCTCAAGGAAATCGAACCATCATAAGAGACGCGGGCACGATTGCCGGTGTTTCCACCTCTTTTGGTGGTGACCAGAATTACACCATTTGCGCCCCTGGCACCATAAATAGCAGCAGAAGAAGCATCTTTAAGGACTTCGATTGATTCAATATCATTGGGATTCAAAAACTGGAAATTCGACATCACCACACCATCTACCACATAGAGCGGACTTGCCGATGCATTGATAGTGGAAATACCCCGAATGATCACACGCAGCTCGCCACCCGGTTGTCCGGTATTGGAGAAGATGTTCACACCCGCAGCTTTACCTTTCAATCCTTCGAGGGCATTGAACGATTGATTTTTGACGACATCGCTCCCCTTGGCCGTGGAAATGGATCCGGTCACATCCGATTTGCGCATGGTACCATACCCTACCACCACCAGTTCATCCAATGTTTGGGTATCTTCCAGCAATATAATATTAAAATTGCTGGTACCAGCCGTATTGATCTGCTGGTCGATATAGCCGATGTAGGAGATGGTGATGACAGCACCCTCATCAACCTGCAGCCGGAAGTTTCCATCAACATCGGTCACGGTTCCGTTTGTTGTCCCGTTTTCTATGATATTGGCCCCGATAACGGGGAGTCGCTGTTCATCGAGTACAATACCGGTAATTTCACGTTTCTGCTGCTGCGGAATGGTCACTTTTCCTCCCGCAGCCTTTTCTCCTTTGATCTCAGCTTTCCGGTCTATAAAAATGTACTTCCCCGATATTCGATAGGTAAGCGAGGAGCTTTTGGTAAGCTGATCCAGTATCTCGTGGATGGTTTTGTTTTCAAATTCCACATCATAAAGGATAGAACGATCGACATCGCTGCTTTTGTAAAAGAAAACAAATTCTGACCGGTTTTCAATTACGGAAACAATCTCGTCGAACGTTGCCTGGCTTAATTTCACCGACAACATTTCAAGCCGGACTTCGCTACCGGCAAAACTTTGGAAATTTCCGGTCATTGACAGGATGGAAATAAACATCAGGAGCAGCGGTATTTTTTCCCAATGTCTCTTGGTATCTGTTGATTTATTCATAAATTTGTATGTTTTTAATAAATTAAAGAATGAACATTCCTCCATGTCGGCGCGACAAAAAGGATTATTTAATGCATTGAAAACAAATCTATAGCCGGGAAACTGCGGACACAGCGTCCCGGCTTTTTAGCACACGATTTTTTTTACCATAGGCATCTGTTTTAACGGTGAATAATTTGTATACGGCATCATCTTTTTAAAAGAAAGAGGGTATCGTTACGGAATTCCGACCGGAACTGACCTTTGAAGTTCAGCACCCCGACAATCTCCTCGGGCGATTGGTTGGAAAAGAATTTTCCGGTATACTTTTCTTCCCGTGCCGATTCATCCGGCACAATGAAAGCAATTCCGAAAACTTTTCCCAAACGCCGTGTAATCTCTTCCAAAGGAGCATCTCTGAAAGAATAGACCCCATTCATCCATGCAACAGTTTCAGAAGGATCGATCCTGAAAATGGAAGCGTCGTTGCGTTGTTTATCAAAAAAAAGCTGTTGATTGGGAAGCATCACGATCTCTTTTTTGAGATGATGGCTGCTGTTGTATGTGAGAAGCTTTACTTTGCCGCTGATAAGCGTGGTGACGGTATAGGGATCGGACGAATAACCCTGCACATTGAATTGGGTACCCAGTACCCTGATATCCTGCTGATCAGTATGTACTATAAAGGCAAGCCGCTTGTCGCCGGCGACGGTAAAAAAAGCTTCTCCGTCCAGATAAACTTCCCGGCTTTTACCCTCGAACTTCTCGGGGTATTTCAACTTGGAGGAAGCATTCAACAGCACCGTGGAGCCATCGGACAGCAAAACAGAATAAGGTTCGCTGCGTGGTGCCGTCTCTACTTCGATCCACCGGACCTCTTCGCGCTCTGTCATGAAAAGAATACCGGAAACAATCAACACCAGGGCGACTGCCGCTCCTATCGCCCATATTACGGTTCGGGCATATCGGTCTGGCTTCTTGCTCAGACGGGGCTGTATGGTGGTTGCCTGTTGCTTTTTCATTTTATCGCACAGACGATTCCAACTGGCTGAAATTGCTTGTTCATCGGGGTATAACCCTCCCTTGCGACGTTCGTAGATATCTTTAAGCTGGAAAAAAAGCTGCTTGTTTTCTTCGCTGGCTTGGTACCAGAGAAGAAAAGACTGTAGTTCTTCATCGGTTTGTCTCCGATCAAGAACACGGATAATAAGATCGTCTATTTCGGTGTTACACATATCATTTTTAACTAAAAAGAGCTGTTTTTATACTTCTTCATGTATGGCTCTTTTATGTATATACGATTGTTAAATGGGAACTACGTACTCCATTTAACACAAAATAATTCAGGTTTCACCTGCCAAGCGTGAATCTAAATCCAACACGGACAATGACATGAATCCTAGAAGCGGTAAAAGTGATATGACTGCCCTGTTTTTAAAAACGACAGAGACCGAGGAAAAGAACCCAGACTGTGTTTTCGCGGAGAAATTTCAAGGCCTGATAGATGTGTGTCTCCACGGTTCTGACGGATATCTGTAGCTGCCGGGCTATTTCGGCATGTTTTTGCCCTTCGAGGAAGAACTTCTTGAACACATCCTTGCGTTTGGGCGGTAGCTTTTCGATGGAGACATACAATGATTCTATCTCTTCATTATCCCGGGAGTCATCGGTTGAGGATGCATAATAATTCAGCTCGTCGAGTTGGAGCTGCCTGACATGCTTCTGCAGGAAATTATTCTCTATAGTCTGATGCTTGATGTAATCGATGCAGGCATGTTGCGTCATGGAGAACAAATAATTTTTGACATTCCCGCCAGCGATGAGGGTTGATTTCCTGTCCCATATTTTCAGAAAAAGATCGTGCACAATATCCTCGGCTGTATACTGATCCACAAACTTTCGGGCAAAAAAGATCAATTCTCCGGCATATTGCAAATAAAATGCTTTGTACTGTGTGTGGATAATATTTCTGTCTTCTTTCTTGCTATTCATGAACCAAGTTTCATCCTAAGCTGGATCGGGGCAGGCCTGACAACAGTTAATCGGGAAGAGCCTGCAAGCCCCAATCTTAACATTATTTTTATTTAAATCCCAAATGTATAAAAAAACCGGAAACGATGCCATATAATTGAAAAAGGACAATCACTGCAATAAACAAAAAGAGGGGAGCAGTTGTTTAGGATGACTATGAACTCACTGAAAAAAGAACAGAAAGAATGAAAATTGAGGTGTGGACCGACATCATGTGTCCCTATTGCTACATTGGGAAAATACATTACGAAAGAGCGCTTCGGCAGTTTCCCCATGCCGATGAAGTGAAGCTCGAATGGAAGGCGTTTCAGCTAAACCCCAATCTGCCCGACAAGGGAAACGGGTATCCGGTGAGAGAGTATCTTGTAAACAGTGCCGGATATCCTGAAGAGGGAATCGACAGCATGTTTGCCAACCTGAAGAAGATGGCCGATAACCTGGGTGTGCCGTTCAACCTGCCCCGTTCTGTGGCTGCCAACACACGCGATGCGCACCGCCTGATTAAGCTGGCCGCCGAAAAGGGGCTCGACTCACTGGTGGTGGGAAAACTCGGCAAGGCTTACTTCGAGGATGCAAAGGATTACAGCGATTGGGAACTGCTTGTTTCCATTGGAAAGGAAGCCGGGCTGGAGGAAGAAGAGATTCGACGAATGCTCCACAGCGAGGACTATCTGTATGAGATCAAACAGGATATGCAGGAGGCTGCCAACCTTGGGTTCGACACGGTGCCCACATTCTTGATGGATCGGCGCCAAGCCATTGTGGGATCGGAACCTGTAGATCTGTTTGTGAAGGTATTGCACAAGGCATACGACGCATGGAAAAACCGTACTGCCAAAGAAAAAGAACTGGAAATCAGCAAAGGTAAGTCATGCAAAGCCGATGGTACTTGTGAGATTTAGTTTCCGGACTCACTTCAGGCAAAAGTTTTTTTATTTTTTTGCAGGATTGTGGTACCTTTGTCGCTTCCACTTTTAAATTAAGGCCAGTCATGGAATACTTGGAGATCACCCCCGAAGACAGCATCCGCTGGAGGAGTGTTTGGAACCTGTATGAGGAGAGTTTTCCGGTAGCCGAACGGCGTAAGATGGACGACCATTTGCGAGCCTGCAATGATGACCGTTTTTTTCCGCTGTCGGCATGGGAAGGAGGGGAGTTAATTGGACTGATGTTCTTTTGGGAATGGGATTCTTACCGTTACCTGGAACATCTGGCCGTAAATCCGGATTTGCGGGGACACGGATATGGTTCTCAACTGTTGCGGTATTTGCGTGATTCCGCGCATACGATCATCCTCGAAATTGATCCGCTCAGCAATGAATTGTCGGTACGCAGACTCCAGTTCTACGAACGTTCAGGGTATACGCTCACTCCTTACCGTTTTGTGCATCTTCCTTACAGGCTCGGTGCGAAAGCACAGGAGTTGCTCATCCTGAGTTATCCGCGCATGATCACCAAGGAGCAACACAACAATTTTCTGCGCTTTGTGAACGAAGAGGTAATCCGCTACTGTGAAAGAGAACAATAAAGACACACGAGATAGCGTGTGAGGAGTGCGAAAAATAATGTGAGTTAATAACAACGAGTTAGCGGTTTAAAATAGAATGTATTAACCGGAGCGTCTGATTGACAAATAATTTTTCTCTTTTCGACCGTGGACTGATGGGATAAACAATCACTACGACATTCCCGTCATTTTCCATTTTCAGATACCCTCCCAGTCCCCAGGAAATCATTCTGGCGTCTGTTCTGAATTTGAGCACATGATTTTTCCTGTCGGAGAAGGAGATGATCCATTGGCGGTCTACACGCTGCAATATCTCATCGAAGGGTTGATTTGTACGCCCTTTGAACTGAAATTGGGCCTTTTTTTGTCCTGTAAAAGAAGGCGGATCCAGCTTTTCGGACTCCATATAATCAAGGCGTTTATAGAAAAAAGAGGTAATTATTGCAGGTGGTATCACTCCCACAATCAAAAAAACCAATGTACCCTGCCAGGGTTCCAGTCTCATTTTCCATAATATATACACCACGATCTGAATTCCAATGAAAAAAATCAGAAAAATGGAAACCCAGTAAATAAACAGTCTGACAGTAAACTTCATGTTGTTCAAGCTATTAACTACATTATTATTTTATTTTTATTACACCGTCCATCACAAACATTCTGGTTAATTATTCAATCGACCGACGGGGTAGCAAGTTCTTCAGTAATTTTAATCCGGGTAAAACCCATCTCCTGCAGGAGTGTTATCAGCACCAGCTTTGTCTGTTCCGTCGCATCTGCCAGAATACCCTGATTGATGGCATCGTTGATCATCACGTTTTTCTCTCTGATAAGCGCCTCATTGTAATCCGCAATTTTTATTGGATTAAACGCATTTTCGCTTTCGTTATAAACTTCCACCGATTTCTCATCGATCACAGTATCCAGCACCCTCGGTTTGGGAATGGAGACATGCAAGGTAGTGTCATTTTCCACTTTTACCTTTATCCGGTCGAAATCTACACCCGCCTTGATATATCCATTGTATTTTAACAGGAAATACTTATCGGTCAGTGGAATATTCATGTTCAGAAATTTCTTGTAATCCTTATAACCGATTACACCGGTATAATTGTGTTTTACCAAAGCCAATTCACGGATATGAGAAATACGGGTCATCACCGCAGTACTGTCATACCCCCTTTCCTTTTCACCACCTCTGTTATTTACCAAAAGCAAAACTGCCAGGATTAACGTGGTAAGAAAGAAAAACAGTGTGGGCAACGTTATTTTTCTCATACAATATCTTAATTTTCCTTCATCACAAAAATAGTCATTATGTGATAGAAAAAAGAATTTATCAATTTTTTCTTTCAAAATGGACAAGGTATATGCTTCATCTTTTTTCGTTAAAATTGATTGTATGGTGTAAAGTTTTGTATATATTTGCCGGACAATGTATCCTTGCATGAGCCAATCTTCCGACATACAACACTTTAATGAACTGTTCAACGAATATTACGAACGGTTTATTCGCTTTGCATTGAGTTACGTGAAAGAACAGCAGGCTGCAGAAGATTTTGTTTTGGAAGCCTTTACATGCTATTGGGAAAAGAGGCATCAACTTTCTCCTGACAGCAAACCTCCGGCCTATATTCTTACCATTATAAAAAACAAATGCCTCAATCAGCTACAGAAGCAGAAACTCCAACTTCGGGTAAAAGAGGAACTGAGAGATCATTCGGAATGGACACTCAACATACGCATAAACACTCTCGAAGCTTGCGATCCCGATTTTCTGTTTTCTGATGAAATACAACAAATTATCGACAATACATTAAAAAGATTACCACAAAAGACACGTCACATATTCTCCTTAAGCAGAAACCAGGGATTTACTTATAAAGAAATTGCCAATAAAACCAACCTGAGCCAAAAATCTATTGAGTTTCACATCTCAAAGGCACTTTATCAATTGAGGATTTCATTAAAAGATTTTATAGCGACCCTGATTCTTCTCTTTTTATTTTAACTACAAAAAGGAGTTTTTCTTTAGGGTATATTCAGATTAATTTGTCATTTATATAGAGACACAAGTTTATCAATGAACAGGAAGATATTGTATCATTTTTTTGAGAACAGAGCCACACTGGATGAGGAGAAGCAAATCCGGAGCTGGATGAATGAGTCTGAAGTCAACTTTCAAAGATTCATGCAGGCGCGAAAGGAATATGATATATTTACTTTAAGCAATTCGGATACTACCCGTAAAAACAGAAAGATAGTACATTCACAAAAGCTATTCGGCATTGCTGCCGCCGTCATCCTTGTATTAATAGTAGGAGGTCTCTACCTATTCAGATTTGTCAACAAGTCTGAACAGTATAATACCATCCTTGTTCCTCCCGGACAACGGATTAATCTGATACTTTCAGATAATTCGAATGTATGGCTTAACGCAAACACCACATTTCGCTATCCTACTCAATTTTCAAAGAAGAATCGTACAATTTTTTTGGATGGTGAAGCCTATTTGGATGTAAGTAAAAACAAAAGAAAACCGTTTATCATTAAAACCAAACAAGGAGATATAAGAGTCACGGGAACATCCTTGAATGTTGAAGCATACTCAAAATACGACAGTTTTGAAACCAGCCTGTTTACAGGAAGTGTAGATATTTACAGAAATGAGGCTAAGGTTGTTTCATTGAAACCAAACGAGAAAAGTACACTGGACAACGACGAGCTTATTATTTCAAATATTATTGATACTGACGAATACCTTTGGCGAAAAGGTTTAATAGTATTTAACAATAAAAAGCTGGAGGATATACTTCTATCGCTTGAGAAATATTTTGATGTAAGTATTCAAATTAATTCCAAAAGTTTACCTCAACACACCTATACAGGGAAATTTCGCCAATCAGACGGAGTCGATTATGCGTTACGGGTACTTCAGCGCAGCATTCAATTCCAATATGAAAGGGATGAAATAACAGGAACAATTTATATTAAATAATAATTCGTCACGAACAAAGCCTATGAAAATAAACAGATAATTCACTAAAAGACAAAAATCGGCAGGCGCTGCAACGCCCACCGATCAAAATGTTTTACTTGTCAATACAGCATGAAATTATATATGTATCAACTTAAAACAATTACAAATGTATGAAGAAAAACAATCCAACGGGTAATAATTTAACCGAAAAAGTACCCATTAAACATTTTTTATTGATTATGCGAACGACCTTTATTCTACTGTTTATCTGTGTCTTTTGCTCAATGGCCGAAATGAGTTATACTCAAAATGCCAGAGTAACTATCAATAAACGAAATGTTACTCTAAGAGAGGTGTTGAATGAAATTGAAAGTCAAACAGATTATCTTTTCATTTATAACGATAAGGTGAATACAAGTGAAAAAGTTTCGGTTAAAGCCAATCATGTATCGGTTTACACTGTGCTAAGTTCTCTTTTGAAAGAAAAAGGTGTGAAACATTCCATGGAAGGAAACCATATTATTCTAAAAACAATTGAAAAAGAGAGTGATGCTGACAAAGAAAAATTACATTTAGCTGTACAACAACAGAAAAAACAGATAGTTGGGAAAGTTACAGATTTAAATGGCGAACCCATCATAGGTGCAAATGTAATTGAAATAGGGACCACAAATGGCACAATAACAGATATTGATGGAAACTTTTCATTAAATGTAGAAGAAAACGCGAATATTCGAATTACTTATATAGGATATTTAGAACAGGAAATCAGAACAACAGGAAAGGCAAATTTTATCGTGTCAATGCAAGAAGATACTCAAACGTTGGACGAATTGGTCGTTGTAGGATATGGGACAATGAGAAAAAGCGATATTACGGGTGCAATAGGAAGTGTAAAATCTGATGATCTATTAAAAATATCCTCTAATAATGTTGATCAAATAATACAAGGTCGAGTACCGGGTGTAGTGATAACAGGATCGTCTGGGGCTCCCGGTAGAGGTAGTGATGTAAGAATTCGAGGAGTGGGTACATTAAATAACTCTAGTCCGTTATACGTAGTTGATGGTATTCCGATGGGACATGGAAATATTAATTATTTATCTCCGAATGATATAAAATCTATTGAAATATTGAAAGATGCATCTTCTGCTGCAATTTATGGTTCCCAAGCAGCTAATGGTGTAATTTTGGTTACAACTAATAAAGGAGAAAGTGGAATTCCAAAAATAACTTTCAATGCCTATTATGGATTGAATTTTATTCAAAATAAAATTGATATGCTAAGTGCACAGGATTATATAAATTATTTATCTGAAAGTTTTTCCAATGATGGATCAACATTAGAACAATCTTTACCAGCCTATATATCTGCACAAGATGAAATAAATCAAGGAATACTTTCACCTTCAGGATATGACCAGTGGAATATAATAAAAAATAAAAGTTCCAATATTCAGAATTATTATATTGGAGTTTCAGGAGGAAATGATAAAATAACTTATAATTTATCAACATCATATCATAAAAATATAGGTTTAATCCGATATTCTGATTATGAACATTTAACAGGTAAACTAAGTACAATTTTCAATATTAGGAAAGGAATAGATTTAGGTATTAATTTACAATATTATTCTTCTAAGACAGGTAATGTGCCAGAAGGAGCAGCAGGACTTGGAGGAAGTGTTTATAACAGGGCTTTAATTTATGATCCTACGGTTGCTCCTTTTGATTCAGCTACTGGCTCTCCTAATATTACACGACATCAATCAGTAGGAATTCAGCACCCAGAAGGACAAATATGGGAAAACAAAGATGATTGGTCTAAAGAATATCGCCTCTTATTAAATCCAAGTTTAAAATGGGAATTTATTAAAGGGCTAATATTCAACACTAATTTTGCATTCACTAGAAATAATCCTCGTAGTTTTGATTTTACACCTGAATATTTTATAAGTTCTGCTCAAACTAACACAACTGCAAGAATAGCTGAAGTCTTCCAAAATAATTGGAATTATTATTTAGATAATACATTAACTTGGGTAAAGGATTTGGGGAACTTAAATCATATTACAGTTATGGGTGGCATGAGTTTAGGTAAATCTTTTTCCGAGAGAATAAGCGTTCAAAAATCAGGTCTTCCGGGAGATGGTTCAGACAAGACTTTATGGTCTATGGACAACGCAACATTAATGGAGGTGATTGAAGCACAGCCAAATGGATTTAGTCCCAATACATCTACAAGAGCTTCGTTTTTTGAAAGAATTAATTACAATATGGGTGATAAATATTTATTCCAATTTTCACTTCGTGCAGATGGATCAAGTAATTTGGGACCAAAGAGTCGATGGGGATATTTTCCTTCAGCCTCTGGAGCATGGAGAATTACTCAAGAAAATTTTATGAGTAATACATCCAAGTGGCTTACTGATTTAAAACTACGTTTAGGATATGGAGTTTTGGGAAATGACAATATTGGTTCATTTAAATATGCAACTACTCTTAATACAGTTTATACTACGTATCCTTTTGGGCCAGGTGGTGGAGTAGCTTCCCGCTCTACAATTCCATATGGTGTATTAATATCCTCTACAGGAAATGAAAATCTTAAATGGGAATCGACAACACAATTAAATGCAGGCATTGATTTTGGTTTTTTTAACAATACTTTGACAGGATCATTTGATATTTATCAACGTAAAACAAAAGATATTTTAATTAATTTACCTGTTTCCGGCGTTTCAGGATTAACTAGCTATCCTACTGTAAACGGAGGAAATATGCTAAATGAGGGAATTGAAATAATTTTAGGATATCAAAATAATATCGGTAATTTTTATTATAATGTTACAACAAATCTGGGCACTGTTAAGAATAGAGTTACTAGTCTTGGCTTTGGTGGTCAACCAATTTATTCAAATAAAGTAGATAAACGTGACAGCTTTTCTAAAACTGATATAAATTATCCGATTGCATATTTTTGGGGTTATAAAGTAGATGGAATATTTCAAAGTGAGGAAGAGGTAAAAAACCATGTCGGTCCTTCAGGAAAGATACTTCAACCTTTAGCAAAGGCTGGGGATTTACGTTTTACTAATCTCAATAATGATGATATTATAGATGACTCTGATAAAACATATTTAGGAGATCCGACACCCGGAATTACATATGGATTAAATATTGATTTATCATGGAAAAACTTTGATTTTTCAATGTTTTGGAATGGTGCTGCAGATTTTCAACTTGTCAATTTCACTACTTCTGAACTTAATTGGCATGGTTATTCAAATGTTGCGAAAGAAATATACGACAAAAGGTGGACAGGCTCCGGTACTTCTAATTCTGTTCCTAGATTGACATTTGATGACCTAAATTCTAATTTGCTTTCAAATTCATCACGTTTCGTTGAAGATGCAGATTATATTCGTCTCCGCAATATTGAATTTGGACATACATTTAAAATGGCATCTCTAAATATAGAAAAACTTAGAATTTATGTATCAGGACAGAACATTTTAACCTTCACCAAATTTATGGGACAGGATCCTGAGATTGGAACAAGAGCCCAAGGTGGTAATAGTCTTGATCTTGGAATGGCATTTGCTACATACCCCCAATCCCGTTCTATAGTATTCGGCGTAAATGTCATTTTTTAAATTTATGAAAATATTCTAAAAGGTAAAGAAATGAAAACAAAATATATTTTTAAGCTGGTATGTATCGCAATTATTATAACAATTTGTTCATGCAATGATTTTTTGGAAGTTGAACCTTCTAAAAGACTTGATACAAATTATTGGAAAACTAGTGATGATGCAGAAAAAGCATTAATTGGGGCTTATAAACCACTTCAAATAGTACCAAATCAAAGGAACTTTGATCATTTGTGGCAAATCGGAGACTGCATGTCAGATGATTCCAGAAAAGGTGGAGGAACTAATCAAGATCAAGGTTGGCTCTACGATTTTCAATTATACCGCGGAAAAATCTCGGATTCTGAAGTATTTATAAAATTTTGGAATTTCATTTATGAGGGTGCTCGGCATACTTCAATGGTGATAAATAATGTTGGTACTATGCCCGATGAGGTTTTTAGCGACGGTCAAAAAGATAGAATCATAGCTGAAGCAAAATTTCTTCGTGGATTTTATTATTTTGTAGGAGTAAATCTTTTCGGTGAAACTATCCCACTTATCACAGAAGTAATGGAAGCTGGCGAAGAAAATAAAAAAGAAATACCATTTGCACGTCCCAATGCTCTTCCAGGAGAAATTTATGATCAAATAGAAAAAGATTTAAAAGAAGCAATACCTTTCTTGCCTTGGATTGTAAGCCAAGAGAATCAAGGTCGTGCTACAAAGGGAGCTGCTATTGGTATGCTTGCTAAAGTATCTATCTGGCGTGGAAAATGGCAACAGGCATGGGATAATGCTGATTTATTGATTCAGGAAGGACCATATGATTTATTCGCAACCAAATACGAAAATCTTTGGGATTGTGACTATGAACATAATCCAAATTCAGTCTGGGAAATAAATTACACTCCAACTGGAACGGGAGAACCTAGAACAGGTACTATGGCAAGTATTTTTATGAATCCAAGAAATACTTGGGGTTATGGATTTAATTTCCCATCCAAAGATCTATATAATTCATATGAATATGGCGATCCACGTCGTTCTGCTACAATCATTAGCTGGGGGGACACTATAATTCAAGGATTACCACCTGTCAAAACAATATTCAGGATGAAATTTGATCCAAAAGTAGTTGGAAATAAAGCATATTATGTTGAAAAAGAAGATGGGAGTATGGATAAATCAATAGGTTATGGTACAGCAATGGATATTCGAAAAAAAGGATTTGATCATTGTGGAACTGCAGCTAATATAGATTCAATGATGAATCGTAAGTATTATCTTCCTTTAAAATATATACCAAATCAATATGGAATGCCTCAGAATCAAGGTGAAACAAATATTCGCTATCTCCAGATAGCGGAAGTCTATCTTTTTAGAGCAGAAGCTTCCTATCATTTATCAAATGAAAATCAGGCTAAAGAAGATTTAAAAGCAATAAGATCGCGAGCTAAATTAAGTATTCCAAGTAATATTTCACAAGAAGAAGCGTCTTTAATATTACCAGAATCAGTGGTCGATAATGCTTCAGGAGACGAATTATTGAAGTTAATATATAAAGAACGCCGTATTGAGTTAGCCATGGAAGGGCATCGTTATTTTGATCTTATGAGAAGAAATTTGAATGAAGCAAAAGTAATTCTTGATGAATATATAAAGACTGAAAGAAAATTTATTGAAGATGGAGTTAGTAATAATCGGTGGACTGAGAAATATCGTGTGCTTCCATTTCCACAATCTGAAATAACAAAATCTGGGGGTTTGATGACTCAACCTATTGGTTGGAAATAAAAATATAATTATTTGTAAAATATTTGAACAATTTGTAAAACTTTCGAACGACATACATACCCTAATTGATATGCTTCAATTTTCTAAAAAAATTTTAACTTTTTTACCATTAATTCCGGTTACTGCTGGATGTTCACCTTTCATGGAGAACAAATATCCAAATATAGTAATTATCCTTGCCGATGATCAGGGATGGGGAGATTTGAGTATTTCAGGCAACACGAACGTTGAAACTCCCAACATTGACCGGTTGGCGAAAAAGGGAGTCATTTTCGATCGGTTTTACGTATGTCCTGTAAGCTCTCCCACCCGTGCAGAATTACTGACAGGAAGATATCATCCCCGGGGAGGGGTATTCTCCACCTCTGCGGGTGGAGAACGCCTCAACCTGGATGAAATCACTATTGCCGATTATTTTAAAAAAGCAGGATACTCTACAGCAGCTTATGGAAAATGGCATAATGGAACACAACCACCCTACCATCCAAATGCACGGGGGTTTGATGATTTTTACGGATTTTGCTCCGGTCATTGGGGAAATTATTTCAGTCCGATGTTAGAACATAATGGAGAAATTGTAAAAGGAAATGGCTTTATAATTGACGATTTTACTGATAAGGGGATTGATTTTATTGAAAAAAATAAAGACAGACCATTTTTTCTTTATCTTCCATACAATACGCCACACAGCCCAATGCAGGTACCCGACAAATGGTGGAATAAACTTGAAAGTAACGAATTGAAAATGCGGTATCACGGACCTGAAGAAGAAGATACTCTCTTTACAAAAGCAGCGCTTGCAATGTGTGAAAATATCGACTGGAACGTGGGAAGAATCATGAATAAAATAGAAGAGCTTCACCTTTCAGAAAACACAATCATTGTTTATCTCTCTGATAACGGACCAAACAGCTGGAGATGGAATGGAAATATGAAAGGGAGAAAAGGTTCCACCGATGAAGGTGGCGTTCGTGCTCCCTTCATTATTAAATGGGAGGGTAAGTTACCTCCAGGGAAAAAAAATCCAGAGATTGCTGCGGCCATAGACCTTCTACCTACTCTGACTGATATGGCAGGACTCGATTTTAAACCTGAAAAACCGTTAGATGGTGTCTCGTTAAAGCCATTACTGGTAGGAAAAAATGACTGTGTTTGGAATGATAGATTTATATTTAGTCATTGGGGAGGGAAAACCAGTGTCCGAAATCAAAGATTTAGATTAGATCATGAAGGAAAATTATTTGACATACCCAATGATCCGGAACAAAACGAGGATGTTTCAAACAAATATTCCGAGATTACAAACGCACTATTAGGCGAAAAAGCCAAATGGGAAAAGGAGGTATTAAGCGAATTATCCAAGCCTGATACCCGCCCTTTTACTATTGGGCATCCTGAATTCACTGCGACTCATATTCCTGCCCGTGACGGAATTGCCAAAGGCAATATCAGGCGTTCGAACAAATTTCCCAATGATTCCTATTTTACAAATTGGACAAGTACTTCCGACAGTATTGTCTGGAGAACAGATGTTCTTGCAGATGGCTGTTTCGATGTGGAAATTTACTACACATGTCCCCCCGAAGATGTAGGTGCTACCGTTGAATTAAGCTTTGCAGATAAAAAACTTATCAATAAGGTCTCCGAAGCATATAATCCAAGTTTAACGGGAATGGAAAATGATCGGGTGGCACGGCAGGAGTCCTATGTAAAGGATTTCAAACCCATGAAAATGGGAACAATCTGTCTTAAAGAAGGAAAGGGAAAATTAACTTTAAAAGCGCTTGAAATACCTGGCAAACAGGTTTTTGATCTAAAAATGATAACGTTAAAAAGAATAAACTGAAAATTATGACGAAGCAAACAGAAAACAAAGTTTCTAGGAGAAACTTTTTGGGTACGATTACTGCAGCTACCGCAGGATTGACAATTGTCCCAAATTATGTGATAGCCGGTTTGGGACACAAAGCCCCCAGTGATAAATTAAACATTGCAGGTATTGGCGTGGGTGGAAAAGGTTTTAGTGATCTGAAAGCACTCGAGTCGGAAAATATAGTCGCTCTATGCGATGTGGACTGGAGTTATGCAAAAAATGCTTTCAACCAGTATCCCAAGGCAAAAAGATTTAAAGACTGGCGCCTGATGTATGATGAGTTTGGCAAGAACTTCGATGCCGTAATGATTGCTACTGCCGACCATACACACGCGATTATTGCTGCACATGCCCTTACATTGGGAAAACATGTTTACTGTGAAAAACCGCTGACACATAGTGTGTATGAATCCAGATTGTTGACAAAGCTCGCAGAAAAATATAATGTGGTCACCCAGATGGGAAATCAGGGTTCATCGGGAGAAGGAGTAAATCAAATTATTGAGTGGCTCACCAATAATGAAATTGGCGAGGTTGTGAAAGTAGAAGCCTTCACCAATCGTCCGCTTTGGCCCCAGGGATTAAATACCCCAGCAGAAAGTGATAAAGTGCCCGACACGCTGGACTGGGACCTGTTTACCGGACCAGCAAAGATGCGTCCCTATAATAAGATTTATCACCCCTGGAACTGGCGCGGCTGGTGGGATTATGGCACGGGAGCACTCGGCGATATGGCTTGTCATATTCTGCATCCGGTATTTGCGGGGCTCGAACTGGAATATCCGATCCATGCACGGGGTAGTTCCACACTTTTACTACAGGATTGTGCGCCAAATGCCCAGTCGGTTACATTGACATTCCCGGCCAGAAAGCCAAAACGGAACTGGAAAGAAATGAAAACCAATGGCTTGTTGCCTCAGGTAGAAGTGTTTTGGTACGACGGAGGTATCTTACCAAATCTGCCGGAGGGATGGTCCGAAGGGAAAGATCCATATGACAAAGGCGGAGGGGTCATTTTCCACGGAACAAAAGACAAACTCATTTGTGGATGCTATGGGGCAAACCCATGGTTACTGTCTGGCAGAAAGCCAAATGCTCCGAAATTCTGCCGAAAAATTGAAACAAGCCATCAAATGGACTGGGTGCGGGCATGTAAAGAAAGCCCGGAAAACAGGGTTAACCCGAATTCTGAATTTTCAAAGGCAGGGCCTTTCAACGAAATGGTTGTGATGGGCGTGCTGGCAGTCCGGCTGCAATCACTGAACAAAACGCTAAACTGGGATGGTCAAACAATGCAATTTACCAACTTGACCGACGCTGAAAAAATTGTTGCAACGGCAAATAACGGATTTGAAATGAAAAGCGGACGTCCCCGGTTTATTAAAACAATGACCGACCCTGTGTCTGCCAAAGAATTTGCTGCGGAACTGATCAAGCACACCTATCGCAAGCCCTGGACATTACCCGACATGCCATAATTAAAATATTATAAAAATGAAAAATAAATTAAGCGTATTATTTATTGTTCTGCTAATTTTTAGTAGCCAATCATCTTTTATTATACAAAAATCAAGTTCAGCCGAAGCTCCTGACTGGAAGCTTGCTTATCAATCCTTTACATTTAAAAATTTCACTTTTGAAGAAGGTCTTCAGAAAGCCAAAGAATTAGGATTAGATTATGTAGAGGCATATAGGGCTCAAAAATTAACAGCAGAAAATTCGAAGCAGACTCATTTCGATTCAGACGAAGCCACCCTGGAGGAAATGAAACAACTACTAAATAAATATCAGATAAAAATGATTAATTATGGCGTAGTTAAAGGAAAAAATCAGCAAGAGTGGAAACGAATTTTTGAATTTGCAAGGAAAATGGGCGTGGAAACATTGGTAGCAGAACCGGAGCCATCCCAGTTTGATTTTTTGGAAAAACTCTGTGATGAATATAACATTAATATTGCCATTCACAACCATCCACAACCATCGCGTTACTGGGAACCCGACAGCGTTTTAAAATATGCTTCAGGGAGAAGTCATCGAATTGGTGCTTGTGCAGATGTGGGGCATTGGGTACGCTCCGGATTAAACCCGGTAGAATGTCTAAAAAAACTAGAAGGCCGTATTATTAGTATTCATTTTAAAGATTTGAACGAAAACGGTAGAGATGCACATGATGTTCCATGGGGCACGGGAATTTCCAATGTTCCTGCCATGCTACAAGAACTCAAGAAACAGGGATTTAAAGGTGTCTTCAGCATTGAATACGAATATAACTGGGATAATAACGTTCCTGAAATCGCACAGAGTATCGAGTATTTTAATAAAACGAGCGCAAACTTAAAATAATAAATGTCACACAAATTATCAAAAAATTTTATTTATCTCTTGAGTATTTTAATAATTTCTTGTTCAACAAAGCAAGAAAGGAAAAATATTATTTCAGAGATAAATACAAGTGAAAATGCAGATGTAAATATTATAAAAAATAACATTTCACCCGACGACAAAGAAGGAGGAATGGTTTATTTTGAAGGAAATTCATTTATGATGGGTTCAGATAATGGACCATCTAATGAACAACCCACGCATAAAGTTGAAGTCAAATCTTTCTTTATTGATAAACACCCGGTTTCTGTAGCAGATTTTCGTAAGTTTATCAACGCCACAGGCCATAAGACCGATGCTGATAAATTTGGTGATTCAGGCGTTTTTGATTTTAATTCTTTAAACTGGCAACTGGTTAAGGGTGCAAACTGGGAATATCCATTTGGAAAAGATGCACCGAAAGCCAAAGAAGATTTCCCTGTAACTCACATTAGCTGGAATGACGCCACAGCATACGCTACCTGGATTGGGAAAAGACTGCCTACAGAGGTTGAATGGGAATTTGCAGCGCAATGCGGAGGAAAGAATAAAACCAAATTTAGCTGGGGGAATGAATTAATTGTAAATGGTAAATATATGGCCAATGTTTGGCAAGGGAAAGATCTTACTGCCAAACAAGGCGATGACGGATTTGTCCATACCTCTCCAATCGGTTATTACCAGGAAACACCCTGCGGAATGAGTGATATGGGTGGAAATGTATGGAACTGGTGTTCGGATACATTTAAACTATATGACGGCAACAATGAACCTTTTGAAGTCAATTCAGATTTAAAAGTCATCCGGGGAGGATCATTTTTCTTTGATGAAAATGGTGAAAATAGCTTTACAACCACTGGGAGAGCTTATAATACTGCGGAAACATCATTATTTAATATTGGATTCCGATGCGCCAAAGACATATAAATACTCCCATTAAGCGAGTTACAGGCTAATAGAAATTTAGTTCAAAATAAAGGATATTGAATTTAATCATAAAATTTTCTGAAAATGAATAATGGTTTATTGAAAATAATTACTTTTAGTATGGGAGCTTTTAATAGTTACATCACTTTTTCGCAAGAAAAGCCAAATATCGTTTTCATTTTTGCGGACGACATGGGTTATGGCGATGTTTCTGTAAACAACCCCTATTCAAGAGTGAAAACACCGGCAATTGACAAGTTGGCTGAACAGGGAATTCGTTTTACCGAAGCACATTCTGCCGGGTCCGTATCCACGCCCTCACGTTATGGCTTGCTCACCGGACGCTATTTTTTCAGAACACCCAAACAACAGGGACATTGGGGATACTTGCCACCTTATATAGAACCGGATAGGGAAACCATCGGTACTTTATTAAAGAAAGGCGGATATACGACGGCTTGCATTGGTAAATGGCATTTGGGCCTTAATTGGAAGAAAAAAAATGAAAACTTGTCTCTGATCCCCGACCCTAAAAATCAAAGGCGCACCAACGTAGATTTTGGTCAGCCTGTATCGGGCGGGCCCAACGATCTGGGATTCGACTATTCATTTATCATGCCGGCCTCACTCGACATGCCACCGTATATGTTCATCAGAAACAATCGCGTAATTGATCCGGAAGTAGTGCTGACAGCCGATGTTTACCCTCACAGATTGGATAAGACGATAGATGCATGGGACAGAAAACACACCGGAGAGGATGATGTGTATTGGGAGCGTGGCGTATGGTGGAGAAACGGTGAAATGTCCAAATCCTTTAAAGTTGAAAGATGTCTGGATGATATCGCGGAGGAAGGAATTGCATTTATTGAACGTGAGGGGAAAAAAGACAAACCTTTTTTCCTGTATCTACCACTTACCGGGCCCCATACACCCTGGGTACCCGATAAGCAGTTTAAGAGGAGTACTGAATTGGGCACTTATGGGGATTTTATAGCCCAAATTGATGATATTGTAGCCCAAATTACCAGAAAAATCAAGGAACTGGGAATTGACGAAAACACGATGATTGTTTTTTCCAGCGATAACGGAGCAGCCTGGGAAGGGGAGGATGTCCTTCAATATGTACACCAAAGCAGTTGGGGTAGAAGAGGAATGAAGGGCGACGCCTGGGATGGTGGACATCATGTGCCTTTGGTCATTAAATGGCCAAAAATAATTAGCCCTGGAACAACATTCAACTATGATGTTAGTCTGGTCGATTTTTTTGCAACTTTTGCCGATCTTACACGGCAAAACGTGAAAAATAATGTAGCAGAAGATAGTTTCAGCTTTATAAAGGCGCTTTATGGAAAACAAAAAAAGGAAACCCGGGATCATATAGTGTATCTTTCATCATCCGGCAGACTGGCCATAAAAAAGGGTGATTGGAAGTATATCGAGGGAATTGGATCGGGAGGCTTTTCTTATCCATCCCGGCTTGAACCTGTAAAAAACGGGCCCACGGGCCAACTTTACAATATGAAGGAAGATGTAATGGAGAGTAATAACTTGTTCCTGGAAAAGCCTGAAATTGTAAAACAAATGAAAGTATCTCTTGAAGAGGTGGTAAAAAGTGGGTCCAAAAGCAAAAAATAAAATATAATCCTTCGAATATTAAAAAGCAGAGGCATGAAGAAGTCTTGAAATTCTCAATATATAAACAGTATAGAATATCATATTAAAAAAAAATAATTAAAAAATTATGACAAATCAAAATGAAAACAAAGTTTCCAGAAGAAGCTTTTTAGGCACAGTTGCAACAGCAGCGGCAGGATTAACAATTGTTCCGAACTACGTTGTAGCAGGACTGGGACATAAAGCCCCGAGTGATAAACTTAACATTGTCGGAGTCGGTATCGGAGGAATGGGTTTTGGAAACCTTCGCAGGATGGAGTCCGAGAATATTATCGGACTTTGTGATGTGGATTGGAAATATGCAAGCAAAACTTTCGAACACTTTCCTAAAGCCAGAAAATTCAAGGACTGGCGCAAAATGTATGATGAAATGGGAAAAGACTTCGATGCTGTTGTGGTTGCGACAGCCGACCATACACATGCAGCCATTGCCTCACATGCCATTGCAATGGGAAAACATGTTTACGTTCAAAAACCCCTCACCCACTCTGTTTATGAATCGCGACTGTTGACTAACCTGGCAAAAAAATACAAAGTTGCTACATCAATGGGAAATCAGGGATCTTCAGGTGAAGGTGTAAACTTAATTGTAGAGTGGCTGACAAATGGAGAAATTGGAGAAGTAACGAAAGTAGAAGCTTTTACAGACCGTCCAATTTGGCCACAAGGATTAAATACCCCGGAACAAGGTCAATGGGTACCTGACACACTTGATTGGGATCTTTTCGTGGGACCGGCTAAAATGCGGCCGTATAACGAAATTTACCACCCGTGGAACTGGCGTGGCTGGTGGGACTACGGTACAGGAGCACTCGGTGATATGGCATGTCATATTCTACATCCGGTATTCGTAGGACTTGAACTGAAATATCCTATTCATGCGCAGGGAAGTTCAAGTTTACTTTTGAACGATTGTGCACCGGTATCTCAGGCGGTTAAACTCACCTTCCCGGCGCGTACTCCCAAACGTTCCTGGAAAGGGATGAAACGTAGTGAGCAGTTGCCACAAGTGGATGTCCATTGGTTTGATGGCGGTATCAAATGGGATTTACCAGAGGGATGGCCGGCTGACAAGAATCCAAATGATCGCGGAGGTGGAGTAATTTTCCATGGTACAAAAGATAAACTTATTTGTGGTTGCTACGGAGTGAATCCCTGGTTGCTCTCAGGACGTGTGCCCAATGCTCCAAAATTACGCCGTAGAATAGAAAAGGAAACCGGTCAAAATTATAATGAAGGGGCGCATGAACTGGACTGGATTAGAGCTTGCAAAGAGAGCCCGGAAAATAGAGTACCTACTGCTTCCGATTTCAGCGAAGCGGGACCTTTTAACGAAATGGTCACAATGGGCGTACTCGCTGTGCGATTACAATCACTGAATAAAGTGCTTGACTGGAATGGTGAGAAAATGGCATTTACAAATCTTACCGATAAAGAAACAATACGCACTGTGATAAAAGACGGATTTGTAATAAATGACGGACATCCAACATTTAAGAAAACATGGACCGAACCAATTTCTGCAAAAGAGTTTGCAGCAGAACTGATTAAACATACATATCGTAAACCCTGGGATCTGCCAGACATGCCTTAACAATCATATATACTCATTAATAGGTTAATATCATCAAATAGACAAATAATATGAAAAAAATAATCGCAATATGTATAGTTCTCCTCGCTACTTCTCTCTCGGCCTATGCACAGAAAGTAAATAAACTCTCAAAAAAAGAAAAAAAGGAGGGCTGGGAGCTGCTTTTTAATGGTAAAAACTTTGATGGCTGGCGTCAGTATAACAACGACAAAATGCCTGCCAACTGGACTATTGAAGACAACGCAATGAAAGTTTTTCCTGCACAGGGAAAAGAACCTGGACGGGGAGCAGGGGGCGATATACTGTTTGGCAACAAAAAATTCAAAGACTTTGAACTTTCAATTGACTGGAAAGCAAGCAAAATGGCAAATTCGGGAATTTTCTATTATGTCAGAGAAGTTAAGGGAAAGCCTATCTTTAATGCCGCACCCGAAATTCAGATTCTGGATAATGAAAATGCCACAGACAATAAAATAAAAAGCCATTTGGCAGGATCACTTTACGACATGATTCCTGCCGATCCCTCAACAGTCAAGCCTGCTGGTGAATGGAACACCTGTGTGATCAAAGTAAATAACGGAAGAGCGTCTATAAGTATGAATGGAAAAGAAGTGGTGACCTATACACACTGGACTCCCGAGTGGAACGAACTTGTTGAAAACAGTAAATTCAAAAAATTCGAGGGATTTACCGAAGGAATATCCAGAGAAGGATATATTGGTTTGCAGGATCATGGATATACAGTTTGGTTTAAAAATGTTAAAATAAAAACACTGGATTAATAAATATTCATGGCTTTGAATAGCCAGTCCAAATTTTAAATTAATATCAAAATTGTATGAAACGAGCATGGACTACTTTGCAATCGACATAGTCAAAATCATTATCACACAAGAACATGATTAAAGCGAGTTCCATACACCTTGATGAAAAAATAAAAAATCGTATGACATACAAGATAAACAACTCGGCTAAACTAATAGGTTTGGGATCATTAGCTCTATTAGGAGCTTGTCAGAATCAGAAAGTAGAAGCCCAACTGCCAAATATTATTTACATTATGAGCGATGACCATGCCTACCAGGCGATCAGCGCATATGGACATGGGTTAAACGAAACTCCGAACATCGACAGGCTTGCCAAGGAAGGTGCAATGTTTACACGCTCCACGGTCACCAACTCGATCAGCGCCCCCAGCAGGGCCGTGCTGCTCACCGGCAAGCATAGCTTCTTGAATGGAAAAATTGATAATTCAGTGCCGTTCAACTGGGATCAGCCCAACTTCCCGAAAATAATGCAAGCAAACGGATATCAAACGGCCATGATTGGCAAAATACACCTCGACGGTATTCCGCAGGGATTCGATTTTTCAATGGTATTGCCGGGACAGGGTCAATATTACAATCCGGATTTTTTAATTAATGGAAAAAAGATTAGAAAAGAAGGTTACTGTACTGAAATAATTACAGAGACCACGCTCGACTGGTTGAAAAACAAGAGAGATCCAAACAAACCATTTTGTGTTCTCTTTCATCAAAAGGCACCCCATCGAAACTGGATGCCGGCACCCAAATACCTGACACTGTACGACGATGTTACCTTTTCCCCTCCTGCAAATTTTTTCGACAATTATGAAGGACGCGGAAGCGCTGCAAGGGAACAGGAGATGCAGGTTCACGGTCATGCACAGTGGGGACATGATTTTAAATTCATCGTGGATCCCAATGGCGACAGCACCGGTTTCTACAACGATCTGAAACGCCTCACGCCAGAACAGCGTGCGGACTGGCTGGCAGCATACACACCAGAAAACGAGGAGTTCAAAGCCAACTATGCCAGCATGACAGACAGAGAGATAGCTATCTGGAAATACAACAGGTATATTAAAGACTACCTGCGTACCATCAAGTCGGTTGACGACGGCGTGGGAGAACTGCTCGACTATCTTGAAGAAGCGGGACTGGCAGAAAATACGGTAGTGGTCTATACTTCCGACCAGGGTTTCTATCTCGGTGAACATGGATGGTTTGATAAAAGGTTCATGTATGAGGAATCATTCAGGACACCCCTGTTGGTGAGATATCCAAAAGAGATAAAACCAGGTACCGTCATTGATGCATTGGTGCAGAACCTCGACTTTGCCCCCACCTTGCTCGACTATGCAGGCATAAAGGCTCCGGAAGACATGCAGGGGGAATCGTTCAGGAAACTGGTTGCTGGAAAAACAAAGAAATGGCGCGATGCTGTTTACTATACATACTACGAGTATCCTGCAGTACATATGGTAAAAAGACATTATGGCGTGGCTACAGACCGCTATAAACTGATTCACTTCTATTACGACGTCGACGAATGGGAAATGTATGATTTGCAGACAGATCCCATGGAAATGAAAAATATCTACGACGATCCGGAATATGCAGAAGTGCGTGAAAACCTCCACAAAAAACTGGAAGAACTCAGAAAACAGTATGGAGATAGCGACGAATTGAACGATAAATTCATTAAAGAACACCTGAAGAGACGGGCAAAAAAATAATTCATTGTCAAACATTCTTGAAGTTTTCTGAGAGTAATTTTAACTTGGAAAACTTCAAGAAGTAAAATAATAGGGAAACACATTGGCATAAGATATTTTCAATCACATCGAACAGATAATCATGAGAAAAATTCTATTAACTCTTTTTGTCTTTCTGGTTCTACAATCATTTGTGAGGGCACAAAAACCAAATATTCTACTCATAATAGCTGATGATTTGAATACACGTATAGGTCCCTATATGAATATCAACAAGCATACCCCCTATCTCGACCGTTTGGCGAAAGAAGGAGTATCGTTTACAAATAACTTTTGTCAATACCCTCTTTCCGGTCCTTCTAGGGCTTCTTTAATGAGTGGACTCTACCCTGAGACAAATGGGGTTTTAAGTAATAATGACCAACCAGGCAGCTACAAAAAAGAGACACCGGCACTGGCAAGCCATCCTTCTCTGGCTGGTTTTTTCCGTGAGAACGGTTACTTTACGGCACGTGTTTCCAAGATTTTCCATATGGGGGTTCCGGGAGGTATTGAACGGGGCGAACCGGGTGGTGACGAACCTGATTCCTGGGATTATGCCTATAACGTAATGGCACCGGAAACTCTTAGCCCGGGTAATCTGGAACTCCTCTCCCCAAAAAACACACATTACGGATCCAACTTTTCCCGGATGATTCTGTCTGACGGACTGGAAATAACACAAGCCGACTATATGGCTGCCAGCCAGGCCATCGCAATACTGGAGAATCGTGGAGGAAAAATTCCGAAACAAGGGACAAATAAGCAACGTACAAAAAAAGATGCACCTTTTTTCCTGGCTGTGGGTTTTGTAAGGCCACATGTGCCACTTATCGCCCCTGAAAATTGCTTCTCCCATTATCCGGAAAGTGAAGTCCTATTGCCTCCCTTGAAAATTGGAGAAAATGTTCCTGAACAGGCATTACGTAAACAAAATCACAGAACCATGGGTATGAACGAATTGCAGCAACAGCAATCAATCAGTGCCTACATGGCCAGTGTTCGCTTTATGGATCAACAGGTAGGGCGTTTGCTTGATGCGCTCGACAGATTAAGTTTAAGAGAACAGACTATCGTGATTTTTTTATCTGACAACGGCTTCAACCTGGGTGAACATGATTGCTGGACCAAAACAAGCTTGTGGGAAGGGAGTGTGCGTGTGCCACTTATAATTTCAGTTCCCGGCTATAATGCCAATCATGGAAACTCTTGTAACGCCATTACCGAATTAATTGACCTTTATCCAACTCTAACCGAATTATGCGGATTGGCCGACAAGAATCCTGAAATTTTGCAGGGTAAAAGCTTGACAAGTTATTTGTGCGGAAAAATAGCCGAAGATCCGGAAGCTTATGCTTACACTGTTTCTTACGGGGGGCATGATGCAACTATATGTACGAATCAATGGAGATACACCCGTTGGGGCAATGAAATGATCCCGAAAAGTGAGGAATTGTATGATCACATTAATGACCCCGAAGAGTATGTGAATTTGGCAGACAATCCTGATTATAAGACAGTCTTGGATGCCATGAGAATAAAAATGAATGCCGCCAGGAAAAAAGCAAATACTGGTTTACAAAAACATACGAAATAGCAAGCATTATCAAAATAAATAAAAATAGTGTACTATAAAATAAAACCTGGCGATCTTCACTTATTCAATAATCATTACCATTAAATTTTTATCAACTATGAATAATAAAACATTAGTTAACAAAAGGGTACGTTACTCTAAATTTGACAGTTTATTTGTCATTTTGTTATTTACATCTTTTTCTGTAATCACTTCAGACCTGTATGCAGGTTTTGGTGAAAACAAGATAAATAATATCATGATCCAGCAGGGAAAAAAACTGATTACCGGTAAGGTAGTGGATGAAAACAATACAGCCATAATAGGTGCCAATATTATCGAAACAGGAAGTTCAAATGGTACGATTACCGATATCGACGGTAACTTCTCGCTAAGTGTCGCTGATAATGCTACCATTCAAGTTTCTTATATAGGGTATCTTGAACAGGAGATTAAAACAGAAGGAAGAGTACATTTAAACATTATTTTAAAGGAAGACGCAAGGGCTCTGGATGAAGTAATTGTTGTTGGCTATGGTACAATGAAAAAGAGTGATTTGACAGGAGCTGTTTCTTCGGTAAAAACCTCTGATATTCAACAAACTCCCATGACTTCTATCGATCAGGGATTGGTAGGTAGGGCATCCGGGGTACAGGTTACACAAACATCGGGCATGCCTGGGGCCATTGCTTCCATAAGAGTACGGGGCAGCAGTTCTTTACAAGCTGGAAACGAACCTTTATATGTCATCGACGGGTTTCCGGTTTACAGCGGCGACGGATTCGGACAAACAGGGGGTAGTGCACAGATAAGCGGACTGTCATCAATTAATCCTTCCGATATCGAATCCATCGAAATACTAAAAGATGCTGCAGCAACTGCTATTTATGGGGCACGTGCAGCCAATGGTGTAATATTAATTACAACAAAAAGTGGTAAAAAAGGACAGGATATCATCTCTGTGGAAACGAATTTCGGCATCCAACAAGTCGTAAAAAAAATCGATGTTATGAATGCACAAGAGTATGCCGCATTAGTGAATGAAGCATACACCAACGATGGACTGGCTCCCTGGTATAATGAACAAACAATGGCTGAAATAGCGTTATTGGGTAATGGCACAGACTGGCAAGATTTAATTTTCAGAAATGCCATTACTCAAAATTACATGTTGAATTTTTCAGGGGGTGATGAAAAAACCACCTACTCCATTTCAGGAAACTACGTCAACCAGGAAGGAGTTATAATAAATTCTGACTTTGAACGATTTTCACTAAGACTCAATTTAGACAGGAAAATTAAAAACAATTTTAAGGTAGGTACCCATATTAATGCAAGTCATACAATTACTAACGCAGTGGCAACAGATACTGGCGGTCAGGGCGGTGTTGTAAATGGCGCTATTAAGATGAGTCCGGTTCAAACAATATACGAAAACGATGAAACCAAAGAATATACACAGGTAAATGTTCCTGGCGTATTAATACCTAATCCATATGCCACAGCAAAGGAACAACTTTTTAATAATGGACAGTCAAGATTCTTGGGAGATATGTATGCTGAATGGGAGTTTGTCCCCAATTTACTTTTCAGGACTTCCGTCGGTACAGATGTCGTATATTTTAAAGGCAACAGATATACTCCATCAACCATTTATCAGGCAAACGGTCTGGCAACCGGAAATATCAACGTAAACAGATCCATTAACTGGCTGAACGAAAACACACTTACATGGACAAAATTACTAAATAATCACTCATTCAATTTGTTAGGTGGTTTTACTTTACAACAGAATAACAGTGAAGGCGTATCGGCCTCGTCAAGTGGATTCGTAAATGATATGCTTACTTATAATGACCTGGGTTCCGGATCAGTATATAATTCACCCGGTTCTTCGGCTACCCAGTGGAACCTGATGTCATATTTAGGTCGAATCAACTATTCTTATAAAGACCGGTATCTCTTTTCAGTAAACGCACGTTTTGACGGTTCTTCAAGATTTGGAGAAAACAATAAGTACGGATTTTTCCCGTCAGCTTCGGCCGGATGGAGAATATCGGAGGAAAGTTTTATGGAATCCATCAGATCTGTCGTAACCAATTTAAAATTACGGGCCAGTTACGGATTCACTGGAAATACCGAGATCGGATTATACGGATCACTACCTACCTTGGGAAGCGTGGATTGGATTATTGGTAATCAACTTGTTACCGGTTTTTTCCCAAACAAGATACCCAATCCCGATTTGAAATGGGAACGAACCGGACAATTCGATTTAGGTGTTGATATTGGGTTGATAGACAATCGAATTCGCATAACGAGTGATATCTACAGAAAAAAAACAACAGACTTGTTGTACAATGTGGCTATTCCGTCAGCTTCCGGATTTGAAACAATGTTAAAAAATATAGGCAGTGTGGAGAATAAGGGACTCGAATTATCAATCGAATCCGATAATTTCGTAAATGAATTTGCATGGAATACAAATTTCAACATTGCTTTTAACAGGAACAAAGTTCTGGAGCTGGGTGGAGAACCATACAAGGAAATCGGAAGTGGAGATGGGCATTTGAAAACTGGTAGCTTTAGAAGGTTGATCGTTGGTGAACCTATAGGAATTTTTTACGGATATAAATTTGACGGCATTTTCCAGACAGAAGAAGAGGTTCAAAAGTTAACAACACAACCCAGCCCTTTGGGTGTCGGATATCGGCGTTATAAAGACCTGGACGGGGATGGCGCCGTTGATTCATCAAATGACCGAATGATACTGGGTGATTCCAATCCTGATTTTTTTGGAGGCCTTACGAACAATTTTTCCTACAATGGTCTTGAACTCAACATATTTTTTCAATACTCCTACGGAAATGAAATATTCAATTATAATGCGATAGAATTAGAAACCCCCACTGGTGGACAAAACGCATACAGGGAATTATTAGATAGATGGACACCTACAAATCCAAGTCAGATTTATCCGAAAGCTACTACTAATAGAGCTGCTTTAGTTAGTGATAGATGGGTTGAAGACGGATCGTATTTAAAATTAAAAACAGTCTCTCTGTCTTATTCATTCCCTAAGTTAAAATCCAATTTTTTCCGTAGTATGAGATTACATATCACGGCACAAAATCTAAAAACCTGGACAAATTATAGAGGATACGACCCTGAAGTAAGTTTTAGGGGAGCTTCAACATTACAAGGAGGTGAAGACTTTGGTGGATATCCCCAGGCAAGAACCTTTATGATGGGAATTCAATTGAATATAAAATAATATAACAAAGTATCATTATGAGAAAGTTCAATCTATTAATAATATCTCTGATTTTTTTGAATGGTTGTGATTTTTTAAATGAAAATCCCAAGGACCGCCTGGTGCTTGATAATTTTTATTCTACATCTAAAGATGCCCAGGCAGCAGTTGATGCTACATACCAGTCATTAAATCCGTTATACAACAGATTAATGTATATACTTTGCGAGTTAACGACCGATATAGTCAAGAATGGAATTGGTATGCCAAATGCATACCTCCAGGATTTAGAATTTTTGCGACATACTAATGAAAATACATTCATTGGCAATATGTGGACAGATTCTTACAGTGGAATTTCAAGAGCAAATACTGCGATTAATAGAATTCCCGATATTGTCATGGATGAAAACTTAAAAAAACGTTTTGTAGCTGAAGCAAAGTTTCTCCGGGCTTTATATTATTTTAATCTCGTACGTTTTTTCGGAGATGTCCCCCTGATTACAAATCTCGAATCGGTTAATGATGCCATGGGGCCGCGTACTTCAAAAAGTGAGGTTTATAAATTAATCATACAAGATTTGACTGATGCTGAGTCCGTTTTACCCATGCGCTCAGGATATAACGATTTAGAAGAAGGCAGAGCAACAAAAGGAGCAGCTAAAATTCTATTGGGAAAAGTATATCTTACGCTGGGAGAGTATACGAAAGCAAGAGATAAATTAGCAGAGGTTGTCAATGCTGAATCAACTTATGGTTATGGTTTACATGAAAATTATGGAAATAACTGGAATACTTTAACTGAAACAGGTATTGAAGCAGTTTTTTATATCGAGTATAAAGGCCGCCCTTATCCTCAAAATGGCGAAATGGGGCTTGCCGGACCAAAATATTCAATTCCGGGGGGAAATATTGGTGTTGCCGGGTCAAATGAGGCAGATATTCCAACCCGGGAACTTTATGATCAATTCAGTCCCAACGATACCCGTCGGGATGTCAATATCAGATTCAAGTTTACCAATCCCAAGAATGGAAAAGTTCTCACTTCCAGTATCCCTCTTTTTGGAAAATATTGGAAGGATGGGATTGATGCCGCAAACCAATGTGACATTAACATGCATATTATACGATATGCAGACGCCCTATTAATGTATGCCGAAGTATTAAATGAGACAGATGACCAGGCCAAAGCCCTTCAAGTTTTGAACCGCGTGAGAAAAAGAGCCTTCGGAGACGATTCAGGTAATTTTGAGACAATGTCGAAAGAAGCATTCAGAACCACTATATTGAATGAACGGAGACTTGAGTTTCCCTTGGAAGGACACAGATGGTTTGATCTGGTGAGAACAGGTACATTTATCCAAAGGATGAAAGAACACAGCGCCTATGAAGCTACTGTTGCTGAAAGTAATAAAACTGAAATCGCAACAAACATTAAAGAACATATGATTTTGATGCCTATTCCATTAAGGGAGCTTGATTTAAATCCACAACTTGTACAAAATCCTGGTTGGTAATCAATTTATATTATCTTTGATTCATACAATGCACCATATATATAAACTATTTGTAAACAACGATATAGGAATATGAAAAATAAAGCAATTAATTTTATTTTTGTCCCTCTGGCCCTTTCGGGTTACTCTTGTCAAGGACAGAAGACTTCTCAAAGTGAAAAAATGAATATCGTTTTCATCTTGTCAGATGATCACCGGTATGATTACATGGGATTCACAGGAAAAGTGCCTTGGCTCGAAACACCCAACATGGACAAAATGGCACAAGAAGGTGCATGGATAAAAAATGCATTTGTCACAACTGCTTTATCTTCTCCAAGCCGTGCCTCTATCCTCACGGGGATGTATTCCCACTCCCATAAGGTAGTCGACAATTCAGCCCCCCTACCTGAAGGACTTACTTTCTTCCCTTACTATTTGCAAAAGGCGGGCTATCAAACGGGATTTTTTGGAAAATGGCATATGGGCAACGATTCAGGGGATCCTCAACCCGGATTTAATCATTGGGAATCATTCAAAGGTCAGGGTGAGTATTACAATCCCCGGATCAACACGAATGGCAAATGGATTCAATACAAGGACAGCACATACGTCACGGATCTCCTTACCGAACATGCCATTGACTTTATAAAAGAGCAAAACAAAGCCAACAAGCCTTTTATGGTATACCTTTCCCATAAAGGAGTCCATGACAGCTTCCAACCTGCGAAGAGACACAGGGGGTGCTATAAGGACAAACCGCTGGTTTATCCCGAATCGTTCCGCATACCCGAATATGGAATCACCGTTCCTCCCACGATTGATTCCACCACGGGCAAAGCCGCTGCGGGCAAGGATTTTTACGGAGATAACATGATGCCCAACTGGGTTAAAAATCAGCGGGAAAGCTGGCATGGAGTAGATTATTCATATCACGGACGACCGTGGGAGACACAAGTGAGAAATTATTGTGAAACCCTGCGTTCCGTAGATGAAAGCATCGGTTCTGTGTTGGATTATCTTAAACAAAACGGACTGGACAAAAATACCATTGTAATATATATGGGGGACAACGGTTTTGCCTGGGGAGAACATGGCTTGATTGACAAAAGACAGTTTTATGAAGAATCCGTACGTGTACCCATGCTTGCCTGGGGACCGGGCATATTTAAGGGAGGGAAAGTGATCGAACAGATGGTTCAGAATGTCGACATAGCTCCTACACTGATGCAATGCGCCGGATTGGAAAAAGAACCACAAATGGTCGGATATTCATTTTTACCTTTATTGAAAGGAGAAAATATAACGTGGCGGGATAAAATATTTTACGAATATTACTGGGAATACGAATTTCCCCAAACACCTACCATGCATGGAGTACGGACAGATCAATATAAGTATATACGTTATCATGGCATATGGGATACAAACGAGTTCTATGACCTGAAAAACGATCCTGCCGAAACGAAAAATCTAATCGCATCGCCCGAACATCAGGATATGATAAAAAAATTAAACAAAGAGATCTATGATTGGTTGGAAGATACAGATGGCATGAACATACCATTAAAACGGACGGAAAGACCCCACAGTGACCACCGGAATAAGGGTAATTATTAAATAAAAGGTTGTTTATTTTCTGCTAAATTCAAACTAAAGGTAAGGTTATGAAAAATAAATTATTTGAGCCCCTGTTAATTTTGACATCTGCATTTGGAGCAACCGCTACAGCATGTGCCCAACAACTTCCAAATATTGTATTGATATTTATGGACGATATGGGATATGGTGATATAGGTAGCTTTGGAGCTTCCCAATATGCCACCCCCAACATCGACCAGTTGGCAGCCGCAGGAATGAGATTTACAAATTTTTATGTTGCACAGGCAGTGAGTAGTGCATCCAGGGCAGGGCTTCTTACAGGTTGTTATCCGAATAGAGTGGGAATACAAGGAGCGCTGAGCCCTACAGCTAAAACAGGACTTAATCCCAAAGAGGAAACAATCGCGGAAATACTGAAACAACGTAATTATAAGACGGCAGCAATCGGAAAATGGCATTTAGGCCATCATCAGGAATTTTTACCTCTTCAACAAGGTTTTGATGAATACTTCGGGTTACCCTATTCGAATGATATGTGGCCCGTGTATTACGACAACACCAGAAATATCCCGCCGGAATATGCAAGAAAACTAAATTACCCCGAACTGCCGCTGATAGAAGGTAACAAGACAATAAAAGAGATAAAGACAATTGAAGAACAAGCCGGGTTGACCACATCATATACCCATAAAGCAATTGAATTTATCGAAAAGAATAAAAAAAACCACTTTTTTCTATACATGGCGCATTCTATGACCCATGTACCGCTCGCAGTCTCGGATAAATTCAAAGGAAAAAGCGAACAAGGCTTGTTTGGAGATGTCATGATGGAAATCGATTGGTCGGTAGGTGAAATAATAAAAACCCTGGAAAAAAACGGATTGACCAACAAGACATTAATCATCTTTACATCCGATAACGGGCCTTGGCTCAGTTTCGGTAATCATGCAGGTTCGACAGCCGGATTACGCGAAGGCAAGGGAACAAGCTATGAAGGGGGACAGCGGGTACCTTGTATAATGAAATGGCCGGACCACATTCCACAGGGAACGATTTGTAACAGGATTGCATCCACCATTGACATATTACCCACATTGGCTACAATTACCGGATGCAACCTTCCCAAAATGAAAATCGACGGCATAAATATTCTTCCGCTACTGACCGGTGATAAAGATGCAAATCCAAGAAACATATTTTTATACTACTTCAGGGGTAATAGCCTTGAAGCAGTACGAAAAGGGAATTGGAAGCTTGTCTTTCCTCACCCGGGACGTAGTTATGTAGGATTCCAACCCGGAAAAGACGGAAAGCCGGGAGGGCTTGATAATGATTTCTCTTTCTCCGGTGGCCTGTATGATCTGCGACGTGATCCTGGGGAAAGATATGATGTAAGCGAATCTTATCCGGAGATAGTAAAAGATCTTGAAAAAATTGCAGATGAAGCCAGGCAAGACCTGGGGGACGATTTGACGAACAACAGAGGCAAAAACCGGAGAGAATCCGGAAAATTGTCTGAACAAAATATTTAAATTTATATTATCAAACATTTTTATGAAACTATCTAACAAATTATCAATTAGTTTTACACTTGCACCCCTGCTGTTTACCTATTCTCAAAATATTTCAACGAAACCAAATGTGATCATAATTTATACCGATGATCAGGGAGCAATTGATTTAAACTGCTATGGAGCCAAGGACCTTGTTACTCCCAACATGGATAAACTGGTATCTAAAGGAGTGAAATTTACTCAATTTTATGGAGCTCCCATTTCTTCTCCTTCCAGGGCCGGATTGCTTACCGGAAAATCACCCCAAAGGGTAGGCGTTCCGGGAAATGTAAGTGCTTTAAGTTTAGAAGCAGGAATGGATCCAAAACAATATACCATCGCCGAAATGTTCCAGGACAATGGATATAAAACAGCCCATATCGGTAAATGGCACTTAGGACATTCAACAGAAAGACAACCCAATCACAGAGGTTTTGATTATTCTTTTGGACATTATGTGGGATGCATTGATAATTATTCTCATTTCTTTTATTGGCAGGGACCAAACCGTCATGATCTGCACGAAAACGGTGAAGAGGTTTTTTATGAGGGAAAATATTTTCCTGATTTGATGGTTGAAAAAGCTACAAAATTCCTGGAGAAGAATGGCAATGATCCTTTCTTTATGTATTTTGCAATGAATACCCCACATTACCCATACCAGGGATATACAAAATGGCTGGATTACTATAAACAAAAAGGAGTAAAATATCCCCGTGATCTTTATGCCGCATTTATTTCAACACAAGATGAAATTATAGGAAAACTCCTTAAGAAAATTTCTGATTTGGGGATTGAGGAGAATACAATCATCATATTCCAGGCCGACAATGGTTATTCAACCGAAGAAAGGGCCCATTTTGGCGGTGGAAATTCCGGTGTCTTCAGAGGATCAAAATTTAGTTTATTTGAAGGAGGAATACGTGTTCCGGCTGCAATATGCTGGCCTGCCAAAATACCATCAGGACAAGTCAGGGATCAAATGGGTACTAACCTGGACTGGATGCCCACATTGGCTGAATTATGTGATTTCGACATAAATTTTAATGATTTGGACGGAAAAAGCTTATCGCCGGTAATTAAGGATAAATCCATTAAAAGTCGTCATGCTGATGGCTTTTGCTGGCAAAATGGAGCACATTGGGCAGTGAGAAAAGGAGATTGGAAACTTATCGGGAATCCCAACATTGCAGACGAAAAATTTGCACCCCAGGATTCTTTGTTTTTAATAAATCTCACAAACGACATATCAGAAAGCAAGAATATAGCGAGTGCTCATCCTCAAAAAGTAAAAGAACTAAAAGATTTTTTTATTCAATGGCAAAAGAAAATACAAAAGTATAATGAGGAAAGATAATTTTATTCTGTACTTAAATACAGTAGGATTGCTTTTTTATGCACATAAGGGAATCGCACAGGAATTTGAAAAACCAAACATCATATTGATTCTTGCCGATGACCTGGGGTATGCCGACTTAAGTTGTTATGGAGCAAAGGAAATAAATACGCCAAATTTAGACAAACTTGCGCGCGAAGGGATGCGCTTTACAAGTTTTTATGCAACTGCAGGGGTTTCTACTCCGACAAGAGCAAGCATAATGACAGGATGTTATCCTAAAAGAGTGAACTTACATGTAGGCGTGATTCCCCCGGATGCAGAATATGGACTTAACCCGGAGGAGACCACCATTGCCGAACTACTTAAAGAGGAGGGTTACGTCACCGGATGCATTGGCAAATGGCATTTGGGATTATTACCAGAGGTGAGCCCGGTTGCCCATGGTTTCGATTATTATTATGGTATGCCAGGGCCCAACCATGGACGATCAGATCTTTATAATGATGCTATTTTGTTGAAAAGGAACTCCGAAATAAATTATGATTCCATCACCGCAGATTATACGCAAAAAGCCACTTCTTTCATAAAAAAGAATAAGGATAAACCTTTTTTCCTATATATGGCACACAACGCAGTGCATATCCCATTATTCGCATCAGCAAACTTTAATCGGCACAAAGGTGAAAATGCATTGTATTATAACATGGTCGAGGAACTGGACTGGAGCTGTGGCGAAATCTACAAAGAATTGAAAAATGCCGGTTTACTCGATAATACAATTATTATCTTCACATCCGACAATGGCCCTTCCGGCGTTGCAGCCTCACCTTTACACGGAGCGAAAGGAAGTACCTGGGAAGGTGGCTTTAGGGTCCCTTGTATAATAAGATGGCCAAATATTATTCCTGCAGGCAGTACATGCAATGAATTGGTAACTGCAATGGATTTTTTGCCAACTCTCATACCGCTTGCCGGAGGAAAAGTAGCGAATGATAAGAAGAAAATTGACGGATACAACATTTATCCGCTTCTGACAAATAAAGAGGCGAAAACGCCTTATCCTTTTTTTTGTTATTACAACCGTGAAGGTAATTTATCTGCCATCCGCGCCGGCAGATGGAAACTGCATCTGTTGGAACCCAGTGAAAGATGGGCGGGAAAAGTTCCCCGGAAGGAAGCATTGTTGGATACAAAACCCACATCCCCTCTTCCCTGGCTTTACGATTTAAATACAGATGTAGGTGAAACAAAAAGTGTGATTTCTTCACACAAGGATATTTATCAGAAATTACAAAGTATCGCCTCTGATTTTGATTCATCTTTGGAAAGAGAGCAAAGAATTGCTTTTTCAAAAAAATATCCGGCCACGGAGGTGGTACCATAGGTGGAAAAGAATAATTTTTTGATGAATTCAATAAAGAATAAGAAGAAAGGTTTATAACAAAAATTAATATACGACCAAAGAAATAATATGAAGAAAATAAAATTATTTTTACTCGCATCTGTTTTATTGCTTCACTATTCGATAGGTAAAGCAAAGGAAAAGCCCAACATTGTGCTCATTATAGCGGATGATGTCAGTTTTGATGATATTGGTTGCTATGGAAATAAAATAGTTAAAACGCCCAATATTGACCGTCTTGCCAAGGAAGGCATGCGCTTTGACAATGCTTTTCTTGTCACGAGTTCTTCAAGCCCAAGCAGGTGTTCTATTGTTACCGGGAGATATCCTCATTCAACCGGGGCTGCGGAATTACATACACCATTACCGGAAACTGAAATTCCATTTCCCTTGTTATTGAAACAGAACAATTATTATACGGCTCATGCAGGTAAATGGCACATGGGGCCTTCAGTTTACAGAGCCTTCAATCGCTATACGGATAACAATGGATATGATAACGGAAATGGAGGTGAACTCAATTGGGTACGTTTCCTCAAAGAGCGTGAAAAGAACAAACCATTCTTTTTTTGGCTTGCATCTTATGATGCACATCGTCCGTGGGGAGCAGATAATTTCATGATCACGCATGATCCCGACGAAATAGAGGTACCCCTGTACTTCGCCGACACACCTGAAACACGTAGTGATATTACCTCATATTATAATGAAATTGCCAGGTTTGATTATTATGTCGGTGAAGTAAGAAAGGAACTGGAAAGGCAGGACGTTTTTGAAAATACAATCATGATAATAATGGCAGACAATGGCCGGCCTTTCCCCAGATCCAAAACAAGAGTCTATGACAGTGGAATGAAAACACCTTTTATTATATCATGGCCAAAAGGAATCAAACAGAAAGGTAGTGTCACAAACAGTCTGATCAGCTCCATTGACATTGCCCCCACCCTTCTAGAGATTGCAGGCGTTGAAATAATAAATAATATTCAAGGTATAAGTTTCTCCTCAATTTTAGAAAACCCGTCTGATGAAATCAGACAAACAATATATGCAGAACATAATTGGCATGATTATGAAGCCTATGAAAGAATGGTAAGAACCAAGGATTTCTTGTATGTATTCAATGGAAGGCCAAATTTAACGAATGGGGGTCCGGCCGATTCCAAAAGATCTCCCACCCAGAAATCACTGAATATGGTCAGAGACCAGGGGAAGCTGACGGCGGCTCAGGCAGATGTTTTTATTCATCCGCGACCTGCAGAGGAACTTTATGATCTGTCAAAAGACTCTTTACAAATTATCAATGTAGCGTCTCACCCGCGATATCAAAAAGAATTGGCTGAGTTGAGAATATTATTTAAGAACTGGCAACAAAAGACTGGTGATACAATGCCTGCAAATCTAACAAAGGATTGGCATGACAGGGAAACCGGCGAGACTACAGATGATGGGAAAATGAAAATAAGAGGTACCATGCCTGGAAAATAATTATTTTATTGAATGAAAAATACAATATTATATATCCCGCTTTTTTTCCTTTTCGTAGGGAAAAATTATTGTAAGGCTGAAAATAAAAATCCTAATTTCTTATTGATCTTGGTGGATGATCTGGGGTATGGAGACTTATCATGCCAGGGAGCTACAGATTTACATACTCCAAATATCGATTCACTATTTAATATGGGAATAAAATTTACAAATTTTTATTCTAATAGTACGGTCAGTTCTCCCACCAGAGCTTCTTTAATGACAGGGCGCTATCCTGATTTAGTAGGTGTTCCGGGGGTTATAAGAACACACGAAGAAAATAACTGGGGATATTTTTCTCCCAACACTGTTACTTTGCCGGAAATACTAAAAAAATCGGGATATAAGACAGCGATGATTGGTAAATGGCATTTGGGTTTAGAGTCGCCAAATTTACCCAATGAAAGAGGATTTGATTTTTTTCATGGTTTTTTGGGTGATATGATGGATGATTACTGGACTCATCTCCGCCATGACACGAACTACATGAGATTAAATAAAAAAGTGATAAATCCGAAAGGTCATGCCACCGATATTTTCACAGATTGGACCATCGAATATATAAATAAATCAAAAAAAAATCAACCATTTTTCCTATACCTTGCTTATAATGCTCCCCATTTTCCTATCCAGCCCCCGGAAGAATGGATTGACAGGGTAAAAGCAAGAGAGAAAAACGCCACAGAGAAAAGAGTCCAGAATATCGCATTGATTGAACATCTGGACGCCAATATAGGACGACTGATTGAGACACTCAATAAAAACAAGTTAATGGAAAATACCATTGTCGTTTTCGTATCTGACAATGGAGGACATTTACCCAGCGGAGCATCCAATGGTAAATTAAGAGGTGGAAAACAAGATATGTTCGAAGGTGGTATAAAAGTTCCAGCCTGCATGGTATGGAAAAATAAAATTTCACCCCGATCTCAAACAAATGTCTTAAGTGCCACAATGGATATTTTTCCAACATTTGGTCAGATTTCAAATGCCAAGATAAGTCATAAGATTGACGGCATGAGTCTATTTCCTTTTCTTTTTTCAGATATAGAAAAGCAGAATAATGAAAGAGAAATATTTTTTATGCGTCGTGAAGGCGGGGAATATGGAGGATTGTGTTATTATTCTGTCCGTAAAGGGGAATACAAACTTTTACAAAACAGCCCTTTTGAAAATTATGAACTTTACAATATAAATAAAGATCCATACGAAAAAAACAAAATAACAAATATGCCGGAGAAATATAAAGAACTCAAAAATATATTAACCAGACATATTCAAAAATCAGGATCTGTTCCCTGGCAAAAATAATTCCCTCTCGATATGAATAAAAATAAGAAAACGTTAATAGCCTCTGGATTAATTTCAATAGGTATAACTGCTACGCAAAATATTTTTGCTTTAGAGAAAAGTAAAAATGACCAACCAAATTTTATCATCATTTTTGTCGATGACATGGGATACGGAGATTTGGGTATTTATGGAAATCCTAACATAAATACGCCCAATCTTGATCGAATGGCAAACGAAGGACAGAAATGGACTAATTTCTATGTTGCAGCCTCTGTGAGCACCCCATCAAGAGCCGGATTACTCACTGGGAGATTACCAATAAGATCTGGAATGTGCAGTTCAAAACGTCGGGTTTTATTTCCTGACTCGAACGGAGGTTTACCACAAAGTGAAATCACAATTGCCAAAGCATTAAAGACAAAAGGTTATCATACTTCGGCAATCGGAAAATGGCATTTGGGGCACAAGTCTTCCTACCTTCCTATCAACCATGGCTTTGACAGCTATTTTGGTATTCCATACTCCAACGATATGGATAAAATAGATAAAACAAATTATTTTCAGATTGCTGAAGAAGAGCATTATCAATCTTATAATGTACCTCTGATGCAAGACATGAAAATTATTGAACGTCCAGCCGATCAACGAACAATTACAAAACGTTATACAGAAGAAACCATTAAAAAGATTAAAGAATACAAAAACAAGCCTTTTTTTATTTACCTCGCACATTCCTTACCCCACATCCCTTTGTTCAGATCGGGTGACTTTAAAGGTATCTCTAAAGCAGGTATTTATGGGGATGTGGTGGAAGAAATAGACTGGTCTGTTGGGGAAATATTAAAAACCCTGAAAGATGAAGGTATAGAAAAAAACACAATGGTTATTTTCACCTCTGACAATGGTCCATGGCAGACATACAAAACTCACGGGGGTTCCTCGGGATTATTAAGGGGCAGCAAAGGCGGGACTTTTGAAGGTGGAATGCGAGTGCCCTGCATTATGTGGTGGCCGGGTAAGATTAAAAATAAAGTTGTAAAAGAACTGGGTACCACAATGGATTTATTCCCCACGTTTTGTCATTTAACAAGTATAGGACTTCCTGATGACCGTATTTACGATGGTTATGATATTTCGCCAATAATCTTTGGAATGGATAAAACAGTCAGAGATGTGGTGTTTTTTTATCGGGGTACTGAAGTATATGCTATTCGCAAGGGCAAGTACAAAGCACATTTTATTACGCAAGCTGAATATGGGGAAGAAAGTAAAGCAAAACATGTGCATGATATTCCACTTTTATTCAATTTGGATGTGGACCCTTCCGAGAAATATGACATATCGAAAGAACATCCCGAAGTAATAACGGATATGAAAAGGATATTGACCAAACATAACGCAACCGTAGTTCCCGTAGAGAACCAATTAGAAAAACTATAAACAATTAAAAGTTACGCAATATGATCAATCAAGTAAAAATAGTGTCAAGTTTATTGCCAGTAGCTCTTAGTACTTGTTTTTCGTCCATTGCACAAACAAGTCTGAATAAAGTTTCAGAAAAAAAACCCAATATTATCTGGATATCAACGGAAGATTTTAGTCCCCATCTGGGTTGTTATGGCGATCAGGTGGCACAAACCCCGCACATCGACAAACTTGCATCACAGGGTACCCGTTATACAAACGTATTCACCACGGCCGCAATCAGCGCGCCTGTGCGTGCCGGTATTATCACCGGCATGTACCAGACTTCCATTGGATGCATGCATATGCGTACGACTAGCTATCGCCGTTCCGTTAAAAATCCCATTCAATTTACTGCTGTCCCGCCACATTATGTAAAAACATTTACGGAGTATTTACGTGCAGCAGGTTATTATTGTACGAACAACAGTAAGACAGACTATCAGTTTGCAAAAGACCCTGTTCCTGAAAGTATTTGGGATGAATGCAGTAAAAACGCACATTATAAAAACCGGCCTGACAAGAATCAACCTTTTTTCGCGGTATTTAATTATACCGGAACCCACGAAAGCCAGAACTGGAATATAAGCAATGTGAAAACCGACCCTTCCAAAGTAGTAGTACCTCCATATTACCCGGATACCGAAATTGTTCGGCTTAACCTTGCAAAAATGTATGACAACACAACCCGGCTCGATTCTGTGGTAAACAACCTTTTAAGTGAACTTGAAAAGGAAGGAGTGGCAGACAATACAATTGTTTTTTTCTGGGGAGATCATGGCGATGGGCTTCCACGTGCAAAACGCTGGTTATACGATTCCGGTCTGAATATCCCTTTAATTATTCGCTGGCCTGAACATCTGAAGCCAGGTTCGGTGAACGAAGAACTGATCAGTTCAATAGATTTCGGACCCACGGTGCTCTCCCTGGCCGGAATAGAAGTTCCTGTCCATATGCAGGGACAGCCTTTTTTGGGGGCCCAAAAAGCAGCGCCCCGCCAGTATGTTTTTGCAGCCCGTGACAGAGTTGACGAATCGTATGATATGATCCGTTCTGTGCGGAATAAAGATTATCTATACATCCGGAATTTCTATCCGAATGAACCATTCCACATCTGGGTTCCTTATCTGAACCAGATGCCCATCATGAAGGAGATGATGCGCCTCGATGCGGAAAATAAATTAAATGCCTTTCAAAAGCAATGGATGTCCGACAGACGACCTGCCGAAGAGTTATATAACGTGAAGGCCGATCCTTTTCAACTTAAAAATTTGGCTCAGGATCCAAAATATAAAAAAGTTCTTGAGGAGCTGCGTTCCCGGCAAAAACAGTGGACATTGGAAACAGGCGATATGGGACATATGAATGAGCCTGAAATGATTCAACAAATGTGGCCGGGAGGTATACAGCCGGTAACAGACGACCCTTATTTCATTGTAAATGCAAAAGAGGACAGGGGGTCAAAAAACTACCAGACAGGTGGGAGTTTTTCAGCCCCGATGACGCTCTCATTTTATTGTCCGACGCACGGTTCTTCAATTGTATATACTACTGAAACAGGAAATACACCACAGTGGAAGTTGTATAACGGCCCGCTGCACCTATCTAAGGGAACGCATACAATTCGTATAAAAGCCGTTCGGTACGGTTACAAGAGTAGCAAGATTGTCGATGGAGTATTTGTAATAAAATAGTCAAAATCATACTTATGTAGACAAGCAATTTCATTAACTTCAATAGAAATAAAATCATGAAAACAATTATTAACAAATTTCCGGTTAAAACAACTGACGGCCATCGTCCTAAATTATTTATTACTAAAATAATATTTTTTGTATTGTTTTGTTATGTTTTTTTTACAGCCTACTCATCAACAAAATTATCTGATGAAAATAATATAAATTATGAAATAACAGATGGGAGTAAAAGTGTGGATAGAAATACCCTTTTATCAGCTACGAACGGCATTCTCCAGCAACAAAAGAAAAAAATAACAGGTGTAGTACTTGATGTAGCAAATCGCCCTATCATTGGAGCAAATATCATTGAATCAGGGACTTCAAATGGTACTATAACCGATATGGACGGGAATTTTTCTTTGGATGTGAATAATGATGCAATCATCCACATCTCCTATATCGGATATCTGGACCAAGATTTTAATATAGAAGGAAAAACAAATTTCCATATTATCTTACAAGAAGATACAAAAACTCTTGAAGAGATCGTCGTCGTTGGATATGGAACAATGAGAAAGAGTGATTTGACAGGTTCAATCAGTACAATAAAGGAAGATCGAATCAATCTAGGGTTATCTACATCTCCGGAACAGGTACTGCGGGGAAAGATTTCAGGAGTACAGATAACCAATACATCAGGACAACCAGGCGCCGGGACTATTATTCGCGTTCGTGGAACAACGTCAATTTTAGGATCAAACGAACCGCTATACGTCATAGATGGAATACCAGTATCTGGTGGCGGAGCAGCTGCAGGATTAAGTGGAAAGTCGGTATCACCTCTCTCCACTATAAATCCATCTGATATTGAATCGATGGAAATATTAAAGGATGCATCTGCCACAGCAATATATGGTTCCCGTGGAGCCAATGGCGTAATTATGATTACGACCAGGCAAGGAAAATTATCATCGACATTCAATGCAAATCTAAATGTTATTTATGGAACTCAGGAAATTGATCATATGATTGAATTGACCTCTCCGCAAGAATGGGCGGAATTATGGAATGAATCAATGGATTACAAAAATTTCGGGTTGGGAAAGTATGACATAAATAACTTACCTGCAGAGACAAATTGGCAAAAGGCCCTATACAGGACAGCTCCGCTTCAACGATACGAATTGTCATTCAGCGGTGGAACTGAAAAATTAAAGTATATGTTATCCGGTGGATTTACAGCGCAGGATGGAGTAATAATAAACACAGATTTCAAACGCTATTCTTTAAGATCGAATATTGAGAATATTTTTTCAAACTGGCTTACAGTTGGAACTAATATCTCCGCAACACGTATCGACAGCAATCAGGCAGGAGACGGAGGACTTGGCACAGAATCTCCTATATCACGTATTCTTGTAGCCACTCCTATTATACCTATTTATAAAGAGGATGGGTCTTACGAGCAGTATGTTGATATTGAAGGTAAAAGAGAAAACCCATATGCTTCTATAAGGGAAATGACTAACAATGACGTGAGAAATCGCTTTCTGTCGAATTTATATGCCAATATCACTTTCTTGCCCGGCTTGATTATGCGCCCAAATTTTGCAATAGACTATGTAAATTCCAACTCATATGCATATGTACCTTCATATATTGCGGAAGGTAGAACCGACAATGGGAGTGCAACAATGGGTACGCGTAATCAGTTATACTGGGATTTTACGAATACCTTGTCTTACATGAAAACCTTTAATGAAATACACAATATAACAGGAATGTTGGGGCTTGAATTTCAAAAAAGTGAGGTAATTGGTAATAATGCAAGAGGTACACAGTTTACCAATGATAACTCTAAATATTATAATTTGGGACAAGCAAGCGTTTATACCACTAATTCCAGTTATTCAGCATGGCAAATGGAATCATATTTTGCACGTTTTATTTATTCACTTAAGGATAAGTATATAGTGACACTTACAGGAAGAATTGATGGTTCGTCTCGCTTTGGTGATAACAATAAATATGCAAGATTCCCTTCTGCAGCTTTTGCATGGAGATTGAAGGAAGAAAATTTTCTCAGAGATGCACAATTTCTATCCAATTTAAAACTGAGGGCAAGTTATGGCATTTCAGGCGAGCAGGGTATTCCTTTGTATCAAACATTCTCATCGTTGAACAGTACAAATGTTTGGATGAATCAGGTATTATATACTGGTTTCTATCCTGCCCGTTCAGCTGATCCCAATTTGAGGTGGGAAAAGACCCGTCAATTCGACTTTGGTGTTGACGCCGGATTCTTAGACAACAGATTAAACTTGACAATAGACATCTATCGAAAATTAACAACTGATCTTCTTTATAGAAAAGCACTTCCTCCTTCATCAGGATTCCAATCAATGCTAAAAAATATAGGATCGACTGAAAATAAAGGACTGGAGATTTCGGCTGACGCATACATTATTGATAATAAAAATCTTAAATGGTTTTTAAATATCAACAATTCATGGAATAGGAATAAAGTACTGGAACTCGGAGATGGCAGGAAGGAAATAATAAATCCTTCAGGTGGCCTCGACGGAGGTGATTTGAAATCGTGGCCTTCCATATTAAGAGTGGGAGAACCTTTAGGTATCCTGTATGGATATCTTTCAGATGGGGTAATTTACGATGAGGCTGAAGCTGAAATAGCATTACAAATGGGACAAGTTTTGCCTTTTCCGGGAGAACTAAAAATTGTTGATGTAAATAAAGATGGTACAATAAATGATGAAGATAAAGTTGTTATTGCAGATGCCAATCCCGATTTTATCGGTGGTATGACAAATTCATTTAATTACAAAAATTTTCAATTTGACGTTTTAATGCAATGGGTGTATGGAAACGACATACTGAATTATCAACATTTGGCTAATCAGAGACTTACACTCGGATACAATGCTACCAAGGAATGGTATGACAATCGATGGACTCCGGAAAATCCAAATAGGTTTGAACCTCGTGCAGGATACGATGTTCGTGCATATACAGATGTCTCCTATCATGTATTTGACGGTTCTTATCTTAGAATCAACAATGTCACCCTCTCATATTTTATGCCTAAGAGTTTTTTGAATAAGGCGAAGCTCAAAAGTTTAAAATTGTCAGCAATGGTAGATAATCTGTATACTTTCACAAACTATATGGGTTGGACTCCGGATATAAGCTCTATGGGAGATAATGTGATGGGACAGGGTGTTGACAGCGGCACTTATCCTGTTCCACGCACTATTTCATTCGGTATCAACATAGGTTTTTAAAAAAATGTTATCCGTAACAAAATAAGTCAACAACGATTAACAAATAAAAAAATGAAAACTAGAATATATATAATCATAAGCACATTGTTAATATGCAATGCTTGCTCTGAGTTTCTAAAAGAAGATCCGAGAGGAATTCAAATGGCTGAAACTTTTTACAATACAGAAAATGAAGCATACGCTGGTCTTTTAGGAATTTACGGAAGAGTGCGAACGGGAACTTTAGCCTCTCAGAATTTTATAAATCGGAATGATGCATATTCTGATTTATGTACCTATAAACCTTCTGCAACAACTGATGCTGTTGCTTTTCCCCGCTTCAGATTAAATCCTGATACTCCGCCTCTGGTAGATTCATGGAATGCAGCCTATGCCGCTCTTTTCAGTATCAATTCTTATATTCAGGTCATGTCCAATAATACGAGTGAAAAAATCAGGCCGGAATTAAAAGAACAATATATAAATGAAGCAAAATTTTTTAGAGCTTATTTATATTATCATCTGGTTATGCGGTGGGGCGATGTCCCTTTACGTTTGGAACCCTCTGATATGACGAAGACCGATATTGCTAAAACGCCCGTTGCAAATATCTGGCCGGTTATTATTAAAGATTTAACCGATGCACTTTCTTTACCTGATAAAAAAAATACTCAAAAGGAACGAATATCGAAAGGAGCTGTCCAGACTCTGTTGGCCAAGGTTCATCTGATGAAAGGTGATTATCCGTCAGCGAAAAATATTCTGGATCAGATTAATGACTATTCATTAATGCCGAATATACGCGATGTATGGACTCCATTCAAAAAATTTAACAATGAATCTATTTGGGAAATAAACAACGAGGAAAATACCTTACCCCGACAGGGACACAATGCTTTAAACCTTATTCTTCCGGTAGACCCAATGTTTCAGGGAGGAAATGGCACTTATCCGATAAATCATTATGTTATGCAGATGACTGAACCCAATAGTCCTCGTACACGTGTATTCTTCTCTACTCCCCCTAAAATATCACAAGCCAATGACCCCAAATATGGAAATAGCTATAAAGGTGAATTCAATTATACAAATATTGAAGGAAAAAATGTTAGAATAGTTTTTAAAAATGCAACACTTGCCCCATTCGCTCATTTAATGAAATTTGTAGATCTTTCCCAATATCTTACCCCCACCCGTATCCGTCTGAATGACAACTCTTTTAATATTATAATTTTCAGATATGCAGATGTCGTTTTGATGAAAGCCGAATGTGAATGCGAGGCCAATAATCTGACACTAGCTTTGGACTATTTAAATCAGATTAGAACCCGTGCCGGCGAAACAAAATATACATTAACGAACGAAACAGGATTAAAGATCTTGAACAGTCAAAGTGATTTAAGAGAAGCAATAAGGAATGAACGCGCTGTTGAACTTGCAGGGGAAGGCCATCGTTTTTATGATCTGAAACGTTGGGGTACAGAGTATGCCATTGCCAAGATTAAACAATCCCGGTTAACTGTTCCTGACGACATGTATAATCCCTACCTGGAAGGAGACGCCGACAATGTTATACCCGAACGTTTAAACTGGCCAATTCCAATTGATGAAATGCAAGGAAATAAATTAATGACTCAAAATACAGGCTATTAAAATTATGAAACACATTTTAAAAAAGTCTATTTTACTCAATACCTTCACGTTAGCTTGGGGAACATCACTTTTAGCTGTTAATCAGAAAAAAATGAATGTGATTCTCATCATGGCCGATGATGTAGGCTACGAATGTATTGGAGCATATGGTAGTACATACAATACTCCATATTTGGATAAAATGGCAGAGAAAGGGATGATATTCATGAATTGTCATTCTCAGCCCCTGAGTACTCCTTCACGGGTACAATTGATGACAGGAAAATATAACAATAGAAATTATACTCAGTTTGGCTATTTGAATCCTCAGGAAAAAACTTTTGCTCATTTAGCGAAAGAGGAAGGTTATACCACATGCATTGCCGGAAAGTGGCAATTGGGATATGATGCCCGTTTACCCAAGGTGTTTGGTTTTGATTCACATTGCCTGTGGCAACTTTCGCAAGAACGCAGTGAAGGCGAGCGTTATGCCAATGTTCTCTATGAAAAGGATGAGAAATTGATGTCAAGAGATATAAATATCTATGGCCCTGATGTTTTTGTGAACTATATAATCGATTTCATAAAATCAAACAAAGACAAACCATTTTTTGTCTACTACCCGATGGTATTGGCGCACGATCCATTTTATCCGACCCCCGATTCGGAAGAATGGAAGGATGAGGCTTTGCGAGAGAAGAGTGACACAAAACATTTTTCAGAGATGGTGACCTATATGGATAAAAATGTGGGCAAAATTCTGGACTATATAAAAAATGAAGGATTGGACAACAATACGCTTGTTCTTTTTACCGGAGACAACGGAACAAATACCAAGATTGTCACGACAATGAAAGATGGAACAAAAATAAGAGGAGGTAAAAAGGGAACAAAATCAAATGGGACACATGTACCTCTCATTGCAATCGGACCAAATGTAATAAAAGGTAAAAAAAATGAGAACCTGATAGATTTCAGCGATTTTTATCCCACGTTGAGGGATGCATTCGGACTGAAAAATGATCGCAATGAAATTCAGGACGGAATCAGTTTTTATTCACAGCTTTCCGATCAGCAAACAACCGTAAGGGATTGGAGTTTTTGTCATTATCAGGACCGTGACACACCAGATTACATACGGTTCGTACAGACCATTGATTATAAACTCTATATGGATGGAAGATTTTACAATAAGAAAAAAGATATCAATGAATTAAATGATATTCAAAGTGGTACGAATGAAGAAGAAAAATTGCGTGTTACGTTACAGAATGTACTCAACCAATATCCCGTTTGGGGAAATGGCATCCTGACCACTTCTGGAAAATGATCTGTTAAATGAAACAGCGATGTTAATTTAAATAAAGTGTAAATCAATAAAAAAAGGACAAAAATGATTCTAACAAGAAACCATCGACAATATTTTACCGTTTTCTGTGCTTTGTTAGCAGGCAAAGGGAGTCTTTCGGCACAAATGGAAAATCAAAATAAAAAATACAATATTTTATTTATTGCATCAGATGATTTAAACTCAGACATGCATTGTTACGGAGATCCTTTTGTTAAAACTCCCAATCTGGATCGCCTGGTAAAAATTGGAGTGCGTTTTGACAGGGCCTATAATCAATGTCCTTTGTCAAATCCCAGCCGGGCGTCTTTAATGACCGGATACAGACCCGACAAGACAGGAGTCAAAAGAAACAATGTGCATTTTCGGGAAAACCTTCCGGAAGCAGTAACGATAGCCCAATTATTTAAAGAAAATGGTTATTTCAGTGGTAGAGTGGGTAAAATCTTTCACTATGGAGTGCCCGGTGATATAGGAACAGATGGTAGCGATGATCCTGCATCATGGAACCAGAAATTTAATCCCATTGGTATCGATAAAACCGACGAGCATAAGGTGACAAATTACACTCCCCACCGTGGTTTGGGAAGTTCTTTATCATTCATGGCAACAGAAGCCGAAGATAACGAACACACCGATGGCATTTCTGCAAATGTAGCAATTCAAATGATGAGACAGCAAAAGGAAAATCCTTTTTTCATCGCTGTTGGTTTTTATCGGCCGCATACCCCATACATTGCACCAAAAAAATACTTCGATTTATATCCACTTGATAAAATTAAACTTCCGGAAGAGAGAGCCGATGACTGGGTGAACAAGCCTGAAGTAGCCAAATTTACGAATCCTTTGCATTGGGATGTACCGGAGCAAAAACGAAAAGAAGTATTACAAGCTTATTATGCATCAATTAGTTTTATGGATGCCCAGGTGGGCAAGTTATTGGATGCCCTGAAAGAACTGGGATTAGAAGACAATACCATCATTGTTTTTTGGAGCGATCATGGATATCTTACAGGACAGCATGGTCAATGGATGAAACAAATGCTTTTTGAGCATGTGGCACAAACTCCGCTTATTATTTCCGTTCCGGGATTGACAAAGGGAATACCTTCATCAAGAATTGTTGAGTTTGTTGATATATATCCCACGCTGGCAGATTTATGCGGACTGAATGCGCCAAAAGATCTGCACGGGAAAAGTCTTGTCCCGCTACTAAAAAAACCTGATATTGCCTGGGATTTCCCAGCTTTTACACAAATTACAAGAAACAGGGAAAATAAAATTGTAAATGGCAGAAGCATAAGAGTGGAAAGATACAGATATACCGAATGGGACGAGGGAAAGGAAGGCGCAGAATTATACGATTATAGCACTGACTCAATGGAGTTTAACAATCTGGCATATAAACCGGAATATAAAAAGCTGGTAAATGAGTTATCAAAACAGTTACACAACAGTTATTAATTTTAAACAGATTAAAAATGAAAACGGTGAATGTAAGTAAATTTATTCTAGGAGCGGGAATAAGCTCATTTTTGGTTATCCCGGTACAGGCAAAAAAAGTCGCAAGCGAAAAAAATCAAAAGAATTTAAATATCCTTTTAATTACTGCGGATGATTTGAATTATTCCAGTACCGGATTCTGGGGAAGCAAGGTTTCGGATATTACTCCTAACCTTGATAAACTTGCCGCACAAGGAATGATTTTCAAAAATGCGCATGTCAATTGTGCGGTTTCCCAGCCATCCCGCGCAGTATTGGCTACCGGCATGTATGCACACCGGAATGGCGTGGAAGGATTTTACCATACTGAAAAAAATATACCTACCGTCATGTCGGTACTTCGGGACAATGGTTATCTTGTGGGTATTGCAGGTAAAGTTTCTCACAGCACGCCAATAAAAGAATTTAAATGGGATGTAGCTGTCGATCAGCCTGATTTGGGAATGGGAAGAAATCCTCAAAGATATTATGAAGTCTTGAAGGAATTTGTAGTGACCTCAAAAAAGAATAAAAAGCCTTTTTATTTTATGTTGAATTCGCATGATCCGCATCGACCGTTTCATGGATCTGAAGCAGATATAAAAATGCTAAAAGATGGAGCTGTTTATCCTCCCCCTTCACGTATTTATTCTACAAATGAAATTGAAGTCCCCGGCTTTCTTCCCGATATTCCGG